>JGI24890J29729_1000440_pt1 | contig 26441 bp, 39 predicted proteins | sample FreactcultureFD7_FD_29729 | JGI IMG/M metagenome (IMG submission 29729)
GCGCNCTGATTAGCACAACCCGATATAACCGAGAATAACCCGATATAAAGGGCGTCCCACGACTCGATTGGCACCCCAAAAGGGGCGTTTACAGGTGGTATAACCCAAAAGGAAGCCCCGAACAGCCATCGTGGACTGTCGGGGCTCTGGGTGGGGTTCCATGGGGCTCATCTTCCTCCGAAGCGCCCCGGTGTCAACTTCCTCGACCGGCTACGCTGCAAGACTCCTGCAAGGGTTTTGCCAACGGCTCTTGTACCGGGCGATCACATCCGCCACCAGCCCCTCGCTCAACGGTTTGCCCTTGTCCGCCAGCTGCGTCACCACTTCCTTCACAAGACTGCACCCACCCAGGCGGCTCGCCTCCAGCGACAGCAGCTCCGCCGCCACCTCCAGTCCCGGATCAGCCGCAAACTGCTCCCCCAGGAACTCCCTTGCCTGGGCAACGTCCACACCGTCCGCCGCCAGTACCCGCCCGCGACGCAGCAACTGCGCGGAGCCGTCCGACAGCTTCGGATGGCGCTTGCTCGTGTCATACAGGTGCAGCAGGTGATTGAACCCCTCCGGGTTGATCGCCAGCACCAGCGCCAGGCGCGTGCCGTTCAGCATGAGCAGCAGCAGCTCCGCCAGCTTCGGGCTCACGTTGTACTTGCTCAGCTCTTCCAGGTAAAGGGTGTGCCGGTTCTGCTTGAGTTCCGCCACCAGGCGCAACTGCAGTTCGTTGCCCGTGCCCGTCGTTTCCAACTGGAACGCCTCACACAGGCTCACCAGGATCGACTTGTACGAGGCCCTCCAGCTCGGTAGCCCGTGCACTACCACACCCTGGCGACGTTCCTTGATGATCTCTATGCACGCCCGGCTCTTCCCCTGCCCGGTCGGCCCCACCAGCGTCACCAGTCGCTCCTGGCTGTCTACCCCTTCACGCTGTTCCGCCGTGATCACCAGCAGCCGGAACGCCTTGAACCACTTCGATGGAAAGAACTTGTCCTGGGCTGCCGAGGCCATGAACGCCCGATGCGCCGCGCACTTGCTGCACGCCGCCTTGAAGTTCTCCAAAAGATGTGTGCCGTCCTTCCCTTTGTAGGTGCCTGTGCGGATCTTGAACCAGGTGCTGGAGTCATGCGGCTTGCCCTTGTGCATGGTGAACCCCGCCAACTCCGCATCCAGGCAGCCCTCGCGTTCCTGCCACTGCTGGATCTCCAAAATCTGCGCCGCCTGGTCAGGCTTCGGCTGCCAGGAAGGCTTGTCGCTCCAGGTCTTCTTCTTCAGACGGTCGGTCGCTTCCGGGTGGTTGTGGTTCATGGCGCTCATGGTGGTGTTCGGTGTGTGGTTGTTGGGGTTGAAATTTATTCCCAGGAAAACTTGCTGCCGCTCGGCTTGGCCGTGCGTGCCGCCTCGGCTTCCAGCGCGGCCAGGTCATCGCCCGCCGTGGGCCGTTTGCCGCGCCGTGGACGCGGCGCACTCGCCATCGCCGCCGCCAGCTCGGTGCTGCTTTCCGGGGCCGGGAGAATGCCGCCCACGCGGGCCTTGATCGTGCTGATCGTGTCCGTCTTCAGCCTCGCGTCCTCGATCTGCTGCTCCAGCGTCGTCGCGTCCTGATGCAGCTCGCGGTGCGTCGTCAGCGCCCGGCTGAATTCGCTCTGATGCTCACCCAGCTGGCGCTGCATCCCCTCCAGGTCGCCGTAGTCGCTGCGACCGCTCCACACCATGCTGCCCATGTTGCGACCCGCCTCGTTTTTGAGCCAGCATCCGACCGTCAAATCATCCGCATTGAAATGCACTGTCACCTTATCCCCCGGCATCAGGCTGTGAGCCGCGCCACGGAACTCTACTACGCCCCGGCGCTCCACCTTGCCCCGCACCGCATTGCGACCGTCATACGTCGTCGCAAACGAGTCTAGCCACAGCTCCATCCAGGCCATCGGATGCACCGCTTCGAAGTCCTCTGCCAGGCGCAGCCGCTGCCAGCGTTCCACCGGGCTTTCCATCCGTGATTGCGACAGCCCGGTTGTCTGCAAAAGCATCGTTGCCGCCGTGTCCGGCATCCCCACCATCGCCGGGTGGTGCATCGGTAGCCAGGGTGAGGTCAGATCCCAGCGCCACTGCATGATTTCCTCGAACCCTTGCAGCTCGTGATCCGTCCGCTGCTCGATCTCCTGCAGGCAGCGCAGGATGTGCGGCCGGATGCTGTCCACGCTGTGGTACGGCATCAGGATTTCCAGCTCCGCATCCGTCGCCACCTCGCCGAATTTGGTGAGTATCCTGCCCGCCTCCAGATTGCGCCCGTGCTCCGCACCTGGCGTCCGCTGGTAGTTGCCGCCGATCTGCCCCTTCACGCGGCCAAACGCCACGTCCCAGCGGTGGCCAAAATACGATTCCAGCGGGGCCTTGTCACGCGGTGCCCCGCCCCGTTCACAGAAGCCAGACACCATCATGGAGCCATCCCACAATCCCGTGGCCGAAAACGCCATGCGCCCCTCCGTCACCCGGTCAAACAGCGCCTTGCAATCCGCTGTCACCGCCGCTGCCGCGTTCTCGTGCACCACGGTCGTTTGGTAGCCCTTCGGCAGGCCAAAATTCCGCACGTAATCCGCCAGCAAATGCTGCACGTCGCGACGCTCAATCCCGCGCTCCGTGCCGTCCGGTCTCGGGTAGCACGGATGCAGCTGCACACCCACGATGCGCCGGGTGCACAGGTCCATGATGAACAGGGCATTCAATGCCCCCTTCCAGCGCTTCCCTTCCGGTGTCTTGCCATACACCTTCACGTCGATGCGCTTGTCATCAATGAGCAGGTATTCCTGAGGCCGCACATGCGAGTAATCGAACCGCACCTCAGGCAGCATGTCCATCATCACCTGCATGCCCGCCGTCGCTGCCGCGTGATCGCGGGCCGAAGGCTTGTTCAACATGAAGTTTTGCAGCGTCCAGCCAGGGGGAGGTTGAGCCGTGTTCCAGGGGCATTCGCCGTCCAGCGCAGCGGTCGGATCGACACGCCTCAACAGATCATGCCAGGTGCCCGCGTGACCATCGTTCACCCCGGGGATTTTATCCCCCGCCGCCAGCTTCATGAGCAGCTGCCGCCAGGCATCCTGATAGGACCGCGATTTGCGCGGGTTCTGCCCGTTCGCCTGGTACTCCTGGGCCAGCTTCATCCAGGAAAACAAAGTCGCCGGATGCAGCAGGCTCCGCCGCCCCCGGTTGTCGCAGTCCGCTTCCTCACACCGGCCACAGCACAGCCGGTGGTCAATGAGCGCCGCAATGCCCCGCCGTTCCCACTCCCGGTGCAGCTTGCCCAGCCGGTCCCCGCTGATCGGTGTCGAGCTGCTCGCTGCCACCCGTGCATACTCCTTGCCCATGCCCCTGCCGATGCTCGATTTCACCGCGTCCAGCCGCACCATCAGCGCCTTCAAGCGGTAGGCCTTTTCCCGGCACTCATCACCGATGGCGGATGACACGCGCTGCGACAGATAAAGAGGCCGTGTGGCAGCGGTAACAAGGGAGGTCTTAGACATACAAAAATCAGAGGTCGGTTAAGCAGTTTTTCAGGCAGTTGGCGTGACTTCGATGCAGCCCTTGCCCCAGCACTTGGGGCAGCCATCCCATCCTTGGGCCGGATCAGGCCAGCCGCCTGCTCCCTGGCAGCCTGGGCAAGGGATCAGATAGGGAGCCGGTGGCGTGATCTTACCGACCTTGTTCGAGAGCCGTTTCATGTGGCTCATGTGATGGTTGATCACAGCAGCCACCTCGGCGGCTGACAGCGCCAGAATCACCGTGCGCGGAGCGGCGTCCCAGGAGGCGCTTGCACTCGGCGTGCAGGGTGCCCAGCTGGCTGGCGCTGAGCTGTCGGCAGGGACCGCCAAACTTGCGCTGTGCCAGGGTATCCACCCAGGCCCACTGGCTGGCAGTGACCTCTTCCGTCGTGTGATCGGCATGCAGCGCAGGCAGCCGGGCAATCACCTGGCCAATGAGGTTCAGCAGCATCGCCTTCCGCTGCGGTTCCTCACCGATCCGTTCGGCCCAGTACGTCGCCTGGTCCACCTGGCCGGCCAGTTCCGCAAACCAGCACATCAGCGCCGGGAACTGCAGGCCCTTGGCCGCGCTCAGGCGGCAGCCCACGGCCTTCACCGCCTCCTCGCGCTGCCAGGCCTCGAACGCCATGCCATCCGGCACCGCGTGGCACTGCTGCGCAAACGCAAACGCCTTGCGGGCCGCAAAGATGATCGTCGTCTTTTGCTTCGTGGTGAGAGGCCCCTTCAGGCCCACAAACTTCACTGTGTCATTGGTGAACTTGGCAGGCTTCACCTTGCTCCACGGCTTCTTGGCCTTGGCTTCCGGTTTTTCCGGCAGAGGCTTGGCCAGGTCACGGCCCGTGAAGACGGTGCCGGTCTCCAGCCGCTCAGAGAGGTAGTCGAGAGCAGGCATCGCTTACTTGCCCTCCTTCCCAGCACGCACGTAAACGAGATTGAGCAGCGCCTTGAACCATGGCTTGTGGTCATTACCCGGTTCATCGTGCCAGAAATATTTCGAGCTTGGAAGCAGTTCACCGCCAAACGATCCGGTAGCCATATTTACCGAAAGCCAACCACGGCGCTTGCCGTGCTTCCATTGAATGAGCACGGAGTCGGCTCCCTGTTCGTAGCGAGTGGTGTCTATCGACCATCCGTGCTTGGCGCACAGCTCGGTGATTTCCTCGAGCGTACGAACGCGGGCGAATTGTTTTAGAGGTTCAGGAGTCATGTTATGCTCCCTCCTTTTCAGCGTTGATAAAAGCGGTGCGGAACTCGCCCGCCGTGATCTCGACCAGACCGCTGCGGTCATGCGGCAACCAGTAGTCATCCGTGGAAAGGAGCATGGTGCCATCGCTCAAAGTCAGGAAGCCTGGTGTGCCGGTCCGATTCACCTGCATTATATCCATGTCACGCTTTCCAATGAGATGGAGCATGAGGTTAATGCCGCCTGGAATGCTAGGCAGTTGCTTCATCTCGATCATCAAAGCTTTGCCTGCTTTCGTGCGGCAATCTGGCTTGCAAATATCGCCGTCGACCTGTCGCCATCCCTTGGGGATAGCAGCCCCGGCACCGAAAGTCACCGCGCCGGTTCTGAAGCCCATGACTCCGGGGATGCCTTCGACCCATTTCTTCCAGGTGTGGACGGCGGCGGCATACTCTTTTTGATAGGCTTCAAGAATGGTGCGCGTGGGGCCTTTGTTGACTCGGTAATAGCTTTGCATGGGTGTGTTCGGTGTTCGGGTTCGGTGTTCAGGGAAAACTCAATAGGCCTGCCAGGCCGTGGAATCAGTGAAGCGCACGCGGGCCATGCGCTCACGGGCCTCGGCGTCGGATACCGGCGCGGGCATGGAGGCAGGCAGGGCCTCCTCGGCTCCCTCAATCCCGGCCTTCCTGCGGTTGCGGTACCGGCGCTGACCCAGCCACACGCTCAGCGTTTCCTGTGCCACGCCAATCTCGGCCGCCACCGCGTACACCTTGCGGCCCTGGTCGAGCAGCATATGGGCCTGGGCCAGCTTTAATGCCTTCTCCTCGGTGGAGTAGCGCTGGAAGCGCTTGCCCTGCTTGCCGGGGATGGCCACGAGGCCCTGCATCAGCCAGTTTAGCGCCCCCTGTGCAAAGCCTAGCTTCCTGGCCAGTTGCTGACGGTTCAGCCCCTCGGTCAGCATGAGACTGTGTCCGAGCTTCCGCAGGCGGCGGATCTGCGGCTCGGTGTGCTGCTGAAACACACGCGGCACCGGCATTGTGCGAAAGTAGGGCGTAGTGGGTTCGAAAAGGATGAACATGGCAGTGAGTGAGGTGTTAGCGTTTGGCCTTCAGCTTGATCAGGCGCGTGGTGCTAGCCTGCCAGCGCTCCACGACCTTGTGCAGGCGGGTCAGGTCCTTGGCAGGCAGCAGCGACCAGGTGCAGGGATGGTCCGCCAGCTTCTTGTCCTCATGGTTGAGGTAGTCGCCGGTCGGCAGCTGCGCGTGTAAATCGGTTTCAAAGTGGGCAATCATCCGCTCCAGGAACTCGGCGGCTTCCTGCTCCGCCAGTTGTGTGGGATCGCTCGGCTCCGGATTGTCCCCGCCGCCAGCCGGTGGCGGGGTGCTGATCGCGGCCAGGGTCTCATTCTCCGCCAGTGTCAGGCCTTGGGTCCGTGCCCAGGCCAGCATGTCCCGCATGAGCGGGCTGCCGTTCTCTGGCGGGGTGTCGGCCCACAGCTCCAGTTGCTCGCCCTTCAGTTCCACGATGCCCGGCAGCGCCAGCACCTCGGCCTTCTTGATCTTCTTCGCCGCGCAGTACGCGTCGAACACCTCCAGGCAGCGCGACAGCGTCCGCTTGCTCATCTTCGGCACGTTCACGGTGCCGCGCTCGGCGAGGGTGTAGAAGTTTTGCAGGGCCTTGGCGGGCCTGCCTTCGGCCTTGGCCTTCAGGTCATGCGCCCGGATCACCGCCAGCGGCACCGCAATCATGAGCCGGGTGAGAATCAGCGCGGTACCGTGATGACGCAGCATGCCATAGTACCTGCCGATGTGAACCGAGGCAATTTCGTAGTCCTGTGCTCCAAAGTCCAACGCCACCGTGGCGTTGGCCTGGGGAGTGGAGAGGGCAAGTTCGGTCGTTTTCTTGGCCATAATCAGGGGTTAAGCGGTGAGAGTTGCGGCAGCCTGGCCTTCGCGTTCGGGCTCCAGGTAGAAGGATTCGCCTTGGACGATCTCCACCCCGGCCTCGGCCAGCAGGGCGGTCAGGTCCGGGCGCTCGCGGCCTTCGATCATGGCCTCCTTGTTGGCCTCCACCTTGGTGCGGAGGAGCTGGGCAGCGAGCAGCGCCCGGTTCAGCGTGGTCTCGCTGGCGTTGCTGCGGTCCGCACCCCGGATCACCGTTTGCAGGAAGGCCACCACGGCATCCCACTTCACCTTGGCGGTGAGCTTGGTGCTCCAGTTGCCCAGCCGCCAGCCAATGCGCGCCGGACCCGCCTTGATGCTCTTGCTCTCGCTGAACTCGCTGCGGTGCAGCTCGCTCCACATCTCGATCAGCTCCAGGTTGGCCTCGATCTGCTCGCCCGCTTTGGCGATGGCTGGTTCAAAGGGCTTCGAGGCCTCGATCATCGCCGCGTCGCGCTTGGCGGTCTGTTCTTCCAGGGTGGTTTGCAGCAGCACGGTCGCGGTGACCAGGCTCTCCAGTTCGGTGCGGGTGCGTGGCAGCTCAGCGGCCAGTTTCTTGATGCGTTTGGTGCTCATGGGTGGTGTGATAAAAAGGTGGTTACTTGCGGGGTGAACTGAGCTTCTGGATCTGCTGCGATTGCCGCTCGATTTTGAGGCTGCTGCGCCGGGCGAATTCCTTCATGTCCAGGTCGTACTGCTTGAGCGAGCCGGTCTCATGGCCCATGCCCCAGGCCCCGAGCACCAGGAAGAGGACGACGGCGGTGAACCCCAGGCCAACAGGCACCCGGACCATTTCAGGACACTCATTGAGCCAGTCGATGAAGCGGTGGCTTTGGCTGATCACATTCTCGCCCTCGAAGCCGTTGGAGGCGTGATTGCAAGAGCTGAGCAAGAGGCTGGCAAGGATGAGCGGGTACAGGGAAACCCCGCCTACCATGGGCCTCCAGCTGTCGGTGCACTGGCAGTCGGTCTCGGGGCGCATGCACTGCTGGCACATGTCCGCATACGGGATCGTGGTCGGTTTCGTGGGCTCGGGTTCGGTGGTGTTCATGGCGGTGGTGGATTACAGGTTGGCGTCCAGGTGGGTGCGATCAGGCGCGGCAGCGTCCAGATCCGGCATGGTGGTCTTGCCGTTGCCGATGAGTTCCAGCTCCAGGCGATGCTGGACCTCCAGCGCCAGCAGCGAGGCTTTCACCTCGACCATGGCGGAGGGTCCTCCGGCCTGGTTCTTGACCAGGTTGAGCAGGTGGATCAGCGCGGTATCCAGGCGGCGCTCCACCTTGGGGCGCTGGGCAGTGATGTCTTCGAGTGTCATTGGATGTTCGATGTTCAGCGTTCGATGTTGGACGTTCACTCCGCTTCCGTGAGCCATAGCCAGAGGCGCTCAATGAGGGTCAGGCGCGGCGGGCTCTGCGGTGCCCAGTGGGCGTGGGCGCTGGTGATCTCGCGGATCGTCACGTCGCTCAGCAGCTCCCGGCGCACGGCGTGGCGCTGATGGCGTGCCAGTGCGGCCTCAGCGGCGAGCGCCCGTTGCTGCCAGGTCTCGACCCCGGCCCGCGTGGCCAGCAGATCCGCTCGGAGCAGGTGGATGAAGCCGCGCTTCACCAGCACCTTGTCAGACAGCGGCTTGCGCAGCTCGCGGAGCGGTCCGGCCAGTTGCTGGCACAGCATCTTGTGATTGAGGTGACCTGGCTCGGCGAGCGTCAACGGGATCGGCGCATCGGGATCAATGGAAGCCAGGAAGGGTGTGAGGCGGTTGTTGTTCATGGTGGTATTCGGTGGTGTGGATTACTTGGATTCGGTGAGTCGCTTGTTAGCCTGCTTGCGCTCCTTGGCGACACGCTGGGCTTCCTGCACGATTTGCAGCAGGAACCGGTTCGGCAGGCCGGTGAGGAGGTGCAGCACCAGGCTGGTGATCTGTGGCTGCGTGGCCTTGTCACGATGGCTCCAGCTGCTGTAGACGTGACAAAGCACGCTGCGCTTCGTGATGCGGTAGTGCCCACCCTTGCGGGTCCCGGCCCGCCAGTGTTCCAGCGCCCCGGCGTTGAGCAGCAGGATCACCCCGGCATCCGTCATGCCCATGGAACGCGCGGCTTCTTCGGTGGTGAGCCATTCCCGGCCACCCTTCGTGATGCCAAGCACCGCAGCGAGCCATTCCATTCCGGGGATGTCCCAAGGATCGGGCATGTCCGTCGTCAGGCAGAGTGTCTGCTGGATAGGCAAGGGAGCGGTTTTGTTGCGGCTCATGGGAGTGTGGGAGTGGGAGGGCTAGAGAGCCTTGAAGCGCGGGTTGCGACGGCGCACGCCACGCCAGAACGCGGCGTCATTGCTCATGGTGAGCTGGAGGGCGCGGATCAGCTTCACAGACTCCTTGAGTTCCGTTTTCGCCGCGCCAATGCGGCCGTTACGCAGCCTCCACAGCCACTCGACGCGAAGCTCCAACCCACGCATGAGGAGGTGCTTCTGATCCTTGTTCAGCCGGACGCCGGGCTTCTTGAGCTTCGAGGTCTTCATGCTCAGGCGGCGTTGGCGACCAGGGCCTTGTACTTCGCCAGCAGCGTGGGGCTCACGCGCTCGCCGGTCAGGACTTTGCGCAGGTGGCCAAAGGAGCAGCCCAGCTGTTCCGCTGCTGCCAAGATGGACACGGCGTGCACATAGCCTTTGCGCAAAGGCGGCCCGTTTTGCTTGCCTGGCTTAGGCTTGCCCTCCCGATTTGATTTGCGTTTTGCATTCATGCGTTAATTGTCGCGTCAATGTTGACGCGACAGTTTTAACTCCCGCATTCAATGAATGCAAACTATAAATGACAACCGAGGATAATTTTCCTGAGCTGCTTGAGCGCCTGATTACCGAACGGTTCGGAGCCAAAGGCAAAGGTGCCTTCGCGGCGGCGATGGGGGTTCACAGCCCTGTTGTCTCTCATTGGCTCAAGGATCGTCAGCCAAAACTGGATACACTCATCAAGATGGCGGAGGTGCTTGAAGTGCCTCTTTCGATGCTACAGGCTCCATTTATAGAATGCGTTCATTCACCTGAATCCGAGCATTCATTGAATGCCGACGAACCTTCTATTGCCAGGGAAACCGGCTCGACATATGGTTCAGAAAGCTTAACTAATCAGCGTATGGTTAAGCTACTCCCATCCTCCTCTAAGCGGCAGCTTCGCAGTGAACAGGCCGCGCATGAAATCCAGGTCCGTCTGCTTGCTTTGGCGTCAGCCACGCCCGCGGAGCGCAAGGCATTGAAGGATGAAATCAGCCACCGCGTGAATGAGTTCGAGCGGTTTGTCGACCTGGAACCTGATCGTCCGCACAATTAGTGCCACAGCGCCCGGGTGATCGGGTATTACACATCACAGTAACCACACCATGAAAACCTTGCTCATCACCGCACTTTTCAGTCTCGGGATCGGTTTTGCCAAAGAGGCGTCCGTCACTCCTAATGCTCCTACAGTTGAGGAGGTTCGGTCTCAAATTCAGGCGATCAATGCCAGGTGGCTGCATGACATGCCGGCTACCGAAACTGCTGAAAATAACCGTGAGTTTTACCTTCGCATGATCGGAATCCCCCGCCTTCACCTTTTGGGATGCCGATCCACAGAACGCGGTCGATGCCGATATTCCAAAAGCACTGCTGAAGAAGCTTGTTGAAAGGCTTCATTGCTCAAAGGATGGGAGCCTTATCACCCTGGATGGACAGGCCATTCCTGACTCCAGATGGATTTCATTGTCACCCATCGGCCTCAAGTGTGTGGGTGACAATGGCATGCGTTTGATTGCCCCGTCCCTGTTGCCCAAGGCATTATTGGAAGCCCTGGGCTGGACACCTGAAATAGCTACCGATTATGAGGCGATGCGTAAAAGCGATGCCCCTAAGGGCGCGTCTTTCGCTGCTCGATTGCGCCTGGAGGCTATTCAAAAATCCAATACCTCAGCGGTTTCTGGCACCGAAGAAAAATCATTCGAGGCAAAGGAATATGAGGCAGCAAAGAATGTGATCGTCGCCTACGTGGAAAAGGTTTATCCCGGCGATTTTAGCATGCAGAAACTGGCCTTCGATTCCCACTTTAAAGCCTTTCAGGAGATCAAGGAGATACGTAAAAATGGCGTTTCTGGGGTGCCAAACGACACCGTGAGGGGTATCATTGCCAAGGCTTTCGAAGATTACCCCAGGGATTATTACATGATCGGGCTCGCGATCCGGTACCAGGTGAAGAGCTACATCGAGTTGCACCAATGAAACCCCGATCCTCCCTGCTGTTGAGCCTTGCCCTAGCCCTGGCCTTGAGGCTGGTCACGGTCTCCTTGACCGCGCGGCAGCGGCCGACGCTGCTTGGCGAGTGCGAGCCGTACCGGGAGGGCGGCTGCCGCACCTGCGCGGACTGCACCCGCTGCCGCCACTGCCACGTCGAGAAGGGCGAGTGCTCCGTCTGCGGCCCGAAGCGCTGAGCGGGCTCACTTCCGGGCCTGGGGTTTCCTGTTCTATTGATCCCGATGAGTGCCAATCAGTGGTTCAAATCAGTCCTCAGCAGCATTCCGGATCGTTAACCACTCATGGTCACTGATCGGGATCAATAGATGAGGGGAACGGATCGCTCACGGAGCACAGCAGCCATAGGCGATCCAGAGCAGCACGGCGGTCTGGATGCTGTAGGCATCGCAGGCGCATAGCAGGCTGGTGATGAGGATGAAGGCCATCATGCTTTCGGCGCGAACTTCGCCCCTCCGATGATCCGCGCGTTGACATGCACGCCGAAGCTCCGGGCCGTGGCCCTGGGGTCGATCTTCCTGGCACAGGCCACGGTGAGGTCGAGCGCATGATCGTCGTTCTTCGCCACCTTGGCGGGTCCGAGGTCAATCAGGGGAGCGGTGAAGCTCACGCTGTCGCCGTACATCACCTCAATGGGGATGAACCAGGGCAGCCAGGGGATGGGCGAGCCGTCCACCGCCTTGTGCACCGCAGGGCTCATGTGACGGCCGCGTCCATCCATGGGCAGCGACACACCCTCGCAGGCCGGGTCAAGCGTGCTGCGACCGCTGGCCGTGGAGCCGTCGTCCTGCGGATCGTGTCCGCCACCGAAGCAGGTGGCCCCGGCGTGGATCAGCCACAGGTCATCGCCGATCACGTAGCAACGGAAAGGCCAGGTGCCATCGCCGGTCAGGACACGGGTGACAGCTTTCAAATCGGGGATGGTGTTCATGGGGATGAAAAGAGGGGTATTGAGCGTATGTGTTAGCCGCGCCACACGGGGCGACGGGCCACAGATGCCCGCTCGGAATCCTCTCGGCACGGGCTAAAAGCCCAACCAGCCCAACCAGGGCAACCACCTTTTGCGGTGGTTTTACAAGGTGCGCCGCACCCTCCATCACTGGCCCCGTTCGCAGCTCTCATCGGCTGCATGTTCGGCGGAATCAGGTGGGGCGGCAGCACGGGTGTGCTGCCGCCTGTCCCGATCCTCCCGCCACAATCCTCCGCTTGCAACTCGAATCATGAAGACCCTGCTCACACTCCTGTCATTGACGGCGATCCTCGGCCTCAGCTCCTGTGCCTCGTTCCAGTCCGGCACGGCCAAAGTGCAAGGCTGGCTCGGGTCCCCGGCTGGCCAGGCCACGGTGGTGGCGGTCAGCAAGGCCACGGCGGTCGCCATCAAGGACATCGTGTCGGGCGACAAGAAGTCCGCGCTGCCGGATGCCGTGGGCTCGGTGCTCGACAGCATCCATGCCCAGGCCAATGGCAACCCCGCGCTGGTCGTGGTGGATGCGGCGGGCCATGCCGCCTTGCTGGATGCCCTGAAGAAGCAGGGCACCACGAAGACGCTGGACGATGCGGGCGTCGCCGCCCTCAACGCCCTGGTCAACGGAGCCAGCACACCGCTCAGCGCCAGCAACGTGCCGGTGCCGCCGCCCACGCTAGGCACGCCTCTATCGGGTGCACCCGCCGCCCCCTGAAGGCCGGGCACAGCGGCCTGCCAAGCCGAGCCTGTGCATCGCTACGACATCTACATCCACACGGACAAGCGGTCCCTCGTGCCCACCCTGGTGGGCGATGCCGAGGACCTCGCCAAAGCCCTCTTACCGTTCCTGTTCTGACCATGCCCCTCAATGACGGCTCCCTCGGTCGAATGCTCGAACACGAGCGAGCCAGCAACCAGCCCATCGACGCCACACCCATGAAGCTCATCGAAACTCTCATCTCGACCCAGCGCGGCTGGATCATCCGGCAAGCCGTGAAGTACGCCTCTGCCGGTGCCGCCATCGCCACGACCTGGCTCTCCGCCCACGGCGTCATGACCGACGGCCAGGCCACGGCAGCCTTCTTCGTCTCCCTGGCCGGTGGCCTCGTGGAGTTCGGCCTGTCCAAGATGGCCTCGCCCATCGCCGCCACCAAGTAGGACACCATGAAAGCCTGCTGCATCGCCCTGGTCGCTGTCTTCATCGCCAGCCTGATTGGCCTTGGCGGCTACGTGCTCGGCGGTGCGGCAGTCCGCTTCTTCTTCCACCTCGCTCAAGGCTTCTGACTCCTTCCTCCTGTCTTCTTCCTCCTGCCACCATGCCCCGCAACCGCATCCCCATCATGCTCAACGAAGACGAGCGCGAGCGCCTCAAGGACTGGGAAGCGACGGGCGAAGGCTGTGGCCTGGCCATCGTCGCCCTGGCTGCCATGGGCCTGATCACGGTGGTGATCCTCATGGTCAAACATTCCTGACCCCTCACTCCGCTACACCCTCCCACGCATGCTTTTCCTCGCCGACTCCCTGCCACAAGCCGATCCCCAGTGGGGGATGCAGGCCCTGACCTGGTCCACGGTCATCTTCGGCCTGACGGCGGTGATCCTGGGCATCATCCTCGTCTTTCGCCGCACCCCGTCCATCGACGTGGATGTGCAATCCTTCAAAGGCCACATTGAACGCTTGGATGAGCAGCATGAGACCCTGGAGAAGAAGGTAGATGAGCACATCCGGGCCGTGACGTCCGCTCTCGAAAAAGGCGCGAACCTGCACCTCCAGTTCGCTGAAAAGCAGGCCGAGAACGCCGCCACTCTCAAGGCTGTCGACGGCAAGGTCGATGACCTCGGCAAGCGCCTCAACAACATGCCCACGCAAATCGTGGACCTGCTTAAAAATGTGAACCTCCGCCGCTCATGACACCGATCACCGAACACGACATCAACCGCTTCCGGCTGGACCTCATGGACCAGCTCAAGGCCGCGCTCCCCTACGCGCTCAAGCTCGATACTCTGGCCAGGGGCCAGTGCGATTCCGGCTGGCGCGGCACCGAAACCGACGACGTGCTCAGCCAGGTCCGGGCCTTGGAACAGGCGGCCCTGGTCGCCGTGGACCGCAACGCCATCAACCGCGCCGTGCTCGAGGTCACCCTGCTGGAAGCGGGCCGTGTGGCCCTGTCCGACGCTGGTCGCTAACCCTTCACTCCCACCGCCATGCCGCTGTCACCCGAGATCTCCATCAACGAGCCTGAGCTGGCTGAAGGCGACGCGTGGTGTGAGTGCGACCGCTGCGCCGAGATCGTGTCGCAGAGCCTGACCCGGATCATCCATCAGCAGCGCTGGTGCATCGAGTGCCTCGCTGAAGTTGCCGAAGATCCTACCACAGACGACTGAACCATGCCGATTGAACGCACAGGCAAAGCCGAGATGCTCCTCTCTGAGGAGCAGATCCAGGCCGTGATCGAATGGGCGTACCAGACGCCCGGTGCTCGCGACTGGGCCGTGCTCAAGGCCAAGCTGGAAGAGATGGGCGTAAAGCTGGCCATGGGCTCCGTGCTCAAGTTCAAGGAGGATCGCCTCGAACCGGGGATGCAGAACCTCGCCACCATCCGCGCCGCCGCGCAGTTCGCCAGCCAGGTGGGTGAAGCTCTCGGCAGTGAATCCACCGATGCCATCACACGCGGAGCCAACCTCATTCAGCAGCAGGCGGCGTTCGACTGGGCGCTGAAGCACAAGCAGAACGGCACCTTCGATCTCGATGATCCCATCTTCCTGCAGACCTTCATTGAGGTCTCCAAGGCCACCCGCTCCGGCCTGGTCGCCGTGGACCGCAAGGCCATCACGGATGCGCGGGTGCAGACCTTGGAAAGCCAGCTCCGCGCCGAGCAGGAGAAGCGGGAACAGGCCGTGGCCGCTGCGGACACGCTGTCGCAGCCGCAGTCCCAGGGAATGACCGTCAAGGCGCGGAACGCCCTGCGTCTGGAGCTGGGTCTGGCACCGCTGGAGGAACCTGCATGATCAAGCTCATCACACTCTGTATCATCGCCATGTCACCCACCTTCACGCCGCCCAACCTGCATCTCATCAAGGAGACCCAGGCTGAGCGCGAGAAGCGCGTCAAGTCGAAGACCTTCATCCCGTGCCAGGCGGAGGTGGCGGATGATCGCGACTCGCGAATCATGGTGGTGCAGAAATGCCGCCAGTTTGGCGGGACCTGGATTCTCGGCTACATCGCCGCCGATGAATGCTCCAAGGCGGGCGCTCTGCGCGATGTGTGGATCTCGTCACGCGATCAAACCCAGTCCCGGCTTCTGGTGGAAGATTGCAAGTGGTGGAACCGCAAGAACAAGCTGGCGGCCAAGCTGGCTGAGATCATCATTCCGGTAGAGGAGGCGGAGGAACGCGCCTTCCAGATCACGTACCCTGCCACGGGCCGGAGCATCTACAGCCTGAGCAGCAATCCCGATGCCCAGGCGGGCAAGCGCGGTCACCGCATGGCGGATGAGTTCGCCCTGCACAAGGATCAGCGGCGCTTGTACGCCATCTTGCAGCCCGGCCTGCAATGGGGCGGCCGCATGATCTTCATGTCCACCCACCGTGGAACGAACTCCTTCTTTAATCGCGAGCTGGTTCAGCCCGCGCTCGATCCTTCGACCAATAAGAAGAAGATTAGCCTGCACACCATCACCATTGAACGGGCAGTGCGCGACGGCCTGTGGATCAAGATTCGCAGCCAGCTCGAAAAGTCAGACCAGCGCTACGGCTACAGCGATGACGATTTTCTGCAAAGCGCCCGCGACGAATGCCCCGATGAAGAGACCTGGTTGCAGGAGTACTGTTGCATCCCTGCGGACGATGCTGCCGCCTTCCTGCCGTGGGATGACATCACCGCCTGTGCTGAGACGGCGATTGAGCGGACGGCTCGTGTGTTCCCGCCGCAGGCCCCGCGTTACGTTGGGTTCGATGTGGCGCGCAAGAATGACCTCAGCGTCATCACCGTGCTGTGCGAGATCGGCGGCGTCCTCATTGATGAGCATGTGATCGTGATGGCCAAGACACCTTTCTCCGCACAGGAGCGGCGGCTGTACGAGATCCTGGATCAGGAGAACGTGCGCGGTGCCCGCATCGACGCCACCGGCCTGGGCATGCAGCTGGCGGAGCGTGCCGAGGCCCGCTACCCAGGCAAAGCCCAGGGCGTGATGTTCAACATGGCCAGCAAGCAGGAGCTGGCCTTCCCGCTCAAGGCAAGGTTTGAGGACCGCAAGATCCGCATCCGCGATGACCGGCTCTACACCGCCGATCTGCGCAGCGTCAAGAAGACCGTGACCTCAGCCGGCAACATCGTCATCACCAGTGAGGCCGGATCGACCGATGGCCATGCAGACCGCTTCTGGAGCCTCGCCCTCGCCAACATGGCGGCGAGCCATCCATCCGGTTCCACCGTCTATCAAGCCGTCAAGGATCACGGCGGCCACACCTTTGGCGACTTCGGCCCGGATGAGGATTCCGGCCTCTGGCTGCCGCGCAACTGACCGTCCGCGATTTAAGCCCGCCACACCCTTTCACCGCTATGACGACACCAAAAACCGCCTCAAACGCCTCTCCGTTCGATTGCAAGGCTTTGCAAGGGGGTGCCACGCGCCTTGCTCAACCCCGGTTCTGATCCGTTTCCCGACTCTTCCTTTTCGCACCCATGAAGCGCAAAACCAAATCGTCCGCCGCTGATGCTGCTTCCGCCCTCTCCCGGACGGTGGCGACCGGCAACGGCGTGATCGGCTCGGGCGAGCTGGACCAGGGGTTCATCTTTGGGGCCCAGTCCATCCAGATGATCCGCCAGACGATGTTCAATCCGCTGCGCGGGTTCAACCCTCGGCGGCTGGTGAACTGGGTGGAAGAGCAGCAGGCCGGTTATCTCTCCGATCCGTTGCGTGCCTGGGAGGCCATGTCTCGCCGCGATGGCCAGATCTTCACCGTCAAACAAAAGGCGGAGCAGGCCGTGTGTGCCCGGCCCTGGAACGTGATGGAGTACAGCGATCACGGCGGCAGCGAACAGGAGGTGGCGGATCAGAAGGCGCGGCGGAAGTATTTTTGGAACAACGTCAAGGCCTGCTCGGCCTGGGACCGCAACAACATCGGCAAGTTCGCCAAGTTCGTGGAGCTGACGATGGAAGCGGAGGCCATGCGCTACGGCATGATCCACATCGTCTGGAGGCCGACGCCGAAAGGCCTGACCGCGACGCTGGAATTCATCCCCGGCTGGCTGTGCGAGAACATCACCGGCGAGCTGCGGTTCCTCGGGGCCAATCCGGCGCGGGTGTACGGCCAGGCCGTGGACCCCACCAACTGGCTGGCCCTGTGCGGCCGGGGCATCATGGAGCCCGCCAGCATCGGCTATGGCTTCAAGCACCTGGCGCTGAACTCCTGGGTGAAGTACTGCGGCCGCTACGGCATGCCGTTCCGCCTGGGCAAGACCGGGGCCACGCCTGGCAGCCTGGAATGGCGGGCCATGGAAAACGCTGTGCGCGGCATGGGCGAGGATGCGGCGGCGGTCGTCGGCAACGGGGCCAGCATCGAACTGCTGGAAGCGGGCGGCAGCGGCACCGGCCCCAGTGAGTCGCTGGTGGAAAACATCGACCGGGGGTTCTCCGCCATGTGGACGGGGGGCGATCTGTCCACCATGTCCAGCAAGCAGGGGCAGGGCACCGGGGCCACGGCCCAGGCTTCGCAAGGCTTGATCCTGGAAGCCGGCCGCTGCCGAAACATCAGCGAAGTGATGCAGCGCATCGAAGCCCTGGTGGATGCCTGGTACGATGGCGAGGGAACGGAGTCCCTGGTCTATGGCCAGGTCAAGGGGCCGGATCTGGAAGACGTGCAGCTCGCCATGGAGGTTGATGAATTCCTAATCAGCAACGGAGCCCGCATCAGCACTCGTGAGACGTTGCAGCGTTACAACCGCACCGAAGCGGATGAGGGCGAAACTGATATTCTCAAGGCCGTGCAAATTCCTCGGGCACCGATGCCCGAGCCCGCAAACCTCAGTGTTAATTACTCTCCAACCCAGCCCCGTGCGAGCGATGAAAAGTGGACTGCTGGGGGCGGAAGCGGTGGACAAACCAGCCTAAAAAGTGTATCATCACCTCATGAAAAAGACTCCCGAAACGAAGACCACAGAGGCCTTGAAGGCGAAGACCTTGCCCGCGTTGCCGCCGCTGTCCGAGGCGGAGAAGCAGGAGCGGGAACAGCAGATCATGGCAGGCACGCTCAAGGACCGGGCGGCTCCGCTGACCACGCCTCCAAACTGGAGGTAGAAGGTCAGGAACAGCGCCTGGCGGCCATGGGCGAGGCCCCTGCCGGCCTGTCGCGGGACAAGAAATTCGAGGGCGGTGAGCATGTGGTATCGCTGTCGGAGGACGGTCGGCGCGTGATCAAACGCACCAAACCGGGCGGCTACGGCTTCGTTGTTACGGAAGACGTGCGGCCGGGAGCCACAGGCGATTTGCAGCGTCTACAATATAGGCATGCCACGCCTGCCCAGTATTTCGAGCGGCAGGCGATCATGGACAAGGTCTTCAAGCTGAAGACCAAGTTTGAGGGCGTCGAACAGCATGAGGGGCATCTCTCGGTGGTGACCTCGCAAAAGTTCGTTGAACCCAAGGATGCGGAGAATCCGCATCCGCAGGGCAAGGAAGGCCAGAAGGCCATTGAAAAGTTCATGGGTGACCATGGCTTTGAGGAGGTTATTGACGATGGCCGCACCTATTATCATCCGAAGCACAAGATCCTCGTCTCGGATGCCCGCCCGCAGAATTTCATCGCGGGCAAGGATGGCGAGCTCCATCCCATCGGCCTGATTGCGAATCACTATGACCGCGAGAAACTGGCGACCAACGCCGCGCCGGATGCGGAGACAGATACAGTGCCAGCCGATGTGACTCAGGCCTTGCTGGCGGATCTGGAGCCGCTGCGCCAGGCGCTTGCCGAGGCCTTGCAAGACCCTGGCAAGATTGCGGACCTCGATCTTAGCCCGCTGACCAATGCCGTGCTTGGCAACGATCAGCTCACGCAGTCCCTGGCCGGCCAGCTCTGCCAGGCCTTCCTCATCGGAGCCGGATGCAGCCCCGCCGCTGCTCAAGCTTTGATGGCTCACGCCGTCCACTCAACCGCTGCTTAATCCACCTCATGCATTACCTGCTTCTTTTCCTCCGCGCCTTGCTGGGTGCTCCCGCCTGCCTGGCCTTCATCGACCGCATTGCCTTTGCGGACTACACCGCCCTGCTCACGCTCAACAGCGAGGCGGCAGAGGCCGATCAAACGCTGGTGCTCACCACCAATGCCACCGCCATCGAGGAAGGCGGTGATGAGTGGGTGCAGATCTCGCCCTGGGGTGAGTACAATCACCCGGACGGCCGCCAGGTGGTTAATGCCCAGACGGTGCAAGGCCTGGTCACCCGCTTTAGCGATGAGAAGCAGAAGAAGGGCAGGAACTTCCGGGGCCTGCCCATCTACGGTGGCAAGCATCCGACGCGGGACGATCTCAAGAACGGCATCAAGCCCATCGGCAAGATCATGGACCTGCAAGCCAGGTCAGACGGTCTCTATGGCCAGCGCAAGCTCAACCGGCTGGGCAAGGAGAACGATGAAAACGACTTCTGGTCCTTCCCTTCCGTGGGCTGGTGGACCAGCCCAAACAGGGACGGAACGCTCTCGCTCAACAAAATTGACCATGTGGCCATGGTCCCGAATCCCAACATCAAAGACGTGCCGGCGTGGACCCAGACGCTCAACGACGGCGCGAACATCACCATCCCCCCTCACATCGACATGGACCCCAAACTCTGCGCCCTCCTGGGCCTTGATACCAATACCAGCCCGGAGCAGATCCTGGCCCACATCGCCAGCATCAAGCAGAAGCTGGCGGATCGCGATGCCCAAGACGCCGCCGACGCCACCAAGAAAGAAGCGGCGGAAGCCGGCAAGGAAGGCGCTGCTGAAGATCCTGACAAGAAGGATGAGAACAGCGAGCAAGCCCAGCTCATGAAGACCTACAACCAGGCCGTGGCTGACCTGGAAGAGTCCCAGAAGCTGGTGGTGAACGAGAAGACTCGCGCCGACAACGCCGAGGCCGCGCTCAAGCTCACGCTCAACCGCCTGGCCGAGTCCGCCACTGAGCTGGCCATTCGCGAAGGCAAGATCGCCAAGGCCGACAAGCCTGCCTGGATGGAGAAGCTCACCACCAACGCCGAAACGGCAGCGGAACTGCAGGCGCTCAAGCCCAAGTACGACACCACCCGCCTGACGCTCAACCGCACGCCAGAAACCGTGGGCAGCCAGAAGGAGGCCAGCGAGGCCCTGTCCAAGCTGACCAACAACGCCCGCAAGGCAAACGGCCGGCTCACCATCGTGCAGGCGCACAACCAGGTCATCAACGATCCCGCCAATGCCGAGCTGGTGAAGCTCGCCCTCGGTTAATCCTCACCCTCCAACCCCACACAACCCACATCACGTCATGAACGAAATCACAGATGACCAGATCAACGAGCTGGTCGCCGCCTCCGCAGGCAGCCTGAGCAAGGAAAAAGCCCGCGAGCTGCTCGAATGGCGTCGCGACAACGCCGCTGCCGAAGCCGCTGCCGCAGACTCCAGCAAGAAGTCCAAGAAGTAACACCCTCAACCCTGACCCTTCATTCATCCATCCCATCCTATGAAAACCGTACTGTTCATTGCCTTCGCACTCGTCGCGCTCGCCGCGTTTCTGCCGATGCTCAAAGCATCGTTCACCTTCCGGCCGCTGCCGCTGGGTCTCACCTGCAACGCCAGCGTGGTGCCTCCGCCAGAGGAAGGCGCTCTCACCCTGTATCCCACTGCCGCGCATGCGGCGGGCGTGCTCGTCAAGTGGGGCGCAGATCAGGATCACTACGCCGTCTGCGGGGCCAGTGACGAACCTATCGGCATTGTGCGGTCCGCCGTGCTCGCCGGGGATCTGACGGCCCGCAAGCAAACGGTGTACCTGCTGGGGGCCTGGAAGAAACCGGAGAACCTCACCTGTGCGGCCGCTGTCGCCTTCACCGATCACCTCTACACCGCCGCCAACGGCCAGGTGCAGAAGCTGCCCGTCACCACCGGCACCTACTACCTCGTCGGCCGTCCGCTTTCGGCGGGTGCGTCGGGCGGTCTCGTGCCTGCCCAGCACATCTATCCGGTGTCCGTCTCGGTCGCCTAATCCACCTCCCCCGCATTCCTCACTCTTCATCCCTTCGATTTATGAGCAAACGCAACGCCCAAGCCGCCATGCGGCAGACCGATCAACACATGGCCCGCTTCGCTGCCATGTTCTCCGCCCTCAACGAGGGCCTCAAGCCGCAGTCCTTCGGCTACGACAACATCTATGCGCTGGATAATAAAGATCCGGTCATGGGTGCGGTAGGGTCCAGCCTGACCCAGAACGACGACGCGTCCGGCGACAGGATCCGCATGGGTCTGCAAACGCTGGTGCAGAGCGCGGCGATGAATGACGATCTCACTCCTGAGATCGAGTTCCTCGCGCCCTCCGTGGATGTGTCCGGCCAGAACGGCTACTTCTCGTTCTCGGATCGCAGCGGCGGCATCAGCACGCTGACCTCGTTCCGCGACCTGGAGCGCGCCGTCAACGGCCCCGTGGGTCTCATCGACGGTGTGGGTGTGGAAGTGCCCGCCTACTGCCGCAGCTACGGCCTCGGTTCCGACATCGACGAGGACCGTTGCAATGACGTGCAGCTGGAGATGCAGACGCGCATCACGGAGATCATGGACTTGATCTCCCTGTTCCGCCTGCAGAAGGCTGTGACCGCCCTCACGGCCATTGCGCATGACAATGCCAAGGTCTGGGGTTCCACCGCCAATCCGGTGGGTGATGTCCGCGCCGCCATTGAACTGGCCCGTACCGGCTCCGCTCTGCGTCCGACCCGTGCCTTCTTTGATCGCGGGGCCTGGTCGCTGGGTCAGAGCGCCTATGAGGTGCAGAACACGGCAGGGGCCTTTGCGGCGCTCTTCGCTGATCCGAAGCGCCTCGCCGGGTACCTCGGGCTGGAAGATGCCATCGTCAGCAACTCGCTGCAGAAGGATGCCTCCGGCACCATCTCCGCCGTGCTGGCCAACAAGGTGCTGCTGTTCCGCAACTTCCCGAACGCCACCCGGCGCAGCACGGACATCCTGAAGACGTTCTGGTGTGCCGACAACGGCCAGCGGTTCCGCGTCCACCAGCGCCAGATCACGGAGAAGGTGTGGCGCGTGGCCGTCACCTTCCGTGAGGTCACGCTCGTGACCGGCCCTGTCGCTGGCAACCCCGTGCAGCAGATCACCGCCAGCGCCAGCTAAGCGGCCCCAAACACTGGTTCAATCAAGGCAGGGCGCGTGACGCCATGCGCCCTGCCTTTCTCCTTTCCCTGTTTTTATCGCCATGTGGTACACCCCTGACAAGACCCTCTTCGCCAAGCGCGGCCTCAGCGTTAATGAGCTGGGTGGCATCACGTCAGGCATTCCCTCCGGCTCAACCCTGGATGACCTCATCAGCCAGGCCTATGACAGTGCCATTGCCAAGATCGTCCGCTCCGTGGGCATGGGCGGCCGTCCCGTGGGACAGCCCGGCCAGATGCCGGACGAATGCAATGACATGCTTTTCCCGCTCATTATGCGCGGGCTCTTTGAACGCTTGATCGGGCCTGCCGCCGACAAGCTCTTTACCCGCACTCGTGAGCTGGCGGCCACGCGTGCCGACGACGAGCTGGCGCAGCTCGCCCGTCACAACCGGGGCATCGCCCCGCCTGCGACCGAATCCGACACGCCGCCGTCCGGGCCGCCCGTCACCCTGGTGGACATGCCCGGCAGCCGCTGGGACCGCGATTCCATGGACGGCCTCTAATTTACCCATTTCTTTGCCATGACCACGACGCAACGCACCATCACGCACGACGGCTTCATCATCCTGAAATTCCCGCCGCGTGCTGGACTGCAGGCCGGGGGCCGCATCACACGTGGCACCACGCTGCGGACGCGGGATGCCATGCTCACCTTCCCGCACGACGCGGTGATCAACGCCATGGTCTTCACCGGCACCCGGGTCAACGATGGTCAGTGGGTCATGTATTACACCTACCTGATACCGGGGCAGGCTTAGCCACAAAAGAGCACAGAGATCACAAAGGCCATTCCCATGAAACCACAGCTTATCATTCCATCCGTCGGTCGCATCGTTCACTTCGTGCTTCCCGAACACCATCGCAATGCCGGTGAGCATCGTCCGGCCATGATTGTCCGCGTGTGGACACAGCCAGGCGTTGCGACCAAACCCACCGAAGCGGTGCAGCTCTGCGTGTTTCTGGACGGCCCCAATGACGACGTGAATCAGTCGTCGGAGGCTTCCTTGATGATGTGGCAGTCATCCGTTTTGCAAGACAACGAAACGATGGCTCCGCGCACCTGGCACGCTCCCGAGTTCGTCGATCAATCCGCGCTTGGCGAGAAGCATCTCTGATCCTTCCTCCTTCCTCCTGACTCCTTCCTCCTTGCCTATGCAGCTCTCCCTCACCCAGCTCAGCACTGCCTTCCGTCTCGCGGCGGCGCGCGGGGTGCTGCCCACGGTGCTGGGCTCGGCGGAGCTGCGGGACTCGCTGGTGGCAGGGATGTGGCGCAATGCGGTGTACTCGGCAACGACGGCTCACGTAGCCTACCTGGATGAGCTGAAGACAATCATTGACCGCTTGCTGGCGGGCGGCAAAGGCAATGACCTGCCACAGCTGCGACTGGAGCTGAAGCGGACCTTGCAGCGCCTGGGCTACACGCCCGAAGGCGGCTTTCCGGGCGAGGCGCATCTCGACATCGCGCCGGCTGAAGCGGGGTCGATTCAGGACCTGTCCAGCGATGCGCGGTTGAACCTGATCCTGCGCACGCAGCGCGACCTGGCGACCGGCAAAGCCACGCAGCTCGCGGGCTTCGATGCGCTGGCGCTGCACTACGCGCCGGCCTGGGAGCTGATCCGTCTCGAATCGCGCCGCGTGCCACGCGGTTCGCCTGGCTCGGGGTCGCTCGGCTGGGGCACGCGCTGGGTGGAGTGCGGCGGCCAGGTCACGGATGACGGCCCCAAGTCACGCATGATCGCGCTCAAGACCTCGCCGATCTGGGCCGAGCTGGGCAGCAGCGCCCGGTTCTATGATGCGTTGAACGTGGACCATCCGCCGTTCGCCTACCGGTCGGGCTACGGCTGGGTGCCGGTCACGCTTGGCGAATGCAAGCGATTGGGCATTGACTCCAGCGAGCAAAAGCCAGTCAGCATCGTGGCCTGGGATGCGCCGGAGGGCTGGTATGGTGAGCGATACACGGTGTCCGTCGCTGCGTCTAAACCTCCGGTCAACCTGCCCGGCAACGATGCCGACTTGCACGCCAAGGCGCTGGCCTTCCTGCAGCGCTTCGATGCCTTTCACGGAAAGGGGAGTCACTGAGATGGCGCTTGAATTCCAGCTCAAGGCCGATCCGGGCTTGCAACAGTGGTTGCAAGAGGCCCGCAAGATCACGACGGGGAATGTGGAACTGCACGCGGCCATGGGCCAGGCGATACGCGATGGCGGCACGCTTGGCGGTCGGGAAATCATGGGCGTGACGCGTCACATCCAGACCGTGAGCGGCAGCTATCACAAGACCGCACGGAGTCTCGGAGCCAGCCCCACGAACTACTTTGAAGCCGCCGCGAAAGGCATTGACCTGATCGCCTCCGAACACGTGGCCGGCCTGATCTTCGTCAATGGCGGCCCGTTCATCGCCCGCGCTTATTCGGCCTCGGTGATCCTGCCTGGCGATGGCAAGCAGTGGCTGACCATTCCCGCCATCGCTGAAGCCTACGGCAAGCGCGCCGGGGAGTTCGGTGATCGTCTGGAGTTCCAGCCGCGTGGCAAGAACCTTGGCATCCTGACGTGGCGCACGGGCAGTCGCGGGGTATTGAAGGCCAGCGTGAGGAAAGGCCCGGCTAGGGCCGCTAGCGCGACGAAGGCCCGGCGTCCGTCCACCGAACTAACCCAGCAGGTACCCGTGGTCTATTGGTGCGTGCGCAAGATTGAGCAGCCGATGGACCCGGCGCGCATGCCTTCCACTCAGGATCTGTTGGACCTGGCCGCGCTCGGCGTGCGCCGGACCATCGCCGCGATTGCCCAACAAACCGCTCCCCTACTCTCCTGATCATGGCGTTACTCTTCCAGCCCGAAGGCCTTTTGCGACTGCTGCAGCAGGCGGTGTATGACACGTTCAACGCGGACGCGGGCTTTGCTGACGTGGCCCTGGTGGACATCGCGCCGGGCGACATCACCAGCACGGTCGAAGCGGCCTTGCAAGGACTGCTGCCCTCGCGGTCCGGCAAGAGCGGGCTCACCCTGCTGATCTGGCCGCCGGAGATCGAGCACATGGAAGGCACGGGCGGCGGCGTGGGCCAGCCGCTGGCGCAGATCAAGCTGGAGCTGATCAACTTCCAGTCGTTCAACTTCGCGGCGGGCGGTCCCAACCTCTGGCCTTCGGCGGCTGCTTGGCGGGCGCTGACCCTGCTCAAAAATCGCGCTTTCCGCTGGCTCGGCGTCTGTCTCATCACGCCTGCCAAGCCCATCGAAGTGCAGCAGGCCGATTCCGGCGATGTGCGGTACCTGGTCTATCTCAATTTCTACATGCCCGTCGTGGATGAGACCCGCGTCGCCACGCCCACGATCAGCGTGGTGAACACCGCAGGCACCGCCACCTTTGCCTTGAGCTGCGTCACAGCCGGGGCCGCGATTTACTACACCCTCGCCGATGCCGGTTCACTGCCGGTCTATCCGTCGCAGGCTGCGGGCACGCTCTACACCGGACCAGTGGCGTTGACCGCCAGCAAGTCAATGCTGGCAGCGGCCTATGCGGACAGTGTTCCTGCCAGCGAGGTGTTAGCCCAGGCGCTCACGGTCATTCACGCCGACAACCTGGTCACAGGCGACGGGGACAACCGCATTACAGGCGACGGCGATGATGGCCGCACCACGGGCGATGTCACCCCGTAACAGCAAATATTCCCTTCACGATCATGAAACACCGCTCTCTGAATTCTACTCTCCTTGCCTGTGCTGCAATGCTCGTTGCGGCGCCCTTGCAAGCAGTCAATAAAGCCATTCCTGACCTGCCTGCCGTCAGCGTTCCAACCCTGAGTGATCAGGTGGAACTGTGGCAGCCGGGAGGCTCCGCCCCGCACGATCACAACATGACGCTGGGGCAGGCCGTGACCTTCTTTGGGGCGAACGGCCTCGTGCCTGCCACTCTCACGATCAACGGCCATGCCTTGAGCGGCAACATCAGCCTGGCGTACGGCGATCTCACGGGCAAGCCCGCGTTGTTTGATGGTGCTTTCAGCTCCCTGACGGGCAAGCCCACCACGTTGAGCGGCTATGGCGTCACCGATCCTATCGTGCTCACGAGCGGCGCTTACAATGATCCGGCCTGGCTCACGCACCTGGCCTGGTCAAAAATCGCCAGCACGCCTACCACGTTGAGCGGTTATGGCATCACCAACGCGGTGGCGAACAC
>JGI24890J29729_1000441_pt1 | contig 26400 bp, 27 predicted proteins | sample FreactcultureFD7_FD_29729 | JGI IMG/M metagenome (IMG submission 29729)
CGGCAGCCGTGCCTGATACGGTTACAGTAGAGTTACCAAAACCTACAAACGATGAAAAAGGTTGTTGTCTTAAATAAATAACAAGTGTTGTTGCAGTCGCAACACTAAAACGCATATAACGTGCAGCTACAGGAAATGCTGAAATTAAGTTAGCCGTTGCAGCAGTCGCACTTGCAAATGTACCACCTGTTGCAGATAAAGGAATACCCAACACCGTTGCAAATGTAGAATTATCATTAGAATGTGTAACAGTTACAGCAACAGCACTTAATTGTTGAAAGATAACAGTCTGATAACCTTGTGTATCAATCACCTGTGGACTATTAGGAGTTAATACAAGTATTGTACTAGGTGGTGCATCCGATAATACTGTAGCGTTGTTTAAATCGGTTTTTACAGGGTTTTGAACACGAGTATTTAAAAATAAACCTGTACCATCGGTAACTACTTGTTCAAGGATATTAACACCAGCAAAATCACCACTAGGGTCGCCTGCAATCGATACCGATAAAGAACCATCCGTTGTTTGTGCGTTGGCAATCGCTTGGTCTTGCGTTGGTAATGGTGTGCTTTGGGAAGTTTGTTGCGTACCTGCGTTGTTATTATTAAATCCAACTAATGTACTTGTATTCGGTGCAACTTGACCATTTGTGCCTGTGCCTGATTGTGGGGCATTACCAAGATAACTCATTAGGACACCTCAATAGAAGAAACAAGTACATCAACAGCACCTGTTGCAGACACGGCTAATACATCGTTACGTTCTACAACAATTTTGGCTGATTGCACTACATCAAGTGATGAGCCTATAGGAATTGGTACATTCTTGACAATATTAACCGTAGTAGCACCTGATGTTAAAAGAACCGTTGCAGTAATCGCTGATGATGTTGTATTTGCAATTAACAAACCAATAAGGGTACATTGAACACCTGTCGTCGTTGGGTTATAAACAGTCGTATTCGATGTTACGTTTGCTGTTAAGGTATTTTGGTAGTTTATCGCCATGTTTACCCAATCATAGAAAGTGCTAATGCTATTTTAGCACTAGATGTAGCAGAATTGGATGTTCCAAAAGGAATATTTACATCCGTTCCTGTATAAGTAAAATTGGCATTTGCACCAAAAGAACCACTATTATTAAACTGCACTTGTGTATCAGAACCTGCTACTGAACCACCACCTGTTGATGAAACCGTAAAGTTTGGATATGTTCCTGTAACCGTTGTTGAACCACCACCTGTAATCGTAACTACTTGGTCGGGTGCTGTGTTTGTTACAGTAAATGAACCACTTGTTGTAATAGGGCTTCCTGATACGGAAATTCCTGTACCACCTGTAGCCCCTACCGAAGTAACCGTTCCGCTACCTGCCGAAAATTGTTGCCATATAGCCGTTACACCATTCGAGGTTAATACATAGCCATTTGAACCAATTGGTAATCGTGTTGCACTATTTGTACCGTTACCAATAATTAAATCACCCGTTGTAGTAATCGGTGATAAAGCATTAAACGAAGCGGATGCCGTAACTTGCCCTGTTCCGCCTGAAGATATGCCTAATGTACCCCCTAAAACAATATCACCACTTGTTACCGTACTAGGTGTTAAGCCTGATAAAGTTGTTCTAAAGGTTGTAGCATTGGTTGTATACGAAAACTGTTGCCAACCACTTGCCGTATAGCCCTCAAATGTATTTAAGGATACGTTATAACGGATTGCACCTAGACTTCCAAGCCGTTGCCCTGTTGTGCCATTTGGTAGGGTAATAGAACCTGTTCCTGAAAAAATAGGGTTATCCGCAATACTAATGGTTGGGGTTGAACTACCATCACCACCTACCACATTAATTTGATTGGCAGTTCCTGTAATGGTTGCAGTTCCCAATGTAGAACCACTTGCTACCGTTAATAAGCCTGTGCCACCTAAACTAGCTAATAGGGATGGCAAACCACTTAAACCAATAGTAGGATTTCCACTTACCCCATTGGCGTTGCTAATCGATAATCCTGCCCCTGTAATAGCGATACTTCGGTTGGTTACACCACTACCGCTATTCTTTACAACAATGCCTTGAGAAGCGTTTTCTAAAGAAGCCGATACGCCATTAAGGTACAAAGAAACTTGACCTTGTGGAACGCCTGTAGTAAGCCCTATGCCTAATCCACCAATCAAGCTTCGACTATTGGCTAATGTGGGTTCTTGATTAACCGTAATAAAGGTTTGTTGTTGGGTTGGACTATTTGCTATTGCACTTACCGTAGTTTGTACGGTTAAGCCATTTTGTTGAATAGGGACTTGTTCCGTTCCTACAAGTGGGCTTGCAAAGGGTAGTTCGGGTATTGTTTTATTGGTCATAGTGTCAAATCATAAAAGCCAAATGAACCATACACCGAGTTTGCAGCACCCGATGCCCCTATACTGCGTACCGCAAGTGTTAAGGTATCACTAACCCCTGCCAATGAAACGCCAAGTTGTAAATCCCAATTGTAGGCTTGTGGCGTAACAATATTACTTTTAGCTTGTGAGGTACTTGTTACATACGATACTTCATTAATGTTTGTTGCCGTGTAAGTCATTGCCGTAGCACTTGTATCGTAATCAACATTTTGAAATGTTGATGTATTGTAAGAAGCACTTGTTAAAGTAGCGTTCTTAATAATGGCTACTTCATAATTTGAACTACTGATTGGCAATACGGCATATTGTGCAGATAAAACAACCGCCCCTAAATGGCTTGCGTTTAATCGTATTGTAACCAACGGTACAAAAATATTGGTTGTAGGCACGTTGCCTAAAGAACCTGAAGTTCCTGTCATTCTTGCCCAATAAATTTGGGATGCTTGTTCGTAACCACCTTCGGAAATTACCGTAGAACAAATTTGTTGCATGGTTGAACTACTAGCAACCGTACCTGTGTTAAAGATTTCATACCGCACATTTAAAATGGCGGTTTGCATATACACTTGGGTTTGTGAATTAGCATTGTAAAAAGTATGGCAACACACATATGTGCCATTTAAAATAAACCCTACTTGCACAATTCCTACACCTAACCATTCCATATCGGTGTAAAAAATTTGTGTTTTGGTTACATCTAAAGTAATTCCCGATAATCCTGTGCCATTTAATTTATCACCATTCCAATTGGCTTGGGATATGCGAGTTTCTGCTACAGAACCGCTTGTATAAGTTCGAAGCACAATGGTTAGGGTTGTCCCTGCTTGTTCAAAATAAATGCCATTATTCGTGTTGTAATAGCCTACACGTTGCGTTTGATTTGTTTTCCCTGTTGCCATCGCAAAGGTAGCAAGAATTAATAACGATTTGCCAGGTTGATAGGGAAATGTTCTGAATGTTTGGCGAACAACCGAATCCCCTGAAGCGGTTGTTACATTTAAATTGGTAGTGCTTGCATTTGTTGCAAAAGTAACCGTGCCTGAACCCACCGTGCTACTATCAAACGCACTATCGCTTGCATAGCGTGATTGGCTATCAAATAAAGTATATGGATTGCTAACACGCAAACGGTCAAATGCATCTACCGTACCACCACCAAATTGCACATACGTTGCATTGTTGGAAGATGAACCTTGTTGTGGAAAGCTAGTAATAGCCATAAGTAGCCCCACTCATTGTGATTGTAATTCCTGTTGTACTTCCATTAATCTGCACGGTTTGTTGTGAATCTAAAACTTGTTGACCTGTCCATTGAAGGTTTTGCTTAGGCTGTAAAGTTTGTTGATAAAACAACGCATTTGTTGTGCTTGCCGTACCATTTTGCACTACTAAATAAATATCAAATGTGGCATTAGATGAACCTGTATTTACAATATCTATCTGTTGCAACAAGGTTCTTGACCTTAACGGTACGGTATACACCGTAGATACCCCCACCGTAGTCGGTGCTTGTGCAATTAATACTTGCGTAGGGATGTTGTTGGTTTGATAGCTCATGGATTTGTATTCACAGGTAAATAAGTAATACCATCTAAATTGCCATTTTCGGTATACGGATTTTCTAAGGACAACAAATCAGGTGCATTCGGTGTCGTAATAATCTGATTATTGCCTGTGCCAATCGGTGCATCAGGGCGTGGAAAACGCACGGCAATCTTTTCAGGTTGACGCATTGGTAAACGATAAGGGTCTTTATTATCCACACACCCAAACTTGCAAACACGAAGCCCTGGGGTATTCCCATCTTGTTGGATATCATCGTATGCACGTTTAAACTTGCACCTATCACATACGGCTACGTTTAAAACAGCATTTCCACGAGTGTTAAGCCATTTCATCGCTACCTCGTGTATACAGAAATATTCGGGGCAAAGTAGATAGGCGACTTATCACGCTCTTCTTCTTGAACAATATGTAAATATTTTTCCGCTTGTTGTTCGCAATATGCAATTCGTGTAGGGTCAATTTGTGGTAGTTCCATTGCCATTTGATGTGCCAACATATTTTGAATGGCTAAATACCATCGTTGTGGGATTTCAATCGAACCCGATAACGCACCTACATCTTGTATATATCGTGTACACCACGCTACGATTTGTGGTGAATAAATTTGGGGTGTCGGCCAGAGAACCATTGTGGGTTGTGGAATCGTTCGATTTAACCAATATTGCAATGGATAATTATTTGTAAAGTTTTTGTTTGGCAAATTCGTGTAATCATCACGATTCATTCGAAACATTGGAATTTCGGTAGGATTTGAACCAAAATTTACTTGATAAAAACCCATATTCGCACCACTTGTTTGTAAAATTCTCCAATAGGGCGCACTTGTAGATGGGTCTAAATCGTTATAAATCCATTGTCCTGATACCCACGTTGTTGTAGTAGGCGTTAAGATGGTTGTCCATGTGCTTCCATCTTGGGATGATTGGATTTGGTAATTTACAGTACCTGTCATTGCAGGCAAAATGCCGATTGATGCCATGTAAATAGGGTTTTGCGAACCATTGTTAATGCCAATATACCCTGTATTGGATGTTAATTGGCATATATTGGTATACGCACCATCAAACGCATACGCAGCGATACCTGATGATGAATTATAACCTTGTGTGTTAATCGTAAAATAACGATAGTTGGCATTTAAAACATCATTTGTACCTACAGGTAATAAATATTCGTATTGGTCTGGGTATAAACCAACAACATTTTTTTGAATTGCCCAATACTGAACACCGTAATTCACTAAATTGGATAGGATGTAATATAAAGATTGTTTTGATGCAAAAACTTGTTCCGAAGTAAGTTCTTCGGCAAGTTTTCCTGCCCTTCTAGCACCGCTATCAATTAAATTTTGAACGGTAACTACGGTGGTTGATACTGTTCCGCTTGTACTCATGTTTTGCCTTTACCAATTTGGACACTTCCATCGTTTTAAAGAGGCTTTTGCTCTTGGTGCATCACCTTTTGCGTGCTTAACAACACCGCTCATTCTTGCACAAAACGAATCTTTACGACTTCCACCTTGTGGTTGAGGTGCTTTTAAATGACTTCCTGTTTCACGGTTGTATTTGGCTCTGCCTTTTTCTGTAAGACCTGCGCCTTGTTTTGTTGATAGCTTTTCACCCCTTCCAACAGCGAGTGATACACCACCACCACTTTTGTGTTTAGCGGTTTTAGCAGATTTAACAAATGCTTGCTTTGTTGGTGCGCCCTTGCTACCAACCTTTCGCATATGCTCACCACTTCCATGTTTAATCCTTTCTTGTTTTGCATGAATATTGGCATACAATCCACCACCATCTTTCTTTGCTTGGCGTTTTGTAGAGTATGCTATCGCTACGGCTTGCTTAACAGGTTTCCCTGCCTTGACCTCCGTAGCAATATTTTTCGTAAACGCTTTTTCCGATTTGCTTTTAATAAGTGGCATATTAAGCCTGCGATTCTTGCCAATTGATGCGTGCCAAAATAGTATTACTACCGCCTGCTGTAACCGTAGTTGCAACCACATACAAAATATCAGGTCCATCAGGGTATTGCCCTGCTTGGGATGTTGGCACGGTATTAGATGTTCCACCACCATTTGCAGAATTACCAATCGCAGAAATTGATGCTAATGAATATGCTGTTTGACCTGCAGTATTGGTATAAAACGCAGCGATAGATTCACCACCTGTAATGGTTACCGTATTCGTTGTGTTTACCGCAATTTGCACCAACGAACTTGTGGTTGTACCGCCTTGAACAGGGCTTACAAAACTACCTGAAAACGCACCCGATGGAATACCATTTAATACCAATTGCACTAAGTATGTTGTATTTGTAACCACCGCAATTTCATTAAATTGCAATTGCAAACGATTAATAATTTCCTTTACACCCAACAATCCAACCGTACCATTATCTACCGATGGTGCTAAACGAATTGCCATAATAGGCACGTTAGCAGTTGAGTTAGGGCTTGTTAATGGTGTTAACATACCATAGTTATAAATAGCCGATACATCTTGGTTATACCCACCATCCATTATTACCGATGAACCCCAATGGGATAACATCGCTGCGGAATCAGGGGATGCATATTCCACCGCAATAGGTGCTGTGGCAGAATAAGTATATGCAGTAGCTACCGCACCACCTGTTGTTCCACGAGTTACTCCTGTTAAGGATGTGGATGTTAATCCTGTATAAGTGATGTATTCAATAACGCCCGATGTTCCACTACCAATAATACGAGCCGTTCCACCTGCAGGATTAAACCCTTGTGTGCTTAACACAGGAATTGTTGTGCTTGATGTAGTAATGCTTGCGGTTAATGTAGTAAGGGGCAATATAGCATTTTGTTCATAATGCGATGGTAGGTTACCCGAACGCATATATGCGGAATAGTTGTTATTGTTGTTTTGGAAACCATAAACATACTGAACCGCACCACCTGTGGTACGAATACCATAACGCACCGCACCCGAACCATACCAAGAATAATCAATAAAGAACATTTGTGTTTTGGTTAAATCAAGGTTATAGCCAGAAGGATTTGAACCTGAACTTGTTCCATCTAACACATCCCACCATTGGGATTGGGGTACTTTAATATCAATGGTTCTTGATACGATTACGTTTGCCATTGTTGTGCCACGGTATTCAGGGCTTATATACAATTGCGTATCGCTTGTAATACTTAATACACGATATGACATACCACGAATAACAATATAATCGCCAACTACTAATTGTGTTGAAAATTGTGTACTACTACCTGTAACCGTTGCATTGCCGTTTGTAACCGATACCGTTCCTACAATTTGATTGATAGAATTTCGATACACCGCATACAATGTTGTGCCATCGTATTGAAAAAATAATCCATTTTGGTTATCAAAAAATCCAATTTTGTTGTTTGAGCCATACCATGTTGTTGGGCTAACGTGAATAAATCCACCTGTTGATATTGCAGGCGTTGAAGTTGGTACGGCATTGTTTAAGGTTGCATAAGTAAATGTTAATGCATTTGGCACGGTTAAAATTTTAAATGTGCCGTTATAAGCAGATTGGTCAGCACCACTTACCACTACATAAGTGTTGATGGTAAGGTTATGCGGAAATTTAGTTGTTACGGTTACGGTAGAACCGCTTGATGTTAAAACAGGTTGCTGTATCTGTGGTTTAAGAATTGTACCTGTAGAAAATTGAATACCTTTACCCGATTGATAACGGAAATATCTTCGTGTTTGGCGTTGCAATAATTGATTAGGAATTGCAGCACCTACCGTAAAGTTTACCGAACCATCATAAGCATGGCAATCTACCCAACCACCTGGTCTTGCATATAAATTACTTTGACCTGCCGTATTTGCAATGGTTGTAGAAGGCGTTCCATTGATGTTGGTAAATGTAAAGGTTGTAGCACTTGGTGTTGTTGCAACGATTTGAGGACCATTGATGGTTGTTGCTGTACTTGGACCTGTTGTGCCTGTTATATAAATTAATGAACCTGCAGATAATCCATGTGGGTATGTTGTTGTGCAAGTTACGGTAGAACCTACAAATGTAAATGCAGTTGTTCCTGTTAATGCATGAGCAAAGCCACTATACAAATAACCTAAATAAACATATGTTGATGTTGCCGACCAATTGGTGGTGGTTGTTATAGCTTGTGCCATATTAACGGTTAGGGATGTAGCCGATGCTCCACCACCTGCAATAACTTGCCCCCATCCGTTTGCATTTGGGTCAATTGCATCTTGAATAAAAATAGGTGAACCATTGGGTACATTCGATGCGGTTAATGCAATCGTTAATTGATTAGAAGGTGTGTTATTTCCTGTAATAGCGGATACAGGCAATGGTGCATTGGTTATAAAATACAAACCTGCACGATTGTTTTGCATGGCTGTAGATTCCCACTTTGTAGCTTGCTGACCATATTCAAAGTCAGTATCGATTAAAGATTGGGGTGTTGAAACACGAGCTTTATCAACAGGGTCGTAAGCAGGTGAGCGTTGTGATTGTTGAATTCTTGCGTTATTGTCGTTATTCGACGTAGGTCCGATGTAGCTAACTAATTGTCCCACAATATTTCTCCTAGGGTTGGTACTATACTAAAATGAAACTAGGAGGAAGGGGCTTACGCCCCAACCTGATTAATAATTACATTTACCGCCTTTTTTATGATGCGTAGATATCTTGCTCTTGGCATGACCTCCATGCTTCATAGGGTGTAAATCAATATGGGTATGACCGTGTTCGTGTTTGCCACCGTGAACATGATGCATTGACTTATGACCGTGGTCATCGTGTCCATGCGTTGTATGGTGTTGAACATGACCACCGTGTGCATGATGTTTTACATGACCACCTTTTTTATACCCTGCAGGGGATTGATGGATTTCACCTGTTTTACCTGCCTTATGGTGTTTTTTGCTTCCATCTTTCATATCGTTTAGGTATTTATTTGCAACACTTTCCGATACCGTTCCACCTTTAGCGTATTTGTGCATACGACCACCATGCTTGTAACCAACGCCTTCTACGCCACCTGTTTTGGTATGCAAGGATTTGGTTTGTTTTGCTTCGTGAACCTTATCTTGCACATCAATTTTAGGCTTCATCGTGCCTTTGGTTTGGAAAGCAGAACCCTTAATGGCTAATCCACCATCTTTTAGATGTTCACCACCATGTTTTACTACAGGCATTGTTCCACCCTTGGCTAACTTTGCCATATGCTTATGGTGTTCGTGCATCTTTTTGTGATGCGTTGAACCACCTTCTGCGTGTTTTGCAGCGTGGTGTTTTGCCATATGCAGATGATGCTTGTGCGAGCCTTCGGGATGACCACTAACGTGATGTGCTTTACCACCATGTTTATAGCCAGGTCCTTCTAATGCACCTGTTGAAGCTTTACGGTGTGGTTTTCCTTCGCCAAGTAATCCCCCCACTTGTGGTTCATACATCGCCTTACCACCTTTTTTCAAGCCATGATGGGCTTTTTTAGCACCCATGCTTTCATGATGCTTCAATTCTTTTTCAATCTTGTGCATTTCGTGCATTTCTGCTTCATGCTCTTTCTTGCCCTCTACTTCACCACCTTTTTTACGAGTTAGTAAAGCAGGTTGCATTGCCATTGCACGACGTTGTGGCATTGGACGCTTCATGGGCATCATCATGGGATTACCACCCATTGCCATGTGCTTCTTAGCGTGACCACCCTTTTTCATGCCTTCATGCTTTAATAAATCAGCAGTAGGTTCTGTGGTGATTTCTTTTGGTTCACGACCAAATTTTTTAGTAGCCATTTACATTCTCCTTTAAGCTTGGTCAGCACCAAGTAAGCCAACTCGTGTTGAATTTGGACCAACTTGAACACCTGTTAAACCTAGACTTAAAACTAAACGCTTTAATCCATTCGGTGCTGTAGATGGGGCATATGTTCCACGAACATCAGGGGTTGTTGCAGATGATGTGTTTTGTGCTACTAAACTTGCACCACTTGCTGTATAAGCCCCTGTTGTATTCACAAAAGTACCTGCCAAGTAGTTTGCTTGGGTTGTAGATACTTTACCTGTAGTTCCTGATACGTTTGTCCAAATGTAAGTAGTTCCTGTAGAAATACCTGTTTGTGCGCCAAACGAACCCGTGAACTGTACTAATGTTCCACTTGGTGGGGAGTTTGTTACGGTGATTACACCAGGGGATGCTGCGGTAATTGCTGAAATAACTTGTGAACCACCGTAATACGCACCATTTAAACCAACAACGGTTGTTCCTGTATCTTCCGCAAGAGCGTTATCCCAACCTGCATTAACAATATAACCAATATCGGTTATCTTGCATGGGAAACCAAAAATCTTAGTTGTATCTACGGAAACCGCTACGGTTGTACCACCTGAAAATGCAATACTTGAAATTTGAAAGAATGCTTTACGACCATTGGTAGTTGTTGATGCAACCGTTCCTGATTGGATAATTTCGGTCATTGCTTGTCCGTAATAATCATATCCTGAAATGGTAATGTTGGCACTTGTAGGTGAACCTGATGCGGTAGTTACCGAAACCGCACGAGGATAATCTAATTGCACTACTTGCACGCCATCGTTACGAATTAAGTTCGTAGTTCCTGCTGTGGAAGAAGTCGCTGCTAATGAACTACCACTATAAGTAGTAGCACCTGTTGGGGTTTTAGCACTTAATACTGCACCTGTTGTATTTGTTGCAGGAACAATATCGTAAATGTATAAACGACCCATTGGACCAAATCCTAAGTCCATTGGGGATGGGTTTCCTAAATTGCTATTGGAATTTGTACCGACATAAGATTGTGCAGTACCTAAAAATAAATCATCACTAAATTGAGGCATTTGAGTTTCTCCTTGAAAAGCTTACTCTCATGTTAATAAAATTGGGTTGGCTTTTACACCAACCCACATACTTTAAGCACCTGGTGTTCCATACATCGCACGAGGGTCAGTCCAACCTGGGATATAACGCTCAGTTGCTTTGTAGCGCATCGAGTCGGTTTCGAAATCACCTTCCATCGTCTTTTCTAATTCACGACGCATCAACAACTTCATACCTTCAGGAGCATCGGTTTGAATCCACCAGTTTGTTGCTGAAGTCAAACGGCTAATTACGGATGCACCTTCAGGCAACAATCCAATTGATTTAATTGGGTTGATGTCGTTATTAGCAGTACCTGCTCTTAGAACGGATTTCAACAACACTTCAGCTTGGAATACGTTACCTGGGGCAACAACAAGCTTTAATGGTTGTAAACGGATTTTTTTACCGTTGTTATCTACAGCGTTACGCACTTGAATCAACATCTGTTCTAAAGATGTTTGGCTTAGAGCTGCGGCTGTGGATAATTGGTTGCTAAATGAACCTGAAGCAATTGGGTGTGCTGTGTTGATTAACGATACACCATCACCACCTGTATAAGATGAGTTAAATGCACGGTTCAAAATGTTAGCACATAACAATTCTTTGGTTTCTACTAAAGATTGTGCTAAGTGCTTTGCATATACGCTACCTAAACGAATATGGTCACCATCTTCAACTAACACTCTAGTTAAAGCAAATGCCAAACCGAATACTTGGTAAACATAACGCTGTAAGAACAATACGCCACCTTGTTGATAGGTTACAGGTGAACCATCAGGTAACTGAGGGGCTGCACCGAAACCATACAATACAGGTTCTTCGTGGTAGAAGCGTGGAATACCTGCTTGTTCACGGAATACTGTTGACCATTCATCACTACGTTGGTCATATACTCCATCGAAAGACTCGTTCAATATAGGTTCTACGATTGAACGGAAGTCCGTACTTCTCATTGGGGCTGCCATAATTTATTCTCCTATATTAAACGACTGCTGAATATTGACCGTAGAAGTTGGTGTTAGTGAGTTGTACACGAACTACTGTGTATGCATCACCCCACGCATTATCTACGCCTTGACCCAAATCTACCACACGCATTTGAGCTTGTTGACCGTTAGTAACGGCTGTAGAAGCTCCTAATGTTGCTTGTGATAACCCTGTTGTAGCACTTCCTGATGTAATGTTAGTAAACCAATATTCACCACCAATACTTGTTTGTGCCATCGAACCATCTGCTTGGATTTCATACACGATGTTTAAATCGTTGTAGAAGTAAGCGTTGGTTACTGTATTTGACAATACTGTAGTGCCTGACGGCCAGTAGTTGGATACACGACGACGACCTGCGGAATCTGTCCATTCAACACCTTGGAATGAACCTGATACAGCATATTGTTGGCTTGTTGAGTTACCTGTTGAGGTTTGAGCAGCGATGATTGTACCGTTAGCAGAACCTGTAGAACCTACGTTAGCAGCACTAACATAAGCTACAGGTTGACCTTTGTAAATATTCGCAGCGTAACCCGATGTGATACCGTTCTGTAAACATTGCGCTCTTTCCAAACCTGTTGGGAAGAATGCAGGACGCAAACCAAACGGAGCGGATACTGATGACATATATTACTCCTTAAAAAAATAGTGTTAAAAAATTTTGTTTTTCGCTTTCTTCAAAGCTATGTAGCAAAATCGCAATTAACGCAATTTTTAAAATCGGTAATACAAAACCTGCTTTTTATCTAAAAACAGGCACTTCTCGTGATAAGTCAAATTTCATACCATCACCTTCTATTTCACCCAACGCCCTTCCATTGGAATCTCTTGCGTTTAACAATTGGTCTTGTTGAACTTTAATTTTCTCTTGTTCATCCATTGGAGCGTAATGGTGTACTTCAGCCATATAGTCTTGATAGATGTCCATCGGAAGTTTATAAAGAACCATCTCGTTACACGCAACAAAACCTTCCATTTCGCCTGCTTTTACACGGTAATTTTCAAAGCCTGGCACTTCATCGGCTTTCACAGGTGTGTAACCTATACGCATACGTTTATGGATAGGGTCATATTGGTGGGTTGTTGATAACCAACAAGTATGAAACCCTGGGATATCAGGTGCATTTGGTAATGCTTCTTGAGCAAATTCATCACGGAACATACGACGACGTTCTTGTGATGCAAATTGTTTTTCAGGGGCTTGGCGACTAGAATCCATCGATGCACGGCTTTCACGTCCAACACCATTTGATTTTTTAAGTCTTTGTTCCATGTTTATCCCCTAACCTTGTTCTGTTTGTCATAATTTCGGTAAATATTAATCATCTTCATGCGCTCCTCTTTATTATCCCACTTGCCTGCTTCTTTAATAGCAGCAACCCTTTCAGGGGATACATAAAACTCGTTTGCTTTAGCATTACCAATTGATTCTCTTCCTGAACTTGTAACAACAGACCTTGGTCTTGATTTACGGTTAGGTTCATTATAATCACGATTTCGAATATTTGGTATATATTTTTGTACCCTTTCGGATAATTCATCCCAATATTCTTCGGTAGAAGGGTCATATCCTTCAGCCGTTAGTTTTTTATCAATAATTTGGGTAATTTGTGATTCTTCATCCCTACCATGTGGGTCGTACCAAGGATTTTCTTCCAACCAATCCGATACCATCTTCTGTACCAATGGGTCGGGTGGCACAATATTTTGCTTAGTTTGCGACATTTGTTGGGTTGCTTGGCGTTTAATGTTATCTAAAGATTCCGCTTTACGCTTGGCTTCAAACCACATTTCTTGTGCTTGGGTTAGTGCTTGCCCATCCCCTGCATTGACCGCTTCTTGCATCTTCATCTTAGCGTATTCAACCTGTACGCCTGCATCTTCGATGGCTTTATCAACCCTTGCTAATTCTGCACCACTTGTTTTTTGTTCTACCTTCGCTAAGCGTTCTGCAAGCAATTCATTTTGTTTGCGTAGGGCGGTAATCAAATGATTGGATTCCCTAGCCTTCTCACGATGGATTTGCTTCTTTAAACGCCTTTCTTCACGCCTTGCTTGACGAATCGCTTCACGGTCTTCATCTTGTTTGGGTGTATCTTCTATATCATCATCGGCACGAAATTCACTAGGTTCTTCAACTTGTGGATTTTCTTCACCTTCAGGTAATGTAACAATCGCACTTCCATCGGCTTCTTCTGCCATTTGTAAATCAAGTTTTTCTGTTGATGTCATACAATTTTCCTTTCAAAATTTAGACAAACGCTTTGATTGCACGAGGGTCGCCTGTAACCTTGCCAATAATTTCATGGTCATTAAAGAATGTAAATAAAGCTTTACCTTGTGCGCCATTTTTATCGGTAAACTCTACTTCCCATCTATCACCACCCCATTTTGGCACACGCACATAATCCCCTACTTGACACCATACGCCCTCTGCCCAAGGCAAAAGTGTATCTCTGTTTTTGTAGGCAATTGGACCGATGGCTAATACTTTGCCAATCATCGTGTTCCATTTTTCAGTTTCTTTTACTTCTTCAGGGATATAAATCCCACTTTCTGTTACCTTTTCTTTGACTGCTCTTAATTGAATAAGAACTCTAGCACCATACGGTGTCATTAAAGGGTCAACCAATGGAAATGCTTCTTCCAAAGATTGTTCTAAATCATAATTAACTGTCATTTCTATCCTTTTCTTCTAAAAGATTATTTAAAATATCCAAAGCTTCTTGCAAGCCTTGGTGTTGCCCTACATATCGTTGGTAACTTTCAAAGTTAACAAACCTTCCGTTTACCATTGAATCAACAATTTCTTGTTGTTTTAGTTTTACTGCATGGATTAAGCCATTGACTACATCCATTAACGACCCCTAGCACTTGGTTTCTTTCCTACAGCGATAGCAATCATTAACCCTGGCTTTTTAGCACTACCACCTTTTTTAAGGGTTGCAACGCTATGTGGAACGGCTTTGGTAATCTTTGGTGTTACACCCTTTGCAGGCAAGTTACGAATCTTGCTTTCAGGGTATGCACTTATCTTATTTACTTTATTTTGATGGCTAATTTCATTTGGCTCACCCGATGCACTACCACTTACCGAGCCACCTTTGGCATATTTCTTGACCTTACCGCCTTTTTTTAGGTGGTTGGCTTCGGATTCGCCACCCATAGCGATACGCTTATGCATATTAATTAATTCAGACATTTCCTTCTCCTAGTTGGGGTTGTGCTTCTTGTTGTGCTTGCACTCCTTGTTGTTGGATTGCTTGCGATTGGGCTTGTGCTTCTTGTTGTTGCATTTCTTGCAAATGTTGTAAGTTCTGTTGTTGAATCTGTGCTTGTTGTGCTTGTTGGGTTTGATTTGCTTCAAACTGCTTTTCTAAGGTCATGACATTAGCGTTATGCGTTAACTTGGCATTTTCAATTTGTTGTTTAGCAATAATATCTTGTTCTTTGTTTTTCGAATCCACCTGTAGTTTTTGACCCTCAAGTTCCAATTTGCTCTTATCATACGCAGCCTTACGGTTGGTTTCAGCCATTTGGGTATCTTTAAGGGCTTGAACCTGTGCCATGATGTTAGGGTCGGTAGGTTGTTGATTGTTTTGCTTCATCTTCTGCAAGGTTTGCAACATTTGTTGGATAGCAGGCATTACTTGTTGTGCTAAAACACGCTGTGCATCTTGACCAACGTGTTGTCCTACCACTTGAAGCATTTCTTGGGCTTGGTATGGAATTTCACTTACCTTAAATGCATTAAATGGCTTACCCAAAGATAGGGATGCAATCGTATCGGTTTGATTTAAATACCAAAGCACCAAATGTTGTTTGATATGTTCAAGTGCTGAAGGCATATAAGTAGGTGCAACGATTGGATTTGAACCAAAAATAGGGCTTTGTGCATATTGAATGTGGTCAAGAATATGTGCTAAATGATTTTGTTGGATAAATGCCCCTACAGGCTTACCTAAAGTCATCGAAACATTCTCTAATGCCGAGTTCATTTCTTTAATTTCTTGAGGGTCGGGCAATACTTCATTCACATCGGGCAATTTAATTTGCTTTAAGATGCGTTTTTCCACCGCTAAACGGTTATAAAGGTCAGGATTGGCTTGCGCTCGTTGTGCTAATGCTTGAATTTGTGCGTATCTTTGTGATTCGGCAAAAATATGGGGGTCGGATACAGGAATAACATCGGAATTTGTTTCAAAATCTTCTTTTGTAACCTTTAAATCGGCAATAATTTCATTTTTACGTTGTTCATCCAAATACCAACGGTTTAAACGCCCCAAAATTTTCAACACACGACGTTGTGAATCATGTAAACGTGCATGAATCGATGAAAACACCGCAGCGCCTTGTTCAATTAAGGCTTGTGTTGTGCCTACAGGGGCTTGAGAATTCACGTCAGCAATCTTTTCTTCGGCTGTGGTAACTACCCCCTTAGCTGCTGAATCTAACCACCCTAGAAGTGCAAATAACACTTGATTTGGGGGGTTAAATGGCACAGGCATTGCTATTTTTCTAATGTCGTCGACTCCTGGTGCGCCCTCGATTTCAGTAACTTGTGTAACATCGATGTTGGTGGATTGACCTGAGATTTTTCCACCTTTAAGTTTAAGCATGGTGGGGGCATTGTTAATGTGCGCAGAGTCCAATAAAGCACGCAATGCGCCAGTAAGAGCAGCAGAAAGACCACCAATGAGATGAGGCAACCCAATAGCATAAGCCCCACGCCATGGTATGAACTTAAATTCAACAATCCAATCAAGCTTTGTAAAGGATTCATCACCATTCTCCCAATTGCGATAGAGTCCAATGACATCATTTTCATTCTCATCTATCATTAAAATATAAGGCGCACGTTCACCCTTCGTAAACTTGTCCTCTTCCAATTCAAGCCATGTGTAAATATGGTAAACCCTACGAATGCCATCAATGTTTTCGTTTTGACTGCCTTTGCCCTCAACCTTGTTGTTTGCTTTTTGTGCCTTAGATTCATTCGGTTCTTGTGAAACACGATAAACATCAAGGTCACGGTACAAGCCTTGTGATACCCTTAAATCATATTCTTCTTGCGTTATATCTTGAACTTCGGTTACACGCATAGCGGTGTAAAAATTTACAGCTGCGAATGGTAAGTAAATATTATCAATCGGTACGAATTCTGCACATGGGCGACGCTTTTGGTCGTCATACCACATCTTTAGGTATTGCGAGCCACCCAATGGTAGTTGGGTCAACATTTGTTCTTGTTCATCACGATATTCTTCGATTTGTTCCGTTAATTGCCAATTCATGTAATCACGTTTACGCTCGGCTCGTGTTGATTTTTCTTCGGTTACTTCTCCAACAATCTTTGTTCTAACAGGTCCATCAGGTGGAAATAGTTCTTTGATGGCTCTAGCTGCGAAGTCGACACAAGATTCTGCCATGACAGGGTGAACAACCTTTGAAGCTCCCATAAACTGCGCTCCGCCAGGTGCATCATCACCAAGTCCTGTTCTACGGATTCCTTCTTCGTATTTCTTGTCCCTATCTTCCCTTGCATCCTTATCCTTTTCAATGAGTTCTATATACTTTAGTGCAATACCACCTAAATCAAATTCATCAATGGTTTCCGCTACGTTTTCATAGAAATCAGGTGTTTCATCAGGGGTTTTAAAATCTTCGGTGCGAACAATAGCCGAACCATCTTCTTGTTCTTCTACTTCATCTAGTTCATCTTTAAACTCGTAGATGGATTCATCTTCGGTTGGTGCTACGCCATCAATAAACCGATTAAAATCTTGTGGTATGGGCATTTCAGGCATTATTTGTTCCTTATTAAGGCTAATCTCATTTCATCAAGGGAAACAACTTTGCCACCCTTTTTCTTAAATAATTCTAATTGCGTACTTGGAATTCTACTACCACCCACTTCTATTGGGCGTAAAGCAACCGTTGGTTTAGCCTTTTCAGGTGGTTGATACGGCAATTTAACAGGCTCTCTACCCAAACGCTCGTTAACGCTTTGTGTTGCAGGATTCTTGGGTTTAGATGTTAATTCTTTGTATAAAGCTTCGAATTCAGGTGTTGGAAACTTCTTGGCTTCACCACCTTCAGCCATTTTTACAACGCCACCTTTTTTATATGGTTCTTCAGGCTCAACTAAACCTTTAAAAGCAGTTTCAGGCATTCGTAATTGATGAGATACAGATTCTGTTTCACCGTTTGGGGTAAATTCATGTTTAACGACATATCCAACGTGTTCTTCTTCTCTTAAAGGAGCGCCATTCTCATCTCGCAAAAATTTACCTGTTGTAGGGTCACGCAAAATACTACCAAATTTTCCACCCAAAATACGTTTACCAACAATTTCATAGGGAGGGTAATTGTTTTTAGCAGTCCAATCAGTAAATACTCTATCACCTACATTGTATTTAAAATTTGCTTGGGCTATTTTGTTTGCCGTTTCTTTTGCTCTAGCACGAATTTCATCACTCAAAGATGTGTGATAATCTTGCAAAGTTAATAAATCTTTATTAGCAAGTTGTCCAACTTTTCCTGAAGATGCTGTTTTAATAGCGTTTTGAGTAGCTTTTTTAATTATTGAGCCACCACCTGCCATCTTAACAACGCCACCATCTTTATAGGGCAATCCACCTAATATTTTTTTCTTGGCTTCTTCGGATGGTTCGTAGTAATAAACTTTTTTGGTTGCACCTTTCATCTCTTTTATTTGAGTATCTTGAGGAACTAAACCATTACTCTTTAGTCCCCAAATATTTCTTTGGGCATCTCTCATTGTTCCAAATTCTTTACTATGTACCAAATCACCATTTTCATCTACTAAACGAAATACTGATTGCCCTGTTTCAATCTCAGTTTCACCGACATGACCACCGTATTTATTGGCAAACTTTTTTAAGTAAGAAAGATATTTTTTATCGTACCATTCATTCATGCCCTCGCCACCAACACGAAGGTCTAAGCCTGAATATGAATGCATATTTCCTGATTTGTTTGCAAAATCATCTTTAATTTTTTTAGCCATATCTTTACCGACATGGTCTTCTAGGTCTTTTAAATCACGCATATATTTAGTTACATTTTGACCACTATGCGTTTTTGCAACCAACTCAAACCCTAGGTCACGCATTTCACTAGGGTTTCTTGTAATGTCAATATTACTAAAATGTTTTTCAAGGTTGTATCTATCAGCTACTGTTTGACCTTTAGGCAAATACAATCTATCATCGTCTGTATCCAATATCAAATGTTGGATGGCTTTTTTCAAACCAATTTCATACCAATTATCTTTATATGGTGCATCAGGAACTGAACCCTTAGGTATATTTGGTTTTCCTTTTTTCAGCAATTCTTCTGCTTGCTCTTTAGTAAATGCACTATATATTGTTCCATCTTCCCATTTAACTTTGTATGTAGGTGGGCTTCTTTCCATAGTTCCTGCTTTAAATGTAGTAGAAGGAACTTCTGAAATTTCCCCTTTTAGGGATGTGGGGTTTTTTGGAATATAGCCTTTTTCTCGACCTTTTTGATGCCAATCAGACTGTAACTCATCGAGCAACATACCTCTCTTGCCTTCTGTATCTGTACGAGTATCCATGCGAAGAATAGCCATAATATTTTCTTCATCAGGAAAATGATTCCATTCTTTAAACGGTTCTCCCTGTGCTAATCTAGCTATTTCATGGCGTTGTTCCATGGGCAACGAAGCAAAATCTTTAGCGCCCAAACGCCTTGCTATATCATCATACCCTTTATGACCTCTTGCTTTAAGCTCACTAGGATATTGTAATAAAATTTCATGATAGCCCTCGCCACCTGGTGTTCTAAATTGGTCTTCAAATTTAGCAAGATTATCTGAATAATCCCCACCTAATTCAATTTCTTTAAAAACAGGTCGATTACGCTCTGCATATCCAACAACATCTTCTTTTGTTAGTTTTGGATTGTTCTTTAAAAACTCATCCATGCCTGTTGCTTCTAATTCATCGGGCTTTACACCCAACCTTAATAAATCGTTCTTAAAAGCCTGTCCGTTGCCTTGCTTGCGCTGTATGTTCTTGGCTTCCTTCTCTAACTTAGAATAAAAGCCAAATTTATCTTTAGGGGAAAACCCTGATACATCTTTGATGGACATCCCTACAGGAGCATTCACACCTTTCTTCATAAGTGCTTTTGTTCCTGCACCAATAATTGGCTCTAACCCATGTAATTCAGGTAGGATTGCAGGCAATTTTGTTGCTTCTAAACCTTTGCCGATGGATTCAAGATAATCTAATCCTTCTTTGCTTCTAGGAATGTAGGTGTACTCATTCATTACATCTTCAAAGTTTTGATTGAAATCGCGACCACCCAACCCTTTAGCAAATGCATACGGCAAGCCTGCCATAAATGCCCCTGCACTTGTTCCAATAGTTGTTCCTGCTTCTACCGCTCCTGCAAATTTGTCCCCAAAGCTTGATGGCTTTTCTTCTTTAGGAAGGTTGTCATAGTCTATAGGAGTCATACCACCTGACTGTGGTGCGTTATCCCCAGGGGGTAATGCTTCTAAAGCATTCTTTACAATCGCTCCTGTAATAGGGTCACGATATGGCTCACTTTGTGGCATGGGGGACATATTCTGCTTAGAAAGCTCATAGAGCATTTCATCTTGGCTTGGAATAGTAGCACCCATGGGGTCGGTATAAATAGGCTCAGGCTCGTATCTTACGCCCTCTATGGTTACTGTAGGCTTACCACCTTCTGCAAGGTTTTGAACTTGTCCGCCATCTTTGTAACTACCTTCTTTAATCGATTTGTTTTGTACTTCTTGTGCTTTTTTTACTCTTTCTAACCATTCCTCATCAAACTTTTGAATAGGAATACTCATTGATAATGCTCTAAAATCTGAACTTTCAGGCTTGTTTAATGCTCGACGTATATCAAAATATTGTTGAAAAATATCATGCATTGGCAATGTTTGTTCTGCTTCACCTGCATATCCGCCTAATGTGGGATGACCTTGAATCACGCCTGTGTAACTATAATGTGGCTTGTCAGTTTCATAGGTTACAATTCCTTCAGGATTAAATCTAGCAATGTTATGCCCTACTGTGGCGGTGGGTGCATCCATAATTCTTGGCTCTGTAGTCGCTGTCCTAGCTTCTGCAATACTTGGAAATTGCATATCCGCAAATTCATCCAAATTCATTTTATGCATGACATTTTTGCGAAGTTCGCCACCGTAATTCGATGTTTCTAATAATTGATAACGACCTTCAGGCGTTTCTATTCCTGCAAAGTTTTTAAATGGATAAGTAATATTTTTGGTTTTTTGATTAACAACAGGATGATTTTGTACTGTGGTGTTAAATTCTTTAACTCTTTTTTTATCTAGCAATGTGGGGTCAAACTGATTTAACAAAACCTCCATTGGCTGATGGCTAAAATCTATGGCTTCATGGCTCATCAAATTAGATAAACCAAATATCTTATCAGGGTCAACACCCTTCATTTTAGATGCCTCAATTATTTGTTTGCCATAACGCTCAGCAACATTGGGAAGTGATGCAAATGCTTCATTCCATCTTGTGTAATCAATTCCACCCTGTGTTGGGGCTTCTCTTATCAAGGGATTGCCACCAACTTCTTGAATTAATTTGCCCGCTCTCGACCTGTCAACCGTTAATGGAACTCCTGCCCCACCAAGCATATCTTCATATTTAATTGTTTTATTAGGAACTAATGGCATATTAGGGTCATCAACTGATTTGATGCCCATCTCTGAAATAGGGCGTTTGAGTTTCTTGCCTCCACCAATAGGATGATATAAACCCATTTCAATGTTTTCAGCCTTGGTTGGCTTCTTAGCTTGCTTAGCACCTTGGACAATCTTCTTGGGCTTGCTTTTAAGTGCAAGCTCTGCAGCCATCTGAGCAATCGAAAGTTTAGGCATAGAATAACCCTACTGTTGTTTTACCTATTATATATATAGGGCGTTACTTTGTCACACCTTATTTTTTAAACTTCTTTTAAAGTCTAAAAATGACATTGGAACTTTTGTTGTTTTGCAATAGTCTCTGTATTTGTCACAAAGAGAAACAGTCTTCATGGTTAACGCATAAGCAAGTTTATTGATAGGTACAGTAACATCGTTACTTCCTAATCCTGAACCTTGTGCTGATTGACGCTTCATACCCCACCCTTAAAAGAAAACAGAAAGTAGAAGAAAACTACAAATCCCCCCTACCCCCCATAAATCTTTTGAGAAGTAGCCCTGTTAATTCAGGAAAGATAAAAAGAAGACAAAAGAAAAAGAAAACAATTTATCATAAACAAGTTTTTACGTTTGTGCAACTACACAGCATACGGATTTATCCTCTTTGGCTTTGTTTCATCAATGTACATGTCTGAGTCATCAGAAATGTAATCTACCGTTAGGAATCCCATATCCCTAAGTATCCTTAACGCTTGGGTCATGCTATCCACATAATCATCGTTTCTTACTTCAGGGAAGGCACAGATTTGATTTAGGAAGGGTTCTACCCAATCCCTTACATGATTCTTGTTTACAGAGCTTTCAGGAAGGTATACAAGCCCTTTAGCGATGATAGGGCTTACTAAGTTCAACCTAGCTGTTTTATCCGCCCTACCTGGGTTATACGACCTTACATTTAATCCTGCTCGTTGTAAATCTTGAATCAAGCTAATCCCTGCACTTTTGTCCTCAATCAACACTAAATCGGGTTTCTTACCATTGCCGAATTCATCAGGGTCGCCATACACAATCGTAGCCTCTTCAATCACTCTAGGGCGTAAATCAGGGTATTGCATATGTTCCGACCAACAATCAATCAACATAACGCTCATTGGTCGGTCTTGTGGCTTAAATACGCCCCATACGGTACACGCAGTAGGGTCGTTTATGGTTTTATCACTTGTAGCACAATCGTAGCTTTGAACAACGTATTGGAATTGTGGCAAGGGCTTTTCGGCATCCCATAGCCTAAACATATTCCTTTTGATGATGCCCGACTCTTCAGGGTCAATAATCTCAGCGTTAATCTCTTGTCTGCCAATTGACGTACCTTCGTACTGCATAATCTGCTTCTTGAAGGTTGGGGCAAGGTTATCCAAGTTATCATAGGTTGTAGCCTTGGTGACAATAACATCTTCCCCATCACGGTTGGCAAGGTCAATAATCAATGGCTTTGGCTTGGGCGTTGTCGTGCAAATGAGGATAGGACGCTCTCCTAAGCGCATTCCAAACTGAATCATGTCCCACGCTTCGTCTAAATAATCCCAAGCGGCTAATTCATCGAGCCATCCACCACTAAACTGTGGACCTCGGAATCTATCAGGCTCACTTGCAGGAATGCCCTTAATAATGCTTCCATTAACTAAGGTAATCTCATTGTCACCAATATTATGCTTTTCGATGATTGAACGTGGCATGACGTTCAGTAAGCCACTTTCTCCCATGAAGCAAACATCCTTAACATCTGCAAACGTAGGGGCTGATACTAACCATCGTGTTTTGGGTTGTTCCCATGCTAAACGCCAAAGGTTCTCAGCAGCTGTTCTTGTCTTTCCTGCTCCCCTACCTGCCAAGAATAGCCATATGTTCCACCAATCGCCTTGAGGCATAATCTGATAGTCATGGCGTGTAAGTTCCCAATTCAGTTTACAAATCGCTACCTCAGCCGTAACTAAATCAGCATTCTTTGCGATGAACTGAGCGTCTTCAAGAAGTTTCTGAAGATTGTCTGACTTTTTCAACGGTGTGGCTCAATCGTTCTAATGCACTATTGATAATCTCTAACTTGATGTTTCCACCGTTCTCACCTGTCATCTCAATCGCTTGGTGTGGTCGTCCATCCAATCTATCAAAGAGTATATTAATAGCGTTTAAATTGCCTTCTTCTGCTTGCTTAAAGAGTTGTTTAGCCACTCGATGTAATAGTTCAGGCTCTTGTACTGTGATGCGTCGCAATACAGCAGCGAATGCACCTCTTACCTGTTGTGGCGTTTCAGCATTTAATGCTCGTGTGACGGTTTTTCGATGAACTGCCATAATATTGCATAAGCCTTTGATTTCAATAGTTTATTTTCAAACGATTTGTTCTTATGCAGATTATACAACAGAAAAGGGACTTTGTGTCCCCTTATTTTTAATCTGCTCTGCTTCCCATACAAGCATCTATTCCATGCTTGTTTAATACTTCAGCAAAGGCTTGTGCGCCAATTTCTTTTAAATACATAGATTGTGTATGGTCATCAATAGGATTCCAAATGCTCCATCCTTTGCTCCAATGCTTACTACCCAAGCTTACTTTTTTAGCCCAATTAACAAATGGATGTCTGCCGTTAGGAATATGTACCCAAGCAAAGCCACAGTACAAAGGCTCGCCATGTTTAGCAAAATACTCGTCACGGGCTTTTTTGCCTGCAAGGTATGCCTCTTCATAGATGGCACGGAAAGGTGAATCTAAAGCGTCTAAGTTTAAGTTTTTCAATTTACTGCTCCTCTAAAAAACCGAGCCAATCTCGGTATAAGTAAAACTATATAGATGTTTATCCATTTGTGCAACAATTATTTTCTAAGTATTTACCCTAATAAAAAAAGGGGATTGCCCCCTTTGTTATTTACTATTTCTACGCTTTACTTGGCGTGTTGGGAACTGATTGAATGCCTTACCGTACTTGCTGTAGTTGGTAATGATTTGTGTGTTCCACACTTGCTTTTCGCCATCAGGCTTAATTACTACTAAGTAGCTGTCATACCATACATTGTCGCTACCTAATTCAGCAGATACAACGTCGCCAACCTTTTTGTTTAACTTGAATACAAACGCTTCAAAGTCTTCGCCTGCATCTTTAGCAATTTGTTCTAAGTAGTAAGTAATGCTTGCTTCGTCTTTAACACGAATATCAGGGTCACTCATTCTGCAAGATGTTTTTGCTGATTTTGTGATTTCGCTGATAAAGTTGCGTGTGTTTTGATGGCGCATATATTGCTCACGAGTGCAATAAAATGGCTTTACAGGTGGATTTACAACGTCTGCATTCCAATCAGCTTCTTCCAATCTTTTTAACATACGGTTAACTTGGTCTTGGGCGAACTGTACTGCGGAATCAACCGCCTGTTGCTTGAGTGGTGCTACTGCTTGTGCGATTAAATTCATTTTACTCTCCTCTAAAAAACCGCTTAATTACGGTATAAGTAAACTTTAACAAGGATTATCCACTTGTGCAAGTGTTTTTTACAATTATTTTCTAGGGATAAACCCTAGGTTTCTTTTTTCTTTTGACGCAATCACCACATTGAAAGCGTTTACGGTTATTGGATTCTCGAATATGCCCATCCACAACCGACTTCGTGGTTTGACAATCCATGCAAAATCTTTTCTTTGTTAAAGCAATTTCTGCTTCCCTTGCTAATTTACTTACATTCAACGCTTTTGCCACCATCTAATGATTTTCTTTCTGCCATACTTTAAAACAAGCTTGTAGGCTTGGTAACGGTTAAATATGCCCCTACGGTATCTACTGTTCCTTCTTGACGCTTCTTGATGCGTTTTAGAGCGCCTAGGCTTGAGTTCTATAAAACGCATTACCACATCTTTAGCATATCAATAATGCAATCGATTTCTTCTATAAATTCTAAGTTGCCGTCGTGTTTCTTTTTAATTTCTTCCAAGCGTGCTATGGCATCATCTGAATTTTTAAATGTTTCCGAATGAATTACTTCATTCATGGTTTTAAATCCGTCCATAACTTCCCTTTCGCATTGAGGACATACGCCCTCGTGATTTGTTTGATGTTTAAAACATTGTTTATAGTGTTCCATTAGCCAATCTTTATATTATTAGGAAAATGTTCTTTCATTAATTCATCGCAACTTTTATCCCCTTGTGGATAATTCTTTTTTAATCCTGAGCACATACTACAAGTCTCGGCAGGCTCATCAAGAAAGAAATTGCACCATACATGATGTTTTCCTAATTCAGCCATGCGTTTTTCTGCCCACTCGTTATATCGCTTTCTCGCCAATTCTTTAGCCAATTCATCAATCTGTTCATCAGTCTCATTACCACTTATTTGTGGCGCATTTTTCCAATGAACCTTGTCAATATCAATTCCATTAAACGCACGTTCTTTAGAATAAGGCATTACAGATTCTTGGTCATCACGTTTCTTCATTTTAACATCCTATTCTTAATTATTTCGTGAATTTTTGGTCTATATTCAGGCGGAACATTATCATCCACAATCCCCCAAGCAATCATCGTAGCTTGTGTCCATGCTTCAAGCCAAATAGCCTTTGGGTCGGTTAAAAATTCTTCTTCGGCTTTGGCTACCTTTAATAGTTTAACCCAATCATCATAGGCTTCTTCTTGTTTTTCTTTTACAAATCCAATTAACATTCCTCAACCTTTCTATACAGTTTAATCCACCTGTCATCGTTTAACACTTTTTCACCAACTGTCGCAGTAAATTGATAACCATGCTCGTCATGCCAGACTGCGCCATAAAGTTCGTATTGTTTTTTACCTTCAGCAATACCATTCCAATAGCCTGTTGCGTATAT
>JGI24890J29729_1000442_pt1 | contig 26375 bp, 23 predicted proteins | sample FreactcultureFD7_FD_29729 | JGI IMG/M metagenome (IMG submission 29729)
GGTTCTACATTTGTTCCAGCTTTGATTGCTTTTTGTTTTTCTCTATATAATTTATTTCTTGTTGTGTATTTATCAAGATTTTTAATATAGTAAGTTGCTTTGTATTCTTTCACATCAAATTCTTTTTGTGTGTACGATTTTTTTTTATTGACATAGACAATTTTTTCAAGAAAAATATCCATTATATAAATTACTATAGATTTTTTACTAATAAAAATCTATACTAATATATATGAAAGTAAATATTAAAGATTTACTAACTAGATTAGCTCAAACAGACCCTACAATGCCTGAATTCTTAGATATATCTAAAAAAATTGTAGAAGTAATTAAAGAAACTAGAAAAAAACAAGCTGAAAAACCTATTAAGATTAAAGTCCCTAAACCAAAATCACCTAAGGTAAAACTATGTGATGATTGTTCTGAATTGCTTATTGTTAAATTGAACGAGATACTTCCTGAGGAGGTGTAGGTGGTCCTGTCTTCTCTATGTCTATACTTGCTTCTATTTTTCTTCCACAACAAGCGCTGCGAATCTTTGTGTGATTCACCGCACCTACAATTGCAGTAAGACCCGAAATAACAATAGCAACTATTCCTAATATATTATTATCCATATATATTAGAATTAGAATTTTTTACTGTAAAAAATATCTAGATTTATATATATGGAAGATTTACTTGATACTCTCATGACTGAAAAGCCTATTGAACAATTACCTAGAAGATATTTTAGTTATCTAAAACACATCCAAAAGTTTGAACCACTTGTTATATATGATATAGGTGCATCATTAGGTTCATATGCAAAATTTTTTCATCTGTTATATCCTGATACTAAAGTTATACTGTTTGAAGCTAATGATGTGTTTGAACCAAAATATACTGGAGAAGATTATCATATAGTATGTCTTAGTGATGAAGATAATAAGGAAGTTAAATTTTATAATAATCCTATTAATATTAATAATTTTGAAGTATGTTCTTATTATAAATCTACTGTTGTAAAAGATGATTTTAAATTATTAAACACTACTAAGTTAGACACACTTGTATTAGATAAGGGTCTAAGGTATCCTGATATAATTAAGATTAATTGTAATGGTTCTGAAATGGACATTATTAAAGGTGGTATTGAAACTATTAAGAAGTGTACTTATCTAGTTGTAAGATTACAGAATTTTGAATTTTTTAAAGAAGCATCTATGGCTCATATCGTCGGACCTTATATTGTAAATTTAGGTTTTAAATTGGAAGAGATGTTTGATAATCATGGTAACCATTTTATTGATTATGTATTTAAAAATAATAATATATAATAGATTTTTTTTATTTTCTATTATATATATATATGTCTAACGATAGTCAGAGAATTGGTGGTGCTATGGATTCAGACCATATTTATTATAATATTAATGTCTCCAATGATTACCCCACTGTTAATTCATCTTCAGTCCAATTGGACACAGCTAATACTGTAGTACCATTAACATTTACACAATACAGAGCTCAACCATACCTATATGACCCATCTCAATATTTTTTGTCTGTTCAGAGATTTACTATTGAAAGTCCTAGCTTACCTGTTTTTATACCTCAACCAGTATTAGGTAGTAATAATGTTACTGATACTATTTACACAGTTACAATAATAAATGGAGGAACAACTATTACTAAATCTGTCGTATGGCAACCACAAGATACAAATACAAATACAACTCCTCTTCCACCTACACCTATTACACAAAATAATCTTAATAATCCTTATTTTTATTGTTATTCTTATCAATGGTTTATAAAATGTATTAATGATACATTACATTCAACAGGTGTCGTAAATCACCCTATCATGAGTTATAATCCTGAAACACATCTATTTTCAGTTCAAGGAAAAGCTGATAAATATAGAACATCATCAACAGGTGCATCATTAGGAGCTGTTGGTGTAACACAAGCAAAATTTTATATGAATGCAGCCTTATATAATTTATTTGCATCTCTACCATCAATATATGCTGCTATTGCAGGTGGTTTAGATTATCAGATATTATTTACAACAGGTACAGATATTCCATATGCAACAACACAACCATATATTAATAATGTAATTACAATTGGTGGTGTAAATTATATTAATGTCTCTCAAGAATATAATACTCTATCATTATGGACTCCTGTTAAATCAATTGTATTCAGAGGTAGTTTAATCAATGTTGTTTCTGATATGATAGCTACACCTGTTGTGTACCAGAACGGTTCTAATATAAATGCTGGAAAACAGAATACAGATATTTTACCTGTATTAATAGAATATTCAGTACCATTAACTAATGGAACAGAATATAAACCATATATATATTATGAACCTACAGCTGAATATAGATTGATGGATTTGTATTCAGATAACCCTGTATATGGATTAAACTTTGATGCATTTTGGAAAGATTGTTTTGGTAATCTAGTTCCTTTTACATTAGCCCTTGGTGCATCAGCAACTATGAAAATATTGTTTAGAAAGAAAAGTTTTAGCTCGGATAAAATATAAAAAAATAACATTTAATATTATTTTTTTCTATTCATTAGTATATGTCAAACTACAGAAACGATGTTGGAGGTCTACCTCCTGGTGCAAATGAAACATATTATAATATTCTAATCAAGAATAATAATGTTGCAACTGGTATTAGTGCTCCAGCTATTCCAATAACTTTTCAAGAGACAAGGTCAAATCCTTATATAAACCCAGCTAATGATTATTATATGTCTGTTATTGCTTTTGAAGTTGATACTCAAGCTGTACCTGTATTTATTTGTGATGCTGTACCAGGTAGTACTGATAAACAAGCTACTCCTTATGCTGTGACTATTCAAAGTGGTTCTTCAACACTTCCTGACCCAACAACTGTTATATGGGTACCTGAAGATAGTACAACAGTTTCACCACCTGTACCTGTTCCTGATAATTATGATAACTACGAATATTATTATTCATATACATTCAATCATTTTTTAAATTTAGTTAATACTGCTATTGCTACTGCATATAGTACTGCAGGTGGTTCAGTTAAAGCTCCTTTTTTACAATTAGTAAATGGTCAAGTGTCTTTAGTTGCTAATAAAGCTGAATTCGAAAGTGCATCTACATCTCCAGTTATACCCACACCTACCTTTACATTATATTTTAATACAATATTGTTTAACTTATTTTCATCATTGAATGCTAAGAAGGTATATATTGTGAATAAACCAGCAGCCAATTATCAAATATTTTTTTATGCATATCTTGATAATTCCAATGTAAAACCAGTATACCAAAATTTATCTACTGTTCCTCCTTCTAATCCATATAATGCTATTTTTAATGATTGTGAATATTCTCCTTTTCCATTCTGGAATCCTGTTGATTCAATTGTGTTTCAAACACAACAATTAACAATTGTACCTGAACTGATTGCTAAGCCTGTTGCATATGGTCCTAATAACTTAGAAAATGTAGGAACTAATGCTGATTCGTATTATGTATTGACTGATTTTGCAAGTCCTTTATTAACTGGAACAGAATATAAACCTAATATTTCATATCTTCCAAAAGCAGAGTTTAGGCTTGCTGAACTTTATGGTGAAGGAGCATTGAATTCTATATATATAAATGTATCTTGGAAGGATAAATTTGGATTGTTACATCCATTATTATTAGAAGTAGGTGGTACAGCATATATTAAAATAATGTTTAGAAAGAAAACATATTATGCCACAAAGTAAAATAATATCTAATATATAATATATGAGTTTTAGACATCTTAAAGCAACTATTCAAAGACAGGAAAAAGCAAAGGAACGATTTCAACTTATCAATAACAATTCAGATGTATGTAATATTTATTACGACTTGATAATAACTAATCATTTTGGTCCTACTGTTCCATTAACTTTTTCACAAAATAGAGAAAACTTTTATTTAGATAGACCAGAAGATTATAATGTAACAGTCACCTATTTAAGTTTAGATTCTACATCATTCCCTCTACAAGTAGTTCAACCTCAAATAGGAAGTTCTTATAGTAATGGATTTCCAACTATATTTAGTGGTATTGTTAGAGGTAAACAACAAGACAGTGGACCATTCCCTGTAAAGTTTAATGTTATATGGCAATCTGAAGATGCTACATTACCTGTACCATCAAGTCCTATTACAAATGACAACTATAATGACCCTTATTTTTATAACTTTTCTTATACCCATTTTTTAAATTTATTAAATAAGGCAATTAGTACTGCTTGTGATACTATTAATAATGGAGGTGGACAGAATGTTAAACCACCATATTTTTCTTACGACCCTATTACAAAAAGATTTAGTTATAATACAAACTTTAATAACTTTAGTGATGGTACAGGTAATTTTGTATATTTTAATGAAGCCTTATATAGTTTGTTTGATGGATTACCATATACATTTGAATCTACTCCAGTTGATAATATTGGTAATTATCAAAATCTTTATAGGTTATATTCAAATCTAAATCCTGGATACACTAATGCTTTTTCACAATATACATCATTAACTAATGCTCCTTTGGTTGCCTCTTATAATGCTGTTCAAATGGAACAGAACTTCTCCTCGTTGGAAACTTGGAATCCTGTTGTGTCTATTGTATTTATAGCTAAAAATATTAATGTAATAAATACTTTAGAAGCTTTACCCTATGTATTTGGATTCAATCCAAATCCTCCAGTAAATAATGCAAGTATATCTAATGTCTTATTTGAAATACCTATTAGACAGAGAATTGACCCTGGTATTTATTATGAGCCTTTAGCTGAATATACATTAACAAATTTACTAGGTATTGTTGAAACAGGTGAGTTACAATTTCAAGTGTTTTGGAAAGATACATTTGGTAATCTTAACCCTGTAAATCTAGATATTGGTTCTACATTGGTTATGAAATTATTGTTTATAAAGAAAGACTTTAATTATTAATCTTTTAAAAATCTAGTAAAATTTTTTAAAATATTATTATCTAAATTAATGTATATATTATGTCCGCAGACTTTGAAAAAGTTTTGGTTAAAGACCCTCGTTTAGATGTCGTAGACTCTATTAAATATGCAGTTGTAAAGGGTGGTCAAAATGTAACTGCTTCTCCTTTTCCTGCTATCTCTGAATCTGACAGTCAAGTAATTTGGAACATTCAAGTTCCATCAGAACAGACCATTATTGACAGAAGAGTCATTTGGAAATCCACATTACAATTTACAACTAGTGCAGAATCTGGTGACCAAATTTATGGTGTGACTTGGTCGTTGGCTTCTTTTCCTCTCCATCAATTGCTCACTAATATGAGTGTAACTATTAACAATAACACTGTATCATGTAACATTAATGATGCATTACCTGCAATTATCCGTTTACTCTGTTGTGATGACTTACAAGCATTTAACAGTGGTACCCCTACTTTTGCAGATACTCAAGCTTGGTACAATGACTCAACACACTTTAATAATTTAAATAGTCCTTTAAATTCTTTATGGGGATGCACTGATAACAGAGTACCTCATAGAGGTTGTTATGCACCTACTCAAAATGCTAATGTTGGTGTATCACAAACTGCTTGGGTGTTTGAATTATATGAACCTCTCTTAATTAGTCCTTTCATCTTTTCTAATTTGAAAGCCAACTCTCAAGGTTTTTACGGGGTACAGAACATGAATATAGTTCTAAATAAAGGTGGCTTACCTAATCGTGTTGCAAGAGGTAATGTGGTTATTACAGCAAATACTGTTTCTACCTCTGGTGGTAATGGTGGTACTACTCCTTCATCTAGATTGCTTTTCATGTTTTTGACCCCTCACCCCTCAGATTTAATGCCAGCTCGTAATATCGTACCCTTTTACGAATTACCTAGGTATATTACTAATGGTCCTGCTCAAACAATAGCTAATAAAGCTTATGATGCTAGTGGTAATTTTTTAAATGGTCTTCAATTGCCTTTGAACTCTGGTTCTCAAGTTTTGAATACATTGCAGCTTAACCAAATTCCAGATAAGCTAATCATTTATGTAAGACGCACTCCCACTAATGGTAATGCTACTACTCAACCTGATGTAGCTTTACCTCTTGGTTCAATTAGTATTAACTTTAACAATAACTCTGGTATCCTCGCTTCTGCATCACCTTACCAATTATGGGAAATGTCTCGTAATAATGGTTTAACTAGTACCTGGACTGATTATAAAGGTTTTGGTGCTTCTGTTGTTCCTTCTGCAGACCCTAATGCACAATATAATATTATTGGAACTGTTGGTTCTTACTTAGTATTGGAATTTGGAAGAGATATTCAATTAACTGAAGATTTTTATGCAGCTGGCTCTCTCGGAAATTTTAATTTGCAAGTGACTCTAAATGAAATCTATAATAATACTCTTGAGGACCTTACAACTAGCAGCGGATACCAAATTATTATGATTACCATGAACTCTGGTGTGTTTGTAAATGAAAGAGGTACCTCTTCTACCTACACTGGTATCTTAACTAAACAAGATGTGCTCGAAGCTTCTCAACAAGACCACTATACCCATGATGATGTAGGAAGAATGGTAGGTGGATTTGACTTCTTCGGTGCAGTAAAGTCTGGCTTATCTGGTATTGCTAACAAAGGTTTGGAAATGGGAAAGAAAGCTTTACACAAGCACGGTAAAAAATTATTGAAAACTGGAACCAAGATGGCACACGGTGCTCTTGAAAAGTATTTAAAATAAGTAAAAAATATTAACAATTTTGTGACAAAATGAATAAATATTATTAATATAATAATATCTAATCATATTTATATAATGCCGTATGATAATGAATATAATCGTATGATATCTCGGGATATTGATTATTACAATCGTAAATATGTAATGCATTGCAGTAGCACTGGCCAAGGAACTATTGATTACCGTGCTGATATGACTGGTGGTTGTAATAGTTGTTCTGGTGCTGGTGCAGGTTCTGCAACTTTCCATTCTGGAGATGATTCATCTAGTGATGGTTATAATTCTTCATCTGATGGAGAAAATGTAGTCGGTAGAGGTGGTGCTATTCTTGGTATTCAAGCTGGAACTGTATTAGGTGGACCTAAAGTAAAAAGAGATACAAGAAAATTGGTTTCTTCTTTTTCATCATTAGGTGCACCTGTAGGTTTTAGAAGAGATGTTAATAATGACCCTTTATCTGTTCCTGCTGAATCTTCACCTCCTCCACCTGCTGCACCTGCTCCAGGTGGAGAACAAGTTGGTAAAGGTGGTGCTATCTTAGGACCTGTTCAAAAATTTGATAGAAGATATGTTTATTTTAATCCTCACTTTGGTGCACAACCTGTAAGAAATATTGGTAATGTAAAATCATCTTATTCTAGTCTTGGTAGACCTGATATGCCTATGAGTGGTATGATGTATAAAGCTGGTGAAGAAGCTTATGTAAGAGATTTAGGTAATGGTAGAAGAGGTCACGGATATACTGGTGCAGGTAATGATTCTGAATCTGAAGAAGAAGAAGGTACTGGTAATTCTGAATCAGAAGAAGAAGAAGAAGGACAAGAAGGAGCAGGAGCTTCTAGCGAATCAGATTATGATTATGATGATAATATGTTAAATAGAGATAATAGTGAAACAATTAAAGGTATGCAAAACTATTCTGCTGGATATTGCAATGGTGTATTTGACCCTCAAGAAGAAGAAGCACCAGAAGGAGCAGAAGGAGCTTTACCTAATGAAACTCCAAAAATGAGAGATGCAACACAAGCAAAAAATCCAGAAGGATTTTCAGGAACACATAAAGCAGGTCCTGGTCAAGGACCTAGTGGTAATAAATCAGGTCCTAGTCAACAACAAGAATCTGGTATGCATGGTTATGGTAAATCTGGAGTAAAAGGTAAAAAAAAAGGTGATAAAGGTGGTAAACCAGACAAAAAAGATAAAACTCCTGAAGAAAAAGCAGCAGATAAAGCAAAAAAAGATGCAGATAAGAAGGCTAAGAAAGATAAAAAGAAAGAAGAGAAAGATAAAGAAAGACAAACAGATAAAGATAAGAAGAAGGCTGAAAAGGATGCTAAAAAGAAGGCAGATAGAGAAGCTAAAAAGAATGCAGATAAAGAGGCTAAAAATGCTAAGAAAAATGGAAAGAAAGGTGAAGAAGAACCATCCGCTCCTCCTTCTAAAGATGGAAAGAAAGGTAAAAAAGAAGGAAAGAAGGAAGGTAAAGATGCTAAAGATGGAAAGAAGGAAGGTAAAGATGCTAAAGATGGAAAGAAGGATGGAAAGAAAGAAGAACCTAAAGTTGACGCTAAAGCACCAAAAGGTGCTCCTACAATGCCAAATGGAGGTCCCACTTGGTTAACTACTGCAAATAAAGCTCTAGACTTAGGATTAGCTCTTGTTCAAACTATCAATGGATTTAAAATGTATTCTGAAACTCCTGAAGATGACTTCTTTGATATGTATGGTGATGAGTTATGTGATGACTTACCTGAAGATGCTGACATTGAAGATATTATTCAATGCTTGAAAGACCAAGGTTATGATGATGATGAAATTCAGAAATTCTTATCCTTATCTCAAGGAGCTATCTCTACTGCACCTGGTAAGAATATTACTGAATCATTAAAAGTAAAGGTCAGTGAAAGAGATAAAGGTAATAAGAATAAGGATACTACTTGTTTAGATGCATTGAATGAAATTGGTGATTCTACAGTTGCACCTCAACCAGAATTAAAACCTATTAAAAAGACTGCATCCTATTTTGGTGGTTATTTCAAAGAAACTATAAATGCAACTTCTCACCACCAAACAGTTCCTAAAGTACAAGCTCAAATGAATTCTAGAATTGGATATGGTTCATCCAGAATCCCTCCTTCTACTGTACCTAAAGTTCTAGCTAAACCTAAACCAAAACCAGACCTTAAAATGCCTGTTGTACAAGCAATTGCTCCCCAAATAGCAATGCCTGTAATAGGTAAAGGTAGTAAATTAGTAGAACCTCCTATAGGAGCTAAACTACCTTCTAAAATTAAAGTTGGTAAAGGTGGTAAGAGTAGAGCTGATATTGTAAAATCAGTTATGAAAGGTAAAGGTATGAGTATGATTGATGCTTCTAAATATGTAAAGGCAAATGGACTATATTAAATCTAATACTAATATATGTACCTGTGCCAGCTAGATGGTAAATTATATGATGATAAAGTATATCACGATGTAATTTTAAAAAATAAAAATAAAGAAATAGAATGTAAAGTATGCTCTTATTGTTGGGGTCAACTGAATGTTAAATACACTCTAGGAAAAGTAAATAATATATATGTAATACCTGATGATGTATCTCATAAAATATATAATATAACTTCAAAAACATTTGAATATAAACCAGAAAAAATAGATGATAAATCTGATAAAGTAATAAAAGATATTCTTAGAAACACAAGGAAAAAATACAAAGATTTATTATAGTAATAAATATCTAGATTTATTTATATGAGTAAAGTTAGTTTCATTGAAACTCTTACTAAAGATATGAAAGACAAGAAAAAATTATCTGATTCATCCATCCAAGCCTATCTTAGAAATCTCCGTAAGTTAAATAAAGACGAAGCATTTAATAACTTCAACTTCTTAAAGAATGTAGATGATATACAAACTAGATTAGCTGGATATAAAGAGAATACTAAAAGAAACTATTTAATCAGTGTTGTGTCTGCTCTTTCATTATCGTCTAAACCTCTTGTAAAAAAACTTCACGATAAATATTATGATTTGATGATGAAGAAAAATGAAGAGATTAATAAAGATGTAAATCCTAATGATTTAACAGCAACCCAAGAAAAGAATTGGATGTCATGGACTGATGTGAAAAAGAAATACGAAGAGGTTGAAAAGGATGTTGATAGTTTCTACAAGAATAAAACAATTACTGATAATCAATACAATACTCTTTTAGGATATACTATTCTCTCATTGTATATTCATCAAGCTCCTAGAAGGAATAAGGATTATCAAATAATGCAATTGGTAAATATGTATGAACCATCAGATGCAAAACAATTCAATTATCTAGATTTTAATAAGAAGTCTTTTGTATTTAATAACTACAAGACAAGTAATAAATATGGAACTCAGATAATCAAAATCAGTGATGAATTATGGAAATCACTGATGAAATATTTCATACATCATAAATCACTTAGAATAGAAAAGAAAGATGTAGTAGTAAAAGATATTACTAACTTTTTAGTATATCCAGATGGAAAGCCTTTAGATAAGGTTAATAGTATTACTAGAATATTAAATAAAATATTTAATAAAGCTATTGGAAGTTCTATGCTTCGTCATATCTTCTTGACAGATAAATATGGTGATACACTTGAACAAGCTGAGAAGGATGCAAAAGAAATGGCTCATAGTTCTGGTATGCAAAAGGATTACATCAAGAAACCTAAGGCTATTGTAGTCACTTTATAAATCTCCTAAGTCATCAAAAGTAAATAAGTCTTTTTCTGTCATTACACACATTGGATAAGTTTTAAATATTGTTGCCCATCTTGTGTTCATCTTCTTAATCTTTTTCATTTCTTTAACATCTAACCCTGCATAGTTTTCTAAGAAGTATCTTTGTTGACGACCTGCACCAGCGTGAGGGAAATATGTGATGGAATGACATTCATTTAGAATGCGTCTAGTATCTTTACCGTTTGATGGTAAGTGATTTGTCAATATACAATCAATATTGAAATGGCGACCAATTTCTAGAATACCATTTAGAATATCATAGACTGCTTCTTTTATATCTTTATCTCTTATAACATCTATATCATCAAAGATAACCATACTATCTTTAAACATCTCAGTATCAAGGGGGTCATCAACAAGTTTTTTATCAATAACAATTCTTTTTGGTTTTATATCATCTAAACTTTCATCATCTTCAAGAGAACTAAATAAATATACTTTATCACTTTTTTTCATCTTCTTCCATTGTTTAATATACAGTTTGGAATAATATGATTTACCTGAACCTGATGGACCAAATATATAAATGATTTGGCGTTCAATTTCTGGGTCTGGTATCTGTTGGAATTTTCCATCGTCAGGGATACGAATATTTGAAAAGTTCTTTGAGACTTCATCACTTTCTTTATCGGTAATTGATACTGATTTTCCATTGAATTTACCACCATCAATTCTTGCAAGAATCTTACCTTTCTGTTCTAAATTGAAAGACATATATAAAATATTCTAGGAAATAAAATATTTTATAATATTATTTTTTAACTGATTTTTTCTTAACAGGTCCTAACTTCCTATTTCTGAATCGGTCTTCTTGTTCTGGTTCTTCTTCTGGTATCATACCTTCGTGTGCCATCTCATCTTCATTGTCAAACATTTCGTTGTCTTCATCATCAAATTTTAGTTTATGAAGAGCTTTAGACTTTCTACCAGCTGCTTTAAAATCAGATTCTGTAGGTTTATGAGCCATATTTTCCATCGAACTTTCTACAACATCATTGGGTCCGTAACCATTATTTTGTTCTGATGGTTTTCTTTCGGATGGTTTAGTTTTAGGTTGTGCACGCCTTCCACCCATAGGTCTACCAGAGCAATCCATACCTTTACCTTGTAATATATTATTTGTTGCTTCTTTAGCAGTTCTACTAGTTACTTTTGCTTTTCTTCCACGAGGAATTTTTTCTTGGACAGTAGGTTTAAGAGGTCCTTGTAATAAACTAATATCAGCTCCTCTTGCACTCTTTTGAGTATCATCAGGTTTTAGTTGAGCTAAGTCGTGTTTCAATTTGAGAGGGAAAGAATATAACTCAGCTGCTGTTTTCTTATCAAATGGATACAAGCTTCCAACAGGATTTGTGTGAGGAGGATTACTAAATTCTTGCCATCTTTTATTATCAGCGATAGTTTGTTTACGGATAGCATCCATATCAGATAATTGTCTGTGATGCCAGTATTGAGGTTGAGCTTTGGTTGATAATAAGTCAGCAAGTCCACCACTACCACCTTTACTATTCATACCAAAACCTAATTTATTCTGAATATCAGCAGCTATTTCTAATTTAGTATGAGCACCTGGATGTTTTTTACCACTTTGTTTTATTCCTTGTCTCTTAGCTATTTGTGATAAACCTGGAGGATTATAATCTCCTTCTTCAACATTTCCTGATTCTACACTTCTTATTGGTACTTTTGCAAGAATTTCACCTCTGATTTGGTAAGGAGTTTTCTGTCTTCTTACTTTATTTTCATTACTTAGAGGTTGTCCTAAATCATTTTCTTCTCTTTCGTGATAAGGAACTATTTCGTCATTTTGAGGTACATATGCGATGTATTTACTGTATTGTTGGAGTAATTTATTTCTTTGTTGAGTTCTCTTATTTATTTCACTATTCAATTCTTTATCTTCAAATACTTCATCATTTTCGGCAGCTTCTTCTTCATATCCTCTTCTATACTCTTCTAATTTTTTGAGGTCATCTTCAGCTATTCTTAGTTGTGTTTTTAATAAATGATTATATTCTTGTTGTTTACCTGGTATTACTAAATTTTTATTATCTATATCAATAATTTCTTGTTCTAATGGAGGAGGTGCTGATAAGAACTCTTGTAAGTTATTAAATAATGATTGAGCATCTTTTATTAATTGTGTGTTTACTTGTAGTTCATCTGTTACTTTTTTTCTTAATTTTACTACTCTTAATTCTTCTTCTATTTTTTTAATAGTATCTTGGTAGTGTTCATTTTTTCTTTGTAATGATTCCATTACAGAACTTTTAATAGAAGGGTCTCTAATATTAAATAATACAGCATGCAATTGGTGGTCTACTTGATTTTTCATTTTTATAATATTACCCATATATTCTTTCAAGTCATCAAGATATCCATTTACATCAATAGATACTTCTCCATTTAATCCTTGGAAGTCTGGCATACCATTTTTATAAGCATTAATATTAATCTTTTGGAAAGGAGGTGATATTTCAATCAGTTCTTTCATTTGAGTCATCATATTTAATGTTGTTGCTAATTGAGGATTACGGACTTGGATTAATTCAAATATTAAATGTTTTACAGGTTCTAATAATCCTTTGAACACATCAGCATAATATGAAATACTTTGTTGAGATGCAGTTCTTCTTGATGCAAATCTTCCATCAGGCATAGTCACTTGATTTAGTTTATCAACAATTCCATTGTATTGTGTAATACAATCATATAATACATTTTCTGTTGCTTTTACATGTTGAGTTTTTGATTTTTCTTTTTCAGCACCAGTTCTATCTGTTTGTTTTTCATTTTCATCTCCACCAAAAAATCTTCTTCTTTTAGGAGCGTGTCTACCTCTACCATTTATTTTGCCTTGTGTACCCATTAAATTTAACATAGTAGAAAGTTCAGATGATACAGGTCTCTGATTATCTCTACCATTTATTTTACCTTCTGTAGCCATTGAATTTACCATATTAGAAAGTTCAGATGGTACAGGTCTCTGATTATCTTCTTCTTCATCTTCTTCATCTCCTAATTCTTGTCTTCCTTGTATATCATACATGTTTTTTTCATCAATAAGATTTTGGTCAGGCATTTGGTCAGCATTTACTTGGGCTGTATTATCTTCTTCACCTTTATCTTCTTTTTTTTCTTCTTCTTCTTTGGCTTCTTCTTCTTCTGCTTCATCGTTTGCAGGTGCATCTGTATTAGTATAATTTTGTTCATATTGTTCTTGGAGTTCTTTTGTTGTCTTTTTAGTTGCATAATTTGCATATCTTGTTTTCATTCCATGTGCACCATCATCTAAATCTAGAAGTGTAGTTGCTTTCAATGCATCCATTTTTGGGTTTTGTTCAGAGGCAATACTAGTAAGAGCTTCAGCTAATTTTGCTTTTAAAGCATCAACTAAATTACCTAAAAGACCTTCAAATTTAATATCTCTATTTGACGGAGGGCTTCTTTCATCATTGAATCCTGAGACTTGAGCTATTTCTCTATCTAACACAATTCTATTCATAGAGCGTTCATAGTTTAATAGTTCTTGAATTTGTTCTTGTCTGAAAGTACTCATTATATATCTTTAATTAGAAAATAATAATTTTTTTATATTAATAAAGATTGTGGGATTTTACATATTTAGATGCTTCAATCATATTTAATCCTTTTTTCTTCATTATTTTTTTAACAATTTCTGCTCTCTTGTTAATCTTTTTACCTTTACCTTCAACTGGTACATTGCCTTCATCTCTTAGTTCTTCTTTTGCTTTTGCTACTTGTGTAGCATCATGTCTAGTTTGGTCTTGTTTAGCTATTGTCATAGAAACAGTCTTAGGTGTTTGTGGAATTGTTATAAATGAATTTTGTTGTGCAAGTTCTTGGTTCTTTTTAGCTATTAATACTGCTTTGTCTTCTTCTCTTTTTCTTTCTGCTTCCTTTTCAATTTCAGATATTTTTGCTTTAGTTTCATCTTCTATTCTATCAATTTTTGTGTCATTTTCTTCTTCTAATCTGTCTAATTCTTCTTCTAATTCATCTTGAAGTTCATCTAAATATGCATCTAATTCATCTTCTATTGCATCTTTATAATTATCAAATTCATCATCTAAAATATCTTCTTGTTGGTCAAGTCTTTCATCTGCATCTTCAATCATTGCTACTTTATATAATGCTATAACTCTATTTATAATAATTTGTTTTTTAAGATATTCATTATATGCTTCTACTGCTTCTTTATTTTTTTGTTCAGCATCTTTTTGTGCTTGAGTCTTAGTTCCCTGTACTATCTTACTACCAATACTACCATTAGTACCAGCATTAAGAAAGAAATTTTTAATTTGGTCTCCCCATAAATCCCATATTAATTCAGCAACTTCAATTGCTAAACCAGCTAATCCTGTTCTAACTGGTCTTACTCTACCTCCATATAACTTTTGAACCATCACTCTTTTTGATGCATTTCCAGAAGTTTTATGAGCAGATTGTATTGGTGAATTCATTACATATCTTTTATTTATTTTATACATAATATTTGCAATATTACCTCCAGTCATATCATCATCATCATCATCTTCGTCATCTTCATCGTCATCATCATCATCATCATATTCATCATTAACTTCTTCTTGAATCCTATTAATACTTGTTTTTGCTCCTTGTTTTGCAGTTGTTTTACTACATCTTGTTCTAGTTTCTTCTGCTGTTTTATCTTTAAAATCTTGAATAGCTTTTACTGCTAAATCTTCAACAAATTTAATATCTTCTTCATGTTGTTTTGCAGTTTTTTCTTCTTCTTCTTGTTCTTTTTCTGCTATTTCTTTATCTGCTTCTTCTTGTCTTTTATCAGGTTCACCTTCTAATTTTTTTGCAAGTGCTATTTTTAAAGTATCATATTCTTTTCTTAATTCTTCTTCTTCTTTAGCATATTTTACATCATTTATTTCTTTATCAAAAGCTTCTTTTTCTTTAGCTATTTTTGCTTTAATTGTGTTTAAATCAGCATTATACGCTGCATTTACTACTTCTTGTTCTTTTGCTTTTCCTGTATTTATTTGTTGTTGGTCCCCATAATTAATACTTGTTAATGCTTGTGTATTCGATACACTACTAGCAAAAAATATTTTTCTCATCTCAGGTGTTTTTAATGTTTTTCTTATCCATGGTTGAAGAAGCCATGGCATATTTGAAGTAAATGATACTACTTCCGAATCTATAGTAGGAGGGTCGCCATCTTTAATAAAATATCTTTTAAAACTATCAGTACCAAATTGATTTGTAAAAGCAGTTTTTAAAGATGGACCTCCTAACCATTCTATATTTTTTTGGTCCCATTGGTAAGCAAATATTACATTCATAAATGAGTCATAATCAGTTTCATCATAATTATCTATTGCTTGCCAATTATATCCATTATTCGCATTAGGATTTTCACTAAGAAATTTTTGATGTACTTTATCAAGTTCATTTACAAAATCTACAAGTTTATACATCCATGCTGATTTATCAACATTACTATCTAAAAATCTATTAATTTGATTTCTTACATCTGTATTACCATCTGGTAAGTATAGTGCATCTTGTTTTAAAAGAGGATTTTTACTTAATTGTGTACTAGTTGCAGATTTTTTCTGATTAATAGCCTCATCTAATAAATCACGAATAAATTTACCATTTGTTTTTTTTTGAAAACTATAAACATATTTTCTCCATTGGTCCCATTCTTTATTAGTATTTGCAGTTGGACTATTTTTTGCTATATATGGGTTATTTTCATCAGTTCTTACTTCTGTATTTATTTTGTCCATCTGTCTTCGTAGTTCAGCAATAGTTGTTTCAGGATTTTTAATCAATGCTTCTGATTCATCCTCATATTTTTTTACTAAATTTTTCATTTGGTCAAAATTTGGTGTTCTACCTGGTTTTAAATTCTGATTCCAGTCAACATTGTCCCACGAATTTGGCATAATTATATATATATACATAGAATATATTTATAATTATTTTATTTACCAAAGAATATTAATTGCTAAGTTATTAGCTGAATACTTATTCTTCTTCCAATCTCCTTTTATATTGGTTGCTCTTTTCCTATATAAGTCTCTTCGTTTATCTGCATAACCTTCATCTACCTCTTTTATATGTTCTAGAAATGAATATATAATATAATCAGGATAATCTGGGTTTCCAAAATGTATATATCCATCAGGGCTTTCATACATAAGTTTGTTTTTGCCTGTATTACAGAACATTACTTTTGATGGGTCATAGCCATTATTCTCTGCCATTTGTTTTGCTTTCTTTAAATACACTAATGGTTTAAGTCCCATATCATTTAGTTTCTTTTGGAAGTCTGATACAGCTCCACCGCATACTCCCATACAACCACCGCATCCATAACCACCTTCATAATCATAAAATGTATATCCCCAATCTCTTGCAGCTCTTCTAATTTCTGCACGCACTATTGGCTGTTCTAAAAATAATTCATATGTCATCTCAGTAAATTGAATTTCTCTAAGCATTTGAATAAAATCTTTTATATACATTTCATTGTTGTCTGCTTTAATTAAATTTAAATTATTATCTTTTACAAATTCTTTAAATGTTTCTCCTGGGTGACTAGTTTGTATATAACTGTTATGAGCATCATATAATGTCATATCAATTGGTTCTCCTGCACCACCCTGCATCATTGGTTTGTAGTTTGTAATAATGTATTCTTTTACTTTGAATGTTTGACCACCTCTTGATTTTTCTCCTACATATTTTGTGGGGACTGTAAACACATTGAATGGTCTGAATACAGATTTCTTCACATCAATATCTGCAATAGACAGTAAGAACTTACCTTTAATCTTTTTTAATATTTCTAAGAGGTCTGTCAAGTTAATAGCACTATACCTATATGTACCTGATGATTCTCTGGCGGGTGGGTCTAAGAAAAAGAATGTATTAGGTTTATCATATTTTTTGATAATCTGTTTGTAGTCAGTATTGTATATTGTTGTGTCTTTTAATCTATCTTGGTATCCTTCAAATGATGAATTAATTCGGGGTTTTCCAAAGGATAATCCTCGACCAAAATAACTTAATCTGTAAAGAAGAAATGTTTTTAAGAATTTAGTATATGCAGTTGTAGGTGATGAGTCTTTAATTTCTTCAAAGTCTTTACTATCATAATCTCCATTTACATCATCAGCTATTTTTTTAGCTGGGTAATTCTTAAATCCTTTGAATATGTCCATTATATCTGGGTCAATGTCATTGATAACTTCTTTATGGTTATCTTTATTCTTATAGAAATAAATACTTCCACCTCCTACAAATGGCTCAACATATGTTGAATATGTTCCAGGTGATGGAAAATATTCATCAACAATTTTCTTTTTCAATAACACTTTACCTCCTACTCTTGCAGTTAATGGTTTAAGACCTCCTTTTAATTCTGATATAATAATTGCTTTCTCTTGTTTCTCAGCTCTTTCTTTTGGTAATCCTTGTTTACTAAAGCATTCTGATTCATTTCCTTTCTTACAAACTTTATAACCATCTTTTACTTTTTTTATTGTGTATGGCATTATTTATATATTAATATCTAGAAAATAATTATGATTTGTTTAAGTGTTCTCTATCTTTAAAATAGTTGTCACCATATGAAATAAATATCTCTTCATTAGGTAAAATCTTTCTTTTAGCCACTATCTTTATTTTGTTATTATCAATGGTCGTCCAATATGCATTTGACTTATCTGAATGATTATACATAGCAGTGTATCCACATCCAATTAATACAAATTTATCATTGAGACTAAAAGTATAGTCTCCAAGATAGCCTAGATTAAACTTAGCTTGATGTATTACAGCAGGTGCTATTTCAATAATATCATCCTTATTATATTCAACATTTGAAAACACACCACGACCGCAAATTTTATTTGAATACTTTACAGTGGCACAAGGAATTACATATTCATCTGTTTCAGTAAGTTTGTTAATATGTTGAGACAACTTAGTAGAATACATTATATATATTTTACTAGATTTTTTTTTTATTTTTACACAATTAATTCTTTCACCTCAGTGAGTGCCTCTTTTTCCTCATTGGGAACAGTATTTTCTTCGTCATCTGGGACGATTGTAAAGTTAGATTTTTCTGCAGTTTCTATTAATTCTTCCTTATCAGTAAATATTCTTTGCAATATAGCTCTTCTAGGTCCATAGTATTTATATTGTTTAAATGCTTTTTCTAAATCAGTGAAGAATAAGTATCTTGCACTTTTTTTAGTGTTCTCGTCTTCATTGGGTACTTGTTCATAGTTAGGTAATTCTACTTTATATACTACAGCAAATACTTCAGTCAAATCTTCAATCTTTACTGCATCGTATTGTTTAGTGATTATAAAAAGAGGCTTTTCGGTAAATATAGTGTCAACATCCATTAATATTAGAGTGATTTTAAAATGTTTATTTAGATTTTGATTTTTTACATTGTCATCTATACGAGTTCTTCTGGAATCCCAGCTCCTTTCAGTTCGTGATACTTTGTATAGAAATGATTTAATACTTCAGATTTAGGTATCTTTTGTTTCTTCATATTATTTATATTCTTATACCATAACTCAGGACTATATTCATATGAGCATTTTAGTTTTTTAAGAACTTTAGCATCGTCTGACCAATACATAGCTCCACCAATATCTAAATCAGTTTTTCTGATGTAGTCTTCATATAATAAACTTTTCCTATAGACACTATTAATCATATCTTTCAGTATTTTATTAGTATTCTTATTTGTTTTATAAAACCCTAGTTTTGAATAGAATCCTATAGTTGGTGCTTTCTCAAGACTATCTAAATGTATATATTTGATTTTATTATTTTGTGCTTCGTAAAATCCGTTATCAACTATTAATTCTTTTAACCTATCAAATAGTACTGATGTACCTCCAGTTCCACATGTTGTTGATACATATAATTCTTCTGTTTTTGGGACTGTTCCGAATATAAATGATTTTATTATAATTGAATTATTGCCTTTTTTAATTCCATATAAGTTTATATCTGTTAATGCTGGATTTCCAGATGTTTTTACATAATGTGGATTTAGTGCATTTTGACATAGAACTTCTGTTAGTTCAGTTGCATAATATATTATAAATTGTTGTACTATATCAATAGCTGCATAATCAATTTTATAATTTCCTTTACCTTCTGTAGGTTTTGATTCTACTATCATAGTCCATATTTTATCTGATGAATTTTCTTTTACTGCTCTGTATATTTCTTTAAATGTTTCATTTAAAATTTGTGCTGCTTCTGATTTAGTTAATTCTCCGTTTACGAATTTTTTAGTCTTTTTTAGAAACTCATCTATTGTAATTTCATAAAGTTTTTCTTCTCTACTTTCTAGGAAGATTTTCATATATATATTTACTTAGATAATAATCATTCTTATTCTAGCACCTCCAATAACTTTAATTTCTTTTTCAACAGGAGCTTCATCATCTTTTTTTTCTATTGTTCCATCCTCTAATACCTTGAGATTATTATTAACGAGTTCATGTAGTTCTCCATCAGATGTATGATTATTAGGCATTGCACCTTGTATCTTAAGTGAGTAGTAACTACATAGCTTTAGTAGTTGTTTTCTGGAGAGCATATCAAAGCTAAAATCTTTGTCCATTAATAAAGTCTATAAATTATTTTATAAACTTTATATATGGTATATTTTAGATACAATAAAATCTTGAATGTCGGTTCTGCTATGGTTAAACAAGAGAAGTTCATCAAATTGCCTAATACAGGATACACAAGTAAGGTGTTAGGAATTAAAATGCCTTGTCCTATGAGAAAGGGGAAGTGGGTTGGATGGTCTGATAAAGAAACAGAAGAATTTTTAGATGCTCTTCGTAAACTTCCTCAAAAAATAAGTTCATAGGCGGCTAACGGCGGATATAATAACTTACTACTTCATCATAATCTTTACCCATTGTATTCTTTGTCTTGTTCATAAATTTTAAATAGTCATCTAGGTCATCCCCGTCCAACATCCTTTTGATTCTCATACAGCAATGACGGCCACAAGTCTGAATGTCGCTGCCTTTCTCTTGATATTTTACAGGATTATAATTTACTTTATATCCTGAATTTTTGAGCAATTTGGTCAAGGTCTTATCCTCTTGCCCTAATTTCTCCCTCTCTTCCATAGGTGTCCATTTTAGTTGAGTATCTGGTGCACCACCATAAGAATCAAAAAAGTTTATTTTATTATTCAATTTGTCTAAGCAAACCCAATGTCCTCGATTAGGACTATCTTCTATTAATACAAATGCATAGGATTTATTGTTAGGTAATAACTCGTCAATATGCTCCATATCATTAAGTTTATTATACAAAATAATTTTAGCGTTGGGAAAGTAGGTTCTGATATCGTTGTCACCCATAGGCTTCTCTTCAATCTGTTCTATTTCCTGTTGGTCCATTATATAATATACTTTAGATTATTTTAATACATCATTACTTTTTCCAAGGGAATTTACCCTCCATACCTTCCATCCATTGTTGTGAACCATCTAAAAAAGACGATTTTTATAAAAACTACTGTAATATATCCATATAAATATACAACAATGGAGGGTATGGAAGGTATGGAAGGTATTTTGTAAATCATATATAAAAAACAATTATTTTTTTCAGAAAAAAAAAAATAAAAATATATAAATTGATTTGACTTTCGACCCTCCATAAAAAATATGATGGTTTTTAGTTCTGGAGGGTAATTTACCTCGACCTTCCATTGATGGAGCTTGATGGAGCTAAAAATCAGGCATTTTTAAAAAATCTTTAGAAAAAATCGTTTTAAAAATATTTTTATCTAATATAACTATATATAAATGTCTAAAATAATAGACTTCATCAAATACTCCGCTCTAATCTCATCACCTACACCTTACACTAACAAAGACTATCGCTGTGCTCCTGGTTGGAAACAGATGCATTTCTTTGATAGTTTAAAGTTATATGAAAATGAGGAATATAAAGATTGGAAGGGGTCGATGATAAACTTAATAGGCACAACTATGCAGTATATCGTTTTGGATGTGGATGATGAGAAAGCCAATAATATAGTTAAACAACATTGTATTGACAATAAATATAATATTGTATCTACTCCATCATACTCACACATAAATAGTAATATCAAATACAAAAATCATTATTGGTTCAAGCTACCCACAACAGACATTACAATTAAGAAGAAGGTATCAAAAGACCATCCTAAAATGCTTGAAAAGTTCGGCTTATTGGATATTATTATTCAAATTGCAGAACATAAAAATTCGGTTATTGAACACCATAAAATCCCGACTATTACACAGGAATCTTTAAACTACTTCTATATGAATGAAGAAGCCGACCAAAATGAGACAGAAATTGAGGTATCAGAAACTGAAGAAGCCGACAAAGAAGAGCATAGCGAGGATAAAATAACTGATTTATTAAAACTTTTGAGTATTGAAAGAGGCAACTCACACGGTGAATGGTTAACAATTGGTAGTGCTTTAAAAGCTATTGACAAAAGTTTTGTTGTATTATTTGATGCGTTTTGCAAGAAGAGACAACACTACAAAGGCACTAAGGACATTGTATTCAGATGGAACGGACTACCAAAGAATCAAGGTATCGGCACCTTATGCAATATGGCAAAACAAGATAACCCCGAAAAATATTTGAAGTGGAGGGCTAAACATTGTAAGTCAGAAGTTAAGGAAGAAAAATTGAAAGAGAAGGAAAAAGCAAAAGAAGAAAAAGAAAAAGAGATTAAAGACGAATATCTTTTATTAAAGGATGAAATAGAAGAACATCTATTTATGACAACTAACCCCATCAGTTACAGATGGGTAGATGATGATGAAATTATAAATTATTCGTTGAAAGAGTTAGGTGAATTATTAGCACCTAAGAAAATAGAAAAGAAAAGTTTTGTTGATTTATGGCTAGAAGATGAAAACAGAAGAACCTACAAAAAAGTAGATTTCTGTCCTCTATCAACTGATGAGAATATATTTAATACATTCTTAGGATTCAAACACGACAATGAGAATCCTATCAATATGAAAAAAATAAAACCTTTTCTAAATCTTATTAGTGATTTATTAAATAATGAAGAAGAGAGTATTAAATGTTTTCTTGACTGGTGCGCTTGGATAAGACAACGACCAAACAAGAAAACAAATAAATCTATTGTTCTTTACAGCGAAGTTCAAGGCGTGGGAAAAAATACTATAATCATTTTATTAGAAAAAATATTCTCAGGATACGCTGGAAAACTTGAACGGATTGAAGAGATTACAGCTAAATTCAACACTCATTTAGCATCTAAGCTTTTCATTTATGCTGACGAAGTCCAAGCAAAAGCCCGAGAAGTAAGAGAAGACTTAAAAAATATGATTACAAGAAACCTTATGAAAGTAGAAGGTAAAGGCACCAATGCCTATTATATGCAAGATTATTCTAATTACATATTTACTACAAATAATAGAGATGCCTTTTTCATAGAAGCTACGGATCGCCGTTTTTATATGTTTAATCTATCAAATAAGATTATGACAGAAGAAGACAGTATCAAACTATATAAACTATTAGATGATGATGAAACAATCAAAAGTTTTGATACATTTCTAAAGAACCGCGAACTACCCGACCAATTACCTAAAATGATGAATAAATATAAAGAGTCTCTAATCTCAAATTCTTTACCTGCCTACATCAAAATGATTTATGATAATGTAGATTCTTATGAAGACAGAGAATGCACAACAGCAATTTTATTTAAGAGGGCGCAACAATATGCAAAAGAGAACGCTTTACAATGGACTTTTTCAAAAGATAAATTTCAAAAAGATTTTAAAAAAGAGTTCAAAGAATTCCATAAAAAAACTATGATACAGAATGTTTATAAATTTCCACCCAAAAAAGAACTTATTCAAATATTATTATCTAAAAGGCGCGAACTGATGAGCGACTACATTTTAGATGAGGAGGCGGAATTAATAACAGATGAGGAGGACAACGACGAGGGCGCAAACTTAAATCTATAAAAAATATATAAAAAATATCTAAAGAATTTTTTTATATAGTATAGTATATAATGACTTTGAATTTGACCAAAGAGGAAAAAGAGGCGCGTTTTAAAGCATATGATGCGAGATACTCTAAAATGTATTATAATGAACAGAAGGCGGAAAATAATATCAGATACCAGGAGACCCTAAGAAAGGCGAGAGAAAGATATTATAAAAAAAAGACAGAAACCAACCCAGACGCCGAAATTAAAAAATATAAAAAAAGGGGAATTATGGATAATATGGAAGAGCCAGCCAATCAATAATTAAATTCTATAAGACGGAAAACGAAACACATTTTTTAAAGTATATATCTTTAAAAAATAGGTTCAAAAATTGATAATTGAAAATTGAATATATAGCCCATAAAATGATCATCTATCAGATGTAAATTTTTTACATATTTTTTTATTTTTATATTTTATGATGGTATTAGATAGAACAAAATAATATTTTTTATAATTGATATTTTTTAATAATATAATAATATATTATTAGAAATAACTTAATAAAATTTACCGTTTCCTAGGTTTATAGTGTGTATATGGTAATCCCTAACTGGTTTATAATTTGGGTTAATAAATGTATTAAGTTTACATTGTAAAGTCCAAACCATCGAGGACTGAATCGCTCCGAGTCCTTCGTATTCTTCAAGCATATTAATTAATTTTTTAATATCTTCTTTTATCCGTTCAGAGTCTACTATCTGATTTTTAAGGGTTAATATTTGGGTCCCAAAGTCAACGACTCCAGATTGTAATTTAATATTTTTTTCTTTTAAATTTTCAATTTCATCTTTATACGCTCTTTTTTCGTGTGCGTGTTCTTGTCTTATGTCGTGAATGTCATACTCGTAACCGTCCTTTATCCTTTGCTTTAATTCTTCTAGTTCCTTCTCTGTTTTCGTTTTATTTTCTGTTAATTCTGATATTTGATTTTTAAGGCTTAATATTTGGGTCCCAAAGTCAACGACTCCAGATTGTAATTTAAGATTTTTTTCTTTTAAATTTTTAATTTCTTCTTCGTGGTCTTTAAGATTATTTACACTTCTCGCCGATTGTCTATTATGATTATCCCTTAAATTTTGTATTTTTTCGCTTAGGTCTTCATTCTGTTTACATATGATTTCTTTTTCTAGTTGTAGGCCTATAATTGAATCATCTTTTTCTTTGATTAAATTTTCTAATCTTTTAATTTTCTCTTTGTGTTCTGATTTTTCGCTTACTCCGTAAAATGATTTTTGAAGTTGGATGTCTAATTCGTAATTTAATTCATCTATTTTATTATTTAATTTATTAATTGCGTCTTTGAATTCGTCTATATAGTCAGAATGACCCTTATTCAATGAAATACCGCTATAATTAAGTTTTAAAGCTTTTGAAATTTCTTTTAGTATTTCTTCTTTCTCGGATGCGATACCATCAAAAAACATTTTACGAATTTTTGTCTCTCTTTTCTGTTCTTCTAATTCTTTATCAATATTAAAAAAGTTCTTTTCGTTGTCATCTGCATATACTTTAAGGTCTTTTACTTCTGTTTCCAGGTTTTCATTAGTTAATTTTAAAACATCATAACTAAATTGAAGGTCGTCGCGTTCTTTAATCAAATCTTGATTATCGTCTTGTTCTTGTTGATATCTTCTTTTAAGGTTCTTAATGGTTCTTTCTAAGTGGCTTATTCTGTTTTCTGCGTCTTCGTTATGGTTTGTTAAATCGGAAACCGTTTTATTTAATTTTAAGGCGTCGGCGGTTGCTTGTCCTAATCTGAATTTTAAACCGTTGATTTCTTCTTTCGCTCCTTGGTGTTCTTCCTTTAATGCATTATGAAAAAATAAGATTTTGCGATAGTTAATTTCAAATTCGGCGCTGGTCCAGTCGTCGCTTGGTTCTATAAAGTGGTCTTCGTCGCTTACGTTTCCAATGTCGTCTTCGGTGTCTGAGTCGATAGTAATTTGATGAGATTTTTTAATTTGTTCTTCGGTGGCTTTTGTGATTTGAACTTTGTGAGGCTTTGAGAGTTTAGAGGCTTGAGAGGTTTGAGAGGTTTGAGAGGTTTGAGAGTTTTTTACAGTACGAGGCATTTTATATAACATAGTATAGAAATTAATTTTTAAATGATTTTTTCTAGACTTTTTTTTAATTATTTTAATTACAATTTTGAACAAAAAAATAAAAAATAATATTTTCGATGCAATCACATTGATGATCATTTTTAAGAAGAGTAGAATGATGATTCACATAGGAATCCATCAGATTACTTTCTTTAAGTATCAAAAAAAATTTTACCCCCTGGTCGAGGCTTAAAGAGAAGTTAACTTTAATGTATAGACAAAATTTTTTTCAAGCGCAAATCAAAACTACCGACCAATCCGAACTACCAACCAATCCGAACTACCGACCAATCCGAACTACCGACCAATCCGAACTACCAACCAATCCGAACTACCAACCAATCCGAACTACCAACCAATCCGAACTACTGACCAATCAGAAGAGCAGACAAATCAGAAGAGAAGACAAATCAGAAGAGATTATCAATCCGAACTACTAACGAATCCGAAAAGCTAACGAATTAGGAAAAAATTTTCCCGATACCATCTGATGTAAAATTATTCGCGCTCAGTTCGCGCACGAAAATCACATAGGAATTCACATAGAAAAACTGAATTAGCCCCCTCTTTCAATTTTTGTAAAAATGTTAACATTTTTACAAAAATTGAAA
>JGI24890J29729_1000443_pt1 | contig 26352 bp, 31 predicted proteins | sample FreactcultureFD7_FD_29729 | JGI IMG/M metagenome (IMG submission 29729)
AATGGTGGTACAACTTTGCGTATGCGTAGATATAATCCTTTAGCTACTGCGTTAGTTCCACTTGGTAATTCAGGTGTAACTCCTCCAGCTCAAAATTTAACAGCTGTGGATATTGATGCGAAAATCTCATTTTATGGAACATATGTGATCCTTAATGAGCAAGTAACGCTTCAAAACCAAGATCCAGTTCTTAATGAATGTGCTGCTCGTCTTGGTGTGTCACTTCGTCAAACAGAAGATGAATTAACACGTAACATGCTTGCATCTACTGCTGCATTTATTAACTGCACAGGTGGTGTTAATGGTGATATGCCAACAGAATTAACTCGTTCAGATGTTGATAATGTGGTTCTTGCGCTTCTTGGAAACAATGCGTATACCATTTTAGATAACATTGAAGGTGAAGATAAATTTGGTACAGCGCCAGTTCGTGATGCATACTTTGCTATGTGTCATACTGATTTGACTAAAGATATGGATTCAGTTGATGGATTCATACAAAAAAATCAATATCCATCACCAATGAATGCTCTTCGTTCAGAATGGGGTGCTATTGGTAACTTAAGATTTTTAGTTTCATCTATTGGCTCTATTAATCCAAATGCGTCTAATCTTGGTGCAAATGTTTATAATATATTTGTTGCTGGTATGGAAGCTTATGCATGTATCGAACAAGATGGATACTCTGCACAATTTATCTATAGACCACCAATATATGATGGACCGTTGGCTTTGAACGCATCTGTTGGTTATAAATTTGCCGAAGTTCCAAGAATCTTGAATGATCTTTGGGTTCTTAATCTTCGTTGTACTCAATCATAAGGAGATCTCATGGATAATACTATCGTTCAAGTTGGTAATTTTGTATCAACTGGTGCAAATACTGTCATTCAATTGCGTGAAAGCGTTGATTGGATGGAAGTTTATAACGTTACTCAAGCTAATGGCATTCAGACTACTGGATATGCTGTGAAATTTTACTGGCAAAATGGTTTNTCTTCAGATGCTGCTTGGAAAACATTTGTCTTTAATGATGCCAATGTGCAAAACTCAGAAATATTTATATCATCTGTTGGTTTTACTTATGTTGATAGTTCAGCAGTACAAAATGGCGTAATTTTAAATACTATTACAGCTATTTCAAATGCTTCTATTCCTGTTGTAACTAATTCAGGTACTAATGGACTTGTTCCTGGTAGCGTTGTTCGTTTGTTCAATGTTGCTGGTGCTCAANAATTAGGNGCTATGGACTTTACTGTTGGTTATAATACATTATCTTCTACAACTTTCAGTTTAGACTATATGCCTCAAATTGCTGCTGGTACAACTGGATCATTCCAACAAATCAATTGGAATCCAGCATTCTATCCTGCTCGTCGTTACATTACACAAATTACTCAAGCTGCTCAAGCTGTTGTAACTTTGTCTGTAACACATCAATATCAAGTTGGACAATTGGTTCGAGTTGTTGTTCCTGCTGCATTCGGCATGGTTCAAATGAATAATCTACAAGGTACAATTGTAGCTGTTAATACTTCAACAACAGGTTCTGGTTCAAACTCTATTACATTAGATATTAATTCTAGTGCATTTAGTGCATTTGTATTCCCATTAAGTTCTGCAGCGCCATTTACATCTGCTGAAATCGTTCCAATAGGTGAAGATACTGGATTTGCATTAAGTGCTAATCAAAATATATTATCTGATGCGACTGTTGATACAGGTTATATTGGTATGATTCTTGCTGGTGGTGCTAATGGACCTGCTGGTGTAGCTGATGATTTAATTTTCTGGAGAGCTGGTAAAGCATTTAGCAATACTGGATTATCTTCATACTAGTAAATTAATTATATCTACTTGATATGGATCTATCCTAGCGCTAGGATAGATCCATCATTTGTAAAATATTAAGGAGTGCTATGGAAAGTCACGAAATATCAAAAGTTAAAACTAAAGAGGGAACAGTAACATCTTTAAAGTTTCAAGAATCTATTGAGCCTAAAAATGTTACTCGCAACAAAAAAAGTTTAATGAGCAAAGCTGAAAAAGAAGCAAATGAAGCTGAATTAAAAAGTCAGTGGATGAAAGACAGTGAAATGGTTCGTGGTATTTTTAGATATCATGAATGTCCAGGTGGAGTTTTAGGTTTTCCATTTTTGAAATATAAGTATGATGAAATGCAGACTTATAATTTAAAAGATGGTGAAGTATATGAATTACCATTAATGGTTGCAAAACATTTAAATACTAACTGTTGGTATCCATCATATAATTATAAAAATGATGTTAATGGACAACCGGTTGTAAGTTTAGCAGAAAAAGTTAGAAGAACTAGTTTTCAGAGTTTAGAATTTGTTGATATTGAAGATCAAAGTATGAAATCACTTACGGGTAGAAAACCTCAAAGTGGATTGAAAGAACAGTCAGGATCTTCGTTGCCGAGATAGGTATAAAATGGCTATACTTGCTTATCCATATCCGATGTTTCAAAGAGCAATGCGTATCATTGCTTCTGTAACTAATGGTTATCCTGCTGTAGTAACTACAACGTTTAATCATCAATATATTACTGGTATGATTGTGCGATTGAATATTCCAACTGGATATGGCATGGTACAGGCCAATCAGAAATATGCACCTATTACCGTGACAGGCGATACCACATTTACTATCGATATTAATACAACTAATTTTCCAGCCTTTGTGGTTCCTGCGTCATTTCCTTATAATGCTCAATATGCTCAAGTGACACCTATTGGTGAATTGAATTATACATTACAGGCTGCAACACAAAATGTTCTACCGTATATGGCTACATAAAATTAGGAGTAAAACATGGCGCAAACTACATTGGCTACGATACAACAAAAAATTAGAAGACTTACTAGAAGTCTTGATGAAACATTATTATCTACGTCAGACTTAAATCAATATATTAACACATTTGTATTATATGATTTTCCTGAGCATTTAAGATTGTTCAATTTGCAATCTACATTTACATTTTATACTCAAGCATATATTGATACATATTCAACGAATTCTACTAATCCTTTAGATCCTTTATACAACTTTGATAATATATATTTGACAGTTAATCCACCGATATATATTGCTGGTTATGAAGCATTATTTATGGAATCTCGTAAGCAGTTTTATGGAATATATCCATTATTGAATAGTATTGCATCTATTGGTATTTCAGGTGATGGATCTACTACAAATTTTACAGGTGTTATTAATACAAACCAGTCTATTAACTATCCATTTGTGACAAATAATACACAGGGTGTAATATTATTACGAAATAATGTTTTGTTTAATTCTATTGATACGAACAACAATACATTAACACTCATAGATTATCCGTATAATGTAACTACTGGTTATATGGGTGTTCCTGGAACTCCTGCTACACCTACATCAAATAATGGAACGATTAACTATTTAACTGGTCAATTTAATATAACATTTCCTGTTGCTCCTGGAGTTGGTCAGCCTATTAATAGTCAGACTCTTCCGTTGCAACCATCATTGCCTCAAACAATGTTATTTTATGATGGTCAGTTTGTTTTGCGACCTGTTCCAGATCAATCATATGCTGTACAAATGGAAGTATTTGTACGACCAACTGAATTACTTTCAGAAGGACAATCACCACAATTAGAAGAATGGTTTCAATTAATTTCGTATGGCGCCGCAAAAAAAATCTTTGAAGACAGAATGGACTTAGAAAGTGTTGCTCTTATACTTCCAGAATTTCAAAAACAAATGACGTTGTGCCAAAGACGCACAATTGTGCAGCAAACTACGCAAAGAACTGCTACAATATATACTCAAGACAATGGTGCTGCTGGTGCCTATGGACCTGGTTGGTTTTCTGGCGGTGGGCAGTCTTGATTTAATTGGGGCAGCTAAATGGTAGATTTGAGAAAAATTTGTAAACATTGTTCTGTTGATCTTACGGAATTTAATATAGTTAAGAACGGTACCAGAAATGGTATCGTTCGATATAAAAAAGAATGTAAGCCTTGCTATAGCAAAAATGTTATCAAGTTATATTCAAAGACAGATGCTAAGCGATGTTATGCTAGGAATTATTTACGAAAGATTGGCAAAGTTAAAGAATATCCATGTCAAACATGTGCTCAACCATGTTATAAAAAATATGCTAAAGCATTTTGTTCTGATAAGTGTAGATTTTTATCATATGTTGATAAACAAGAATATTGTTGGATATGGAAAGGTGCAACAAATAGGCGTCGATATGGAAAGTTTTGCTTTAAAGAAAATAAAACTGATATAGCGTCACGTGTTTCTTATGAACTTTTTGTTGGTCCCATAGAATCTGGTAAGTTTATATGTCATGAATGTGATATTCCTTTATGTGTAAATCCAGATCACTTATGGGTTGGATCACATGTAGAAAATATGATGGATATGGTTGATAAAGGAAGACAATATTCTCGACTCAATACATTTGATGTAGTTAATATTAGAAAAATGTGGGATGCTGGAATGTCTCAAGGTAAAATAATGGAAAAATTTAATGTTACCAATTCTCAAATTAGCAATATGGTTGCTAGAAGAACATGGAAGCATATTTAATTAGGAGATAGATTATGGCCTTCAATCCTAACGTCCCTCAAGGAACTGACAAACTTTCTAACTCACAGTCAGATATATTGGCTAACTTTCAAGCGCTTGCACCTTTTGGATTTGGTTATGCAGATTTTTCATTGCAAGGATCTATACCATCGATTCCTACTGGTGATAATGGTATGTATACATTTTTATATTCTCAAACAAGCACTAATGAGTTATATATAACCAAGCAATCATTAGATGCGCCAACTGATATACCATTTGCTGCTTCATCTATGAGTAATACTGCAATGGCATCATGTACTAATGGTTGGTCATATTTGCCTAGTGGTATACTTGTTAAATGGGGAACATATCAACCATCTAATGGATCGATTGCTGTTGTTCCAGTTAATGTTTTGAGTGGTGGTCCTAATTATAATGTTATATTTCAAACATATGTAACACCAAGTTGGACTGGTTCTGCATCTAATAGTGCTTCTATTCCTGTATATGTTCCTGGAAGTGGTACATTAGCTGGTAACTTTCAATTGTTTGTAACAAATTATAATGCTTCTAGTTATGTAAATTATCTTATAATCGGGGTTTAATATGGCAAAAACCGATAGATTTATGATAGCACCTATTACAGGTGGCTTACAAACTGACTTAAAAGCATGGCTCATTACAGATGATGCTTTTTCTACATTACAGAATGCATATGTTTTTAGGGGACGAGTTCGTAAAAGATTTGGATCATATTTAATGAATCAATCGGTTCCTACAAATATTGCACAATTAAACTCTCGAGTCAGAATAAATATAGGCCGTACAGATGGTACAGGTAATTTTGCTGGTGTTGCACCAGGTAATGTATTTGATATAGGACAAATATTCTCTGTCGGATCTAATATATTTACGGTATATCAAGATGGTACCACTATGCCTATGTTATCAACAGGGCCGGGATCTGGTATTTATACAACAGGTGTTAGTGGTGGTGGTGTAGCCATAACTGGATCTAATACGTTTGCTAATGTTTATTTTTATCCAGCTACACCTATTATTGGTATTGTTACATTTGATGATGATCAATTAAATAATGAACAACCAATTGCTTTTGATACGCAATTTTCTTATCAATATACGAGTGGTGGTTGGCAAGTTTTAGATAATGTATTATATGGAACTGCTAATCCTGCGGCAATTTGGACCGGTTCTGATTCTCAATTGATGTGGGGATATACATATAGAGGTGCATCAAGTGCTGACTACTATCTTTTTGTTTCTAACTTTAATACTCCTGATTTATTGCGCTACTACAATGGATCTACTTGGAATTTTTTAAGTCCTGTTCTTAATGGTACTAATACATTATTAACTGCACGTATAGTTGTTCCCTTTAAAAACCGATTGCTTGCTCTTAATGTTGTAGAACTCAATCAAGGCGTTAATATTGGAACCACTGATAGTTCAGGTAATTTTAGTGGTACAGCATCTGGTTCTACATTTGCAGCAGGTCAATATTTCTTAGTTGGAACAACATTGTTTACAACGAATAGTGGATCTGGTGCTGTAGCAATGACTGTTAGTGCTATTAACGCTACTGGAAATAGTTCTGCTCCTGTTGCTTCAGGAACATTTAATACAGCAAATGGTGCAGTTGTAATTACAGGTAATGGTACAAATACATATCAACCTGTTTACTATTTATCTAATGTTGGTGGAACTCAAGAAGCATATGTTAATAGATGTAGATTTTCTCAAAATGGATCTCCTATAGCAGCAAATGCATGGCTTGATAGTGTTGCTGATCTTGGTGATTATATTGATTGTCCAGTAAAAGAACAAATTATTACTGCTCAATTTTTAAAAGATAGATTGATTGTTTATTTTGAATCAAGTACATGGGAACTTGTATTTACCGGTAATGAAGTGCAACCGTTTACATGGCAACAATTTAATACAGAACTTGGATGTGAATCTACTTTTTCTGTTGTTCCCTTTGATAAATTTACTATAGCTATTGGTAACGTTGGTATTCATTCTTGTAATGGGTCAAATGTGGAGCGTATTGATGATAAAATACCGGATGATGTATTTGGTATATCAAATGAAAATGATGGTATATATCGCGTTTATGGCATTAGAGATTATTATGCAGAAATGGTTTATTGGTCATTTCCTGCAATTGAACTTGATTCTGATTATCCAAATAGGGTATTAGTATATAATTATAAGACCGGTTCTTGGGCATATAATAATGATACGATAACTGCATTTGGTTATTTTCAAAACCCAAATGCTATTACATGGGAAACAACTGGTCAAACATGGGAAGAGTATATTGCTACATGGAATTCACCAACACAAAATAATTTGTTTAAGCAGATTATTGCAGGTAATCAGGAAGGATTTATATTCATTGTTGATACTGAAACAACAAGAAATGCTCCTGCATTGCAGATTACTAATATGAGTAAATTTGAAGATCTCGTAATTATTAATGCAATTAATCATAATTTACAATATGTTTCTAGTGTTAATAATCCAACTGGTGGGGATTATGTAGTTATAGAAAATGCACAAGGCGTTACTGGAATCAATGGAAATATTTACCCAATACTTTATGTTCAAGATGCAAATAATTTTATTATACAAGAACCTGCTTTTTCTGGTACCTATATAGGCGGTGGTACTGTTGCTCGAGTCTCTAATATAAATATTAAAACAAAGCAGTATAACTTTTATGTAAATCAGGGAAGAAACTTTGCGATTAATAAAATTGATTTCTTGGTAGATAGAACCGATTATGGACAGATTACAGTAGATTATTTATTATCATCATCTACGCAAAATGTATTACAAGATGCATTAGTTACTGGAGCATTGGTTGGCAATGGTGTATTAACAACGGCAGCATATACGTATTCTTCTTTAGAACAATCACAAGCACGATTGTGGCATCCAATATATCCAATGGTTAATGGTGAATGTATTCAGTTAAATTTATACATGAATGACAACGCTAATAATTCACAGATAAGAAATCCTGATATTGCGTGGGCAGATTTTACGCTTCATGCTATGACATTTTATGCAACGCCTACAAGTTCGCGACTTCAATAATATTATTTTCTGGGAGCCTATTATGAAAAGCTCCCAGAAAAACAATTGGACGGAGAATCTATATATAGCATATCAACTTTTAATATATTCTACTATTACATAGCAAACTGTATATGGTGAATAATCTATGGCAGTAGTAATATTTACATATGCATTATCTATAGTGATCATAATATTTTGGTTTAATGTTGGACTAGAAAATGGTATTGGAATAGCGCCAAATGTATTTACATTTGTTGCACATCCATAAATTCTTGTAAAAGAATATCCTGAATTGCTATTGATATAATGTGGTACACTTATAGTAGTAGCATTTGGCAGTGCGCCAAAGTTAATAACTTTTCTAAATGCTTGTCTGAATGTTGGTGTTGTAGGAGATTGAGCGGTATTTATTGGATTTGGGAAAAACAGTTGGCTTGATAGAAATTCTTGTTCTGTGTAATAACCTGTATCTTTTAAATTAACAGCTAATGCCATTTTGTTAAGGTTTTGGTAAAGTCGCACGAATAGTTCTCGCAGTTCGGGTGATATATCTTGTAAGTTATATATTTGACTGACATCCCAAACATTTGTTGTTGGTACCATCATTCCTGGATTTGATTGTGGACCATAAGATCGTGCCATTATGAAACCCTTCTCATTTTCTAAATTTATATTATATCATAGTACGGTACTATATATAATATGACCATACTATAATAATGGTTTTGGAGAAAGTTATGCCTAGAAGATTAACTACACAAGAACTTGTGGCTAAAGCACGAAAAGATAAGGAAAAAGCTAAAGCTCAAGCTGCTTTAGCACAAAGCAATCCTAGATTACTTAAAGCACAACAAAAACAAGCTGCAAAAGAATATACACAAAAGCAAAAAGAAAAAGCAGCTAAATATAAAGCGAATCATCCAGAACAGCAAAGTGGTTTTAATAAATTTTTGCATGGAACTCCTGAGAACATACGACAGTTAGAAAGATTTACTCCAGAACAAAAAGCGTTAGCGGATGCAAATATTAAAGCAGCAATGAGTCAATTGCAAAATATTAATAATTTAAAACCAACTCAACCAACTAATGTTAATGTACAACCATTAACACCTCTTGCAAATACAGAGTTTGGTCCTATTGAACAACAATATAGAAGTAATTTTCCTCACACGATTGCAAGTATTGCAGACCGATTTACTGCTAGTGGTGGTCAAGGAACTGGTGCTTTTAAAAGAGCTTTAGGATCAGCAGCTGCTAATTTAGAAACAGATCTTGCTGCTATGAAAGCTCAGCACGGATTCCAACAAAATCAACAAACATTACAACAAAATCAGCAAACGCTTGCTCAAAACCAGCAAGGATTTCAGCAAGCAGGTTTAAATCAAAATCAACAGGGATTGGATCAAAATCAAAGACAGTTATTGCAGCAATATCTTCAACAATTACAAAGTGTTGGATTAACTCCTCAGTTTGATACTAATATTCAAGAATCAACACCTGGACTTTTGCAAAACGCGGCAGAAGGATTAGGTAATCTTTTAACAAGTGCCCCACAATTATTAACTGCATTTCTTACAGGTGGTAGAAGTAATGGGAAAGACAATGAACAACAGCAGCAACCACAAAATAAACAAATTCAGAATGCACCTGCCGCTCCAGTGGCACCTGCAGCTCAAGTATCTCCTGTATATAATAATGCTGCGCAAGGAATGCCAAATGCACAAACCAATCAATCTCAATTATCGTCTTTTAAACCAAATGTTCAGCCATCATTATTATCCGTACTTAATACTTTGAGCACTCCTCAAGTTGCAAATCAAGAATTTAGTAATGGTGCTCCTAAATTTTCTAGAACTGGAATTCAAGCTTCACCTGGTTTTGTATCATCTAATGATGCATCAAGCTTTGGAGGAAATGATTATGGTTCTTCATTTAAAACAGCACCAACATTGAATATTTTAAGAGCACTTTCAAATCCATCAATATATAACCCACAATTAAAAGCATTACTTGCTGCTCAAGGTGGATTGTTTGGTAATGATAATCAGGTTAATCGATAACATATAGGAACTATTATGGCAGTATATTTCACAAAAGGATCAAATCCATATAGTAGCGTTGGTGCTGCATTAGGAACTGGACTTACAAAAGGATTGGATGCTTTAGCTAAAGATAAAATTCACAACATGCTTCAACAAAAAAAGGAAGCACATTTATCTAAATTATTACAGGCAGTAAATTATAATGAACCAACGGCTAATATATTAGCTAATTTAGCTCATTTAAACCCAAATCACTTTCATGATTATTTAGAAATGGTTGGTTCTGGTGGTCAGCAGCAACCAGTTGGTGGTCAACAAGAACAACTTGGTCAACAATTTGCCGCTCCTGAACAAAATTTTATTCAACCTAATATGAATCAACAAAATATGGGAGAGCAAAATAATCAAATGGCGCCTGTAGTTCAACAGCAATCAAAGTCTTTACAAAGGCAACAACAAGAAGCAACGCCATTGTTTGCTAATAAAAGAAAAGAAAATCTTGTTTTACAAGAAGCATTAGAAGATAAAAAAGCATTGGCGGAGCAGCAAAAAGAAATTAGAAAAGAAGTTCTTCCGTTTGTTAAAGATGTTCGATCAAAAGCTCGTGGCGCTGAAGAAAACGATCTTCGTCTTGATAGAATGGAAGCATTGATAAATACTGGTAAAGTAGATACTCCGTTGTTTGCAACATTAATTAAAACTATAACTCATGGAGTTTTTGGAGTTGGTTTAGATTTAACAAGTGTTTTATCTCCTGAATCTCAGCAATTTGAAAAATTAAGTACTGATTTTTTAAAGAACGCTAAAGATCTTTTTGGATCTCGTATTACCGATCAAGAAGTGCAGAATTTTTTAAAAACAATTCCATCTTTAACGCAATCTAATTCTGGAAAGATAGCTGTTATAGAAAATCTAAAAGATTTTAATGAAGCAGCTAAAGTTAAACGAGATATTACTAATGAATTGTTAAAAAAATATGGTTCTAATTTACCAGCTAATTTTGAAGATCAAGTCGAAGAATTAGCGCGACCTTCACTTGATGCATTAGCTGAGAAATTCAAAAAAGTTGCGGATATAAATCCAGCAGCATATGCAGGATATTCTTTTCCTGGTAGTGGTTTTTTTCGTTAAAATAGCAAAGAGAATCGTAGGGGTATTAGATACGATTCTCTTTGCTAAATTGTAGAGGTTTTTGCAATTATAGAGATGCAGCTCTATTGTCATGAATGTTAGCAATTTTTTGATTATAAGTAACGCATTTATCTAAAAATAATTTTGTTCCTGTTATAAGCATTATAATAAAACACAATGTTGTTAAAGCATACATATATGGATTTGGTTCATATATAACTACAAAGGGTTCTAGATCTTTATTTTTTTGGTTCTTGTTCTTCATATTGTTTTTCTCTTTTTATTTGTTCCCATAATGCTCTCATTATATATTTTGTCATGGTTACATTTCTATATAATGATCTTTGTTTTATTTCTTTGTGGAATGTTGCTGATGTTTTAATGGTTATTCTTTTTATATCTTCGTCCATTATTATTCCTATTTTAAAGCGTATATGTGAAATGTTAACATGCTTACACGATTATTATCAAGCTGTATTGCTTAAATTAGGCACCTCTATTAACTGGTATCGATAATATTTTAATCTATATTTTAAGTAAGTAAGGTGCATTATGGCAGTAGCTAGAAGAAATAGATCTTTAGTTGGTTATGGATTGGATAATGCTTTGCAAGGCTTATCTCCTTTGCCAATTGTTTCACAAAGAAATCCTACAGTAAATGATTCAGCTGAAATTGGTACAGTCTGGATCAATAGTTCTAATAACGATTATTTTATATTAACAAGTGTTTATGCTGGAAGTGCAAATTGGGCATCTCAAGGTTCTTCTATTGGTATATTTACTCAATTATCAGTAGATTCATCTGATCAAATTGATTTAGTAACAACTGCTGGTGTTACTATTTCTGCTGCAGCTGCTGATGGTATTTCATTTACCAATGGTACTCAGTCAGTTAAAATTCTTGTTGGCACAGGAAGCCCTTCTGGTTCAGTTTCTGCACCTCACGGATCTTTATTCTTTAATGTTGCGGGTAGTGCTACAAATAACAGAATGTATATTAATACAAATGGTACAACTGGATGGACAGCGGTTATTACTGCTTCTTAATGCATATAACTCTTGTTTTGGATAAATAACGAAAGGGTTATTATGGCTTTAGGTAAACAATTAAGAGTCGAAGCAGTTCGAACTCTTGATTATTCAGGCATTAGTGGATCTTATGCTCCTGTTGGATCGCCTTCAACAAGACCAGATGGAGTTTTGCAATTTCAAAATTTAACCAATGCTTCTTTAATGGTTTCATTTGATGGAATTGTGGATCATTTTCCATTACCTGCTAATTCCTATTTTGTAATTGATGTTACAACTAATCAACCGTTTAATGTTGGTGGATTGTATTTAAGTATTGGAACTCAGATGTATGTAAAAGCATTATCTGGATCACCAAGTTCTGGAAGTATGTATATTACATTTTATTATGGTGCCGATTAGGAGGATACTATGTCAAAAATGGGTTCCTTTGGTTCTGGAGGCGGTGGTGGTTCTGGTATATTGACAGTCACGGGTAATACAGGTGGCGCAGTTCCAGGTGATATATCACAAAATATTAATCTTGTTGGTGCTGGTAGTGTTACTGTTTCTGGTAATGCAGGCACAAATACGCTTACTATAACCACATCAACTTCTGAATCAACAACATATGTTAGCAGCAGTCCTTATACAGTTTTAACTACTGATGATGTTTTGTTGATGGATACAGCAACGTATGCATCTCCTATGACAGTATTACTTCCAGATAGTCCTGCAGTTGATGGTCAACAATGGACCATCAAAGATTGGAGTGGTCAGGCTACATCGTTTAATGTTACGGTAACAACTGTTTCTGGTTCAACACTTATTGATGGTGCTACATCATTTGTTATTGCTAATAACTATGAATCTGTAACTGTTGTATGGAGTTTATCTCAATCAACATATTCTATTGTTTCTGAAGTTTTACCATCTGTTATAGATTTGCCATATACAACATCAACAACTGGTTATGTTGCTATTGATGGTTCTTCAGTATTACAGGCTATTGGTGGTAGTAATATATTTGCTGGAATAGGTGCTGGTAATTTTACAACTACTGGTAGTAATAATTCTGGATTTGGTCTTGGTGTATTAAGTGCCTTAGGTACTGGTAATAATAATACAGCAGTTGGAAGTGGTGCTTTAGCTAATTCAACTAATGATAATAATAGTACTGCAGTAGGATATGGTGCTTTAGGTGCTTTAAATGGTGCAAGTAATAATACAGCAGTAGGATATGGTGCTTTAGGTACATCGCAAACAGATAGTGGTAATACAGCTGTTGGTTATTGGGCATTGCTTAATGTTAATGGTGGTGGCAATAATACCGCTCTTGGTACATCTACGTTATCGCAATCGCAAAGTGGCGCTAATAACGTTGCGCTTGGTTATGCAGCTCTTGCAACAAGTCAATTTGATAGTAATAATACGGCTGTTGGATCTCAAGCACTTACAGCGCTTAATGGTGGCTCTGCTAACGTTGCCCTTGGTGCTAGTGCTTTAATTACTTCAGTATCAGATAGTAACAATACTGCTATTGGTTATGGTAGTTTAACGAGTTGTAATGGTGGTAGTTATAATACTGCGGTTGGTACCTATTCATTAGGTGCGTTACAGAATGGTCAAGTAAACGTTGCGCTTGGTTATGCAAGTTTACCTAGCCTTACAACAGGAAGTAGCAATGCTGTTGTTGGTGAAAATGGATTTGAGCAATTAGTATCTGGTAGCTATAACTTAGGTATGGGTCAATTTACTGGTGCGAATTATACTAGTTCTGAATCAAATAACATTGTCTTTAATCATGGTGGTGTTACTGGTGAAAACAATACATTACGTATTGGTAGTGGCAGTGGTTCAGGTCCTCAACAATTGTCAGCAGCATATATTTCAGGTATTGATGGTGTAAATCTCAATACAGCTAATGTTGTCGTAGAAGCTTCAGATCAGTTAGGTACTGCGGTATTGACTCCTGGTGCTGGTATATCTATATCAACTAGTACTAATGAGATTATTATTGGTTGTACAGTTTCTGGTGCAACATCTACTACATATGTTAATTCAACACCGTATACTGTGCTTACTACTGATCAAAATATTTTAGTTGATACAGCAACGATTGCTGCTGCTTCTAATATTATTTTACCTGATAGTCCAGCAGTTGATGGACAAGTATGGACAATTAAAGATTGGAGTGGTCAATCGGCTACATATCCAGTAACGATTAATACAGTTTCATCTTTATCGATTATTGATGGTAGCACTACATTTATATTGGCGAATGCTTATGAATCTGTAAGTGTTGTGTGGAGTTTATCTGAATCTACTTATTCGATTGTATCTGAAGTAGAACCTGCAGTTATTTCATTGCCTACCACAACTGCTACTACTGGATTTGTTGAAATAGGTGGTACTCCTGTATTACAAGCATTTGGTAATCAATGTATTTTTGTTGGTGCAAATGCTGGTACATTAACATTTGATCCAACAGTTTGTCCTAATAATACGGTTGTTGGTTATGGTGCAATGTCTGTTATGGCTACTGTTGAAGATAACGTTGCTATTGGTGCTTATGCATTACAGAATTGTACTAATGCTCAATATAACGTTGCTATTGGTTCTCAAGCAATGAATCAAGCAACAAGTGGTATTTATAATGTTGTTATTGGCTTCCAGACTGGATATGAACTTAATGGTGCTAATGGTGTTACAGCAATTGGTACGTATGCACTTTCTGCATCTAATTCAGATCAATATAATACCGTTGTTGGTTATAATGCTCTTGGTGAACTTAATGGTGGTGGCCACAATGCATCGTTTGGTGATAATTCTGGACAAAATTTAGCTTCTGGTGAGTACAATATTTTCTTTGGTAGTAATGCTGGTGGTAATTATAATGCTGCTGAATCAAGCAATATATCGATTGGTAATGCTGGAACTCCTGGAGAAAACAATACATTACGTATTGGTAATAACACAGGTTCGGGACCACAAGAATTATCGGCAGCATATATTTCTGGTATTGATGGTGTTAATTTAAATAGTCTTAATGTGGTGGTGGAAGTATCTGATCAATTGGGTACTGCAGTATTAACTCCAGGTGCTGGAATATCTATTACGACTGGTGTCAATACGATTACTATTGCATCAACAAGTTCATCTACACCATCAACTACGTATGTTAATAGTAGTCCATATACTGTATTGGCTACTGATTATGTAATTATGATTGATACGGTATCTATTGGTGCTGCTTCAACAGTATTACTTCCAGAAGCGCCATCATATGATGGTGAAGAATGGACTATTAAAGATATTACTGGTGCTGCTGCTACATATCCGATTACGGTTCAATCAGTGCTTGGTGATATTAATATAGATTTATCGACTACATTTGTAATGAATACAAATTTGCAATCTGTAACTGTTGTTTGGAGTGCATCTCAAGGACAATATTATATAATTTAATGAATATTTTACCTCTTTAAGGAGATTTTCTTATGGCATATCAACAATCGAGTCCTATATTAGTTATTGCTGGCGGTACGGGTTTACGAAGTATTACTGCGTATAATCTTATCATTGGTAACGGAACCGGTACTCCAGCATTAGTTGCTCCAAGTGCGACAGCTGGTATTGCTCTTGTTTCTAATGGTTCAGCTGCTAATCCACATTATTCAACTGTTTTGGTTGCGGGTGGTGGTACAGGTGCTGTTTCATTAACTGGTATATTGACTGGTAATGGTACATCTGCATTTACTGCAAGTGCTGTTAGTCAATATTATACATTAGTTGCTGGTGCTTCTAATGCTGTTTCTGGTGTTGCTCCATCTGCGACTGCAGGTATTCCATTAGTTTCTGGTGGTTCAGCTGCTAATCCATCATATACAACAGCTGTTGTAGCTGGTGGTGGTACAGGCGCTATTACATTTACTGCATATGCTCCTGTTATTGCTGGTACTACTTCTACTAGTGCGTTCCAATCTGCATCTACTGGATTGTCAACTTCTGGTTATGTATTGACATCGAATGGTTCTTCTGCAGTTCCTAGCTTCCAAGCTATTCCTGCAGCTAGTCCTGTATTGCCTGTTACCTATGTAAACTTTGCTGCGAGTCCATATACCGTATTATCTACTGATGTTTATTTACAAGTAGATGTAACTGGTGGTCCGATTACTATTAATTTACCTGATGGTCCAGCAACTGGCAGATATTATACGATTAAAGATTCTGTTGGATTGGCTGCTACTAGCAATATTACTGTTACAACGGTTAGTGGTACAGATACTATTGATGGTGTGACATCATTTGTTATGAATACAGGATATCAGTCAATCAATGTTATTTTTGATTCTGCAAATTACGAAATATATTAATATCATTTTATATTTTGTTATATCATACAAGGGGTGGCTACGCTGCCCCTTTAAAGTAAAATTAATTATTGGAGATATATATGGCATATAAAAGAATAAGTCCTCAGCCAGTTACTGAAGGTGGCACTGGCGTTAAGACGGTTACCGGAGTTCTTATTGGTAATGGTACATCTTCTATAAGTGGTAATGCTGTTACTCGATATTATACATTGGTTGGTGGTGCAAGTAATGCTATATCATCTATTGCACCAAGTGCAACATCTGGTATTCCATTAATTTCTAATGGTTCTTCTGCCAATCCAAGTTATTCAACAGCTGTAGTAGCTGGTGGTGGTACTGGAAACACATCATTTACTACATACGCTCCAATTTGTGGTGGTACTACTACAACAGGAACGCTACAATCAGCTACAACTGGAATGTCGAATTCAGGCTATGTTCTTACATCTACTGGTTCATCAAGTTTACCAACATGGCAAGCAGCTAGTGGTGGTAGTGGTATTACTACAATTAATGGCAATAGTGGCTCAGTAACTGGAAGCACAATTACTATAACTGGTGGATCATCGGGTGCTAAATTTTCTGGATCTGGCACAACACTTACTGAGTCTTTTAATTATTTATCTTTACCTGCAACAGATGGTGCTGGTAATGGTCAAATAAGTTTTGGTGGTACAACTACATTACAATTTTTTAATAATGGTACTTTTGTTGGACTTTTTGCTGGTAATTATACTACTGGTAATCAAGCTACGGGTATTGGTTATTATGCTTTAAATGCATTAACAACGGGTAATAACAATTGTTGTATTGGAACAACTGCAGGTCTTAATTTGCAAAGTGGTAATTATAATACGGCAGTGGGAGAGTATGCTTTAACGCAATCTGTGTCCGATGGCGCAAATACAGCAATTGGCGCTTATTCAATGCAAAATTTTACAGGACCTCAAAACACTGCAGTTGGATCAACTGCATTAATTGCAGGTTCTGGACAAGCAAATACTGCTATTGGTCAAGGTTGTTTAAGTAATGCAACTACATCGAATTATAATACTGGATTAGGTCAAAGTGTTATGAATTCATTGGCAACTGGAGCTTATAATCTTGCATGTGGTGCTAATGGTGGTGTAAATTATATTGGTTCTGAATCAGGTAATATTGTTTTAAATTCACCAGGTGTTTCTAGTGAAAACAATACTCTTCATATAGGTAGTGGTACAGGTACTGGTAATCAACAGTTAAATGCTGCTTATATATCTGGTATTCAGGGTATAACTGTGACTGGTTCTGCGGTATTAGTGTCATCTACAGATCAACTTGGTGTTGCTGTATCATCTCGTCGCTTTAAAGATAATATTGCAGATATGCGTGATGTAAGTTCTCCGATTCTTGATCTTCGTCCGGTAACATTTAATTATAAAGTTGGTGATGATAAATCTGGTCAAACAGGTCTTATTGCAGAGGAAGTTGCAGAGATTATGCCATCATTGGTTGTATATGATAAAGAAGGATTACCGCAAACTGTTAAGTATCATGAATTGCCATCGTTATTGCTTAATGAATTACAAAAAGCAGTAAGACGAATTGAATATCTTGAAGATAAATTATCTTCTTATATAGGAGAATAATATGGCAGGTTTTGGTGGTCATAGATTAGATGGCAAGAATGCTCTTGCATATATGGGTGTACGACCTGTTACGCCGGCTCGATTTATTGTGCAAAAAAGAGCTCCTTTGCCAACTGATTATATTAATTATCCCATTGGTACTCAGTGGTTATATGTAAATAATGATGATTTAACAGATTCAGTTCAGTATGCATTGGTAAGTGTGGCTGAAAATACGGCTACTTGGTTACCATTAAATGAGTCTGGTATTGATATTGCTCCAGATCATTCAGTGTTATTAGGCACAGGAACTACGACTATTGGTTCTGTTGGTCCATCTTATTTTCCTGGATTGCCATTATTATCACAAGGAGACAGTGCTGATCCATCATTTGGAACGCTTGGAGTTTTAGGTGGTGGTACGGGTCAGTATGATTTGGATTCAAATGCAATATTGATAGGCAATGGAACAGATCCGATACTATTTATTGATCCAATATCTGCTGATGGTATACCGCTTATATCTCAAGATAGTGCATCTCCGATATATGGTGTTGCTTCTGTAGCTGGTGGTGGTACGGGGCAATCTAATTTTTCTCCCTATACCGTTATATGCGCTGGAAATACAAGCAACAATCCATTTCAAAATGTTGCAGATGTTGGCACTGCTGGTTATGTTTTGACAAGTAATGGATTGGGTCAGTTACCCTCATGGCAGCCTGTTCCTGGTGAAGGTGGTAGTGGTACACCTATTTCTATTCAGGTATTTACTACATCTCAAACGTATACGCCAACATCTGGTATGACATCTTGTATTGTTGAGCTTGTTGGTGGTGGTGCAGGTGGTCAGTCTGTTGATACATCATCATCTAATCCAATAGGAGGCAATGGTGGTGGTGGTGGTGGTTATTGTAAGAGATTTTTTCTTGCTTCTACTATTGGTGCATCTCAACCAGTGGTGATTGGTGCTGGCGGTGCTGCTGATAGTAATGGTGGTGGTTCTACATTTGGTTCTGGACCATTTATGGACGCTGGTGGTGGTATTGCTGCTTTGGATTATTCTATTCCTGGATATGGTGGTGTTGCGGTTGGTGGTGATTTCAATGTTGGTGGTGGTAATGGTGGGATATCATCGGGAACACAGACTGGTGTATTATTTGCTGGGTTTGGTGGCTCTAGTTTTTATGGATCTGGAGGTCTTGCTCAGGGTGATAATGATGCAGCAGGAGATAATGGTGTATCATATGGAGCAGGTGGTTCCGGTGCAAATGCATTAGATCCGAGTATGTCATTGGCGGGTGGTGAAGGATCTTCTGGTATTTGTATTATTACCGAGTTTGGTAATGAGCCAGGAGAAGGAGTTGCGACATTAACAGGTAATAGTGGTGGTGCAGTTGGTCCAGATGGTGGTAATAATATTAATATTATTGGATCTGGCGATATTGTAGTAACTGGTAATCCAGGAACGAATACGTTAACCATATCAACTTCATCTAATCCGATTCAATTGAATGTTATATATTATAGAAGTGGTAGTGGTACGTATACGCCAACTTCTGGGATGTTTCAAGTTATGGTTGAGTGCATTGGTGGGGGAGCTGCTGGTGGTGGTGCAGGTGCTGCTGCTTCTAGTTATATTGGTGGTGGTGGTGGAGCAGGTGGTTATTGTCGTGAATTATTTTCAGCTTCTTATATAGGTGCATCGCAGCCATATTCAGTAGGTGCTGGTGGAACAGGCGTAAGTGCTGGTACAGGCAACTCTGGTGGAATGACAACGTTTGGAACTACACCATTTATGATAGCATATGGTGGTAATGGAGGCAGCGCAACTAGTACTCATCAGATATCTGCTGGTGGTGACGGTGGTAGTGCAGTTGGAGGTAATTTAAATCTTAATGGTGGTTATGGCGTATGTGGTTTTTATAGTTTTTCTGCAACTGGTAGTTCTAGTGGGATACTTACAGGTCTGACTGGTACTGGTGGTAGTTCATATTTATCACCTGGTGCTGCTGCTGTTGGATTTTATCTTAGTCTTCCTGGAGGAAGTCCTGCTATAGCTGGAACACCCGCTCTAGGATATGGAGCTGGAGGTAGTGGTGCTCAATGGCAGGCTAAGTCATCTGGTTCTGGACAAAATGCTGCCGGTGGTAATGGTTCTGGTGGTATTATAATTATTACGGAATACATATCGTAAAATTTTGATGATATATAGCACAAATACCCTGGTAATAGGTCCAGGGTATTTGTGTTAGATGAGCTATTTTACTGAATAGGGTCAGTAAAATAGGGATGATTACTCTTTTTCAGTATCTTTTTCATCAGTTGGTGGTCCGATTAATATCCAGTTTGGTGTATCTTCATCATGACTAAGTTGTACATATAATAATTTTGCTTGTGTTGTTAAGCATTCGGTTCCAAATGGAGCATTATCTAGCTTGCCAGGAGGTCCATATCTAAATATTCTTCTTGGCATTTCCATATAATTCTCCCGTTATATTAACTTTTTTTATTATAATATGAAGCTATTTTATCAAATTGGACTTTGGTTATATCTTTCAAGTTATTTACTTTATAAAAACTCATTACTTTTTGTTGAGCATCTTGTGGTAATTTTTCTAAGAACTCTAATTGTTCTTTAGTTAGAGGTTGAGATGATACTGCATGACCATCGTCATTATCGTCAATATCATTTGGAATAGCAATCCCCAAAATGGATCGATACATGTATCTGCGTCTAAATGTTAAGCAACCACCCCATTCAGCATCTTTTGCAAGACCTTCTCTGAATAAACATTGAGTTGTTGTAAATTGCCCCGAGGAATGACCAAGGCGAACGTTTATTATTAATGAGCCATTGGTATTAATCGTAGTGAAATCGTACACTGCAAGGCCATGTGCTTTTAATACGGGCCATAATGGATTAAGCATATCACTTAAGTCTGCATAATTACCATAATGAGCTGTTCTTGATTTTTCAATAAGTGGGAATTCTGCTTGTGCCTTTGAAAGTGCAGTAAATAATTGATCGAGTTGTTCTGTATGTAAGATCATATTTGATCTTTCGTTGTTACGTAAATGATTATGACGACAACTTCTTCATCGGTAATTTCTTGTTTATCTACAAAGATTACTTTATAGTTACAGTCTGTAACTTTTGGCAATATATTTTCTTGGCTACAAAAAGCGGTTGTGCATAACAATGATGCAACCATTGTAAAAATTACCGATCTAATTCTATTTTTCATGATCTATTCATTTCCACCGCATATGGTTTTTAACATGATAGTATACATCTTTTAGGTTTTTATCATCGATATTTTGTATTATCTCTTCAAGAGAATCTGCTCTAGATTCAAACAATTGTTTCATTGAATAGTCTAATCTTGCTAATTTTGAGATATGTTCCATAGATCGATTAGATTCTTGTTCTTCTATAAGATAACTCATTGCATAAAGAATTGATTTAACTTCATCTAAAATCATATTAAAATCCAAGTTAATCAATTAACACAAGTGAACCGATAAAGATTAGGAATAAGGCAATGATTGATAATATTGAAAAAATTTTATCATATGTCTCTGCTAGTGGATCGATAGTTTCAACAACTTCTTCTCCTACAAGTTTTTCAAATCTTTTGTCAAGTTTATCTTGGACCGCATTGCAGCAAGCAATTATTAATAATAAAAAAATAGCAAATCTAATCATTTTAAAATCCAAGTGATTTAATGCATGAATCAATTAACACAACTGAACCGATAGTGATAATGATTATTAATATAATTGTATTAGATGTCTCTGATAGTGGCGCGATAGTTTGAACAACTTCTTTTCCTTCAAGTTTATCAAATCTTTTTTGAAGTTTATCTACTTGGGCCGCATTGCAGCAAGCAACTATGAATAATACAAAAACAACAAATCTAATCATTTTTATTCCCATCTATTTCACTTGGTCCATAAGTTCATCTCTATTAATAATGTAGCATATATATTAACTATTGTCAAATGTAAATATGTATGATATGATATAAGTAGATAATAATTTCATAGCTTTGTTAAAAAGAGAATATATGAGAAGAAAAAAGACATTTGAGAAGATAGCGTATGATGATTGTGATTCATTAAGATTGGTAATGATAGAGTTTTTAAAGAAAAATCCATTGCCATCATATATATTGGCACCAAAGATTGGTATTTCAGTAAACTGTTTACGTAGCTTCTTGATTGGTTCTAGAGTTACTAATTACCCACAACGAAATAAAATAAAAAAATTCCTTGAACAGATTGGTAAAAAGTAATAACTTATTCATAAGTTGAATAAAAAAAAGAAGGACTGAATTCCACTCAGGATCAGCCCCCCAATTGTCATAACCCCCATCCAAAGGTGTTAATAACATGTATAAACACATCCCGAAAATCTTGATAACTTACGAGAATAAATTTCAAGAGGTATTACAAAAGATAATACCGAAGGAGGTATCAAGGAGGTATTTATATGATTAGAATAACAAAAAGTTACACACTGTGTCAAGAAATTCTTAAAATAAACGATCGCAGTGCTATTAGTATTGTGAATACGTTGATTAGATGCGGAAATCAAAATAAGAGTATATTTTTAGGCCAGAAAGAAATCGCACGCAGATCTGGTTGTTGCGAGAAAACTGTCAATAGTTGGGTTAAGAAATTCCACGATCTTGGTTATATAGAAAAAATTCGTCGACCATATACTTCAAATATGTATAAATTGTCTCAAACATTTTATGATTATGCGCATATTTTAAAGCGTAAATTCAAATCGCTTGCTAAAATGATTCCTGCTACTTTTGTTGCCAATATTTTCTTTTTACCCATTGATGTTTTTGTAGAAAAAGTAACAGAAAAAATAGCTCCAATTTTACAGTCAAGTTACGGCCTAATTAGTCATGTATTTTCTACACTAAGTTATAATATAGGAGAGAGTCTCTTTAAGACGCCGAATTTTATTCCAGACAGGGTAATTTTAAATAAAATATCCAAAAAAAGGAAACTTATGACAGAATTCAAACCTTGTCCTGAGCTACTTGCTATCACAAAGTACTTAAATCTCACTAAATGGGGTCAAATAGAGTTATCACCATTTTCTGGAGTGGTACTTGGACAGGCTTTAAAATCTATGGAGAAACTTTCAAACAAACCAAATAAGCCGGTTGAGTGGATCTTTATGGCTGCAAAAACTATTTCTGAATCTCATGCAATTCCAATAAATTGGGATATCAGATATGCTTTAAAAGAAAAATATAACATGCCAAAGAATGCTCATTTTATATTGCCTAAAAAAATAAACTCTACTGTAAATCCAGAAATTTATATGACAACAAGAAAAAAAGATGCGCAAGAAAATGAAGCACGAAAAATAAGAAACGCTCAAGATCCAATAAAATCAAAGATGCAACAAGAATTCGAAAAAATGCTTGCTCCTCTTATTACACTTACAAAGGAATTATGTGCATAAGTATCTAGATATTAAAGAAAATATTTCTATATATATAACTTATCATCCAACTGAAACTATAAATGGTACTCCTTTACCAGAATGTTTATGGATAAAAATTACAGAACAAGCAAAAGATATATTCTTTTTAGTAGATCATTGGAAAAATGCTATCATGCTTTGGCCTGTAACTGATAATCTTTATAAGATATATTTTATTTATAAACGAAAATCCATTTTATGCTTAAGCCCAAATATAAAATTTAATATATTAGATGCGACCCATAAAGCTAATCAATGGGCTTTCGAAAATATGCAATTAAAGAATGCTTCTATTCTTTATGCTTGCGAACATAATACCGCTACTCAAAACCAAGTAGATTTTATGTATGATCTTTATGGATTCAAAAAAGAAACTGATTTAAATCCAGCTGCTGTATGTATTCAAATAGATGCTCTTCTGTTTGAAAAGCAATGGAATCGTATTAAAGAAAAAGTATTACCTCATCCAGATTTAATAGATAATATAGGCAATTATTGATATATTAACTTTGATATTAATAAGTTATTGTTTAAAGGATATAACTTTATGAAAACTTATATCATTGCTGGTAATCCCATTCCGTTAGCTAGACCAAGATTCTCTTTTAAAAGAATTTATGACAAACAACAAAATGAAAAATTCATAGCAGGAATAGAATTAGCTCAACAACATGGCGATCTACCATTTCTTTCAGGTCCTCTTCATCTCGATGTCACCTTCTTTATGGCTTCTCCTCATTCTTACTCAAAAAATAAAAAGTCAAAATTATGGGGACAGTATCATATCATTAAACCAGATCTTTCTAACTTGCTTAAATTTTATGAAGATTTATGCTCTGAAGTAATATTTAAAGACGATTGCATAATAGCCTCAATATCTTGCAAAAAATTATACGATGAACATCCTAGAACCGAATTTACTCTGAGACCTTTATGAAAAAAAGTACTAAATTAGTAAAAAACTTTAAACTTAACACACCAGAACCCGTTGTAAAGAAAGTTAAACGGGACTTAGATAGGAAAACAAGCCCTTGGATGGAGGATTATCAAGACTTTTTTACCTTTAGAATGCAACCAGTAAATGAAGGATTTTTAGAGAGATTAGCTAATGAACTTATCGAGTATGCTGAGAAGACCGAAGTACTAAGATTAGAGTGGTTCTTTACTAGCAAAAGAATAGACCCTTCAACAGGTAGAGTATGGGCTAATAAGTACCCTAAATTCGGTAATGCTTATAAGATAGCTAAACAGATAATCGGTATGCGTAGAGAAGATGGAGCATTGAAGAAGAAGTATGATGCAGCTACCATAGCACATGCGCAATGTCATTATGATGAAACATGGCGTGAAGTAGCTCAGTTTAAAGCAAAGCTTGCTGCTGATGAAACAGGTATAAGTGGAATTAAAATAGTAACCGTAGGGATACCATCTTTTGGGTCCTCTGATATGGTACCAGAAAAGAAAATTATAAAGGAATAACGTGTCTGTATTAACTAGAAGAAAACTTATAAACTCATTTAAAGAAGTTTGTTTAACATCAATTTCATTCATTGATGCTCATATGGAATGGCTTGGCAATCATCAAATAGAGCATAGTGGGGCAGCACAAGTGCATAGGCAACTACTCAATAGTTTGATGGTACTCCATGAAGCTTTTAATAACTTTGAAATTCTTTTTTCGAATAAATATAATCCTGTGCCTTCAGAAAAGTTGAGTCTTTACAAGAAGATTTATTTACATGGTCGTAGTAATAATCAAATCCCTGAATGTACTAATGAAGAATGTGAAATGGAAAAGGAGTTAAAGTTATTTCTTGCTGATGAAAAGATTCAAGAGGAGATAGCAAAGATAGAAGCTGAATTGGCTGCAAGAAATTCATCATCGGAGGTGCTATAAATGTCACATGAAGCAGAAGTGCTTAAACATGTTCTTTGTGGTGCGTTAACACATCTAGATGCTATTGCTGCTGAATTGCGCAAGCTTAACATTAAAGAGAAGCCTGAAGATAACAATCCAAATGATTTTCAAAGAGCTCGTATATTGCATTTAACGATGATTGCTATTAACGATATTATACATCCAGCACATAAAGATCTGTATCAATACTTTAAAGGTTATGATGAATACTTTAATGGTCTTGTTAAAAGTTTTGAGAAGGCTAAGTCTGATGGATTGGCATTCAAAGGATGCTTGTGTAAAGGCTGTGCAAAAGAACAAGTGGATGATAAAATAGTTGACAAAAATTAGTATATTGGATGTTATGAAAGAGCCTGATATATCGCTTACTAAATTTACACCAAGGTTTTATCAGCTTCCTATTATTGATGCCATAGAGAATAAGGGGTACAAGCGTGTTCTGGCGATATTGCCACGGCGTGCTGGTAAAGATATCTGTGCTTTCAATTTATGCATTAGGCAATGTTTGCGCAAGGTCTGTGTGGTGTATTATGTCTTCCCGACCTACTCACAGGCTAAAAAAGTAATCTGGGATTCTATTACAAATGACGGTAATAGAATTCTGGATTACATTCCTGATGAAGTTGTTGCTTCAAAGAATTCTCAAGAGATGAAGATACGATTCACCAATGGATCGTTGCTCCAATTAGTGGGATCTGATAATTATGATACTTTGATGGGTACTAATCCACAGGGCGTTGTTTTTTCAGAGTATGCATTGCAAGATCCAAGAGCTTATCAATATATTCGTCCTATACTTGTAGCAAATGATGGGTGGGCTTTATTTATATCAACGCCTCGTGGTAAGAACCATTTGTGGGAGTTATGGAATATAGCGTCTAACTCTGATGATTGGTTTGCGTATAAGTTAACAGTTGAAGATACGGGCCATATTCCATTAGCAGAGATTGAACGTGAGCGGCGAGAAGGTATTGTCTCAGAAGATCTTATTCAGCAAGAATATTATTGTGATTTCTCATTAGGTGTAGAGGGATCATATTACAATAAATATATTGATAGAATGAA
>JGI24890J29729_1000444_pt1 | contig 26309 bp, 42 predicted proteins | sample FreactcultureFD7_FD_29729 | JGI IMG/M metagenome (IMG submission 29729)
ACCGTCAGTGGCGCGCCGATAGCCATTGCAACCAAATTCATGGTTATAGTTTTTCTATCCGTGTATTCTTTGGTGCTGACACACTAGACGCACGTAACTGGTGTGCAGACTATGGTGGTCTAAAGGATCTCAAGAAGATTCTTGAGGATCAGTTTGATCACACATTGCTTGTAGCAGAAGATGATCCTGACATGGATGTATTCAAGCTGTTGCAGGAACGTGGAATGGCAAAATTGACAATCATTCCAGCAACTGGCTGTGAAGCACTTGCTGATATGATCTATCGTTTTATTAATGGTGTTTATATCCCAGATCATTGGGGCAAGGGTGAAAGTGAACGCCTATGGTGTTATCGCGTAGAAGTTCGCGAAACACAAAGCAATATGGCTTATAGAACCGGTCATCGTGAATGGAATGAGGATTTGCTAGGGTGACACACTTAGATTATCTAAAGCAAAATGCTGTTAGTATCCGTGAATGGGAAGATAGTAAATTTGTTATGTACCGCCTAAGAGAAGGAATAGCAGTTTACAATAAGCAGAATAACAAATATTTATGGTATACGGATCCCCAGCCCGGTAGATAATCATTAATACAACAAGGATACGAGTTAATGACTAAGAAAGTATATTACACTGACAGTCAAATTGACGGCATGATTCATGATATCATTCGTCAAATGAATAAAGACAATTATAAACCTGACTATATTGTAGGGCTTACTAGAGGAGGATTAATTCCAGCTGTCAAGTTTAGTCATTACTTTGATGTTCGTATGGAAACACTTAAGGTTAGTTTACGAGACGGTGACGAATGTGAAACAAACTGCTGGATGCCAGAAGATGCATTTGGATACGTTGATAGCTATCAAGATAATGAAATTCATGCTAGATGGGACATTAATCAGCGAAAGAATATACTGATCGTAGACAACATCAACGATTCAGGTGCAACTTTTAATTGGATTAAGAATGATTGGCAACGTAGCTGTTTACCGCTAGAAACTTATGCATGGGAAAGCGTTTGGCATAAAAATGTAAAGTTTGCTGTATTGATTGAGAATAGTGCGAGTTCCATATCAGCCGATTATGTTGCTCACACAATCAACAAAACAGAAAATGATGTTTGGATTGGATTCCCTTGGAAAAATTGGTGGAAAGGTAGTTGACAATGACGACAGGTAGTGTTATATTCAGTGTATTGTTTCTAGTATTTTCAGGATTCCTACTATCTGGGATATTGAAGCTTGAAACCGACATAGATGAATTTAGAAACAAGTATGGTGCCAAGCCTAAATATGATAGATGCGTTACGAGAGGTGACATGTACTGTAGTCACGCAGATTGGTGTGATGTAGAGATTGCATTGTTTCCCGAACAATATGAATATGAAATGAAGTTAAAAGAAAATGACAAAAATAAAGATCAGTGAACTATTTTACAGTATACAGGGTGAGGGTCGCTATATGGGTGTCCCAAGTATTTTTCTAAGAACATATGGCTGCAATTTCACTTGCGGCGGGTTCGGCATGCCAAAAGGTGAATTATCAAATGAGCGAGAAAAGATCAATCCAGAAGACTATACAGAGTATGATTCCCTCCCGCTCGTCACTACAGGATGCGATGCCTACGCATCCTGGGATCCTCGCTTCAAGCATCTTTCTCCCAGCAGGGACATTGATACTATTGTCAGTGACATTATGGAACTACTACCGCATAAAGAATGGCGTGAAGAACACCTCGTCATCACAGGAGGAGAACCACTCCTCGGATGGCAGCGAGCCTACCCAGAACTCTTGAATCATCCCAAGATGCATGGCCTCAAAGAGATTACTTTTGAGACTAACGGCACACAGAAGTTGCATCCAGAGTTTGCTGATTATCTTGAAGAATGGAGTTGGCCCGAAGTATATCCTGGCTTTGAGCGTGAAATCACATTTAGCGTAAGCCCCAAACTAACTTGCTCTGGGCACACTACCGAAGAAGCTATAAAACCTGAGATTGTTGCAAGCTATCAGAAACTTGGGCATGTCTATCTTAAGTTTGTTATTGCAACAGACGATGATGCAAAGGAAGCATTAGAAATGACAGAGCGTTATCGTGATGCTGGATTCAACGGTCATGTTTACTTTATGCCTGTTGGTGGTGTTGAAAGTGTTTATCATCTTAACAACCGTACTGTGGCCGATCTTGCTATGTCTAATGGTGTCCGATACAGTGACCGGCTACATTTGCCATTGTTCGGCAACAGGTGGGGCACCTAAATAGTATTAGTTTATTTCCCCTCGTAAAGATTCTTATATAGTATTGAGATTGTTAGGATAAATGGCAAAAGAACCTAGACCGTTGCATTCAGACGGAAAAGTGGCAAAATTAAGACTTTGCCTACTTCCACGTAAATGCTGTATTAGTGGAAAGCAGCTATGGTTGACAACTGCATATCGTATTCGTGAAAGGTATTACACTGTAGACTATTGTAACCCTGAATATCAGATCACTTATACGTGGTGGGTTGACAAGCACACATATATTATGGAAAAGTTGAAAGCATGAAGACATATAGCAAAAGAATTGCGTTTATGATTAGTGACCAACATTTTATTCCGCATGGTGGTATTGGTCAGTTTGCCAAAGGCTTCACTGAAATGTGTGAGCGTATTGGCTGGAAAGTTGATATTGTCTTAGACAAGGCCCCTACTAATAAGTTCAGTGATTTAATCAAAGAATTAGGTGCAAATATTATCTATCCAGATGAACCATTACGCTATACCGATCATACTGCTACGTTTGCTTTCAGTGACACTATCAACTTTGAGAAGATCATCAACTTCCGTAAGTCTATTCTCAAGGCATTTGAGACAAACATCTATGATATGATTGTTTGCAATACTCAAGAAGCAATGACTGCTGCATATGCAATGACAGTGAACAAATATATTCCAGTAGTGTTCTACACTCACTTGCATAGTATGATATTCCGTGAAGCACAGAACTTTACCGATGTGTTTTTGGACAGTTACCATAACTTCTATAACAAGCATATGGAATTTACTGATATTATTATCGGAACTCAGAGTCAAAAAAACATTGATGAATTATCTAAGTTTGGTGCTACTAATTGTAAGTTGCTACGAATGCCCATGAGTGAACGAGGACTATTAGACCCATACACCGGTGATAAGAAGGGCGTGTTGTTCATTGGTCGGTGGGAAGAAGGTAAGAATCCAAAAGCATACATTCGTGCAATGAAGGATTGCAAGCTTCCTGCAAGAGTCATGACTAACAAGAATGGTGCAAAGAAGTTTGAAAAAGCATTCGCAGAAAATGGCATCACTGATTATGTGATCAAGGCTGGTATTGTCGGTCAAGAGAAAGTTGACTTCATCAAAAGTTGTAGTGTGTTCTTTATGCCCAGCTTGCGAGAGAGTTATTCTTTTGCGTTCTTAGAATGCCTTGGGCACATGCCATGTGTTGTTCTAGACACTCAAGACTGGTCCGATAACTTTGATAGCAAATATTACACCAAAACTACACTGAATGCAGCAGGCGAAACTATCAAGATGGTATATGGACTTGCACAGCCGCCAGATGCACTAGACTATGTTAAGTCACTTGATGATCAGGTTGCTGTGGAATGGATTCAGTTTCTAGACGATTTCATTAGCAAGCGTAGCAATAACAATGCTGCTAAAATCAACACTTATGAAACTGTTAAATATAGTGACTACATCAATGACCTCAATCGCAATCATCTTGCAAGAGAAGATTTTGAAAGTGTGTTGTCTAATAGACACAAGTTCTTGCATGTTGTTTATACCGAAAACGATACATGGTTGTCAAAGGATCCTTCGTTTAAACCCGTCAGTGATATTGGACCAGGTGATCTTTTTGAATTCATATGAAATTTTTTAACTTATTTGGGTACGATTGCTATTGCTTATCCCTACAAAATATCGTATAGCAGATAATGTTAGGGTGTATATGGAGTTTATATGACTATTAAGAGAATAGGATTCGCTTGCAAGTGGGCAGAAATTAATCACAAAGGTGAAATTGCTAGTACCGAAGGCCTTAATACCGGCGGTACTACCTATGCATGGGCTAAGCGCAATACTCGCAGTGTAGTAGAAGATAAGCTTATTGAGGTTGCAAAAAAGAATATCCGCAACACTCATGCACTTGTTAAGAAAGTAGCTGCTCTTCCCCCGGAGTTACGTATGCTTCGCTTGACTAGTGATATGTTATCCTTCTATACCATGAATGAGTATAAGGACTTCTGGGCTCGGCAGGATGTCCGTGATAATCTTGCGCGTTGGTTTGCTCCAATTGGTGAAGTCGCCCGTGCTAATGATGTTCGCATTAGTTTCCATCCTGATCAGTTTGTTGTCCTTGCAAGTGATCGCGAGGAAGTTGTCAACAAGAGCATTGAGGAATTTGAATACCATGTTGACATGGCTCGTTGGATGGGATATGGTTCTAATTTCCAGGACATCAAGATTAATGTGCATATCAGTGGTCGTCAAGGTCCTGATGGCATCAAGAACGTAATGAATCGCCTTAGCCCTGAGGCTCGCAACAGCATCACAATTGAAAATGATGAAATGAGTTGGGGAATTGAAGCTAGTCTTGAACTTGTTGACACCTGTCCTCTTGTCTTGGACATTCATCATCACTGGGTAAAGACAGGAGAATACATTGACAATAATGACGACCGTATTAAAAGGATTATTGATAGCTGGCGCGGTGTGCGTCCTGTTATTCATTACAGCGTTTCCCGTGAGGACTTGCTCACCGGACACTGTAGGGACACTAGACCCGATCTTAACTCACTGCTAGAGAATGGACACAACAAGCAAAAGATCCGGGCCCATAGTGATTACTATTGGAACAACGCAGTCAATGACTGGGCTGTAACCTTTTTGGATGATTTTGACATCATGGCAGAAAGCAAAGGAAAGAATCTTTCTAGTTTTGCGCTGGCCGATTACGCTAGGAAGATTGGAGCTTTCTAAGGCGCCAGTATTCCTTCATCGCAATACGTTTCTTTTCAAGAGTTTCAGCGGAGTGTTTGCGTCCTAGATTAGATTTGCCTACCTTTGCTGTTTTCTTGCGACGAGCATCATTCGTTTTCCAGTTTCGGATCAATGATTCATTAAGCGCCATCTGATGTTCGGATGACCTAGGTTTTGCAATTCCTTTTGCGGAAGATGAAAGATTGTCACAGTGTTGTTTAGTTCTCGGTGGTTTTTTAACTCCCTTTAACTTTTTTGAAATTTTAGCAGCAGTAGCAGTTGTACAAGATCCTCCTCCCGTTTCTGGAATCCTATTTGCCCATTCAGGACTATTTGCCACATTCCATAAGTTTGAGTAGTATCTTCCGGCTTCATTTAGTTCCTGTTTCGTTTTGCATTCCTGAAGAATAACAGTACTGATGTCAACTCCGTGTTCACGTAGATGAATCTTCCAATCTTTTCCTGAACCATGATAATCATAAGGATTTTGCTTTGACGTTTGGCCTAGATATTTTAAACCAGTTTTATTGTGTGTCTTCACGTATAGATAATAAATATTCATGCTGATTGCTCCTAGATAGCGTTAGAGAGGATAGGTATTGAGAGTGCCGTGATCCTCACTGTTACTATTTAGCTAACATCATCTAAACTGTTGACTATCTGTAAAATACCTGTTATGATGTTATCAAGAAAGGTTAATAATGTTTGAAAAACTAAAGAAATTACTAGCACCGGAGCTATATCATAAACCAGAGCCAGTTGCTCCTGAACCTAAGCCCAAAAAGCCTAGAAAATCTAAGCAGCCTAAGCCTAGTGTAGAACTTACAGCTAAAGAGCTTGCCACTAAGAATAGTGAACCATATATTGCCATCACTAAAGTAGATTTAGATCCGAGTGACATAAACAACGGAAGCTTTGAGCTTGATTGGAATGACAAGTTTGTTCTCAATCTTGTCAAGCAAGGATATAAAATTAAATCCACCGACACTGACAACGAGATTGTTGATCGGTGGTTCCAGACTGTTTGTAGAAATGTAGCATTAGAAGTCTATGAACAGGAAGCTGCTGATCCTGAAAAGAGAGAAAGCGACCTTAGGATCATTCAACAGCGTGATTTGGGCGGCGGATATACCGAAATTAGTTAATTTTTTACCGTTTTCTTAAAAAAGGCTTGACAACTCAGTATATATTGCGTATATTATACTGAGTTATTAACTATTTTAAGGAGTCGGTATGAAGTTTCCGTTGTCTTTCAAAAAGCCTACCCCAATCAAGATGGATCGAAAGATTGTCCATCGGCTTAAGCGCAAGAAGGGTGAATACTCTACCGCTACTATTGCTGATCGTTTGGATCAGCTTTTTGATGCTGACAATACCCTTTGGCATAATCATATGAAAAAGATTAGCAAAAAGGGTATTACCTATGATCGCAATCTTCGTGTCAAGTTTGCGATGGTAAAGATCAAGAATATTGTTATTGATGATGATATTCAACGTGATATGGATCCCGAACACGTTGCTAAGATTGGAAATATTGAAAATTTCCGTGTTCAGTTTATGGCTCCTATTCAAGCAATCAAGACTCCTGGTAAGGACGAATATCACGCAATCAATTCACAGCACACCCTAGTTCTTGAAGCTGCATATGCATATCACAATCTGTGGGATGGCTATGATGGTGATTGGCAGGAGCTAGAAGTTCCTGTTACTTACATTGAAACTGCTGATCGTCATGAAGGTCGTGAAGGCTTTCGCATCCTCAATGGTAAGGGTGCAAAAAGGGTCGGTAAGTATTACGATCTTCGTATGGATGTGTTGTCATATCGTGTCGATGGCAAGACCAATCTTGAATACAAGCAAGCACATGAACTTGTAAAGATTTGCGAAGACAATGGGTTTGAGCCTATTGCTGACACTGATGAGGAGAATATGGGTCTCCCAGGTGCTATTACTCATATCAGCGCAATGCTTGACTACAAGAACAAGCCCGCACATTGGGAATTTATTGTCAAGACTCATAAAAAGTATTGGCCCAATATTCAGCTTCATGGTATGGAAGTTGACTTGTATGGCTTTATGTATGACTACATGAGCCGAAACAACGATGTGTATTCTGCTGAATTTGAACAAGATTTTCTGATTCCCTTCCACGCAATCATCCAGCAATTGTTTGGTATGCCTGACAATCTTGGTGTTGAGAGTGCTAATACTTTCAAACGTTGGTGGGCTAAGACTTGGGATCGCACCGTAGATGAAGGCAACAATAAGGTCGAAGCCGAAGCATCGTTTGTTCTTATGCTCAAACTCTATCGTAAGCTAGGTGGTACTGTTTCTTTGCCTGATATCGTTGATCTTTATGACAATTATAAGGCAGGCGATCTTACAGAATTCCTTCCTGAAGGTGTGTTGAAGGTAGTAAAAAAGCATGGATGAGCAGTACGGATTTCTGTATATTATCCTAACTAACCACTTCTTTTTGTACAACGATAAGTATGTGCAGCGGTTAGGTTACGGTAAAACAGGTAATCCTAAGCGGCGCTCAAAGCAGTATAGTGATCATTCAGGCGGTGAGCAAGAATTTATCAAACTTTGGTTTGGTCCAAAATATCTAGTCTCATCGCTTGAAGGAATAATTAAGCAGCGAGTTGCCAGTCAAACACATAAGATTTATGGGCAAAAAGTCGAATGGATTAGTCCAAAAGCTGATATGTCAGTTGATGATCTTACCGCATTAGTTGAAAAAACCATTGCCGAAGAGGGTATGGAAGTCTATCCCATTAAAGAAGATTATCTCCCATTTGATAACCTCGATGAACATAATCAGATTAATCCTGACGAAATAAACAACGATCCATCGAAGTTTTTGGATATTAAAAGTTGACATATGCTAATATATAGTGTAATGTATGTATATATTAACAGAGAAAGTACCACATGAAATACGCTCTCATTGACACTGCCAATACCTTCTTCCGTGCTAGGCATATTGCTAGCCGTAACGCTGACACATGGGAAAAGGTGGGTATGGCATTGCATCTATCTCTTGCTAGTGTCAATCAAATTGTACGCATGTTTAATGTTGACCATGTTGTATTCTGCCTTGAGGGTCGTAGCTGGCGCAAAGATTTCTATACGCCCTACAAGGCTAATCGTAAGCTTGACGAAAGTGCGATGACAGAAAAAGAAGTTGAAGAGAACAAAATGTTCTGGGAGACTTACGAAACTTTTACTACTTACTTGCGCGAAAAGACTAATTGTAGCGTGATTCGTCATCCTAATGCTGAGGCTGATGATATCATTGCTCGGTTCATTGCCTTGCATCCCGATGATGAACATTTTATTATTAGTAGTGATACTGATTTTGTGCAGTTAATTTCTGACAATGTTCATCAATACAATGGTGTTGCCGGGCAGTTGATTAAGAAAGATGGTTACTACAATGATCGCGGGAAACCCGTAATTGACAAGAAAACAGGCGCACATAAGGTGCTTGAAGATCCAGAGTACCTACTGTTCAAGAAGATCGTTCGCGGTGATGCGACGGATAATGTGTTTAGTGCTTATCCCGGTGTTCGTGAGAAGGGTACTAAGAACAGTGTCGGTATCGTTGAAGCATACAACGACCGCAACAAGCAAGGATTCAATTGGAATAACTTTCTCCTACAGCGTTGGGTAGATCATGATGGCATTGAACATCGCGTCAAGGATGATTATGAGCGCAACCGAACACTAATTGACCTTGCCGCGCAGCCCGATGAAATTAAGGATGCGGTTGATAGCGTCATTAAGGAAAGCGTCAATACTGAAACAACACCGGGAGTAGGAATTCATTTTATGCGATTCTGCGGTAAATATGAACTTACCCGTGTCAGCGAGCAGGGAGAAACTTACGCAAAGTGGCTCAATACCTCTTATAATGGAATTCTCAATGGCATGTGAGCCACGGATTCTTCGCAAAGATCCAGTTCTTCTTTGTAAAGATTGCGCACATTCTCGTATTTCTGCCTTTGGTAAGTATGGTAGTTATATCTTTGATTGGAGTGAACCTAAGGCACATTGGTACAGATGTGCAAAGAGCATTGAAACAGTCGTTATTAATCCTGTAACTGGCCCTGATAAAAAGGAAGAAAAGATGGAGTACTGTGAGATTGCACGGAAATATAGCGAGTGCGGCCCTAATGGCAAATTTTGGACTCCTAAACACAAGAAAGATTTATTTAAAATGTTAACAAAGGAATACAATGACTGAACTAGTAGCAAAACCAATTGTTAAAAATCAATACTGGATTGTCACTGACGGTGATAAGAAGGTCGGTAACATTGAAGCTAATAACGCAGGATATGGTGTACAATTGAATGGTACCTTCTTGCAATTTAATAACACCGAAGAAATTAAGAAGAACACTAAGATAAGATTTCAGCCGCTTAAGACAACCAATACGAAAGCCAATCTTCCTTATCCTGAATATCCTACCACAAGCAAAACTTACAATGACTTGTTTGACGTAAAGAGAAGTCTGCATCTATTCACTAAAACTAGAAAAAGCAAATGCTATCATGCTGCTGGTTATTTTGTAATAGATCAAAATGGTACCGTAGCTGTTCATTTTTGTCCTAAATATATTTTTGTACAACGCTACAACTATAGTGGCCCGTACAAAACAGAAGCGGAAGCATTAAGTAAGATAAATACTCTGTAATGACTATGCACATTAAGCGATTCATGGACAAAATGGCCATGGTAGAAGCCAAGCAAAACAAAGATGTGGTTTTGCCTATTTCCGATGCTCGTGGTTTAAGAGACGAAATTGCCAAGCTTTTATCTGACATATATGAATTGAATAATACCAAATCACCGCAGAAACCAGACGAGGTTATACAAGTAGAGATAAAAGGTGGCACATTCAAATGAGTAGAACTCAGCCAAAAGTTTTGTTAGAACATGTTGATAAGAACACTTACAAAACTGATCAGATAGTGGAAGCAGCAGGAATATGGGCAGTGTTCTATGACGATCAACCTATTAACCTCAAAAACAGTCACTATCTGATAAATGATGTGGCGCCAAAGTATAAGAAGACTAGTTTTAGTAATCCCGGTCATGCGAGAAATCTTTGCCGCAAGCTAAACTCACAGTTCAAAACAGATAAGTTTACTGTAGTGTTTATGAATTCGGGTAGAACGGTCTATCCAGATGATTTATCCTAATAAACTAGAATATGTAAACAAAGTTTTACAAGAGCTACAGAGTAACCCTGATAACCCATGGCGAAACCATACTGATAAAGAAAAATTGATTTTTGAATGGTTCATCACTGCTAGGCAGGGTGATGGGTTAAGATTGACTGATGCAGGGGTGAATGCATTTAAGCTCGCCAACATAGAGCATTATGACATTGAGTTTGGTAAAAAAACTAACCGAATGTCTTATGCTACCTTAGCCTGGCAAAAATTTATACTTGAGCTAAACGACAAAATAAGAAGTCCATACTATGTGGGTATCAAACTAGTTGACAATAATAAGCAACCGTATATAAGATTATATGACGAGAAAATAGCTATGATGTTAACATTGTATGGCGATATACATAGTTATTTAGAATCTGTTCGCAGTACTAAATAGACTGGTATCTAAGATACCAAATACACACACAGGAGAAAATTATGTTTAAACTTTATACCGATGCAGCAATTGATATGGTCCAGTCAGGCAAGAAAATGTTTGTAGACACATTTGTAAAGAATGAAGACCTATCAAACTCTTTGCATAAGTTTGTTGATACACAAACTGAATATACAAAGAAGGCAGTAGAAACCTTCTCTACTGTAGCAACTGATGTCTACAAAACAGTAACCGATAAGAATTTCATTGCAGAATCATTGAAGACAGTAAAAGACTCGGTTAGAGAGTTCACTAGTAGTAAGGATGGAAAATAATGCTTCCCTACACTAATGAAGAATGGGACTGGATATCTAGTCCCATTAAGTAACACACAGAAAGGAAAAATAATGTTTAGTGATAAGTTTATCATTCCAGTATCCCGAGGCGCTGCATGGACTATTCTTGGTCTATATGTAGTTTGTCTTTATAATTTTCTTGCCGTACTTTGAGAAAAAAATATGAGCGAGAATAAGTTTCCAGGTATGCCCGAAATTAAGTTTAGTAAGAATGGGTATGAGATTCGTACAGATATTCTTGGGTTAGCTAATCAGTTAGTCCTTGAGGAATATAGGGCTAAGATTGCTGGTTGGGAAATGACTGGCCACAAGCTTGAAACAGGGCAAATAGTTACTACTGTCACAATGCCCGAATTTCCTGGTCTAGAAAGAGTTCTGGAAATAGCCAATCAGATGTACGAGTTTGTAAACTCTGGCACAAGGCCAAAGAAAAATACATCTAACAAGTGATTAAATGCCCCCGTAACTGGGGGTATTTTTTTGTCTTGACAACGGTATCCTAGCATGATATATCTACTATATGAACAAAAAGGAACAGAACATGAAAAAGGGTGAACTTCTCGGTAAAGTCCTTCTTCTTGCTACTAATGCTCATGCTGGGCAGTTTGATAAGGGCGGTAATCCCTATATTCTTCATCCGTTGAAAGTTATGCATTACCTCAAGACCGATGATGAAGAATTGCAGTGTGTTGCACTTCTGCATGATGTGATCGAGGATACCAAGACTAGCTGGAGCGATCTTCGCGCAATCGGTTGCACTGAACGGGTAATCGAAGCCGTTTCGGCTCTTACTAAGATGCCCGGACAGACCTACGATGAATACAAGGAAGGAGTATTCGCTAACGTTGATGCAATGCGCGTAAAGCTTTGTGATCTTCGTCACAACACTGATATCCGTCGTCTTAAGGGCATCACGCAAAAGGACATTGAACGCCTCGCAAAGTACAATCAGTTCTATCTTGAAATTCAAGCCAAACTGCAAGAAATTTAAAGGTTTACTATGAACAAAAAGCATGTCATGTATGCATCTGCATTTTTTATTCTTACTGCGATGGTAACTCTGGGTGTGCAGAATAGAAATAGAGAATTTAAAAATGCGCCTGCTCAAATAGATGGTTGTGCTGATCCTAGCTGGAAAGAACACTATATCCGTGTTCATACTAAAGACACTATTCAAGTTTCAGAACCTGTCTATAATTATATGAAAAAGTTGAGGTACCGTTAAAATGCCCTATACCATTTATGATGCAATCAAGGACGAGATTGAATTTCTTGATCTTATTGAAAAGGTTGAAAAAAACGAAAAACATACTTTTGCTGCTGCTATTATAGCCCAACAACGAGCTAGCCTTCGCCGTATTCTGCGTAGAGTTGACAGTGGTTACGAATATGATATAGTGCGGGATAAAGTTGACGGTACACCAGGTATTACTTTCAAGAAAACTGATCGTAAGACCCTTGAAGAAGAATATCCTGCTCTAAAGAAGGCTGCCGAACAATATAATCTTATCCAAACTTTAGTTGACGCTTCCCCGGACAACCACGATGAACGGTAACAAGGCAATCGCTATTGCCGTTATGGCAGTAGTTTCCTGGATGCCAATAATTTTAATTGTTTGGTTCTCGTGTAAACTTTTTGGATAAAAAAGGTTGACATTGGTTACCCATTTTGTTATATCAAATCTATAGCAAGGAGATATCAAATGGCTCGTTTTACTCGCATTCAGAATCCCTCGTATGATACGCAGGCTGTCTTTGCTGCTGCATGTGCTGCCCAGCGTCATAACGGCGAATATCTCAAGCAGGACGATATTACACTTCACTATGATGGTAATGAACATGGTCATACTGTCAATCGCACTGCAAACAAGACGCTGGTTCGCCAGATTCTTGCTGGCGCTAGCACGGTAGAAGTCAATGATCTTGACCGCGAAGAAGCTACCAAGGTTATTCAGTATTGCAACAGCCTCACGTTCAAGATTCTGAGTGGTGCAAAGCTCAGTGCTTTCGAAAACACCATGATTGAACTTGGTAACAAAGAGACCATCAGCAGCAATTATGACATTGCTGTTATTGCTAGCCTTCCCGCTTCGTATGAGCGCGGTATGAAGCGCAAGCAGGTTGAACTTCGTATCCGTGAAGCAGATGGTCATGTCGGTGCTATCGGTGACCGTTTCGATGGCGAAGTGGAAGTGCTTCGTAGCTCGTTCTCTGATAACTGGGGTGTTTACTTCATCACTGCACTTACTGACGACAATAAGGCAGTGTTCTTTTCGTTCCGTGTTTCGCTTACTCCGGGCATCAAGGTTCGCGTTGTCGGCACCGTCAAAGCCCATCGTGATAACACTACCCAACTGACACGCACTCGGGCGTTTGGCTAATGAAAATCTTGCTTAGGGAAGACTTCAAATATGAAGTAAGTCTTCCCTGCCCTCACAACGGAGAAGAGGTTAGATTTTGGCTCAATAGGAATAGAATTCCGTTCATTTATTCTACATTTAATGCAGGTACATCTATTGAGTATATCATGACCGAAGAAAATCATGCCGTTTGGTTTAGCCTGAGGTACTCATGACCGAGGAAGAAGCAGCCACTAAGTGGTGTCCACATACTAGAGTATACTCTAGCAATGGATCATATAATAGTGACGGTGGCCTTCCCCATAAATATTCAACGTGCATGGGTTCAAAATGTATGGCGTGGAGATGGGTACACGATCCTTTGGTAAAATTTGTAGCCAGTGAAAAGACTATAACAGACAAGACTAGTGAACATGGTTATTGTGGGCTAGCAGGTTCACTTTAACAGTTGACAACCTATCTGGTTTATAGTATAAAGAAACTTATGAGCGCAACATATATCAATCAACTTAATCAAAGTGACAGTCGCCTGCATAAGGAAGATGTCATTCGTCAAGCACTAGTTGCTGCCAATCTCGGATCCGAAATTGCGCAGCGTTTCCTCTATGGGTTGAAAGAGTGCTATAACCCATATCATACATACGGCATTAAGCAGATTCCCGGTACTGTAGGAATTATAGACGCCGAAAATCCATACGTTGATTTTCATCGTATGCTTGACGACTTACGTGATCGCCGTCTTACCGGATATGATGCTCGTGATGCTGTAGCAAACATGGCTGATCGTTTTGACAGTGATGAATGGAACCTATTCCTCGCTCCTATTCTTCGTCGGGATATGCGTTGCGGAGTAAGCGAAAAAACAGTCAACAAAATTTGTGAGGGTACTGACTACGAGATTCCTGTATTCAGTTGTCAGCTTGCTACTAACTGCGAGGGTCGCCCTGAAATGAAGGGTGTCAAGCGCCTTGAACCCAAGCTTGATGGTGTTCGCGTATTGCTCGTTGTTAGTGTTTTAGATAGTGGCGTCTATGCCACTTGCTACAGCCGCAATGGCAAGGTCTTTGAGAACTTCAAGCATATTGAAGATCAGATTCTAAAAAATCTGATGGAAATGCTTAGTGCTAGGAATTCAGTAAGCATTCTGGGTTCTGACATTACTCGCGGGGTTATATTTGACGGTGAAGTAGTTGGTAATAGCTTCCAAGAACTGATGCGGCAGGCTCGCCGCAAAGAAAATGTAGCAGCCGAAGATAGCGTATTCCATGTGTTCGACATTATTCCTCTCGCTGATTTTCGTCGTGGACATTGGAATGCACCATTGAGTAAGCGTATTGCTCTACTTGAAGCTATGCAGTCTGCATTTGACAAGATGCCTAATGCTGAATTGCTTCCCCATCTTCAAGTTGATTTGGATACTGCCGAAGGTAAGAACCAGCTTGAGCGTTATGCTAAGGATATGGTTGCTGCTGGATTTGAAGGTATCATGATCAAGAATCTTGAAGCTCCGTATATCTGTGACCGCAGCACTGCATGGATGAAGTGGAAGCCTACTATCACTGTTGATTTGCAGGTCATCGGCGCAGAAGAAGGCACTGGTCGCAACAACGGTCGTCTAGGTGCACTTGTCTGCAATGGTGTTGATGATGGTAAAGAAATCACCGTTAACGTTGGTAGCGGGTTTGATGATAAGTTTAGAGCGCAGATTTGGGCAGATATCACCGGTCAACCAGTTGAGTGGAAGAAGAAAGTAAAGAAGGAGTGGGTCACTATGACCGAATTTCCTTCTGGACAGAACCCGATTGGTCGCATAGCAGAGATTCTTGCTGATGCTATCACACAAAATCGGGATGGTACATATTCGTTGCGCTTCCCGCGCTTTGTTCGCTTTAGGGATGACAAAGCATGAAATACGACAAAAACTTCTTTAGGGAAGATCGGTGGTATCATGTATACCTTTATCTGATGACAGTAACCAATGTTCTTTCCTTAATTATTGCATATATGACAGTATGGAATGCTATGCCTATTATCATGACATTTGGAATTATGATGATTGTTAGTATAATTTGTTTTTTTACTGAATCAGCAGTTATGGGGTTTACTGCTTATGCAGGCGGGTTTTTTTGGACTGCTGTGACCTGCTGGCTAGTAGTACATTATTTGCCTTTTCCGGTACAATGAACAATTAGTAATTGTGCAGATAAGGTAAGAAATTAGTCTCAACAAATGGATGAAATAGTCAATGGATAAAAATATTATAGCATTAGTTGCCGCTATGGTAATTGTGGCAGTAGCCGGTGTAACAGCTAGTGTTTATGACAATAATCTTGCAAGAAAATGCAGACTAGATGTTGTAACAACACATAAACAATTAACCACCGATGAAGCAATTCACATGAGCAATTGGGTGTGTGCTAATGGATGAAGACGAGTTTACACAATTTCTAGAAGCGTTTTTGCCACTAGTGGGTAAAAGCTATGTATTTGATGATAGAGACAAGATTGAAATTATTCAAATCAAGCGCCGCGATGAAGGTCCCTATGTTACCTATCATGTTACTCAAGGCCCCGGTATACCTAGAAAGCTAGTCATGAGGATTGACGAGTTTTCTCATACCTACGGTCATCTATTTAAGTAACACGATGAAAATTAGGACAGAACTCAAATAAATACTTCATGTTATATAAAAAAGTTTTCAGCTTCGCTACAGTTGTATTATTAACTGCTTTTACATTGAGCAGTATTGCAGCCTACTATTCTATTCAAGGGTTAGTGGCAATTTTCTCTGCGGCAGCAGTCCCCATCATGATAATGGGCGGATCTTTAGAATTTGCTAAAGTTATCACTACGATTTGGCTGCACAATTATTGGAATCGTGCTGGGTGGCAAATCAAACTATACCTGACACCAGCTATAATAGCTCTTGCATTTTTAACCAGTATGGGTATCTTTGGATACTTGAGTAAAGCGCACAGTGATCAATCTTTAGTGGGTGGCGATGTTGGTGCTAAAGTTGCAATCTATGATGAAAAGATCAACATAGCTAAAAGTAACATAGATGCAAATCGTAAGGCTTTGCAGCAAATGGATGCTCAAGTAGATCAGTTACTAGGCCGTACTACAGACGATAAAGGTGCAAATCGCGCTGTTCAAGTGCGAAAGCAACAAAAGGTAGAGCGCACTAGACTGCAAAATGAGATTGCAACAGACCAGGAAACTATCAGCAAGTTAAATGAAGAGGCTGCTCCTATCCGCGCGCAAGTGCGTAAAGTTGAGGCAGAAGTAGGTCCTATCAAATATATTGCTGCACTGCTATATGGTGACAATCCAGACAATAATTTATTAGAGCGCGCCGTACGCTGGGTTATCATACTCATTGTATTGGTATTTGACCCTCTGGCATTGACACTCGTGCTAGCCGCACAAAGTAGTTATAGATGGCTAGACGAAGACTTGAAGAAAAAAGATGAAGATGAAGCTGACGAAAAGTTCAAAGAGACATTCTTAAACAGTAAGGGTTCGATTGATCCTGCCATTGACCTAGAAGAAATAGTTCACGATAAATGCGGAACACCAGAATGCTGCGGGCAGTGCGACACTACTATTGATGCTGATTTTCTAGAAAAGCTTAATGCAATAGATAAAAGTCATGAATTAAAGGATAAAGAAGATGTTTCAGAAATTATACAACCAGATATTATTGAACCAGATGATGTGGGTGGACAAGATGTACATGAAGAACCTACTCCCGATGCAGATGAACATGTGGAAGAACTGGAACACGTTGAAGAACCGGTTAAAGAAATAAAACCTATCACTCAAATTCGGACAGAAGGTGTTACAATAGAGGAAAGCGATGGTAGTAGCCATGTAGTATATAATGGCAAGTCAATAAGTAAAGAAGCGTTGATTGGAATGCATCCTGAGTTTTTTGCAGTGCCGGATAATGCAAAGCAGTCAGATACTAGTTTTGGGATAGAGTTTCCTAAATTCGCTAAAAAAGGTGATGTTTTTGTAAGAGTAGATTCGTTACCTAATCGTGTATTCAAATTCGACGGTACAAAATGGATTGAAGTAAATAAAGACTTATCGGACACATATCTATATGACGAAGAATATATTCGGTATCTAATCACCAAATTATCACAAGGTGAATATGATATAGAGTTGTTAAGCGAAAACGAAAGAGAGCAAATTGAAATATATTTGCGTCAAAATTAACAACTAGCCAAAACACGAGTGATAAGTATTAATATGTCGGATAAAAAATTACAATATTGCTCTTTTTGTGGTGCCCACAAAGAAAAAGTAAACAAACTAATCGTAGGAGAAGAGGTTGCAATATGCAGTGATTGTATTGCATTATGCACCCAACTCATTGATGATGACAAAAAGATAGTTGCAGAAAAAACTATATCGTCAAAAAACTTTGATGCAATAAGTATCAAAGAACACCTTGATAGGTTAGTGATAGGTCAGGATACTGCTAAGCAAATATTAGCAGTTGCAATTAGCAACCATTATAAGCGTATCAACAATCCTCCCAAAGATTTAGACATGCAAAAAGGCAATGTCTTATTACTGGGCCCAACTGGATCAGGTAAAACACTGTTAGCTAAAAGCGTTGCAAAATACTTGAATGTACCTTTTGTAATAGCAGATGCAACTAATTTAACAGAAGCCGGTTATGTAGGTGAAGATGTTGAATCTATGATTAGCATGTTGTTAAGCGTTGCAGAATACGATGTGGCAAAAGCAGAAAAGGGCATTGTGTTCATTGACGAGATTGACAAGATCGCGCGCAAAAGCGAAAGCACTAGTATTACCCGTGACGTTAGTGGTGAAGGAGTCCAACAAGCATTGTTGAAACTTGTTGAGGGAACCAAATGCCGAGTAAGTCCAGCTGGGAAAAGAAAGCATCCGCAAGGTGAAATGATTGAAGTTGACACTAGTAATATATTGTTTATAGCAGGTGGAGCATTCGTAGGTATCGAAAACATCATTAAGAGTAGAACACAGGGTTCTACTATTGGGTTTGGTGCAGACGTAAAGAGCAAACATGATAAACAAGATATCAGTGTAATAATGCCCGACGATCTTACTAAGTATGGAATGATTCCTGAATTTATTGGTAGATTTACCACGACAGTTGCGTTAGAAGAGCTTACACTTGATCAGCTTATCAAAATATTGACTGAGGTAAAAAACAACTTTATAGATCAGTATAAGCATCTATTTAAAATTGATGACATTGATTTGCAGTTTACTGACGAGGCATTGGCAAAAATTGCACAAAACTGTTTAGATTTACATGTAGGTGCTAGAGGGTTGCATACCGAGATTGAGCGTATATTGATGCCCCATATGTTTCATATCAGAAAATATCAAGAAATGGGTATGACAGAACTACTCATTGACATCAATCTAGTTAATGAACCAAAAAGAATAATTTAACCAAAATAGTAGAATATTTTGCAAAAGTTGCTATTATACATATTGTTGTAGATGCTATAAAGGTCTACAACATAGTCTTGCTTAAACATAAGGAGATAAAACATGACTAATCAACTAACCCTTCGTTCCCTCGACATTCCTGGAATTCATAAGTTTGGTATTGGATTTGACAATATCTTTGATGAATTAATGCGTGTAAACGCCCAGCAATCAAATGTCAACTATCCCCCATACAACATTGTAAAGCACAGTGAAGACGAATTTGCCATTGAACTTGCTGTTGCAGGATTCAAGGAAGGTGATATCAACATTACTGTTGAAAAGAACATTCTTACTATCAAAGGTGAACAGGCAATCAAGGTTTACAATGAGGATCAACCTGAGCCTGAATATGTGCATCGTGGAATTAGTGCCCGAGACTTTGCTCGCACATTTACACTAGCAGACCATGTTGAAGTAGTCGGAGCTAAGGTAGAGAATGGTATTCTCACTATTGCATTGGAGCGTCAGGTTCCTGAGGAACAGAAGCCAAAGACAATTCAAATCTCATATAATAAGTGATTTGCAATTATTTAGACCAAAGTTGTTGACATTGGCTTAAAAAGTAATATAAATAATATTGTGCTAGCGGGTATAGTGCCCGCTAGCAATCATGTAAGGATTAAAAAATATGGCAAATACCGAACTCAACAGTAAGATCAAGCCTAACTTTGCATTGCAGGAACCCCCTCTATTCAAGGTTATCTATGTTAATGACGATCATACTTCAATGGAGTTTGTAGTTAGCTCACTGATTGACTATTTTCATTATAACCCAGATACAGCAGATAAGATTACAGTAGATATTCATGACAATGGAAGCGCAGTTGTTGCAGTACTTCCCTATGAAATTGCTGAGCAGCGCGGGATTGAAGTCACCCTCGACGCTCGTGCCCAGGGATATCCGCTTCAAGTAAAGGTTGAAGCGGACGTATAATACGGGTTCTTCCCCGGTGCCATCCATTAGGTATACTATCGGCACCGGGTATTCTTCTATTCTCTTCCCCGTCTGTAATCCATATTAATAAACTAAATGCTTTCCCCTTTGCGAGGCGGTGTTCTATGGAATGTTTTTTTCCGATCATTGTTTTACTGTGATTCAGGTTTTGTTCAAGGGAGTGCTTTTTTCCTCGGCATCTATCTCCTATAGCCTTGCATTGCTCTGGTGTTCTTTTTATACCTTTGCTATGTTGGTTTCCGATTTTAGCTGCTGCCATTTTTGCTCTAGTGCTGATTGATCTAGTTGCCCCGGATGCACCATCGCCTCCGTCAGTTTTATTGCGAAGGATACCGGTGTTAATGTCTTTTCTTCCATACCATCTTATTAGGCGCCTCTCAATTGCAAGTGCACCGACGTCGGATAAGTTTGTTTCTACGATAACTATGTTAGTATGGTCTTTAGGAGGAGAGATTTCACGTTTCATTTTTGTCCACGCTCTTGCATCTTTTCCCTTGCCGATATAATACGGTGTTCCGTTTGCCCGGAAATATGCGTATACGTAGAAACCTGAGGGATGGTTAGTCTTTGAGTAAATAGTCATTGCTAATGCTCCTTGTAAGCGTTAGAGTAGTTGGGGACGCCAATCCCGCGAACTACATCTTTATTTATTACACCTGATTAAATTCCCACTCCGATACTGATAGTTAAGCGTTTTGCGTAATAGATATTAGAAACTCTAGGGTTATTCACGTACCTAATATTCTCTATTTCTGTATCAACACTTTTGTCATAGCTTCCGAACACCCAGTTAGTTACCTTCTTTTCAGTGTCAGTAGAAAGAGCAGTTATTAATGGTGTTTGATCATCAGCTATAATAGGTTTTTCTTTAAAATATAGATCATCGTGAGGAACTGCACTAGTTACCACGATGATCTTTTTTATATCCAAATGTCTCTGTAATTTATGAATACTGTATTTAAGGTATTCTATTTCTTGCTCTCTAGCAAATACAGTTAATACGTCATCTATCATTGGGTTACCTGCATTACTGAAACCGTTTATACCCGTGATAGCAACGCCGTCAATAGTAGCAACATGACGATTTAGTAAGCATACATTTGGAATATTTTTTACTAGAGTCAATATTTCAAACAATCTTTCAGGAACACTGTTTCCTGTTTCAAACTCTAAATGTCCTGGGACATAAAAAACACCTTGGTAAAATTGGCCAAGGTGTAATAGTGTTTGTCTTACTACTCTGAGGTTCGTGCTTATATTACCTGCTACTATACAGTATAAACTAGTAGCTTTATTTTCCCAGTTAAAACTATCATTGATTGATAGATTTAAATCTCCAATTACATCAAATCCTATATCTTGCATATTAGTTACTTGGTGGTTTTGTTTCTGGGCTTCCTTGTAGCTTTTACTTTGGCTACTTCAGCTTTTACTTCATCTTCTAATGAGGCAGCTTTAGCTTTGGTCTTCTTAACTACCTCTACTACTTCTGTTTCAATTTTAGTGATAGTTTCTTCTACCGCAGTAATAGTATCTACCACTTCGCTATTCGTAGTGTTTGAACTAACTTTAGCGTTGAAGTACAAATAACTAAAATAGCTTGCGGCTGCTAATATTAATAATCCTAGTAGTAGTTCCATGACAATCTCCTTTGAAAACTACATAGTATTTATCGGGTAAAAGAAATGGTTATATTTTAGTCGCGTAAGATTGACTAAACCGATAAATAGACATATGCGTGATATATTAGATAGATTAGAAGTTCTCAATGAGAGCACAGGTTTGGCAGGTCGCAAACCAGGTGATACCTTTAAGGGTGATGACAATGTATTGACATTCAACAGTATAAAGTTTTATCCTGAAAGTGGCAAGCTTACTCCAGAAGAGCTTAACCTTAATTTAGCAAACACTGATAATGTAGTTTGGCAAAACAGTAGAACTCCTAGAACAGGAGGATTCGCTATTGTTGAATTTGACAGTGAGAATGGTCCTGTGTTAATAGGTAGATTCTTAGAACAAATCAAAACTAATTTCACTGATAACTACGTTCCTAATACTTTTGTTATAGATGGAATTACATACAAATACGGTGGTAAAAGTGCGGAAAAAGCACAAGCAGGATTGACCCCTCAGGATTTGTTAACCGATAAAATTGATTTGTCTAGTAACGATATTCTTACTCAACTAGCAGAAAGTTTGGGAACAAAAAATGTTATGTATGAAGTTGCATATAGAATTGGAAACGGAGAACCTCTTCCGTTGAGTTTTACTGCTCCTACTGACATCAGCTTTAGTGCATTTCGTGACTACTTCTGTGAAATCTTACAACCTATCGCATTACAGCGTGGTCAATACACCGGCAATGCAGGTGAGGCTGCTGAAATTTTCTTAGGTGGAAGCTTTGATGGAACAGTAATCAGTTTTGATAATACGAAAACTGCCGGACTAAGTGATAGCATCATGACTGCCGAAGATGGAAGATCGGTGAAAATTAGCACAAAAGGCGGCAAAGGTGCCACTGCCAGTGCAAAGAATTTAATTGATAGCGTTGAAGAGTTAAGCCAGACTAAAGATGGTAGAAAAATTCTAGACAAATACAGCGATGTTATTGAAATGTTGCGTGAAGTACAGAGTAGGGGTCAAGCTGGTGCGCCGCTATATCTTGGTGTCAAATATGATATTATTTCTGAAAATGATGCAGAAGAGATTAAGAACTTGAAAAACGAAGGTCCCATTGATCTAAATGCCATAGAAAATGTTGGCCTTAGTGATAATCTAGTCAATCTTGCATTAAGTCGTAGCACTGACAATCCAGGTAAGGTAAGTTTATACTATCACTTGATGGCGGCCGTTGCGCATAAAGCTGCGATTGAGGTCAATGATAAAACTGATTTTAGTGATGCAGCAGCAGAAATATTAAACAATGGTGCATTAGTTCAGGTATACACTAAAGCAAGACAGGGTAAAGACACCTGGACACTAGACGAGTTTAACACCGTTTATCCTGGTAAAAGCATTAAGGGTGTTTACTTTAGTGCAGGCAAAACGTATTACAGCACCGGTATCAAAGGGAACTTTACCTTTAAGATTGACAAGGGATCAGGCAAGCCTAAAGACGATGAAGTAGTTAACACTCCATTACCAACTGAAAAAGAGTTTGTAAAGGGTGCCGAAAAGATTAGCAAGGGTAGAGTTAATACAGGGTTCGACAAGCCTGATATTCCTGTAGGAAATGTAGGCAGAAAGAAACGATAATGCGCGCAATAGAAATACTACGTGAATATGAAACACTAGATGAAATTACTAGGCCAAATATAGATGCCGCAGAACAAATTTTACGAAATGCTGGTTATAAGGGTATGGGAACAGGCATATCAGGAAGAGTGTTCAATAAGCCTGGTGCCGACCATGTATTAAAATTATTTCATTCATATGATACTGCATATTTAAAATTTGTAAATCTAGCACAGAACAATAACAATATTCATTTTCCAAAATTCAAAGGTAAATTAATAAAAGTTAATGCCCAGTATTATGCAATACAAATGGAAAAATTAACACCGGTACCTGATTCTTCCGGTAGTTATTTACCAAGCTCTGCTTCTCTTTTGTCAAATAAGGTATCAGCTACATTAAGTGCATACTTAGATATACTAGCCGGAAGACCTTCCAAATACGGTTATCCATCTATTGAAGTCACTGAAATAAGAATGGATGAGTTTGAAGAAGATCAACCCGGTATAAAAGAAGCATGTCACTTAATTTCCGATATATTAGATAACACTATGATAGTAGACTTGCACCAATATAACATGATGTTACGTGGTCAAACTTTAGTGATCACTGACCCGGTAGTTTTTGACTAATCATTTTTATCCAATATGCTTGATAAATCATCAATCTTCGTATAGTATTAGCTTCTAACTCAAACAGAAGGATATTAAATGAATCTCGTACCTATCGTCCTTGAACAGACCTCTCGCGGTGAACGTTCATACGACATTTATTCAAGATTGCTTAAGGATCGTGTTATTTTGCTTGAAGGCGAAGTGCATGATCAAATGGCTAATCTTATTGTAGCACAGTTATTATATCTTGAATCAGAAAATCCCGATGCAGATATCAATCTTTATATCAATAGTCCTGGTGGAAGTGTCACTGCTGGCCTAGCGATTCTTGATACCATGGACTTCATTAAGTGTGATGTATCAACTATTGCTATCGGAAGTGTATGCTCGATGGGTTCGCTCTTAGCAAGTTCCGGCACTAAGGGCAAGCGTTTCATTCTCCCTCGGGCCCGACACATGGTTCATTCTGTATCTGGCGGTTCTCGCGGAACTGTATGGGACGCTGAAATTCAAATGGAAGAAATGGTACGCTTGAACAACCTTCTCACAGAGGTTTACGCTAATAACACCGGTAAAACAATTGACGAACTTAAGGCTGCAATGGCCCGCGACAACTACATGGATGCTCATGCATCTGTAGAGTTTGGGCTAGCAGATAAGGTTCTCACTTCTCGGTAATGGTTATCTCATAAAGCTGTAAAAAAATAGGTTGACAATATGCTCGTTTGGGCGTATTGTCAGCTTATGAAAACGGTACTTGAACATCTAAAAGATCGTCACGTTGACCTTGATCTTCATCGTCCCTGGATTGATGAAGACGAGCGAGTGGCGGTCTTTTACCTTTACAACCAGTCAGGTTGCATCATCGGGTACCAGCAGTATCGTCCTGATGCTGACAAGATGAAGAACAATCATCCCAAACTGGCTCGCTACTTCACGTATCGTAAACAACCTACCCTTGCTGTATGGGGTCTAGAATCGCTTCATTTGACTCCTCACGTTGTCTTTCTGACAGAGGGTATCTTTGATGCTGCCCGTCTCACAGAGCGCGGATACAGCGCCCTAGCAGCATTGACGAACAACCCTACGAAAGACTTGCGTAATTGGTTGAGTATGCTTAACCGCAAAGTTGTCGCAGTGTGTGACAATGACGCAGCAGGTCGTAGGCTTGCTAAGTTCGGTGATGTTGCAGTATTCACCGAAGACAAAGACTTGGGTGAAGCTGATGATGCGTTTGTAACTAGGTTGCTTGAAACCCATGGCTAAGACTATTAAGTTCGGTAAAGCGCCGCGTGAAGCAGACCTAGCTTGGTTTTCTAAGCATGTCGGCCCCAGAACCCACTATACGAAATTTAGTATTGGTGGTAAGGGCTGGTGCTTCACATTTGAGCAAGATAATCCCTGGGCAGCGAAACAATGGTTACTAACTGTACAAGATGAAAAGATGTTAATGTATTGGACTTTAGTGCGTGACTAACGAAGACTTTTATTACAAGTGTGCTGAAATACTCGGCGTTGAATATGACTGTGAACCGTTTACGCACTATAAGCGTACTCGCTGGAACAACCGTAAGCCTGGCTCGGGTCGCTATCCTGGGTATGGTATCATTCGCAAGTTTGGTAGTCAGATTCATGTTGCATTCACTAACCCTGTTTTGCATCACGGTATCTATAACAGCGAAGAAGAAGTTTATACTTTTTTGCAAAATTTGGAAAAAAGTGGTTGACACCCTTTGCCCAAAATGCTATACAGAGTGTATAGCAAGGAGACAGTGATTATGACTATCGCTAAAACCATTCTCTCGCAGATCAAGACGATTGACCCCCGTGCTACTTGGGCCTGGGGCGCGAATGAACTCGTGGATATGGGCGACGGTCTTAAGTTCAAGACTTCTGGTATGGTCAAGTGGAAGGGCCATGTGTATATCAAGTACAACGGTGCTACTGATTTGTATGACATTTCGTTTTTCCGCATTCGTGGTGCTAATGTAAAATATGACACAGTTACTTCTGACATTTTTGCAGAAGACCTGGTTCGTGTGATTGACGAAGTGGTTGGTTAATATGCCCAAGATTAAAGCTTATAAAGGTAACGGAGTAATCATTCCTGTTGACACTGCAAAGGTTGCTACTGCCTTCCGTTGTCCTTGGACTAATCAAGTCTTTGATAACAAGAGGTCCTATGTCAAGCATCTTCGCCTTCTTCGTGAAGACCGTATTCATCGTGAGATTCGTGCTAATATTCGCAATCGTATTTTTGAAGAACTGATTAACCAGCCTTCTTTTGAAAAGATCATTGAGTGGATTGAGACTCACCCTGAGTTCCTGTTTGATGGTATTATCCAGAACGGTAAGGATCGCTGGGGTGAACGTAGGGAACATCTTCGTGAACAGTTTTGGGTCAAGATTACATATTTAACTGTTCGTTGGACTGACCGCGTAAGTAACTCTCACTATTGTCCTCGCGGCGGTGTAGAGAATTGGGGAGGTCGTAAACTGTTGCCCGATGGCTCTCCCGCGCCGACTGGCTATCCTGGCTGGGAGGGTCGCATTGAGTTTCAGGTTAGCCATGATTTTGGTTTTGGATCTGATATCATGAAGCCTATCGGCATTCATACCGGAAGCGGTGGCGGAATTCAAGAAGGTAGTTATGGTTACGATGTTAGGTTCTTCGCTA
>JGI24890J29729_1000445_pt1 | contig 26297 bp, 34 predicted proteins | sample FreactcultureFD7_FD_29729 | JGI IMG/M metagenome (IMG submission 29729)
TCTTGGTGTTCAGCAGGTATTGTACTCCAAGTGCTCATTATAACTTGGGTCTTGGAGGTGCTGGCTGTGGGGGTGGATTAGGTGGTATATAACGTGTCATAATAGTGTCCTTATGCTGGAACAGTTTGGCTTGTTAAGGTTTGACTAACAATACCATTTGTAATGATTTTTCTTAAACCATTAATAGTATCTAACCCTAAATGTTTATTAACCCAAGCAATTAATTGTGCTTGAGTTAAATTAGCAAAGTCTGTAAATTTTGTGGGATCATAATCAAGTTGAATGGTTCCTGACTGTGAAGCAGTTAAAGGTGAAAGGTCTGACTTTAACTGTGTGCCCTTCATGGTCCAATCTAATTCAACAACAATGTCTCTCGTGCTTTGATTACGTGTTCTTACTCCAGTGATACTCCATTCAATTGCCACAGAGTTTTGTGAGTATACTATTGTATCTAATAAGGTCGTCATAATTTTATCCTACTAATGTAATTCCGTATTTGCCAGCTAGATATGATTCTACACTGGCTATTTCGCCTGAAGTCAAGGTTCTATCATAGGCAATTACTTCAACTGTGGCCCAATCACTGGTTTCACCCGCTTTAAGATTAATACCTAAACCGCCGCCTCCACTTGGATTATCTCCACTACCACTTGTTCCTTGTGCAGCAGTTGATCCATTGGGACGATAGAAATAGTTTTGATCAGCATTGATAACCCAGTCTGTTCCAAACCAATCAGTATCAGTATTAACCCAACCACCGTGATAAGCAACTCCAGCACCTGAACTGTGATGTCCACTTAACCAAGTTGGATTATTGGCATTGGTATAGATACGTTGATGAGTAGCACCATTCCAACGACTCACAGTAAACAATGAATATGTGGATCCATAGGCCACCTCAATTGGAAATTGGGCTGACTCACCTGTTGAACCTGTCAGGGCTGACGAGATAAGGGTAGCACCTCCACCTGATACAGCGGCTATTGAAGGACTACCATACAAAGTGGCATGGTAACCATTACCTGATAAATCATTCCAAGTCATGCCAGAGATGTTAACACTGCTCATCTCATACCAAGCAATGTAATCAGTTACTGGAGGAGGAGAGGGAGGAGAGGGAGGTGCTGAATAAACCACCGCGTCATTAGACACATACAACCAATTGCTCACAGTTGAATTATAATAAGCAACATGGTTACCATTATCCGTGATTAGAACAATACCTGTTGCGGTATTTGTAGTTGTAGTATCTGCGGCTGTTACTGATAAAAATGTAGCAATACTTGTTCCAGTAAAAGCAGTGGTTTGGACTGTGAGATCTGGAAATGTTATCTCGCCATTTACAGTAAAAGTCCAAGTGCTTTCTGCCAATGTGCTGGTATTGACAGTAACTAAATTAATGTTATCTTCATACCCTTTGGCTATAATGTTTAAGCCACTGGCATAATCATTTGAGTCAGAAATTAAACCTCCATTGGGTAATTGAAGATTGCCCGCACGATCAAATAGCCAAGCATTACCATTTACAATGGTGGTAAAGTCTGCTTCGCCTGCGGTATATATTACACTACTGGTTGTTGCTGAAACTATACCTGCCGCTGTTTGTCCAATAATAAATTGAGCATCTGGTTGATTAGGTAATGTTAGATTACCATCATTTTTGAACTGCCAACTATACGCACCATTGGCAGTATTGATGGCCACTTGATTGTTGTGTTGTAACCAAACTTCAACNCCATCTGCTGTAAAGTTGTTGGTATATAGATCAATATCTCCAGTTGAGGTAGAAANTACACCAATGTAGGGTCCTAGTAAACCTAAACCTGATCCACTATNAGTGGCAACCTGGCCTGATCCTACCGTTAGTCCATTTTTTACTCTAAAATTATTATCTGTTGTCATTTAAGTTTCCTTGTTCCACTTAATTAAATTATGGTAACAGTATTGCTGTTACCCACGTAGGTCCATGCCTCAGCATCATCATCCCAATAGGCTGGAGCCCAATTGCCTGCTGGACTATTTGTATCTGAGCCACTGTCCGTAATGGTAATAATGCGACCCTGAGCACCTGCGGGTAAACTATTACGAGCATACAGGCTGGTGCCACCAGCAGTGGTTTGAACTGTATTATCTGGAAATTGTAATTCACCTGCTTGTGTAAAATACCACGTTTTATTACCTGAGCCATCTGCGGNTTCAATATAGATTTCAAAACTGCTGTTGTTGTTATTTGAATAATGATTCAAACTGGTAANCACACGACCACCCACCAGATCAGGATTGTTGGTCTGTAGATTAATAGAGCCATATTGATTTCTTAGGTTGGTATTCCAAGAACTGAATGTGTTGTTTTCATTAAACACAATATCATAGGCACCTGTGTCAACTTGGCCATTTGAACTTAATCTCAAGATCAAACTGGTAGTAGTGGTGTCTGCCTGTAGATAAGCCTGACCTGGTGATATTCTAGCGGCCCCATACACAGGATCACCGTCATTAACAGGAGCTACACTGACCTGAACATCAACATGACTAATATCATCAATTGTGGTGCCATATCCTGTGGTGTTTTCTAAGCGTAAATTGTTGCCATAACTGTTGTAGGTTATGGTTCCATTTTGAGCAAAATTCCAACTGCTGAAATCTGTATTGTTGTTACTGGCTCTTAGGGTTACTCCACCTTCAAAGCCTGCGGTCACGGTGGCACCCCCTCCCACAGGTAAACTTAAGGTATTGGCTTGATAATTGCCACCCACAATGTTGACACCATTCAACACAATAGGTTGATCAAATTGTGCTCCACTTGTGGTAAGTTCAATGATGTTTGTATTGTTGGCCATAAAGTTGATCAGGCCATCGCCCTGACTATACATGCCTGAATCATAACCTGTATCACTCTTGAATGTATAACCACCACCCNCATACCAACCTGAGCGGAACTGTGTCATGTTGGTAACACAGCCTTCAACACCATCAATTGAAGTGGTAACATTAATGCTATTAAAAGTCACTGTGCTTGTTGTATCTAGAGTCTGATCAAATGGATTACCNCCTCCACCTGTATAAGCAGTGGTTTGAACTGTGCTGTCACTAAATTGAATGCCTTGANTAAAAGAAGCTGTGTTGTTAAAGGTTACAAATCCTGAATCAACAGTATTAATTTGATTAACTTNTAAAGGTAAACTTGCTGTAATTACTGTGGCATCAGCTGTTAATGCTACACCACTGGCATTGTATAATTTAACACCATTTTGGCCCTGAATCCAACTGTAATTGGTTTCTAGACCTATGGCATAAACAGGATTGTTTCCGTACAGTCCAATACGAACATTGGTAAATGAATTGTCAGGAGGACCATATGATCCATGACTGGTATAGATAACACCTGCATCACCAATGGTTAAATTTTGAAACTGAACACTACTGGTGGTATACAAGTCTTGATCAAATGGATTACTACCCCCACCTGTATAAGCAGTGGTTTGAATAGTAAGGTCACTAAATTGAATGCCTTGCGTAACTGTAGCAGTATTGTTGAGTTGAATATAACCAGAACCATCTGTAAAAATATTATTAACATTTAGACCAGAACCACTAATTATAGCACCATATTGAAANANAGGTTGTGTATTGAAATTGATACCATACCCATCTTGTGTGGTAATCCAAATATCTTTATTGGTATTTTCAATATCATTATAGATATACAATTTGCTTAGAGTAGCAGTATTGGCAGCTATGGTAGCAAAAGTAACACTACTGGTAGTATACAAGTCTTGATCAAAAGGATTGTTACCTCCACCTGATATAGGAATACCACCAGGTGTAGCGCCATTACCTACTGATAAAGTTTGAGCCTGTGTATTCCAAAGGGGCTCACCTGGTGCGGGAACCACACTGTTTACTTCTGTGCTGTTTCCTCTGCGAAATTGTAATGTCATTTTGTTTTCCTTTTATCCTATTGTGCCACCATTGAACACTATGTTGGGACTATTAAAATCAACCTGGGTTATTTGTAATAGTAATTGCGTAACTGTATCTACTGCCAAGTCAATATAACCAAAATCAAAAATTGTATTAGTATTTACTTGCCATGTGTTATTTCCTGCTAATAGGGTATTGACACTAGGTGTTCCTACAGCACTAAAATTGTCTAGTCGCACCACACTGGGTGCCAACATGCCTGGTTGTATTAGGGTAATGCTCATGTTATTTTGTTCCTGTAATTACGGCATAACTTAGACCTGATCCAAAACTAAATGTTAAATTTTGAATAGAAGTAAACACTGGATTGCCAGCATATTGATACAACCATACTGTGATTTGAGCTGAAGTTTGTCCTGAATTAAGAGTTAATACTGTAGTTGGTGGTTGCGATACATTACCAGTGAAACTTATAGTATTAACCGCCAATGTATTGGTTGTTGAAGTTAATTTAAAGCTATAGCTATTAGGATTGTAGATATTAGGAAGAATCCACATTTGAATATAAGAGGATTGAACAACAAAAACTATCCATCCAGCTGAGCCTAAGGAAACATAATTGTAATTTGTGTTAAAAAGTACTTGTTCTCGTATTGAACCAACTGGGCCTGTAGGACCCACAGCTCCAGTGGGACCACTTGGACCGCTTACATTACTGGCTGCACCATCAGGTCCCTGAAATCCTCGTGGACCTTGTGGACCTGATGGTCCCAGTGAACCACTAGGACCTCTAGCACCACTAGGGCCTACTAATCCTGTTTTACCTGATAATACCAAAGTCCAAATANCATTACTTAAACTGGTAATAGGATTGCCTGCAGTATCAAACAGGTNAGTAATATAAACTGTTAATTGAATTCCAGTTATACCTGTTATTTGACCTGCAGCACTACCAGCACTACAACTAATATACAAATAATTTCCAATCCTATATGCAGTTGTACTTAATATTGTTCCAACTATAAAATTAAAAGAACTACCAACACTAAGATTTAAAAAACTACCACTTCCTAATATAGGAAAAGTTGGACCTTGTGGACCACTAGGACCAGTTATGCTTACACCACTAGGACCACTAGGACCACCTGGAGTACCACTAGGACCTTGTGGACCACTGGGTCCACGATTGCCATCAAATCCATTATTACCATTGATACCACTGGGACCGCTTGGCCCTGATACACCAGGAGTTCCACTGGGACCACTTGGGCCACTGGCTCCACCTCCACCTCCTGCTGGACCTGAGGGACCTATTGCTCCCGTGGGTCCTGTGGGTCCACTTACACCAACACCTGAGGCTCCACTGGGACCTGATACACCTGTTCCACTAGGTCCACTTGCACCTGTGGGACCAGTTAGGCCTATTGTTTCGCCAACTTTGGCAGCACTAAAAGAAACTGATCCCCCTACTAATGGAAAAATATCCCAACCTTCTACATTGCTGGATTGATATGTAACCAATTGAGCAAATTCACCCACATTCATGTAAACAACTGTAGAAACATTAGGTGCGATAGGAGTTAAACCATTAGGACTGGCTTCAATTAAGTTATAAGCAACAAGGTTTTCTCCATTAATTTGTATTCCAGCTGCCAGACCACCTGTAGTGGTATTGACATAAGTTACATTACCATTGAGTTGATAAAATCCAGCTGAGGTAGGAACAAAACGATTATAACTGGTATTGTAGGTAAGTGTACCACTGTCATACAATTTGGTGTTAATAACTACAGGAGTTATGGTTTCAAATGGAACTGTTTGAACAGTGGAAGTGTTCATGTAGTAGTTGAATGCTATAGGAGCTGCAGTAGGACCACTGGGACCTCTTGCTCCACTGGGACCGCTTAAAGTATTTTGTGGACCTGAAGGACCTGAAAGGCCTGTTAATCCACTTAAATTAAAACCCCAATCCCCACTTAAAATGCTGGCTATAGGAGTATAATTACCCGCGTTATAACTATAGCATTGAAATACAAACACAACAAGATAATTTGTAGATATACTTATTATTTGTGCTGAAGCATATGCTAGTTCTATTGTGCTTATTCTTAAAATATCACCAATCTTATAAGCTGTGGTATTTTCAGCATCTATTGTTAATGTAAATGAGGCTTGAGTTTGAGTATAAATTCTTTGACTGGTATGACTAGTTAGCCCAGGATATCCCTTTCCTGATCCACTGGGACCTGAGGGACCTGAAGGACCACTTGCTCCTCCACCCCCACCTCCTGCTGGACCGCTTGGACCTGAGGGACCTATTGCTCCACTGACTCCTGAAGCTCCACTGGGTCCACTGGGTCCTATCAGGGCCAAGGTTTCACCAACTCTGGCAGCACTAAAAGATACTGATGCTGTTGAGGCAGGATTTATATCCCAACCTGCCTCATTGCTGGATTGAAATGTAACCAATTGAACATAATCAGTGGTTCCATTCAAATAAATTACAGTACTGGCACTGGGTGTAACACCTATTGTGCTGTAGGGATTAGGTTCAATTAGATCATATGCCACAACTTGAGACACATCGCCATTCAATTGAAAACCAGCGGCAAAGGCACCTGAGGCAGTATTGGTATAGGTTATATTACCATTAACTTGGTAAAATCCAGCCTGGCTAGGTTTAAACCAGTTATTAATGGTATCATAAGAGGAGGTACTGCTGTCATAAAGTTTGGTATTAATTATTACAGGAACTACCACACCATAATTAACTGTTTGAACTGTAGCAGTACTCATGTAATAACTAAATGCCAAGGGAGCTGCAGTAGGACCACTGGGACCTCTTGCTCCACTGGCACCTGAAGGACCAGACAAGCCCGCACCAGAGGCTACATAAGCCCAAGTTCCATCATTGCGTAAAAATGTACTGGTTGAACCATTAGGTGGAACAATGGTATATCCATTCCAGGCCAAATTGGTNCCTAANAACACATTGTTGAATCTAAAACTGCTGTTGCCTAAATCATACAGTTTATCNCTGGTGGGAATAATCCCATTGCCTATGGTAATGTTTTGAATAGTGGCATTNACAGTACTGGTATTGCCATACAACAATACTTGTTGTAGTGTGCTGGTACTACCTGAACTGGGACCTGAAGCTCCTGTGGGGCCTGATGGGCCACTTATGCTGACACCACTGGGACCTGATGCTCCTGTGGCTCCTGTGGGACCTGTAAACTGTCCAATGTCTGTCCAATTAGGACTGGCCCATACCCACAAGTGTCCAGTATTGGTGGTAACATAAGCATCACCATTTGATCCACTGTATCCACTGGGATATCCAGGTAAGGCAGTATAGGTGGCTACTGAACCTAGAATCTTAATGCCAGCACCTGAAGGACCTGTGGCTCCTGGAGCTCCATTGGCTCCAGGTACACCTGTGGCTCCTGTTGGTCCCACAATTGTGGCACCTGAGGGACCTGTTGGACCACGTACCACTGTGGCACTGTATAATCCATAATATCTAACCTGAATATTGTCCTGGCCTGCTGGAGGTGCTTGAACAAAAAGGACTTGATTACCTGTAACTGTATAACTGTCTACAGGAGTTTGAACAACACCACCTACCACAACTTCTACCCATTGAGTTCCTAAAGGTGTTTGACTTAATGTAAAAGATTGTTGTACAGCCGTACCGCTAAACACATCTATAGTGGCAGTGCTAAAGGGCGCATTGGCCAAGATCTTGGTATCGCCAGTGGTGGGATCTAAAGCAAATTGAACCGTTCCATTGTTGTCAAAGTACGTGATCAATACTTCAGCAGTATTGGGTAATGGGCTGTAGGAGCCTGAATACAGGCCTGTTAAGTTATTGGCCTGAACAGTGCCTGTGATTATGGTGCCAGTATTGGCTTGATATAGGGTATTGACTTGGCTAGCAAAGACTGAATATGTTGATGTTGACCCATATAAACTTGGCATTTCTTTTCCTTACTTGGCTGAATATCTACGATCTTTGCGTGGCTGGAATATACTGGTTAATCTAGTATGTCCACCTGACCATTTGCCTTTACTGTTTTGATCTCCCACAGTGGTAACTGCATCATCAAACTTGGCTCTGTAAGTGGCCGCATCTATTTCACTTTTACGTTTAACATAATAACAGTGTAAAGCACTATATACATAACCTTCAGGAAAACTCTGTAACACACCATTGTTCAACACAGGCTGGTTGTTGGTATCTAGGCTAAACAACAAGGGCCAACTGCGATAGTAATACATGTTGACCAGGTCACCTGTGCCCAGTTTGGGTAAGAAGTGATAGCGTTGACCCACTTCACTAAACTTACCACGATATACAGAAGGTATGTTGATGGGTTTTAGATACAAGGCTTCAATTAGGCCTTCTGTAATAATGTCACGATCACCAATACGATCATACACAATCCAAGGTCCTAAACCTGTTGAACCTGAACTGGGACTGCCCATCTTAAAGAACAAGATGGGTTTTAACATGTCACCTGGAATTGGTATGGTACCAAATTCATCAGCAGGCACTATGAATTGTGCTTCATAAGGATCACTACGCATGATAGGTAATTCAACATTACGCATCATCATTTCACCCATGAACACGCACTCTTTAATCTCAGAGTCATCCTTACTACCTGTAAAGGTCTTGATGAATTCTATCAGTTCTAGAGCATTTGCTATTTGTGACATTATATTGTTTCCTTTTCTAATTTTCTCATTTAGGGCTCATTGTTTATCGTCCTGAAAAGAATCTTTGTTGTCCTGCTTTAGTTGGATACGGCACCGTAATTGGTATAGGCAATTTGCCACCAGGATAGCATATATATTGTGGATATTCTTGTTGGACAACTTTGTAAAATTGTGCCTTTAAGTTTTTATCCAGTTTAATTGTGCTCCAACGCATGCCTCCAAAGTAATCATCACTGATACGCTGTTCAATGACAAAAGGCAAGTCCATCCATTTCCATGCTAGGCCACCTGAATCATCTAGGGGTGCCAAGGGATCTGGAACTCCTGCCTCTGAGGCTTCTCTATATCTGCGGCAACGTTCTGCCACAGCTTCTGTATTCATTTGTTCTCTGCGAACATAAAACTTACCATCTTCACGTCCTGTTGTGGTCAAGACATTGCCACTTTTGTTCCAGGCTGCTCGTTGCCAATTACCTTTCATACTGCGATACAGTTGATCATTTCGCAATAATCTATCAGCAATACCATTGTGATTATCAATCATGCCACCATGATCACGACGTGTATAGTCTAAATTGGTTTGTGGATCCGTATCTTCCAACATGCTGGCGTTGGGATTGTTTAGGCTAAACTCTTCGCTTTCAGATCTCATTGTTCTATTCCTTTTGTTTATTTATACAAAGAATAAAGCCACCCCTAGGGATGGCTTTATATCACGCTATTCTAACAATTAAGATTAGAATGAACCGCCACCAAACTGGTTCAAGCGAACAACAGTTGCGGCAGCACGTAATGGACCTGCGCCATAAGCATTCAAGCTAGGAGCACTTGCACTTGCGGAGATGTCGTGTAGAACAGCAACACCAGCTGGGTTACGAACAATCAGGGTACCTTCCATAATAAACTGATCCAAGCTGGCATCAGCATTTGAAAAGATCTCATTGTTGGGTCCTAGGTCACGTAGACTTCCCCATTGTAGAACTTCCTCATTCAAGAAGTAGATCTGGTTAGCAACACCAATTTGATCCATGATCCATGAATCATAAATTTCATAAGTGTAGTTAAAGTCACCTTCGTAAGTTTGGATTGTGTCACCACGCTCTGAATTCACACGATTGATACCACGGCTTGTAGGCATGTTATCACTTAGGTGTGTACGTAGGCTTGTTGGACAAACAACTGTACGGATCTTGGCATTAAAACGCTTTTCAGCTGTTGTAACCAATTGCTTGTAGATAGCAGGGTAAAACTGTGTGTTGGTCTCATCGCTACCAACATAGTAAGTTGAACCTAGGCTAGCTCCACCTGTACCACCAACAACAATACCTGTCTGAGTACTTGCTACGTCAGTTGTGGCATTGTTTGTGTAAGTGATAAATGTGCTGGCACTGGCACCTGAAGCATTAAAGCTGTGTGTGGCAGCAAAGCTGTTCAATGAACCAAAGCGACGACCTGTTTGGCTGTCACCTGTGATGCCTTCAGCACTACCAGATTGACCACCGTATTTGGTACCAATTTGATCATTACGCACAATCTGTGCTTCCACGTCAAACATCAATTCAATCAATTGCTTGACTTCTTGATATGCTTGAGGATCACCACCAGATTGTTCAACAGCACGTGCACTACCAGTAGCACTAATTACTGTACTGAAAATCTGTGTGTAGTTGCCCAAGTTGGCACGTTGGTTGCTTTCAGCTAGGCTTGAGCTAACTGCGGCACCTTCAACATAGGCTTGAGTTTGTGGTAGACGATAAACGTCATTGGTCCATAGGGGTAGTGTTGAAACTACTTTGCGTTTTTTGGCCATACACATGTTCAACACAGGTGTATCATCCTTGACGCGATTACTTACATCTAAATCTAAGTCTTTGACAACGATATCTGAAGCGTATGCTGTAGTACCATTACCAATAGCTGTTGTGGAAATTTGTGACATTTTATATTCCTTTAAAGTTATGTCTCGTTATTTACGTGCTCGCATAGCGTTTAACTTTGCGACAAGTAAATTATCCTGGGCTTTCTTATCACCCTTATTGGCTCTTTCCTGAAGATCTTGCAGATTGGCTTGGTTCTGTGTTTTAGCACCTGCTACTGTATTGGTCCTTTTGGAGGTCAATGCAGCTATGCTGTTACCAGCTGAGCGTGTAGTGGGCTTCTCTCTGTACTTGAGTCCGTCTCTGATCAGGCTCAGGATGTGTTCATCACTGCTGATCAAATCAATATTGTCTATACCTGGTACCAATTGATTTTTGGCTGCTGACCAATTCTTCGCCACCTTGTCACGGATTTCATTGTACACATATTCATTCTTCAACTCACGGTCTTTGAATGCCTTACGGTTATTCTCTAAAACTTCTCCAACTTGTTGTTTGCGAATTTCATAAAATTGATCCAAATTGGGTTTCAATTGTTTGATAGTCTCACTTTGTTGTTGAATCCATCTTTCATTCTGCGCCATGTTGGCCTGTATACGAGTCATTGCGGCGTAATCCGCTTGTGCTTGCGCTTGTGCCAACTGTTGCTGGAATGTGTTCTGATAACCTTGTGTCTTTAAAATCTCATCATAGGCTTGTTGAAGTTGTGGACGAACAGTAAATTCAAGCGCCAAGGTTAAACCTTCTTGCTGGGCTCTTTGTTCTTTGAGATACTCATCAAACTCTGCCTTTTGAACTTTAAGTTCTCTTGCTTCTTCATGTATTGCTCCACCTTGACCNAATATAGCTGCCGCACGTTTGGCATCAACAATCATTTCCTTACCATTGCGCATAAATTTAAATTTAGCGTTGGGATTCTCATTGGAGAACTCCAGGAAGTCTATAATGTCTTGCTTTGTAGAATCTTCAGGGCTTACCTGTTCAGGGGCGTCTGCGTCTTCTTGTGCTGTCTCAACTGTATCGTTGTCCTCTAGGGCAACTTCTGGCTCTACACTTGAGGAATCATTGTCATCCTCTGGTGCCACAGGGCTTGATGATTCTGCCGCTTCATCTTGACCTGTCTCAGTCCTATTAGATTGTTCAGTAGGGTTACGCTGAAGGTTTTCACGCATCGCGGCCATCTTCTGAGCAATTGCGTCTAATGACGGAACTGCGTTTTGAACAGGGGCCGCACTTAAAGTGTTAGGCGTGTTCGTTAATATTTCACTCATTTAATTTTTCCTTTATTGGGCCTTGCGGTTACCAAGGGTTTTACATTTTTCAAAGTGATAGCGATACATATTATTATCGCCACCTACTTTCCCGCAATGTGGGCAGGTTACTAACTTGTGTATCTTACCAGTGTGGACTTCTGACATCTTAGCACGGGCCTCAATACTCATTTTTCTTCCCAAGTTCCATTCACGCAACTTGGCTTTATGTTCTTCTGACTTTGGCTTACCTGTTACGGTAAAATTACCATCGCCATTATGTTTATTGTAACTGCGTTGATCGTTACGAGCATCAACACAATTTAAAATCTCTGTTTCTAACTCAATCATTTCTTCAGGCGAACCTGTTGCTACGATTGTTCTTTCCCATTCATCAGGATGAGAAAGTATAAGTGGCTTTACCAACTTACTTGAACAAATGTATCCATCTTCAGGATGACATCCATTCTTTGTTCTAACACCTACATACCAGTTTAGGTTAAGTAAGTGTGTCCATTTATAAACAAACGCTACCATTTAATTTTCAGTGGGGGCCTGTTGTTGGTTTACCGCTTGGTTTTTGTAATAAACTGCTCTTTGAAGCTGTTCTACAAATTTATCAATGCCCGCAATATTATGAGCAATACTTATTCTGCGAGCATTATCATCTAGTGTGTGGCCTTTAATGCCACTGAGTTCATCTGCCAAGTCAAACTTGAAGTGATGAACAAACAGTGCAAAGTCTCTATTCTTCAATAGGTTCTCTGCGTTACTGCCATAAACTTTGACCTGATCCAATTGACCAGCTGTCATTTTCTTTATATTATTTATATCAACTTTGGGTTTAGCATTGAATGCCTGAACCTTGTCTTGATCTATCATTTCAGTTCCTTATAAAATCTGTATCAATAATTGGTGGCCTTGTGTTGCTTGATCAAGCTGATGGCATCCAACTGTTTGCCAGCACTGGTACCTGCTGTGTCTGCTGTCAGCTTGTTGGCATCAGCCAGGGCTCTAACAGCATCAGGATGCTGTCCTTGTATCTTGGCAGCAATCTCTTGTGCTCTAGCAGTGTCAAGTGCAGCACTGGCCTTGTCCTTGGCATCTTGAGGGCTGGGTTGTTTCTGACTTGCGGCCTGTTGTGCTTGTTTGACCATTTCCATAACTTCTTGTTCAGTGGGCAAGTAAGTATCACATTCTTTAACACCCAACACATACATCATGTCTTCATAGGGTCTGCGCATTTTGGCAAAAGCCTTGGGTGTTAAAGCACCTGAACTGACACCTGCTGTGATTTCTTGTGTTAGCTGTGTTTGCATCTGTTTGATAATTTGTAAGCGTTGTAGGCTGTTTTGTTCACTGGCCATACCTAGAGCCAGGTCAATGTGTAGTATCTTGCGCTCATTAAAGGCCATGTCTTCAAAGTTTTTTGCGTCTAGAAACACAGCTTCTTTGTGAGGATTAAACTGCTGTGCCAATTTCTTAACACCATAATCATCACTGTATTGAATCAGGGTGCGCCATACCAACCAAATGGCATCTTTAAGGCCTTCAGCACAGTTCTTAACAATGTTGTCCTGTATCAATTGATTAGGACCCATTGCTATCTGTAGTTTGGCACCTGAGTTACCTGGATCCATGACTTCTGGAGTAAATGTATCTGTAGGAGTAGTCATGCCCACTAGGCTCATGACATCTTGTTGCAAGCGACTCATGGCCACTTCAATAAAACTCAAATTGCCTGCTGGTGGTGGCATTGGGAATATGTCTGTTGTGGGATCAAACTTTGAATCCAAAATAAAGATGGCAGCTTCACCATCTTGTAGCATTTCCCAATCCACACGCTCTGGTTTGACACCAATACGTGGAGTGGCTGTTAGCAAGCCCAATTGTATTTCAGCACGGTGTGCGCTGGTCATGTATTCTTGTGCAGGCACTAGGCTTTCTGCTAGACTCATACCATAAAAGTTTTGTGGCAAGGGTCTTGGGCACATGTCTGCTACGGGAATAAACTCAACTTCTTTAGCACTAATGATATAACTGCCACTATATACGATTTCAACCAACTCCAACTCACCATCATTGTCAATATCATATCTGTTCCATGTTGTCAACACTGTNACTTGTCTAGCAGTGGGATCCTGACTGGCATAACCTGTTGAAGGTAAACCATTGATAGGCACTGAGTCACGAGCATGAATAGCCAAGTTGTTTAACAAGCTACCTGCTTGGTAAGCACCCACATTGCTATATTCAGCATGTTCCATAAACAGGCTCAAGTCTAGTCCAGGATAGCGTTCTGTGGCTTCTTGTACACTCATGGGATCATAAAATCCACAAAAGTCTTGTTCTTGTATGTTTACAATAGTGGGATTACACATCCAGTAGTGTTGAGCTATAGGACGAAACTTGATGTTCATGTTGTAGCCAACCATTTTGTATTCTGCTTCATAAATGGTGTTGCGATTGATACTGTCACGTATGGCCTGCTCACCATCCGTCAATTGTATATTTTCTTGTTCTGGCAAGGGATTTTCATTAAGGCTTTCCTCATCACCTTCAGAATGACGCTTCAAGCTGTCTAACACATTATCAATGGCCTGTTGGTGTTGGTCTTGACCTGCTTGTGCCAACCACTGCTGTGTTTCTGCCATGACCTTGGAGCTGTCCATACTGACTCTACGCTTGGCAGTGCGTGCAGCAGTTAGGCCAGCATCTGCTGCCTGTGCTTCAAAGGCCTGTAATTGATCTGCTGTGCCCTTGGTCTTGACATAGCGTGTGATCTGCTCGCGCACAGGACTGATCATCATTTCACCATTTTTGTGTAACAGTGCGTCCATGATCCAGTGTTGTAGGATCTGGTGTGGATCATTGTTTTGATTCACAATTTTATGGACCATGTCAGTGGCCTGTTGCGCGGCATCACGATCATCTTCGTTGTCAGGCACAAACTCAAAGTTTATTTCACCATTCTGTATCAGGCCCTTGCTGATCACAGCAGTACTATAATCCACATTGGGCTTGACCACAGGATGAATATAATCTAAGCCATTTACAGGTTCTGTTGACTGTGTTACAGCCAGGTTCAAATAGTGATAATCGCTTGCTCTGTTGATATTGTTTTTGGTGGCCAGTAATCTTAAATTGGCTGCACACTTTTGATCCATGATACGCTTAAGGTGCAAAAAGCGGCTCATGGCTCCCTTGGCATTGTATACGTTGTTGGTTACAAAATGAGTGCGATCAAACATGTGGCTATTCCTGGTTATTCTTTATTTATATGTTTTTATTACAGCCAGGATTTAACCTACTGGATTGAAGGTTTTCTTCCAATCTACCTTGTTGGCCTGTTTATTCAGTCTAGAGTGTTCCATACGCACACGTGCCTCTGCCATGCGCACCTGTGGATTCTTACCATCATAAGGTTCTGTCCAACCATTAAGACAGGCCAGGAGTCCATATCTGGCACTGTCTAAACAGTCATCTGGATCACTAAAACGTCCATGTTGATCCACAAAGTAGTTTTTGGCTTCACGTAAGAACTCTACACAATTCTCATTTACTCTAAATGTGCCCATTTCTAACATTTGACGCATCACGTTAACACCAAAACTCTTGTGGTTGGTGACCTTGCCTTCAGCATCAGGTGGATTCATAGCAGGATTAGGATGAACATTTAATTCATATTCTTGAAACAGTTGTCTTAGACTCAAGGCGCTCATGGTATACCTGCCTGCTGTGTTGGCATCACTGGGCAACACAATAGGACAACCAAACACTTCTGGACGTATCAGGTGCGTGATCCAATTTAGGGGATTGGCTTCTTCTGTGCCTTTGACCACTATCTGACTGTGTAGCCAACATTCTTGTGTGCGTGGATTCCAGAACATATAACTGACCACAGTCTTATCACGCACCAGGCCCAGGTCAAGTGCTATCACACGCTCTACATGATTCATGCTTTTAAAATCATAATCACCTGTTTTGTATGTGGGCCAGTTGCGTAGTTGAAACACAGCTCCGTGACCCATGACAGGAATACCTGCTATTCTGGCTTCACGCTCATGTGGCAAGTAATCACGCTCTAATTGTCTGCGTGTGCTGTACAGCAAAAATGGTTCATGCCAAGGATCATGCTCAGGCACATCATCCCAAGCCACTCTAACATGTTCATAACCTTCTTCCTCATACCAGAACTTTGATACTAAACCATTCAAGCCTTTGAGTGGAGTAAAACTACACAGGACTTGACCTTGTGTTGTGGCAGTACGTGTGACCAATTCTGAAAATATATCATCTGGAGGCTGCTCATCAAANACCACAAAGTCCAATTTAAAACCCTGTAAGTTTCTAACTTCCTGTGTGTAGTTACCAAACAACAAATAGCTGTTGGCACCTGACACATGGCGGATCTCAACACCTGTCACATTGGCACCATCACAGCGCATGGTGTCTATTAAGATACAAGTTTTGGGAATGGCACCTGTGCCTATTTGATCTTTGATCTTGATGTCCTTGGTGCCTATCAATTCATCCTGCAACACACGAGCTACCTGATCCCAACCTTCACCTGCCACAAAAGCTGTAACAGGTTTGGTAAATCGTTTGGCTTGTTCAGGCCACCATGCAGGATATAATCCTGTCAAGTGATAAGCAGTTTCAAAACAGGTACTTACTGTCTTGCCAATCCTGTTGGCAGCCAGGATGCCTCTGCGTGGGCTGGCACCTGTGGCAAAAAAGGCTCGTTGGTGATCAAATGGTTTAAAGTATAGGAGTTGATTCCAGCGCATGTCTTCAGCAGTGGCAATGGCCAAGTCTTGAAACTTGCTTTGTGTAGAAGAATCAAACATCAACAGGCTTTCAGGCCTTAACGCATGTTGCTCACATACCCATCTAACTGCCCTGCGCATTAGAACATTGCTGTCAATCATTCTATTGAATTTTTAATTTGATTAATATAATACATGGCTTCTGCTAGTTCACGCAGTTGTTCTGGAGTCAAGGGCCATGTGGCTACATCAGCAACCACAACAGAGCCACGCTTGTCCAGGCCCAGTTGTAGGCGTTCTGTTAACAAGCGTAAACAATGTTCAATCTGCCCTGGAAACTTTTCAGCAAACACTGTACGATGTANAGCGTTGATCTTGCCTTGTATGCGTGTTTCCAGCACTTGAGGATCTAGATCAGGCCGCATTATTCTAACCAAGGATTATCTAAAGCATCTTTGTTAAAGTGTGTAAAGCTACGATCAATCCAAATGTTCCAAACGCTGTCAGTTTTGTTGACACGTTTGCTTTCCATTAAGGTACGTAAACGTTGACCCATCTTGCTGTAGCTGCCATCTTTATAACGAACAGCTTGTTCGCCTGTTCTGGGATCCATCCAAGCAATCTTTTCAGGACGCTCACGACCAAACTTGTCCAACTTACTGCCCACACTTTGGCGTTCAATAGGACCCATGATCTCATAACTGATACTGCCATCACCATAAGTTTTAAATTGACAAATTACTTTGGCATCCACTGCTCGCATGGAGGCATCAGGATGAGGCACATTGAAATCATGATAGGTGCTCATGGCTTCTTCTTGTGGCAAACGTGGATCACGTGGTGGGCGAGCACGTTGAGCATCTTCAGGAATCAGCTCTGTGTTGTCCACATAAGGATTGGCTCCTGTGATGTATTTGAGATCAATGTCTTGACCCGTCAGCACACTCAAAGCTATTTCATACTTTAAAGCAGGATCAATTCCTTTTAACTTTAGTGAAAGTTGTGTTTCATCAAACACAAATTGCTCTAGTTCTCTTGAGTTGGGAAAGTCTGCCTTGAGTCCTTCAAGGCTGTATTCCATTTGGTGTGTGCGCTGTGGTTTTAAGTCTTCAACCGTGGTGATTAAGAGTTCTGGCTCACTCGTGACTTGAACCTGTTCTGGCTCTAAAGTCTCAGGTGCGTCTGCGTTGTTCCAGGGATCTGGCATGAGGGTTTTTTTCATTTCTATTCCTTTAATAAACTATTCAAATGACTCGTCAAGTGAGTCACACTGGGTTAACGTTTAAACTTACGTGGTTTAACCGTTGCTTCAACAGGTTCTAATCTAGGATCTATTTTGGTCTCATCTTCATTGCGTAAAGCATAGGCCTTATTGATTTCTAAGGCTAGATTCTCACGTTCAGATTTGCCTGCTTTAAAGTCGCTACGTTTAGTTCCTGGATTGGTATTGCCTGTACGAGGACCAGAACCAAAGTTTTCTTTCATTTTAGGTAATTGCATTTTTGTTTCCTTTTACTTCTTACCAAGACCCCGTAGAGTCTCTGCTAGTCTGGCACGTTGACCTTCCACTCCAGGCTGCTTGGCTGCCCGTGCTAACTTGACAGCAGGTATCTTTTTGCCCTGGGGCACTTTGAGTTCTTTGTGTAAGGCTCCAGGATGTTTAATAGCCTCCTGAATCCACTTACCATGTCTTGCCAAGGCCTCTTTCATATTGCGGTTCCTGGTGATACGTAAACGTTGGCTGTGCCTGAAGCTGTTATGGTTTTAACATACACTGTGTTTTGTGTAGGTGTGGCAGCTGTGGGCAGGCTCAATACCAAAGTTTGATTAGGTATTAAGATAATGCCTGAAGCTGGAACTCCTGCTGTGGGATGATCAAATACAGCAGTACTGGTTGTGAATACATTTACATAAGCATACACTGAACTGCTGCCATTGGTAAACATAAAATCTGTAGTACCTAGGGTNCTTACAGCCTGAGTGCTGGTTGTAGCACTAGTGGCTACCACAACTGAATTTCCTGATGGTATAAACGCACTCATAATTTAATCCTTATTGCCCACACGATTGAACAACTGGCGTTCTTGAATTTGATCAGGATTGCCTTTGTAGTTTTGTCCAGCTGAGGGACTCCAAGATCTCTCGNNACTCATGACAGGATTCTTACTGGCTGCAGCTGTTGCTGGTGGCACACGTTTGGCTCCCAAGCTACTTAGGTTGCCCTTTCTGTTGGGCATCTGTGGTTGACCAAAGCCAGAATCTTCATTACAAGTACCTGAATGTTGGTTGTATGAATACTGCATGCCTGAAGCGTTGCCTTGGCTGGATCCATTGTCTTGACCATTGAAACCTAGGCCCTTGTCATCTTGATTGGTGCGTCTTTGATTGCCATACATTAGACCTGAAGATTTCTTCATGTCATTAGAGGGTTTGCGAGCAAGTGTGGTATTGGCCATGATTATTTCTTACCTTTCATAGCACGTAATTTTTCCATGTGCTGTTTCATTTTGCTTTCATGATGTTCCATCATCATTTTGTGTGTTTCCATTTTGGCTTTGTGCTCGTGCATCATGGGCGTTTTCACTTCCATGGGCTTGGTAGCGGCTGATGCCTTTTTCATTGGGGCTGTTGCTTTCATAGTGTTTCCTTTGTGCTGTGCTGCACGTTTAGTTGCGTAGGCTATGGCTACGGCTTGCTTTTGTGGCTTTCCAGCCTCACGTTCACGCTTGATATTTTCACCAAACGCTTTAGAACTTGTACTTTTAATCAGAGGCATCTTGATCATCCTTTATATTATTTATGGTATTAATGGCCTTTATGGCTTCTGCGAAGGCCAATTGCTTGGCTTGCAAAAGGTTGGTGGTATCTTCTACTTCCACATCCAACATGCTGGCTGCTGTTTTGTCCAATAACATTTTTTCATATACTTGACGACCTTTGGTGTCATTGTTGATGATGGTGTCACGATAGCCTTCCAAGATGCTGACCACCAAGGATTTGCCTATGATGGAGTGAGCTGTGGACAGAATGTCTTTGGCTGTGATTTTCTGAGTTGATCCTTTAGGACGACCAGAGCCTTCACGGGCTCCACCATGTCCAGATCCTGATTTCTTTTCAAGTTCCATACTATTATTTATACATTTTAATATTTGACTATACGATACAGCTCAGTTTCTGTCACTTGAGGAGCTAGAGTACCAGGCATGGGCTGTTTACGTGGACGACCTCTTGGATTACCTGTGTTGCGAGGAGTTTTTGGGGGTAACTTGTAGCTCTTGGAAATGTAACAGGCCTTGGCTTTGCCTTCAAACACAAAGTTTTTACAAGAGCCACACTTGTGTTTAAAATGAGCATGTGGTGATCCTAATCTATACACTTCAGCAGTGATCACTTGACCTTTAACACCAACACCGCAATAGGCGCAGGGCTTGATTAGGGGTATAACTTGGTATAGGTCTTCTACAGGCTGTGCCAGCTGGCTTAAATAGTGTTCAAACAGTTGTTTATTCATAGTTGTCTATTTACATACCTGAAGTTCAGCACACCTGTTTTAAGGTCTTACCTGTTGATTACTCGCCTGGGGAGGTCACGGGTTTCTAAAACTTCTAGTCTGGCATGCAACTGTATGATCACTTGACTGGCTTGCTTTAGGGCTCTAGTGGTGGCTTCATGGCCTGCAGCCTGTTGTTGAATCTGTTGAGTCAATTCAAATATGGTGTTAACGTGTGCCATGCACGTGAACTCTAGTGCTTCTAAGCGTTCTAGTGGCGTTAAATCTACATTTTCAAACATGAGTAATCTTTAAGTGTAGAGGGGAAGGTGCTGATGTGGGGGAAATGGCCAAAACCTCTCGTTCCACGGCTTACTCCCTAGGGCCATTGACTCTCTACTGACTATTTAATAGTTTGCCTGATCGCATGCCCCAAATGGGAGTTTCCAAGGCTTGGGCCGTGGTCCATCCCATTTTGATACGATCATGNAAGGTAGCACGACTGATACCATACTGTTCTGCCCAGGCCTTGATACACTGTGTTGTGCCCTGGTAGGAGAATTTAACTGCCTTGGGCTGTATGCGAGCCACTTCTGTACTGGTGCTCCAAAACATGTTGCCAGGTTCAAAGTCTCCCTGGGGATCTTTACGTGCCAATTTGCAGGTATAGTCTATAGCAGGGGGTATGCCAATGGTGGTTTCTATTAGGCTAGCAAACTGCTTAAAGTCATAAAAATCTGGCGCTAACTTGATACCTGCACCACCTATACGTGGATAGTCTGCATTGCGAGGATTAAGCACAGTTTGTTTTATACCTGCCCAACGCGAGTAAAGTGGATGCTGTGTCGTACGNGTGCGGCGGGTCATGACAGGTCTGGTCCCAGTTGTAAACTGTCACGAAATGCTTGTGATTCACGAGTGTCAATGGCCTGTTTGGCCAGGGCAAGATATTCTTGTGTAAACGTGCCTTCTGGTGTGATAAATCCGTTAATGATCAAATTGACTTTGCCAAATATAATCATATCTTCATAGCCTAAATTAACAAAAGCATCCACTATCAATTTGAGACTGGCTGTCAATTGTTCATCTGTGGTGGGTGTGGCAATGGTCATACAAATTCCTTTATTCTTTTATATCCTATAGCACCACGCACTACAAAACCCATGTGTTGGTGTAGTCGCATAAATGCTGTTTGATCTGATCTTATACTGGTACTGACAAGAACAGGTATTTCACAAGCTGTGCACCATGTGCACCAATGCTGTAGAATTTGTGCCACCAGTGTGATTCTGGTGCGTGAGCTTAGGGCCAGATCCACATGTGCTATCTTGGCTTCTGCTAGTTCATCTTGACTCCATACTGTGTGGCCACTTCTGCCCAACCAAGCATAGGCCATTAACACACCTGTAGTTTTATCTCTGGCCACAATTACTTGTTCAAGCGAGCGATAGTGGTGTTGTCTTGTAATGGCTGTGTCAACGTTGTAGGCATAATACAAGGGTTCTGGCACAAACAAAGCATCAATTTCCAATTGGAAATGCTGTTCAGCCATGGCAACAATATCAGCCACATCTGTGTGATCAGCTAAACACCACTGCCAAGGGCTGGTATCAGGATTATATGAATACTTTGGCATTTTTTATTACTCGTGTTTCAATAGGTTGTAGGCTAGCAATCACCAGGTGATCTGGATTACAGCAAGCAGGATTGTGGCAAGTGTGTAACACTTGTTCTGAACTCTCAAGTGGTCTGTTGAGTTTGAGGCGGGCCGCAATGCGATGTGTTGTGCTCATCATGCGTTTTTGATTAGCAACACGTATAACGCCAAACATGCCATAACCCTGTTTGTGTTTGGCAGCTTGCCACTCTAAACAGCCTGATGCTTGGGCATGACAAAGGCTGTTGAACTTGTTGATGTCAACATAAAAGTCACCAACTTGTGAATACTTGGCCCATTTTTTATGTTTGGTTAGAGGTTGCATTAGTATCCTTAAAGTCAAATAGTCGTTCAAATGGTGTGGCCTGCAGGTCTAAAGGTTTTGAATTAAACTTGGTAGGTGGTATATAACCTGTAAGATTATTAAACACATCCTTGATGTGCATCAAGGCTTTGAATTCTGTTTTTTTATTTTTACGTATATCAAGGCATCTTGGAACATGTCCTTTCAGCACTAATTCTTTACGCACATCTTGAAATACACTTATGCTACCTGGCAAATAACAGTTGGGATCTTCTAAACGGATTAGATCCATAACATCCATAAAAATTTCCCAATCTTCGTTGCTGAAAGCATGAAGTGTTTGATTCCAAAAATCTTCATGATTGTACAAATCGCCTTGATATTTGATCCAAAACCTGTTGAGTTCATTTACCACATGTTGTGTTACTTGAACTTTTTCTTCTAAAGTCAATTTCATGTTTATTTCTCCTAGGTGTTAAAACATATTATTATTTTATAATGTATTTATAGATTTGTCAAGGAGATAACAAAATTACGGACAAATTCCAGTTGATCTACAGTTTTATTTTGTTTATAATAAATACTTGTGTGATGCGCGGTTCTTCTGTATATTATTGTTGCCAAACTTTTTAATTAAAGCAATTTGCCCGTATCACACTGTAGGCTGGTTCGTATATTTCTCCTTAGCTATCTACAGTCCAAGGCCTACAGTGAAAAAGCCCTATTCGCAATGTTTAGGGCTTTTTCTTTGGCCGTTTCAGTTTACAAACAAGTTTTAAGGCTTTATACTAAATATTAATAGGCAACATAATAATATACAGACAACATAATTTTGTCTCTATATTCTATTGTTTTTTGCGATTAACTTAGGAGAACACGCAATGACTGATGAAAATCTTGATAGAGGTGTAGAGTATAACATAAAGATAACAAAAAGAAAACAAAAAGATAACATAATAGAAATGACTCCGCAAGTCCTTTCTTTGAGGGCTGAGTCGCCCTCAAATACATTCGTGTCTTCAGAAGAAGGCCACTGCGAGGACGAAGTCCAGGAAGACCATTATGCGACAGCATACTCTACACCTCTAACAAATGTAATCACGCAAGACAATGTCAAACGCTGTATAATTCAATTGTTTAAAAATGATGACAAGCGTTACAAATTAAAAGTGCGTCTAAATTTGATATATCCAGAAGGTGAAGAAGATGCAGATTTTATAGCCACATTGGGCACTGATAGACGCAACTTTAAAAAATATCTACCAGCGGGCTGTGAAGATTGGTTTGTAGAATGGAGTGATACACAGTACAATGCGATTAAAAAACAAATAGGAGTTAAACCCTATAGAGGTAAGTTTCATAGTGCTCAAGCATTTAAACCAGGACGCAAAGTAATGACACAGATTGAACCTTGGTGTCAATGTGTGGTATGGTATGATCCTGAAAAAAAATCTTGGTTTAGCATTATACATTTATATGAATTTAGTATATTGTCTGAATTAAAAGATGATGGATTGACCATTGCTCAAAAGCGTAATAATTTACACAAACAAGATTTATGGATTAATCCAAAACATGACACCAGAATTAGACCACAAACTTGGGCACAAAAAAGAGGTAAAGTATGATAATACCAAATAAATTACCATCTATAAATCAAGCCTATGTGTTAATCTCAAAGGAAATAAAATGAATCCTCACACAAGTCCATGGAATAAACCAAAACCCTTATATATTCAAGATGTCGCTCTAAGACATAGATGGAAATCTATTAAACAATGGTTAACATCTAATCCTTCTATTATAGAAAGAAATGATTTTATTGAAATAAATGGAATTTGCTATATCGCAAAACACTCCTCTAAAATGCGTATAAAAAGTCATTTAGATTGGTGTTGGTATGATGCTAAAACTCTAGCACAGGCAATTGATTCAAATAATATTGAAAATTATTATGAAGTAATGCTAGGTAATATACGAAGTGATCCAAATTTATGGAAGGATCGTGATTTTGAGATGACACTTAAAAGTTTATATGCGGCTAGGGCAGGACGAGCCAGTTTAATAAACGGGCTTTAAGTTCTACCCACCAGGGTGGATCTTATCATCCAAATAAATTACCATCTCTAAATCAAGCCTATGTGTTAATCTCAAAGGAAATAAAATGAATCCTACCAAACCCAGAGGCCCCAGAGGTCCATATAAATGTCGTAGTGAAACTCCCACACATATTATCACTGAATATTGATTTGGTAAAATTACTGGTAGATTTATATAAAGAACACTTGTATAATATATACACATTGTTAAACAAATAGAAGGCTTACAATGGTACACGATCCAATGGCACACGAAGTGTGGGGGGCACACGGTAAATTACTTGATTTGTATGATCAAAGAGATTTATTAATTTTCTTGCAAGGTGAAGAATGGTTTAATAATCAAGCAATTGAATTGTTGAAAAAAACTTTTTGGAAAGATTATCCAGGTCAAGATTGGAAGCATCACTTATTTCTTTGGGAATTTGAAAACGAAATACCAGAATATTCAATTAAAACCTAAAGCCTCCAAGTTTACGGGTTTTGGCCCTCCTAGAGAGGGCTTTAAGTTCTACCCACCAGGGTGGATCTTATCATCCAAATAAACTTTTCTAACGCACGAACTCTATCTTGACAAAAATTGCAAATATGATTATGACCCAAATCACTGGTGACTGTTTCCAATTCTTGATATGAAGTTACCAGTTGTTCTAGATCCGTTATAATGGTATCAAAATATTCTTCTCCTGTTCCACTATCATAGATAGAAGCATCAGAAATTTCTGAGTCATCAATGATTTCTGTTAGGGTAGTTGGCATTAAGATCTGTAGTGTACGAATTATTTCAGCTAGATCATCAACTGAGTCAAACACATTTTCATATATTTTTTGTAGCAACTTATGATCACTATAAAATTGTCTGCTTTGAATATTCCAATGAGCCGCATGTGCTTTGTAATAAAAAACAAACGTGCTGTTGAATGTTTTGAGAATTTGTGTTTCTAATGTCATGATTATNTACTTAAGGTGTTGAGTTGATTGGCAAATCCACTAGAGATCGCATTGTTTGCGTTGGTGTTTAATTGCTGTATGGCTCTGCGTTTGCGTAGTTCTTCCTCTTCATTGGTGTTTAGGCCACCTGAGTGAAACAAGGCAGCACCGCCAATGCCTGCTTTGCCCAGGGCTGGGCCATATTGACGAAACAGTTGTGCAGCTCTACTCATCATACCAGGAGACTCAGCGGCTGGGGGTGTAGCAGTTGGAGGCACAGCCCCAGTGACAGGATTAGGTAATCCTTTTTGTTGCCCACCTTGTTTAACCCAATCAACCAATTGTTGTCCAGGATTGGATTGTGGAATCCTAGGAGCAGTTTCACCTGGTGGAATAGTTCCTGAGGGGGGTGTTGAGGATGCCATAGCGGCATTGGGAGTGGTCACTGTTGGAGCTGTTCCTACGGGTGCTGTAGATACTGAGGGTGTAGGAGTCGCAGAGGGAGTAGTAGGAGTTTGTAATGCCTGTTGTGCTTGAAGATATTTGTCAAGTAAGGCTCCACCAACTTTTTTAGCACCATAAGCACCTGCAGCTAATTCTAGACCATGCTGAACTAATGGATGACTTAATAGATTAGGAATTACTCCAGCGGCTTGTATTGTGGGATCAATTGCGTATTGTCTAATACCACTTTGTGCATTTGTTACATCCCAAGGACTTACAGGTGCGTTGGCAACTTCTTCTTTTTTGGTTTTTTCTTGTTTAACTTCAGAGTGAACTTGTTCTGCCTGAGTTATTTCATGTATAGTTTTATCTTGTTCTTCAGGTGATAGATTAGCAAAGCTATCTTCAACTTCGTATGTACCCGCTCCAACTTGTATTTTCATATTAATCTACTCGCTTCCATTTAATACCGCTGGCTGTAGTTCCAGAGGAGGGTTTATTTTCATTAACATTTCTTTCAGCTTGTATTTTATCAACAACTGCTTTAATGTGTGGGTTAGGAACAACACTTGTATAAAAGTCTTTACGTCCTGTTCTGGCGTATTGTTCAGCTAATACTTCTGTTTTACCAGCCATTAAACGTTCAGCATAATCAGCGGCTTCAGATAATGTTTTAGCATTATCAACACTTCTAAATCTTTCTTGTATTTTTTCACGATCAGCTAAGGCTCCAGGTCCACCATTGGTTAGTGTTTTAACAACTTCATCTCCCATTGCTTGAGCAACTAACTTAAAGTTATTAACATTAGAAGCATTGCCAGTCCAAGTACT
>JGI24890J29729_1000446_pt1 | contig 26284 bp, 18 predicted proteins | sample FreactcultureFD7_FD_29729 | JGI IMG/M metagenome (IMG submission 29729)
GCTTGTCCTACCGGACCGGATGAATTCTCAAACGTAATATTCTCGGCCACGAAACCATCACCAAAAACAAAAAAGCTCGTCGAGCCGGTGGTGCCGATCTCCTCACCAAACCTGTTTTTCTTCGAAGCAAAATCATCGTACGTCAAAATGGTTTTTTCCGTGTCCTGACCGATAAATTTTACATTGGTTTTGGATGCCGCCAGAATTAATTTTTCCTTATACGTTCCGTTCTTTATAAAAATGGTGGTGAAATTTTTCCGGTAATCGGGAACAGCGTTGATCGCCTCCTGTATTGTTTTAAAATTTCCACTGCCGTCTGGTGATACAACAAAATCGTATTTCGTAGTATGGACTTGCGAATAGCAAACTTGTGCGGCAATCATCAAACCGAAAAGAAGAAATACGCAACGGCTATGTTTAGCATCCATACTATTCTACTATACTATTCAGATAAACTTCGATGTTGGTGTATTGTTTATGGATCGTGAAAGTGGATGCATCGTTTTCGCTTTTCGGATCAAGCTTGTGGTCTATCTCCCATGCATCGGGCATGCCATCCTGGTCACTGTCCGGTAAAGCGGAAGATGATTTTAATTCCGGCCATCCGCCGACATCCTTTTGAGAATCGATGATGCCATTCTTTTCTTTTCCATAGGGTGCCTTGCCCGACTCGACCTCCTGAATAATTCGCATGTCCACCGCATCGCGCTTCAGGCTTGCACCCGCTTTTTTCAAAACACGTTCATACGCTTCCCGGGGAGATTGTGTTTCTATGGGCGCAACCGGAACAGGTTTGTCCATAAAAACAGAATCGGTGTTATCCGATTTATCAAACTGAACGCCGCCCGTCCAGTTATTGGCTGTAACGGCCGGATCTCCATACATGGCATTTCCATTCACAAAAAATTTACCATAAGGTTGCCATGGATTTACAATTCTGTTTGCTTTTGATTTTGGCGTAGCAGGGCCTGGCTTATAAAAATTATTGATCATATTGTGATTGCCCCGCTCACCTGCGTAACTGCTGTTGATACCCCAGTTAAAAATCACGTTGTTTCTGAAATCAACAATTTCGCGTGCCGGTTGTTTGTGATAGCGTGATCCGCAAAAGCGGGGATTGCGACTGTTGTGATCGGCTAATAAATTATGATGGAACGAAGCACCCATACCACCCCAGATGCCGCCGTACCCGTGTTCGCCTTTTTCATGAACGGATGCGTTCAGGCTCTCGGCCAGAATACACCACTGCATGGTGAAATTTTCATTGTCGTAAAAAGAAGCACACTCATCTGTAGACCAACTCATGGAGCAGTGATCGATGATAATATTCTTGTGACGCATACCGTAGACGGCATCATTCTGGAATTTTGTTTCATCGCCCATGCGAAAACGCATGTAACGGACGATAACATTATCAGCGTTGATCCGCACCGAATAATCCCGGATGCAAATCCCATCGCCCGGCGCGGATTGTCCTGCCATGGTAAGATCGCCGTGTTTAATATCCAGCTGTGATTTCAGTTTGATCGTTCCGGAAATTGCAAATACAATAATGCGTGGTTCTTTTTTTTCGATGGCATCCCTCAGGCTTCCCGGACCATCATCATTCAGGTTGGTAACACTATAAACTTTTCCTCCACGCCCTCCCGTTACGTATTTTCCAAAGCCTTCCGCTCCTGGAAAAGCCGGTATCATCGTGCTGTCGCCAGGATTATTTAAAACTGAAGCCCTGCAACAGAGGACGCTTGCTGTCAATAAAATAAATATCAAAAGCTTCTTACCAATTTGAAAATCGTTGCGCATACTTTCTTATTTGTGTTCCGGGTCCCAGTCACCAAAGATATTCTTAAGTGTGTAATTTTTTGCTTCTTCATCGCTTAGCTGCCGGATCCATTTCACGCGACCGGCTGGTAAAGAGCCGGGTCCTGTGTTTTTGTATTCGGCATACCGGGCCGTTTGTTCGTTCGCGGAATTGCGCCAGTTGTTCCAGCCTTCCGGGATAATGTGCTCACCGATATCGCATCGAAGATACGTTACGCTGGCGTATGGTGTCCAGGGCCTTCCAAGAGAAACTTTATGAATAGACGAATCGGCTGTAAGCCGGCAATCCATCAATACGAATCCGAATTTTATTTCCCGTGGTGTCGACGCTGCGGTTACATGAGAATTTTTTTTGCTGTGAATATGGCAATTTTTGAACACGGCGGTGGCAGGGCCAAAAATAAAATCGGTTGTACCTTCGATGTAACAGTCTTTATAATATTGCCTGCTGCCGGAACCGCTGCAAAAAAGCACATCCTGAAAACCCGTAAAATTGCAGTTGATGAACGTAAGCCGGTCACCATTCGCAAATACGGCTACAGCCTGGCCGGCCGTAAAACCTGCAGTATTCTGAAAGGTCAGATTCTCCGCCTTGAAATCATTGGCGTAAATAAAAAAACTTGCCGACGTCCACGTGTTGACGGTGTCGCCATTGGGAAGTCTGACACCTGTATGATTATCGTAGGTCAGTACAGTTGTATTTTTATCTTCACCAAGAAGGGTTACAAAATCTTTTCGCGTATCAAGAACCAGGCGCTCTTTGTAAATACCTTTCTTAATATGGATGGTCACAGGTTTTTTATTTCCGGAAGGAATGGCATCGAATGCTGCCTGAACGGTTTTATAATCACCACTGTCATCCTGAGCAACCGTGATTATTTTTTTGTTCTGACCATATCCGAATGAGAAAGAGCCAACTAAAATTAAAAAAATAAAACCTCTTAGCATCATATCAATTCACGATTCACTGTTTTACAAATCGAGTTACCCCGGCACCAGTTCCCGAATTCGTATGTGTTACCAGGTACAATCCTGTCGCAAGGAGGCTTATATCAATGGTAGTACCATTCGTAAAAGCAGCCGCATGATATGAAGCAATCTTCCTGCCGGTAAGGTCATAAAAATATACCCAGGATGATTCGCTTCTTTCGCTATAGGATAATGTTATCAAACCCGATCCCGGATTTGGAGCGATTGTAAATTCGGTTCGTTCAGGAATAGCCTTTGAAACTTCGGTAACGGCCATTTCAGTTCCAACATCTCCGGTAATGGAATTAAGATATAGCTCCAGGTTTGTATAACCATCCGAACCCTTTAGATTTCCATCACTGGCATTAGAAGGGTTCAATCCATTTGTTAATTCCCATGCATTTGGCATACCATCGTGATCGGAATCCGCCGGTGAATTCGTTGACTGATAAACAGGCAACCCGCCAACATCGGATGGTGTGTCGATAATGCCGGAGGGATGTGATATGCCTGTACCTGTAATAGCGGCATACGCACTTCCTTCGTAAGTGGCAGTTCCGGTCTTTACTTCCTCCATAATCCGGACATCGATAGCGTCGGATTTTGGCAGTGTCGCTCCGACACCTGCAAGAATGGATGTGTAGGCAACTGTTGCCGTTTGCGTCGTAACGGGTGGTGTATCGAACGGCGTGGTTTGCCGGGCAGCCAGTATTAACTGAGCCGCTCTTTTGTAGCTATCTTTCTGAACGCCTTTCGTCCAGTTATCAGCCGTAACATCCGGGTACCCTTCAACATAATTTCCATCGATATAAAATTTACCTCCAAAAACCGTGTCGGGATAAATGGCTGCATCGGTAGCAAAGTAATAGCTTGTATAATTCAGTATCCGGTTGCGTTTGTTCGAGGAAGAACTCGTCGTAAGATTTCCCGGCGTGGCCGGGCCAGGTTTATAATAATTATTGACCATGTTATAATTTCCGCCTTCTCCTCCATACACGGAATTTATGTTACCCCAGTTGTAGATAATATTATTTCTGAAATCAACTACTTCCAGTTCGGGCTTTCCCGTGTAACGGCTTCCGCCGAATCGCGGATTGCGGCTGGTATGATGCGCGAGTAAATTATGGTGGAACGAAGAATTTGTTCCGCCCCATATGCCCGCGTAACCATGATCACCTTTGTCGTGTACAGAGTGGTACAGGCTTTCACTTACAATACACCATTGCAATGTGAAATTCTTTATATCGTAAAATGTTCCGGTCTCGTCTACCGACCAGCTCAGGGAACAGTGGTCGATAATAATATTCTGATAACTTCCGGAGAAGCTGTGCATGGCATCGTCTTCGATGAGTGTCTCATCACCCAACCTGCAGCGAATGTAGCGAACGATAATATCGCTGGCTTGTATGGATACCGTGTAACCCGTAATGCAGATGCCGTCACCCGGGGCGGTTTGGCCGGCGACGGTTATATTATTCTGCGTAAACTTTAATGTGCTTTTTAATTTAATGACTCCGGAGACGTTGAATACTACCGTGCGGTTTGGTACGCTGATGGCATCGCGTAAGCTTCCGGTTCCGGCGTCATTCAGGTTCGTAACTTCATAGACACTCCCCGCCCTTCCGCCAATGGCGAATCTTCCTCCACCCTCCGCACCTGGAAAAGCCAGTTGCTGCGCATGTACATGAGCCATACAGAAGAGACAGATGAATAATGAAATTTTGAAATACATTATTGTTTAGGCTTCACCTTTACAATTCTATCCGACAGTTCGAGGTGAAGATCTTTTATCCCGGTTAAAACAAGCTGCGCCATTTTGCGCGCGCCGAGTTCGTTGAAGTGTGTGTTGTCAATTTTTCCTTCCGGATAGTTCGGATGCTCACCGGTTTCCAACTGGAGAAATAAAAGTTTTGAATTCTCTTCACCAAACCGTTGTAACAGTTCACGGCTTTTCGTGTCGAGGTCGATCACAGGTGTATTCATTTCCTTTGCAACTTCCAGCACAAGCTTTGAATATTCGATGTGCGTTTCCTGAATCTTCCCGTCCTTGTCAAATTTGCGTCGCGAGACAGGCGTCAGAAGAATAGGATTTGCTTTTTTGGCGCGCGTCTCGGTTATGAAGCGAACCAGATTCTTTTTATAATCCTCCGGTGATGTATAGCGATCAACCTTCTCTTTTGATTCATCGTTATGTCCGAACTGAATGAATACGTAATCGCCTTCCTGCAATTTCTCCTCTACAGGTTGCCATAATTTTTCGGATAAAAATGTCCGCGTGCTCCGTCCGTTCTTAGCGCGATTATCAACCACCACGGTAGAATCAAAGAAATATTTGAAGGGCATCCCCCATCCTGTCTCCGGGTATGCTTTTATTTCTTTATTTGCTATTGTTGAATCACCGATCAGGTAAAGGGTGACCTTTTTTTTCTGAACAGGCGAAAATGCCAGCAGGGTAAATAGCGCGCATAACAAAAAATATTTCAGCATATCGTTTACTATTTAGTCCAAGGTGCACATCGATAATCAAAGGAGAGTGTGGCCATCATTGGCACACACTCATCCTCAGTAAAATTTTTATGATCCAACTATGGCCTCCATCGTGGATCACCCGTAGTACCTGTTGCCGGATAAGTGAAATCTTTGAAATGAAAATCCGGATCTGTCGGGAACTTGGGACTCGGGTTAACCCACAGTGACGTGGACGGTTTACTGTACAAAGATAAATTCGGTATAGGGCCAGTTACAATTAGAAAATCATTCGTGTTATAACAGCTTGTTACGGTCACTGCTGTGTTTGCACCGGACCTTATCCCACATGAATTCGTGGATGGCGTCGCAGCAAAATCACTCCGGGTTTTTCCAAAAATGCAATTCTGAATAGTAATACCGTTCGCGATGTCATTCGCGTTATAATCAATAAAGTAATTATTAACAGCCGTGGCACCGCCGGTAGGTAAATCGTTAAAAGTGCAATTCTTAATGATTATGGAATTGGAGATACCTGTTCCCGAATTAACTATAAATTTCTGAGCCTTATAAAAAGTACTATTCTGAATCGTAATATTTGTAAAACTGCTTGCACTGCTTTGGGCCACTACGCCGAAATCGCGCACACTATCGATCACACAATTGTTAATCACAAGATTTGTGACTTTGGCACCTGTACTAGCGGTTTGCACTCGGGCTACCGACCTTACGTTCTCTATCCTACAGTTGTCTAATTTGATCTGCCCTACCGTACAAACGGTGTTAATATTAAATACATACTTTCCTGTAGTAGGATCGGGTGTATAAATAAAAACATCTCTGAACACGATCGAGTCAAGCGCGCTTCCCAGCACAACATTGAGTGAGTTATTATTGATCTTTGCCTGAGCCGGAACACCGAGCTCATAGCCGCTCATGATGGTGAGTGACTTCGAAAAACTATAGCCTGATGTGAGGTTATAGGTCATTCCTCTCTTCAAAACAATAACACTCCCAGAGGGGACAGACGCGTCTGCAAGGGTGGTGGACAAAATAGTAGGGTCTGTCGAACTTTCAATATGAACAATGTTGCCCGGTATAGAAGGCTTCATTGTAAAAGTCAGAAGTCCTTTGCTCGCTTTATCTTCAAAAATCTCGACGGCATAGGATTTTGCCGGTATTAAATTATCAATTTGCATTACGCCAGCAGCGCTTGAAGTCGTATTCAACGGTATTTCAACCGGTGATCCTCCACCGAGCGGAGTGACAACAATTCGTGTAAATGTGGACAGCATTTGCCAGTGAAGAAGTGCTGACACGTCGATAATGTCACTTGAAGGTAGGGGCAAAAAAAACTGCTCGCCCGTTAACACGAACGCCGCGCTATTCTCCCACCTCGACTCGTCGGCTTTTCCGATACTCAATGCTTTAACGCGTGCATAAAGGTTTTTCCTTACTGACACGATCTGATCGGTTACGCGCACGCTTAAATCCTGTGTTGTGTCGGTAAAATCTATCTGACTAAATCCGGCAGAATCGCTCGACACCTGTACAACGTACGTTGCCTCGCCTGCCATGGTAAACAAGGAAGCGTCCCAACTTATTTTTGACTCCGTGGTACCGTTCGTTGCCGTGATGGTAGCGGGCCTGAACATTCTTTTCAATGCCAGTTCATCGTCGTCTTTCTTGCATGACTGTATCAGCACCATGATTCCCACAAACATCATCACTCGTGTGCTATAGCGTATCTTTTTCATATCGTCATATTTTTAATTCATGAATTTTAAATCAATAGCCATACTCTTGTACAAGGCTCGGACTCGCATCCAGTACGGAGGACGCGATGGGCAATAACTCACTATGGTTAGGCGTAAATGAAATCGCATAATACGTAAGAAGCGTTGTCGTTATCGTTGAAGAGCCAACCCACGGAACTACAGTATAGGTTCCAGGGTTTGTTGGAATGATTGTTGGTTTATACAGGGAATTTCCCCACACAACGCTTGTTCTACTGTTAAGAAAATACATAGTAGTCGGCAGTTTATCGTATGGCGCCGTTCCCGCCGCCATCGCAGCAAGATTTGCCTTTGTCTGTGCAATTCTATCTGCCAACATGTTCCAGCGGATTAAATCATATTTTCGAACACCTTCTCCGCAAAACTCCCAGGAGCGTTCGTTCACAATGGCGTTAAAGAAATCGTCGTAGGATGTTGGCGTCGTTCCTATAAGGGAGGCATCTCCATCGAAGGCTCGCAGCCTTACTTTTTCATAAGCTGCAATAGCATCTGCCGATGGACCGCTGTTTACTTCGTTGTCTGCCTCAGCAAACATCAACAGTACATCTGCGTAACGAATCACCGGCCAGTTCACACCAAAGTATTGCTGTTTTTCTGCACCTAGTGCAACAGCGTCCGGTCCTTTTATCCAATCTCTTCTGAACTTTCCATCAACGATCGTTGCAAACGTCCTTGCCGCCAATGTTCCATCGGCATTGATATTGTATGGAGCACACGTAACATCGCGCCGTGTATCCATGGAATCATAGGTATAAAAGAATGTAGGAAGAATTGTCAATGCACCGTTTCCATTGCCGTTCCATGTCGGCCCGTTATAATATCCGAGTTTGCTATCGCCTGTGGCGCTGCTGCCGCCGGTCATCGCCACTTCGAAAAGCACTTCGCCGTTGGGCTCGGTCTTATGTGCGTCGATGGCATCTTTGAAAATTGATTGGAAGCTTGGATTCAATGAATGATCGCCCTTCTTTATGATGGTATCGCATTCGTTGCGTGCGATCTGATAATAGGTCTTATAATCCGATGAACGTTCCATCAGGTTGCTGGCACTGCGGAGAGAATATCCACCTCGGAATAATGCAATTCTTGCACGCAGGGCCCGGACAGCACCTTGTGTAAGGCGTTGGTCAGAGGAACCAATCTCACTTCTCCAGGGTACCAGTTTTGCCGCTACACCGAGGTCTGCGATAATTTGATCATAAATCACATCACGATTGGTCTTTCCGATGTCGAGATCCTTTTCAAAACTTGATGGAAGAAATTGTGCGGGGACATCACCCCAGTTCCGGATAAGCTCATAATAAAATTGCGCACGCAAGGTTAATGCCTCGCCGTATAATCGCTTCAACTGGTTCTGTACGCCGATGGACCCAGTGTTATATAGATCCATTTTTGGTATGTAGTAAATGCAAATATTTGCGCGCTCAATGCCGACATACATCTGACTAAAAGGTACAGGCAACTGAGTATTCCCAGGCTGTACATTGTAATGAGCAATATCCCGTCGTTCATTATCCGGATAAGGCGTTGCGCCTTGTCCCATCATTTCATCATTATCGTACGGATAATACATACTTATCCGAATACCATATCCGGCGTCTCCGCCCAGTGAGGCATATACGCCCATCAACGCTTTGGTTGCGTTGTCCACATTACTAAAGACGTAATCGGGGCCGAAAGAAGATACCGGTTTGAGTTCCAGGTAATCTTTACAAGAAATAATCGGACCGATGGTGGCCAGCATTACGAGCAAAAATTTGAGTATATTTTTCGTTTTCATTGTCTGCAACATTTGAATCAATTAAAAGGATAAATTCAGCCCGAAAATATACGCGCGGCTTCGGGGATACGCGGAGTAGTCAACACCAGGTGTAAGCGGCGTTGCTCTGCGTACATTCACATCCGGATCATATCCGGAGTATTTTGTAAACACAGCAAGGTTGTTAACGGTACCGTAAAATCTGAGCTTCGTGATTTTAATTTTACTCAGTATCGGTGTTGGTACGGTATAGCCTAGCGTCACGTTGTTGATGCGTAGAAACGAACCATCTTCAACAGCCCAGGAATGCACAAAGAAAGAACTGTTCGTTGTTGGCGGTGCCCAGATTGTAGCATTTTGATTCAGCGCCGCCAGGGCGGTTGGATCGGTTACAACCTGACCATTTGCGTCCACACTGCGCCAGCGATTGTTCATAATGGATAACATATTCGAATTCGGGGTATAACCGCTGGTGAACTCAAGCTTGTTAGCATTCAGAATTTTGTTTCCATACTGAAAGTTTACAAATATGCTGAGGTCTAAATTCTTATAGGTGAATTGCTGATTCAACCCTCCGAAAAACTTCGGCGTTGTGTTCCCGATATTTTGCCGGTCGTGATCAAGATCAACCGAACCGTCACCATCCAAATCTTTGAATTTGATAACGCCAGGTTGTGGGTTACCCGTTATGGCCTTGTCGTTTACAACACCGTCTTTTAAAACATACTTCCCATCGGCATAATTGAAATCGTCGACTTTGTAAAATCCGTCGGTGACAAGTCCCCAGATAATACCAACGGATTGTCCGGGGATAACAGCGTAGTCAGCGGGTACATTTGTACCGCCCCATCCGGAATTTGTCAGGAAAGATTTCAGACCACCCAAACTTTCAATTTTATTCTGATTAAATGAAATATTGAAATTAGCGGTCCATAAAAAATTCCCGGCATTTACCGGGGTAGCTGATAACTGTACTTCAACTCCCCGGTTAGAAGTGGAGCCGATATTTTGAGTTTGTGATGGGTACCCGGAACTCGGGGGAACTTGAGCAAGTAACAAGAGATCATTCGTAGTATTTTTGTATACGTCGACAGAAAGCTGAAGTTTATTGTTAAAAACACCTACATCCAGTCCAATATTTCTGGAAATCGTTGTCTCCCATTTTATGTCATTATTTGCCAATCCCGTAGGTCTATAACCGCCAATGGTGACATTGTTCGCATCGTAAAAAACGCCATCTGCAACAAATTGAGATAAGTATTGAAAATTGTTGATCCGGTTATTACCGGCTGCTCCATAACTCGCCCGTAGTTTCAGATTACTAAAAGTCGATTGCATACTTTGCATAAAATTTTCATCTGAGATTCTCCAGGCTGCTGACGCCGATGGAAAATATCCCCATTTATGACCTTGCGAAAACTTGGAAGAACCATCTCCCCGCATTGTGAGCGTTAGTAAATACCGGTCCTTATGCGAATAATTCACCCTCGAAAAAAAAGACAACAAATGCGTTGGTTGTAGCGAAGATGTGGGTGGTGTTTGAGGTACGCCGTTGGCCATACCGTTGAGCGCAAGATCCGGTGTTATGCCTACCGGAAACCCGTGGCTTTCGGTATAGTTTGCTTTTTCAAGTGTTTCATAAATTTCATGACCCAGAAGAACATCCAGCTTGTTATCTTTGGCAAAAGATGGAAATGCGTTGCCTGCGTTGAATGTTAGGATGTTAGAGTTGTTTAATATATCTCTTGAATTCAACGTAATGGAAGCAATGGGTTTACCACCACCTTGTTGTTTTGCATTGCTTGTGATCGTATCATAAAAATTATCGATATGATCATTGAAGATATCGAACCCGATTGTTGTACGGAAAGTCAGGTATTTCGTGATATCAATTGCCACATAACCGTTTAAGTTTGTAGTATTCTGGTAATCTTTCTGATAAGTCTGTTGCGCAAGCAAAATAGGATTGACTAACGAAAGGCTATTGGCGGCAGTTTCCGACGCATAGGCTGGATCGTACGTGTCGGTTGTTTGACCGGGGAATAGGAGCGGCCTGTATTTAACACTTTGACGGAGATTATTCACGGAAGAAGATCCTGCGTTGGATGTGCCGGCGCCGTTCACGATGGTTCTATTGTAACGAACATTGAATCCTGTTTTTACCTTTTTGCCTATCTGGTGATCGAACCTGAAGTTGACAAGTTTACGATCGAAATCGGATGTAAGCATGATACCCTGTTCGGTGTTGGAACTAACACTCAAATTAAATTGGGTTTCAGCGGTTCCGCCCTGAACACTCAGGTTATTGGTTGTCATGAGGGCATTCCGCCCGAACATTTTATCTTGCCAGTCTACATTTGGAACTTGCTTATAATTCTCGAGGTCATCAAAATTACCGTACGCTTTATTGAATGAATTCTGATCCGCAGCGCTTCCCCTGCTTCGTTCGTATTGATAAGAGACAAAATCATATGGATTCATCACATCCAGTTTGTTTGCCAACTCGCGCACGCCAATGAGCGAGTTGAAGTTGACCGTTGTCTTCATCGCATGGCCACCTTTTGTTGTGATGATCACGACGCCGTTGGCTCCTCTTGCCCCGTAAATAGCTGTTGCCGATGCGTCCTTTAACACATCAATAGATTGAATATCCTGCGGCGCGAGTACGCTTAGCGCATTTTCAACTTGCACGCCGTCTACGACATACAAGGGCGTATTATCCTGTGTGATCGAGCCGCCCCCGCGAACACGTATCGTAACCTGCGCATTGGGTGAGCCTTCCGATGAAGTTACCTGCACGCCAGCAAGGCGACCGGCAAGAGCTTGCGCAGCAGAATTAATTGGAATGTCTTTCAATTGCTTGGCGTTGACAGACGATACTGAACTTGTCAGGTCTCTTCGTTCGACCGTTGCGTATCCCACCACAACAACTTCGTCGAGCGATGCGGCATCAAGTTCGAGCGTCAGGTCAATAACAGATTGATTAGAGACGGTAATTTTCTGACTTTTGTATCCGATCGAACTGAAGACCAGCATAGCATCCGAAGGCACTTCAATGGTGTAGCGGCCATCCGAATCGGTAACGGTACCGATGCTGGTACCTTCAACAACAATACTGGCACCCGGCAAGCCCGTGTTGTCATCACCGGACTTGACTGTACCTGTAATTTTTTTATCCTGTGCGATGAGCTGTACAGCGCCTGCACAGAAACAGACAATAAAAAACACCGTTCGTGTTGCCTGTCTGAGATTGGGTAGAGTTCTATTCATAGGTTAGGAATCAATTTTTATTTATCAATTGGTCATGTCAATTTTTGCTTTACAGAGCAGTTCATACAAATATGCGCAATCGATTGCACAATATAAACCTGTATTTTCGCGCTGTCAATTGTTTATCGCTCATTCAAATTGTTTAAAATTTCAATTCATTTCTACCGGACATCAATGCAGTGTATCAGTGTCCATCGTCATGCTGGCATACAGCAACGCTGCCAACCCCTTATAATCATTAAGCCTCCGCTCCAAACCAACGTAGTACGTATAATCACCTGCGGAAACTTTCGGATTTAACGTGGCTACTTTAACAGTTTGGTCCAGGTAAAGCACACCCTCCTTATCAAAATACACATGCTGCGTCAGCAGTGAATCGAATGCTCTCTTCGCCTGATCGTAATAAGATCTGTCCACCAATCCTTTGGTATGACCCTTGGCCAGCGCATACGCAAACATGGCCGAGCATGAAGTTTCGATCCAGTTGCCGGCAACACCACCTTTGTCGATCACTTGAAACCATAGTTCTGTTTTTTTATCCTGATGCTTCACGATCGTTTCAGCAAGATTCCGGTAAAGTGTTTCTACATCTTTCCGTTCGGGATGTTCCTTCGGAATATAATCCAGGCAATCAATCAATGCCATCAGGTACCAGCCTATTCCTCTACCCCAGAATTCGTGCGATGTTCCGGTTTGCTGATCCGCCCAGATCTTATTTTTTGATTCGTCCCATCCATGAAATAACAATCCTGTTTTCGAATCGGTGTTGTGTTGTGCGATCAGCTTTATCTGATGAATGGACTCGTTGAACAATTCAGGTTTGTTAAAGACAGAAGCATACTGTGTGGCAAAGACATCGCCCATATAAATTCCATCCAGCCACATCTGGTATGGGTAGATTTGCTTGTGCCAATAACCGCCTTCGCTTGTTTTCGGCTGATGAAGAAGATGATTTTCGAAGGACGCTGCCGCGTTTTTATATTTTTCTTCACCCGTAATTTGATAGAGTGTAAGGAAGAGCCGCCCGGGAAGAATATCATCCAATCTGTATTCATTGACGTTGTACTGATTTTTGTCGAGTGCGCCCCGATCATCGATGAACCGATCGGCCCACTGTTTGACATACGCCAGATATTCAGGTCTCTTTGTTTTCTCCCAGCGTTCCATCGTTCCGTTGAGAAAAAAACCATATTCATAATTCCAGGCTCCGGGTGCGTTGATGCTGAGAAGTGAAGGGTCCGGATAGGTCTTCATCGTGCTCCCGATTATTTTATCCGGCCATGCCCCAATCGAATTTCCCTGCCGGACGAAATCGGCATATGGCGTCAGGTAAATAATATCAAGCCGCGCATCGGACCGAACATCTTTCGTGACGGTCGATAGTTTTTTAATTCCTTTCCTGAACGCGATAGTATACACCGGTTCCGATGATGTGAAGGTGAATTCAAAAACAACTTTAGCGTGTAACGGATCCTGATCGACCTGTACCATCCTTACTTCTACCGGTGTTCCGAAATTCTGATTGACTGCCGTTAACCCGGACGTTCTTATTCCTGGTAATCGTTTTGCCACCTCGTTATAATCCAGAATGATCGTTACAGTTTCTTTTTCGGGTCGTGGAGAATAATTTCGTTTTATGGCAATCAGAAACCGGTCATCAGCCTTCGCGATGCCTGTCACTGACAGCAGAAACCAAACTATGTAAACTACTCTCTTCATTCCATTCTATTCTTTAATCAGTTCAACTTTCACAGGATTGGCAAGTTCCTGCGCTGTCTGTTCAAGATACTCCAAAAATTGCTTTTCATCTTTTATTCCCGCTGGCTCCTGTGACCATGCGGCCATAAAATAATAATCGAGGTTTACGCCTGCCGGCGTAAGTTTCACCACATTGCTGAACTCGTCTTCTGCAAATTCCAGGAAGGCACCCGGCTTGAAGAATACCGCCAGTCCAAGTTCGTCTTTATTCAAACTTTGCTTTCCGTAAGTCGCCATATATCCCCAATGATTGGCATCACCTTTCTGTGTGATCAGTCTTGCTTCTTTGTCTTTTACAATACCCGTGCACAGGTTTTCAGGATTTTCGCTCCAGGTGAGCTGCTGATGGGTAAGCCGTGTGCCTGCGTGAATATCCAACCGCGACTGCACATTCATTTTTTTTCCGGCAACTTGCCAGCCAAAATAATTTGTGAAGATAGAAGAATAGACTACACCATTTTCCGTGATGCGACACGTAACACTGTCTGTTTTATCGATACGGATAGCTTTACCATCGTTGAATAATGCCGGTGTGCCAAGGCCAAGCGACTTGCCGACTTTCATGACATCCATTCCCCAGGGTTGCAGTTCATGATACGAATCAAAACCATCGAGGCCCACCTTTTGTAAAACCATATCGTGGGTGGTCTTGCCGAAAACATCGTTGGCGTCGCGCCAGTCGAGGTAGAAACGGTAGCCGACTTTATCCGATTCCCATCCCGGACCTTCGTAACGGATGAACCATGAATGGTCTTTGTGCTCGGAAGGCACGCGCAGGTATTCGACATTTTTAAATTCACCTCCTTCGTATACGCGATTCACAAATTTACCCCCCGTTTTATGAGAAAGTTCAGCCTGTGTTCGTTTCACGTAATTTCGTTGCACAGATCCTTTCGGATTATAGCGAACGATTATTTCCAAAGACTTTCCTGCGTCAAGTTTATCGAGCACTGTTACAATGCCGGGGTAGTCGCGATCTTTCTCATTGTACTGACTTGGTACTTCTGTTCCATTCACCGTTACGACAAATGCGTGCGGATTAAAGTCATCACGCATCTTTTTAATTTCGGTAACCGGAAGAAAGACCATGGTACCCTCTCTGGTTTTAGGGATTGGATTTGAAACGCTGACCCTAAATGATTTTGGAAATTCTCTCTGCAGAAACTGCGGGAACACAGTGGTATGGAACAAAATAATTGCCATTGATAAAATCCAGCCTCGTATGTTAACCCTATTCATATTTTTATGATTCTAAAAAAACTCTCCGGCCTCATCCGGAGAGCTAACCAAACAAATTATTAATTCAACCCCTCTACATCCTTTATTGTTTTTTGCTCCAGCTGTTTTTTGAAACATCTTTTCCCAACACCACTTCACGCGAAGCCTTTGATGCATCGGTATCCAGAAGCTTTATGTTTTTTGATTTGTTACCGGAAATTTTCAACAGCACATCCGTTTTGCTGTACTGAATATTTTCCAGCGTAATGTTTTTGCCGTTCTGAATGTCCAGCAACGCAGGTTCCTGGCAACTCAGCGTGACCTGATCCAGAAGGATACCGTCACCTTCCAGCACGACGACGCCCTTGTTACTTTGAATAAATGAATTTTTTATATCGATTCCGGTAACATTCATTTCCGGAAGTCCCTTGATCATGATACCCGTTGCCGCGCCCTTGCAAACAATATCACGAAAGTGAAAATCACGGAACAGCGGTGTTGCATCGGTTACCGGTTGAGACTCAACAACGGGTGATGTTTCCCGTTCACCATAGACCACGACAGGATCTTTTCCCATGTAATACATGTCAAACAAGATTGCCTCCCCTGCGATGTATGTCATGCGGATATTCGAAACATAAATTTTTTCCACCACACCGCCTCTTCCGCGCGCAGTTTTAAACCGTAGCCCGACATCCGTTCCTAAAAAAGAACAATTATCAATGACGACATTCCGTACGCCACCCGACATTTCGCTTCCGATCACAAATCCACCGTGGCCATGAAAAACCGTGCTGTTGCGTATCGTTACATTTTCCGTTGGCACGCCACGCTTTCTTCCTTCTTCATCCCTGCCTGATTTAAGACAGATGCCATCGTCGCCGACATCGAACGAACAATTGTCGATCAAAACATTTTTACAGGACTCTATGTCTACACCATCGCCGTTTTGTGCATTCCAGGGATTGCGAACGGTAAGATTGCGGAGGATGATCTGTTCACTCAGCAGCGGATGCAAACACCATGCGGGAGAATTTTGAACTGTAACACCTTCCAGCAATATTTTTTTACACCGGAGGAGACTCACCATATTAGGACGTAAAAATTCTTTGATGGTCTTTGCCTTTTCCAGGTCATAACCTTCTGCTATCACACCCGGCCGCTTTGCCATCGATCCGCGTAACGCTGCTTCTGTAGGATACCATGTATCCTTATCAGCATTGAGCGTGCCTTTCGCAGCGGCGGTAAGCTTATTCCATTCTGCCAGTGTGAGTTTATTTTTCTTCACCGGCCTCCAGGCACCACCTGCTCCGTCGATAACACCGTCTCCGGTAATACCGACATTTTCAAGATCAACGCCTGATACAGGTGATTGGCAGCGAATAGCATCAACACCTTCCCAGTTTGTTTTGATGAGGGGATAGTCGTCGTAGTTTTCACTGAATTGAAGTACAGCGCCCTTCATCAAATGAAGGTTGACATTACTTCTCAATACAACCGGACCCGTAAGAAATAATCCGGATGGGATCATAACCGTACCTCCACCTTTTGCACTGCACGTTTCAATTACTTTATTAATGGCTTCCGTATTTAGCACGATGCCATCTCCTTTTGCACCGTAGTGTGTGATATTGAATGTGTCCTTCTTAAACGAGGCCTCTTCGGGTAATGGAACCTGTTGTCCGGCAGCCGGCAAGCAACCTGAAATCAAAAACAGACTATTTACCACCATAAAAAAGTTCATCACTTTACTGTAGGTGGCGAATGACAATCTATAAGATGATGATTGGAACAATTTCATTTTTATGAAACAAACTCAGTTTAAACCTGTAAACTTTCAATTATTACACCGCCAAGCACGCCACATGAAACCTGGTAACTTGAACTTATCTGTACAATCGATTGCATATTTATGGACTTTATTTTACTTCCACAATAATCTTTTAAAAAATTTCAAAAAAATGCCTTTAAACATATTAAAATAACATTTTTAGGATCCTGCCGCATCCTGCATTGAACAAGTCAAGGCATCATATGATTTCTTTTTTCTATAACTTTTGCTTTATATTGCGCAACCGATTGTACAGATTAGCCCTACAATATGCATTCAACGCGTTACGCCATTCATCCTGAAGATTTCAAGACCCGAACCTCGTCCAGAATCCGCGAGGATTTCCTCATTGAGAACCTTTTTACCCGCGACGACATAAATACAGTGTACTCCCATTCTGACCGGCTCATCATCGGTGGCGTACAACCATTTTCAAAATCGTTATCATTAGACGCATTGCCCGAACTGAAAGCAGATTTCTTCCTGCAACGACGTGAGCTTGGCATCATTAACGTGGGCGCTGCAGCAGATATTATCGTGGAGGGAATGCAGTACACGCTTCAACCAAAAGAAGCCTTGTATATCGGTAGAGGGATGAAAGACATTATTTTTAATCCCGCTGCCAACGGCACAGCATTATTCTATTTTAATTCAGCGCCAGCACACGTTGCCTACCCGACCAGAAAGGTCTCTTTACAGCAAGCCGAAACAGTAGAGCTTGGCTCACTGGAAAATTCTAACCATCGAACCATACGCAAGCTGATTGTCAACAGTGTTTTAGAAACCTGTCAACTACAAATGGGATTGACAGAATTAAAAAAGGGAAGCGTCTGGAATACAATGCCCCCTCATACTCACAACCGACGCATGGAGGCGTACTTCTATTTTGAAATTCCCGATAACCAGATGGTTTGCCATTTCATGGGACAACCTGATGAAACGCGTCATCTCTGGATAAAAAATAACGAAGCTGTTATTTCGCCACCCTGGTCAATACATTGCGGCGCCGGCACCAGTAGTTATTCTTTCATTTGGGGAATGGCGGGTGAGAATCTTGACTATTCCGATATGGATGGTGTGTTGCCCACGAACTTGAAATGACGATCATTCTGAATTTATACGGTGCATCTAGCTGAATTATCGTTCTGAAAAACTTATAGACTACATCCATATGAAATTTTTTGATCTTTCCGGAAAACGCGCGCTTATTACAGGTGGTACGCACGGTCTTGGCATGGCTATGGCCCACGGTCTCGGAATGGCAGGCGCGGAACTTATTATTAATGATCTCTCCGCTGAAAAAATAGAATCGGCCATTCAGACGTATCAAAACGCCGGGTTGAAAGCCTACAGCAGCTTGTTCGATGTAACGAACGATGCCGCCGTTAAAGAAGCGATTGATAAAATAGAAAAAGTAATTGGCCCTATCGATATTTTGATCAACAACGCCGGCATCATCAAGCGCACCCCGATGGTCGATATGGAAGCCGCCGATTTCAGACAAGTGATCGATGTGGACCTGGTGGCGCCGTTTATCGTTTCGAAATATGTTGGCCGATACATGATCAAACGAAAGGCCGGAAAGATCATTAACATTTGCTCCATGATGAGCGAACTCGGAAGGGACACCGTGTCCGCGTATGCCGCTGCGAAAGGCGGACTAAAAATGCTGACACGAAACATGGCGACTGAATGGGCCAAGCATAATATTCAGATTAATGGTATCGGGCCGGGTTACTTTGCTACAGAGCAAACAGCACCAATCCGCGTAAACGGCCATCCCTTTAACGACTTTATCATCAGCCGAACACCGGCTGGTCGCTGGGGAGATCCGGATGACCTCATGGGTACAACCATTTTCCTGGCGTCGGTAGCGAGTGACTTTGTAAACGGACAAATAATTTACGTCGACGGTGGTATTCTGGCCACGATTGGAAAACCGGCAAACGAGTCTTAAGTTGCACATTGCATTATCGAAAAGACCTGCATGAAAAAAGGTAAAGCTACCATTCACGACATTGCCAAAAAGCTGAACATTACGGCATCGACCGTTTCGCGTGCGTTGAACGATCATCCGCGTATCAGCGAGGCTACCAAAAAAGCTGTGCAGCGAACGGCCGTAAAACTTAACTATCAACCCAACCATATTGCTGCGGCCCTGCGAAATGGAAAGAGTAATATTTTAGGAATCATTGTGCCGACGGCCGACCGAAGTTTTTTCTCGTCAGTCGTACGCGGCATCGAAGAGATCGCCAACACGTCGCATTATAATGTGATGATCTGCCAGACGTACGATAATTATGAAAAAGAAGTTGCCAGCGTCGAAGCCTTACTCAGTGCACGGGTGGATGGGATCATTGCTTCTTTCGCAAAGGAAACGCTGAACTTCGATCACTTTCTAAAAGTAAAAGAGCGTGGCATCCCGCTGGTGCTGTTTGACCGTTCGAATGATGAGCTGGAAGTAAGCCAGGTAGGTATAGATGATTTTCTCGGAGCCTACAAGGCGACCGAACATCTCATCTTACAAGGCTGCAAACGGATCGCTCACTTCACCAACGCCCGCAAGGTAAATATTTATACGGAACGACTCAGAGGCTATCGCGAAGCCTTGCTGTCGAACGGGATCGCATACGATAAAAATCTTGTGGTCGAAAGCAATCTTCAATTGGAGGATGGACGGAAAAGCATGCTGGAGCTTTTGAAACTTACTAAAATTCCCGACGGTATTTTTTCCGCCAGCGCCTATGGCATCGTGGGTGCTATGCAGGTTTTGAAAGAAAAAAAATTCCGCATACCGGAAGACGTTGCCCTGGTAGGATTTAGCAATGAGACCTACATGTCGTTTACCGAACCTGCACTTACAACGGTAGAGCAGCATAGCATGCGGATCGGAAACGCCGCAGCAGAGATCTTCCTGGAAGAGATCGCTTCCGCCAACAAAAAATTCATACCACAGAAAATAGTTCTCAAGCCTGAACTGATTATTCGTGAATCATCCTTGAGGAAAAAGTTAAACGTTAATAGTTAAACGTTAATAGTTAAACGTTAATAGTTAAACGTTAATAGTTAAACGTTAATAGTTAAACGTTAATAGTTAATCAAATGAAGCTGAATCGTGACACCGCCGCTGTTAACCCGAACCATCCCGTAAAAGTCATCCAATTCGGCGGGGGAAATTTTCTTCGCGGGTTTGCCGACTGGATGATCGATGTGATGAATGAGAAAAGTGGCTTCAAGGGTTCCGTGCAGATCGTTCTTTCCGTCAATAAAGAAGTGGCGAAGACTATGGAAGAACAACAAGGGCTTTATCACGTTATTATCAACGGCCTTGTTCATGGAAAACCCTTTCAGGAGATCAGGCTTATATCGTCCATCGCCGGTACCCTTGATCCGGTTGATCAGTATGAAATGTTTTTGAAAGCTGCGGAAAATCCGGATCTTGAATTTATCATCTCCAATACAACGGAGGCGGGCATCGTATTCCAGGAAGGCGATACGGGAGTGGATAAAGTACCGTTAACATTTCCCGGAAAGCTCACTGCATTGTTGTTTCATCGGTTTGATCATTTCAAAAAAGACCAACCGAAAAAGCTGATCGTGTTGCCATGTGAACTCATACAATCAAATGGTGAGCGGCTGCGCGAAATAATTTTTCAATATGCCGATCATTGGAAGTTACCCATAGCGTTCAAAGAATGGATTTCATCTTCCATAGTTTTTTGTAATACGTTAGTCGACCGTATTGTTCCGGGATTTCCAAAAGAAAATTATCAGCAACTGCAGGAACAAACCGGATACGAAGACAAACTTATGACCATGGCCGAGCCGTTTCACTTCTGGGCCATTCAACCGTGTTCAGGTAATGAAAATGATCTCGCGTACGTGAAGAATCATTTTCCAACACACGCTGCGCGACTGGATGTAAAATTTGTCAACGACCTGGCACCCTATCACACGCGCAAAGTAAGAATACTGAACGGAGCACATACGGCACTGACACCCGTTGCTTATTTGAACGGATTACGTTTTGTAAAGGAATCTGTCGAAAATCTTTCCATCGGAAATTTCATCCGGCAGGCCATCTTCGCTGAAATTTTGCCTGGCCTTGCGGGAGACGAAAAAGAACTCGACAAATTTGCGCAGGATGTGCTGGAGCGTTTTAAAAATCCCTATATCAAACATGAACTTGGCTCCATTGCCTTAAATTCCATTTCCAAATTCAAGGTCAGAGTGTTGTCGTCGATCCTCCGGTACTATGAGATGAACGATCGCCTGCCCGTAAATCTCATGTTTGCCTGGGCTGCATTGATTTGCTTTTACAAAGGCGAATGGCGCGGCAAACAAATCCCGCTAAATGATGCGCCGGATGTTATTCATTTTTTTAAAGAAGCATGGAAATTGGATACTGTAAATGAGGTTGCTTCCAAAGTACTTTCGAATCAAATACTTTGGGGTTACGACTTTACCAGTATAAAAAATATACAGGAAACAATGTCCTCTTATCTGTCGGAAATACTCAGTCTGGATAACCCTGAATCCGAAACCACATCATTGGTTAAGAAGGTTACTTCATCCAGGCTATACGGCAGTACGATTTTGTAATCGCTTTTGAAGCCGATAATGTTTTTACTATTATACCCTATCAGGTATAAATATTTATATTCACGCCAAATTTATACCCTATAGGGTATATTTTAATAATTTTAATCATATTTATACCCTATCAGGTATAATATACTTATTTTAACTATTTTTATACCCGTAAGGGTATATTTTATGGAATTATGGAGTCATTGAATCAACTCGTCAAAAGCAGACGGAAAAATTTGAATCTGAAGCAGGATGAACTGGCTGCCAAAGCTGGCGTTGGACTTCGTTTCATCCGTGATCTCGAGCAAGGCAAAAGAACATTGAGGCTGGATAAAGTTAATCAGGTATTAAAACTCTTTGGTTATGAACTCGGTCCGGTATCAATGAACAAAACTAACCTCATCGAATGAGAAAGGCTGCTATTCTAGTATACGATAAAATTGCAGGGTGGCTTACGCAAGATGAAAATGGATATCATTTTATTTATGATCCATCCTACTTAAATGAAAAAAATGCCGAGCCAGTAAGTAAAACATTACCATTACAAACCCGGGCTTTTGATAGTACTGTATTGTTCCCATTTTTTGATGGGCTTATACCGGAAGGCTGGTTACTTGAAGTAGCAGAGCAAAACTGGAAACTTAATCCACGTGATAGAATGGGACTATTAATGGCATGCTGCAAAGATTGTATAGGAGCGGTGAGCGTTCTACCTTTTGACAAAGAAGATGAAAAATAACAGATGCCTTTTTTGCTACCAGCTATTGCCGAATGATCCGATAGACTATCATCCGGCATGCAGCAAAAAAATATTTGGAACAACAACTCCGCCTGTACTGCCTTATTCGGAAGAACAAATGGGTGAACTGGCCTGGAAGATTCTTCAAAGCCATATAACTGTAACAGGCGTTCAGCCTAAAGTAACCCTTGAGTTAAGTGCAGGTGAGACAAAAGACGCTGCCAGACGCTTCACAATTGTAGGTTTATGGGGAGATTATATTCTGAAACCGCCAACACCACATTATCCTTTCTTGCCAGAAGTTGAAGATCTTACAATGCATCTTGCTTCTATTGCCAAGATCAGCGTAGTTCCTCACAGTTTAATCCGCTTACAATCCGGTTCGCTGGCATACATTACCCGGCGTATCGATCGCGTTAAAAAAGTAAAGCGGCACATGGAAGACATGTGTCAACTAACAGAGAAATTGACAGAAGAAAAATATCATGGTTCGTACGAACAAATCGGAAAAGTAATTCTAAAATATTCAGACAATCCCGGGCTTGATCAGGTAAATTTTTGCGAGCAGGTACTGTTTTCATTTCTTACGGGAAATGCAGACATGCATCTTAAGAATTTTTCATTGATCAATCTGCCCAATCTTGGTTACAACCTCGCGCCTGCTTACGACATGGTGGCAACAAAACTTGTTAATCCTACCGACGATGAAGAAATGGCCCTGTCACTGAATGGGAAAAAAAGAAGAATCAAACGAAGCGATTTCGAAGCTGCTTTTTCAAACCTGAAACTGGATGCAAAACAGCAACGTAATATATTCATCAAATTTGAAAGGGTGCTAAAGGCATGGATGGACTTCATTCAAATCAGTTTCCTTCCTGACGATATGAAGAAGCAATATGTCGATCTTACGCAATCCAGAATGAAGATCCTGCAGAAGTAAAAAATTCCAATCCGTAAAATTGAATTTATTTTTCACTACTTCTTTTGAAATTCATACCCGTAAACTCTACCTCGTACCTTTACCATTCCATATTCTCCAAACACCTATCTTCCGTCATCCAAGCTTTCTAATCACTCCATTATTTAAAATTCGTACCTCGTAAATCGTACCTTGTACCTTTACTATTCCCGTATTCTCCAAACACTTATCTTCCGTCTCACCCAAGCTTTCTAATCACTCCATTATTTAAAATTCGTACCTCGTAAATCGTACCTCGTACCTTTACCATTCCATATTCTCCAAACACTTATCTTCCGTCATCCAAGCTTTCTAATCACTCCATTTTTAAATTCGTACCTCGTAAATCGTACCTCGTACTTTCTACTCTCCTTGACCTATAACTTCAACACTCGTATCGTAATCACCTTCTCACACGCCGTCAGCCGCACAATATAGACACCCAGTCTTTTTCCTTCGAGCACATTGGTGAACTGACTGCTCAGGTGAGCTGCCGTGCCATTACCAGTTGAAAGAACATGGCCTTGTGAATCGATCAGGCTTCCCGATATAATCGTATCTTCATTTTCCGGCAATGTATAGATGTTCACGGTGCCGAATGTAGGATTGGGAAATACTGCAAAAACAGGAAGACATACGGGAACATCCGTGATCGTAAAAATAAAATCAGCCTGCGCTCCGGGTTTAATGCCACCACTTACGGACAGTATAGAGAACGTAATCGTTTCATCGTTTTCACGAAACAAATCGCGGTTCGGTGTCACCGTAAATTCAATCTCATTTTTTCCTGCGGGAATGGTACGTGTTATTTTTCCATGAACAGGGACAGGCGATGTAATATAATCAAGGATGCTGCCGTACAATACGCCGCGGCCTTCCTGTACCTTGATAACCACCGTTTGATCGTCCGGCAATGTGCTGGAAAGTTTCAGACGCACAACATACGTGCCGCTTCCTTCCTCACGGCTCACCGCTGAATCGACAAATGTCAGGATGGGTGTTGGAGGCACGGGGGAAATAAATTTAAAGCGCGAGATAACGGGTAAGTGATCCGATGTTGTTGTTCCGTAATTCGGTATTTCCAGAAAAGGCGTAATAACTTTTTCGGATCCTGCCAGGTGTTCCTCATTCAATTCATTTGTGATGATCTGATTATCGATCACCCCATCGAAGCTTATTGTCGATTTTGCACCGGCAAAACTAAGCACACGTGTTATCGGATTGTAACGCGACGTGTCCTGAACAAAATTCAAATACGAGGTCGGAAGACCCGTAACGATCGACTGACGAAGGTCATCGTTGTAATCGCCGAGGATTACGATCTTGTCGGATGGATAGTGCGCGTCGAGTGAATCTTTCAGAACTGTTTCATCATACACACGGCGGTCGTAGTCACTTTGCTGATCACCCGATTTTCCATGGATGTCGATGAACCGGATCTTTTCCGTTACGCCATTGATCGTCACATTTGCCGTGACCATGAACGGCAGGCGCCCGCTTGACCAGAAGCTGCTCGCATCACCGGTCGGATAATTCGGAAGCAAGGAGGCATCGAACAGCCGGGCAGAGTCATAAAGGTTTTCGAACATCGCCCGCGTAGAGAGAATTTCCACTGTCGCGCTGTCATAAATAACACAAACTTTTTGAGGCGGGAAAGTCGGATCAAATCCATTGAACGAAAAAGAATAACGATCCGAGCAGACGGCTTTGTAATCGGGTAGTTCGCGCATCATTTCATTAAATATAGAATCATTCGATACTTCCTGCACGGCGATCACATCTGCGTGAACAGAGTCGATAATCTGGCGTACGTTTTCCATCTGAAGTGTTTCATCAGGAGGGCCAAATGCCGTTGGAAATTCTCTGTCGATAGCACCGAAGAATTCGAGGTTCCAGTTCATCAGATCAAACGTTTCCGTTCGCGGAATAGAATCGAACGGAGTTTGTGGTTCTGCTACACCCGGAATATCGGCACGGAAGCGCGGCAACAATTGAGGATCAGTTTTGAAACGGCCCACAACACCCGTAATGTCGACCGTGCTCTGCGGTTTGGTAAGGCCCGGGATATTTGTATCGCCATCAATGCGCAAATCGGCTTGTGTTGTGCCGTTCGTTATCTGTTCCGTGCTTTGCGGATAAAATACAAATGCTTTGTTGACGAGCGAAACCTGCTGAACCGTTACCAATAATCCTTCGTTCGCAGCAAGGTCGTTGATGGAAATAAGTTTTGGCGCAATAAAACGTTTCACCGAATCCGCCAATGAAAACGATACGTTTTGGATCTCCACCTGGTTGTTGAAAAAATCGATCGTTCCCGTTACAATTACGGAATCTCCGATAGCAACGGCATTACTGAACGTAAAATCAAAAACCGATATACCGCCCGTCGCATCCTGCACAAAGGAAGGGCTGCCCTGCTCATTGGCAACGGTTACCCTGCCCGTAACGGTAACCTTCGCACCGGTACTTTTCCCGCGCGCTTCGCTTATTGGAATTATATTACTAAGCGGATCGTACCCGCTGCCCGCGAGCCGGACACTTTTGGAAATACCGCTGCTGTAGTGAAGCGCACTGTCCAGATATGATCCGTTCGCATGCGGGGAAAATTTTACGAACACCGTATCGTTGTGCGTAAGGATTACCGAATCGTCATAGTCGATCTGATCAAGTGATAGCGAAAAGTCGGGTGTGAATGTATTAATGTGGACCAGCGAGTCTGTGAGATTTGAAACAGAGACTGCATACGCTAAAACTTTGCTCGTGTTAACCGTAACTTGCCCGAAATTCAACGCCGAAGGAGACACCGTGATCGACGGCTGATTGGATGGCACCCCGGCAGGCGTAATGGAAAAATCATCTACACCCAGGGCATCATCCGAGCTGGCGACATTGAAATCCGTCCACCGTATCCAGAAGGTAGCGCCGGCAGGAATAGAAAGGTCTGTTACAATATTGGTGCGTGATCTGTGATTTGCATTACCATTCAGGGCACCTACTGTTCCGGAAAGTACAGGCGAAATAAAATCAAGGGAGTCGTTATCGATCCAGGTGCCGGTGGAAAGTGATGAAGCATTCAGGCTGTATTGAAAATCCAATCGATCGCCTTGCGTGC
>JGI24890J29729_1000449_pt1 | contig 26112 bp, 35 predicted proteins | sample FreactcultureFD7_FD_29729 | JGI IMG/M metagenome (IMG submission 29729)
CCGCCTGCGCTGGTGGCTCTACGAGCAGATCGACCGGCTCGACACCTACTGCATGAAGCACCTGTGGGTGCCCACCTGGATTCAGGTCAGGGTGGGCCGCGCATGGCAGTGGACGTTCAAGGACAACATCACCCTGACGGCGGTGGGGGATGACATCCCCAACCCGTTTGAGCGGCCCGGTGGGGAAACCCCGGTGCAGACCGTGGACGAGGCGTATCCGGTGATCTACTTCGACAGGTGCTACATCAGCGGGTGCCAGTGCGGTAAGCCCAGGTACGAGAGGCAGACCGACGATGATGAGAGGGGTTGGGGCTGTGGACAATCCGACTGCAAAGCCTGCTACTGACACCCTGCGTGACCGCATCGCAGCGGTGATTGAGGAAGAACGCAATAAGTGGGCGGGTGGTGATGCCGCATCAGAAACTTTGGCTAACGCGGTGATCGAAGCACTGGCACTGCGCCAAGAGTACGACCCGTATTCGGAACCTGAATTGTCCCGCCACCGCTACGTCACAGAATGGGAAACAGATGAGTGACAACTTGTTCAAGGAGTGTGACGACATCCCCCAGCTGATCCACCAGCTAGTCGGGCTGTCATCGGTGTGTTGGGTGGGTGGCACTACCGGAGAGTTCGATACCACGCAGGCGTTGAAGGCGGCGTCCCATGCCTTGACCCGACTCAACGAACTGGGGTGCCGGTGCTGATGAGTGACCAACCGTATCAACCTGATACCTGGAAGGTCATCATTGACGGCGAAATTGAGGACGTGTACGTCAAGGACGACGAAGTTCACGTCAGCGGCATGTGCGCTCTCAGTGCGACAGAGGCCGTCCAGTTCGCAGAGGTGCTGGTGCGTGCCGCTGCCCTGCTCCGACGTGGCGATACTGATGTCTGACATCCGCACCCGCTACCTCTCCGACACCGAGGCCGAGCGGCTCTACCGCAACCACCCGAAGATGGGCCGTTCGTACCTCAAATACTGCCCGACGTGCGACAAGACCGGAACCTACTTCTGGCGCGACAAGGACAACGAGTGCGACTGCGAGTACCAGCTCCAGCTGCACAAGCACTACCTCGCCGCCGGGATCGGCCTGACCTACCAGCGTCTCGACTGGGACGACTACGCCGGGCCGACCTCGGCCCTGGACACGCTGACCAAATACCTCGACAAGCGCGAGCAATTCCTCAAGCGGGGGATGGGCCTGTACTTCCTCGGCGACTTCGGCACCGGCAAGACGATGCTCGCCAACCTGGTGCTCAAGGAGCTTGTCAAGGACGGCTTGACGTGCTGGGCGACGACCTTCTCCCAGACCGTGGAGATGTTCACCGCCGGGTGGAGCGACAAGGCCGACAAGAACTACTTCCAGACCAAGTTCATCAACTCCCAGGTTCTGCTCCTCGATGATGTCGGTCGCGAGCTGCGCGGTACCCGAATCTCGTTGGCAGAGACCACGTTTGACGCTATCCTTCGTCAACGGGTACAGGCCGGACGCACCACGTTCATCACCACCAACATGACCCCCGACGAGCTGGAAGACGGTTACGGTGCCGCGATCCTGTCCCTGATCCGCGAGAAGAATCTGGTGCTGACTTTCGACGGCAACGACTTCCGGGGGACGGCCAACGACCGCGAGGTCTCCGAGGTTTTCAAGGGAGAGGTACGTCCGATTGTCTAGCCACGAGCGCAAGCTGCTGCTGAAGATGACCGATGTCCACGAGATCAACCGCATCTGGGATATGGGCATCCGGCGCGAGGCCTTCGAAGACCCGATCAACGGTTTCGCCTTCGAGTTCATGGTCGGCTACTGGAAAGACGCGCAGATGCAGTCCGCGCCGACGATGACCGTGATGGAGGCCGAGTTCCCGCAACTGACCCTGCCGGTGCTGGTCGAGGAGACCACCGACTGGCTGGTCATGTGGATGAAGAACCGGTATTCCAGCCGCCGGGTGCAGACCGTGGTGCGCGACGTGATGAAGCTGACCTCTTCCGACCCGGTCGCGGCTTTGGACAAGATGTGGCACGACGCATACGACGCGGCCCAGAACAACATCCCCCGCTACAGCCGGGTCGACATGACCCAGACCGTCGACGACCGCCGCGAGAGGTACAACCGGGAAATCCGCGAGAACCAGATGGCCGGTGTCTCCATCGGGCTGACCGAACTCGATGAGCACACCCGTGGCATCCTCCCCGGCGAGCTGTGTGCCGCCGCCGCCTACACCAAGACCGGCAAGAGCTGGATGCTGGCCAACGCCTTCGTCTCGGCCCACAAGGCCGGTCTGCGTCCGCTGTTCTTCACCCTGGAGATGGGCGTGCCCGAAATGGAGGATCGGATCGACGCGATCTACTCGGGGGTCTCCTATCAGCGTCTGTCGCAACGGGAGCTGACACCGCCCGAGGTCGCCGACTGGCACACGGCCCAGGACGAGGCTGCCGCCGGTGCCCCGATGTGGATCGAACGTCCCCAGCGGGGCGAGCGGACGGTCAAGCACATGGTCAACCGCGCCCGACAGCTCGGGGCCGACTTCCTGATCATCGACCAGCTGTCGTTCATCGACTCCGAGCGCGACTACACCGGCGACTCGGCACTGCGGATGAAGCACGGCGAGCTGATCTTCGAGCTGAAGGACGAGATCAGCCGAGAAGCCGCCGGGAAGCTGCCCTGCCTGCTGGCCGTCCAGCTCAACCGGCAGGCTGCCGCCGGAGGGGGCCGGGGAGAGCTGTACAACTTCGCCAACTCGTCGATGGTCGAGCAGACCGTCGACATCGCCCTGGGACTGTGGCGCAACCAGGAGATGAGATCGAACAACGCGATGGGCCTCGACATCATGGGCAGCCGACGGTGCGACACCCGGAGCTGGACTCTGGCCTGGCACCTGACCGACAGAACCGAGATTCGCATCCGAGAGGAGTTCTTCGAGAATGAGTAAGAGAAGCGTGGGCCGTGACCCCGTCGGCACTATTCGTCGGGACAACACCACCGGCTCATTGTTTTACGCCATCAGGTGGAACGAAAGTTCAGACATGGGGTGGCGGGTCGTCAACGTCATCGCGGGCGGCGACTACCTCGCCTCCGATGCCGACATGAGGCACTGGGTCGTCCTGTACCGTCCCGCGATGGCCCAGGCTCAATTGTGAGCGACGTGGGCATGGAGAACGACGGGACGGGCCACACTCACACCTGGGAGCGCAACGGGGGCGCGTGCGTGTGCGGGGAGCCGGTGCCGTCGTGGTTGCAAGCCGCCTGGGATCGCTACGCCGAGAAGACCACCGAATGAAGCTGTGGCTGGATGCCAAGCGCGAGCCGGAACCCCAATGGGTCTGGGCCAAGACCGCCCACTGCGCCATCGTCATGCTCAAGGGCGGCTGCGTCGACAAGATCAGCTTCGCCCCCGATCAGCGTGCCATCGTCGCCCCGGTGGTCGATTGGATGATCGACAACGATGTCCACCCCCACCGCGCCACCCACAAGCGCGGTGACGGTGTCGGCGAACCGCGCGGATTTCTTCAGGTGATCAGCCGGGCCGCGCTATGAGGATGGCACTGGATCGGCTCAAGTCCGATGCCCAGTACCAGGACTACCTGCGCCGCCTCGATGCCCGCGCCGTCCTCGACCACTACGGGGTGGAGAACGACCGCGATGAGGTCACCCACTCCGGTGAGACCGAGGTGATCCACTCGTGCCTGCTCGACCGGGTCGACCGGCATCACAACAACGGCGACCAAAACCCTTCTGCGGCATGCAATCTCGATAAAAAGCTGTATGTCTGCATTGCCCTCGGAGCCTGGGTGATGACCATCGACGGCGGAAAACCCATTGAGGACATTGTGGTTGGCGACCAGGTGCTGACTCATCTGGGGAGATACCGTCCGGTCACCAAGACCTATTCCCGGCATGTCGATATGGATGTGATCGAGTATCGCCCCAACGGGTCGCGGACGTTTCTGATCACCAAGGACCACAAGATGCTCACTGCACCACGCTTCTCGTGCAGTCGCTGCGGCAAGCCTGCCAAGGGTTGTCGACATGTTCCGGTCGGCTCGGCAGGATGGCATCGGGGGGAAGAGATCGCCAACCATGTCGTCGTGCGGGGCAGGCTTACTGCCATTGAGGACGTTGATTGCGTCCAGGTGCAGGACGGTCCGGTGCACGCCAACAACAATCTCAAGACCGAGTGGGTGGATGTCACCCCCGACCTCATGCGTCTGGTGGGGTACTACCTCTCCGAAGGCAGTGCCGACCAGAACGGCGTGCAGTTCTGCCTCAATCCGCAGGAGTCGCACTACGCCGACGACATCGAGCTTCTCCTCAAGGAGTGCTTCGGACTGTCAGCCAAGCGGTGGTTGATCAGCGGAGGACTGTATGTGCGGGTCGCGTCGCGAGGACTGTCCCGGTTCTTTGTCGGTCAGTTCGGGTCGGGCTGCGACCGCAAGCTGCTTCCCTCCTGGGCGATGACCCTCCCCGTCGACAAGCAGCGTGAGCTGCTGCGCGGGCTGTACCGGGGTGACGGTTCGGTGTCGAAGACGCACCAGAGCAAGCTGCTGCTGGCCAACCCGAAACTGGTCTACCAGGTCTGGCAAATCCTCACCCGATTCAACGCCCGCATGAGTCTGGCACAGCACGCTCCTCGTGCCACCTCATTTGGCGGGATGTCCCGCCCGACGGCATCTATCATTTGGGCCGACGACTGCTCCCAGGACTTTCGGGAGATCAACGACAAGTCGTCCTACCCGTTCCGGGAAGAGTGGCGTGGCGGCTCCCGGCAGTGGTTTGCCCAAACCGGCGAAGAATGCGTAGCGGCACGCTGGCAAGAAGTGCCTTACGCCGGAACGGTCTACGACCTGGAGGTCGCTGACGACCACAGTTTCGTCGTGGAGGGCGTGGTCAGCAGCAACTGCTACGCCTACTGGGGCGGCGACCTGTTCCACCTGATCCAGAAGCTGGAAGACAAGGACTCCTTCGAGGAAATCCTGCCGCTGGTCTCCCAGTTCCTGGTCGGCGCGACCCTCAACCAGGACGAGTGGGAGAGCGAAGTCGTTAGCATGCTCGCCGCCCTCAACGGCAAGGGCTACGCCCTGGAGCTTCCCTCCTATTCGGAGCGGGTGCTCTCGGCGTGGGCGTTCGTCCACCCCTACCTGCACGAGCGGGGCATCGACTCCGAGACCGCCTCCCGGCTGCAGATCGGCTGGCGCGAGGACGACAACCGGATCATCATCCCCCACTTCTGGGACGGCAAGCTGGTCGGCTGGCAGGCCCGCGCGGTACCGCCCCGCCCCGGTCAATGGCCGGGCACCGTCAACGACAAACCCAAATACAAGTCGACCTCCGGTTTCCCTAAATCCGACACCTTCTACCACGACCACTCGCGGCCCTTCCCGACCAAGGGCGAGGTGCTCCTGGTCGAGTCGCCGTTCTCGGTGATCAAAGCGACCGCACTCGGCGTGGGCACCCCGGTATTGGCCAGTTTCGGGGCTAAGGTGTCCAAGAACCAGACCGACATGCTGATGGACTACGACCGGGTGGTGCTGTGGCCAGACCCCGACCCCGCCGGTCAAGTGATGGAGCGCACCGTGATGAACCGGCTCGCCGATCACCCCGGCCTGTTCATCGTCACCCCCGACGACGGCAAAGACCTGGCCGACTACGACACCCTGTCCGACGTACAGGACAAGATCGACTCCGCTATCCCGGCGGTGCTGAAATGAGAGGAGATCGTCGTGGGAAAGAAACGCCCCTCGGTGCGTAGCCTGCCCTCCGGGGAGAAGGTTCTGCACAACCCCGACGGCAGCCAGTTCCTGGTTCCCGAGAACAAGGTCGCCCGTTTTCTGGAGGCCAATCACGAGGCCACTCAGGAGAAGGTCGCCGCTTTGGACACCGCCATGATGGAGGCCATCCAGGCCAAGCGCGATTCCCTGGATGCCGGTGACGCGGTGCCCCATGACAAGCGACCCATCTAGGGTCTTCGACTCCCGGCTCTCCGAGCGTCCCGGCTCCGGGTACCCCAGCTGCAACACCGAGCTGTGCCGGATTCCGGCCAACACCGCCGATCCCCACGGCTACTACGCCGAGCTGGGGGTGCCGCCCTGGTCGACCACCGAACAGATACGGGCGGCGGTGCGGTCGCTGTACCGGCAGCTGCACCCCGACACCGGAACCCGCCCCGACCCCGACCGGCTCCAGCGGGTCAAGCTGATCTCGGAGGTGCTCCTCGACCCCGAATCGCGGGAGACCTACAACCGCACCCCGCCCGGCAAGAGGATGCTCGACAAGGTCTACCGGGCCGAGCTGGGTGAGCTGGACTTCAGCGGCCTGGCCCCCGAAGAGGTCGAGGAGATGCTGTCCCCGGAACCGGCAGCCCCGCCCGCCACCGGACGCTGGTACGACTACCTGTCCGTTGACCGGGACGGCGGCGACATGCACCTGGCCCAGCGGTGGTACTCGCATCTGGTCGGTGTGGCACCGATGTTCGGCTACCGCCGCCGGATCAGAGTCCTCATCCACGACGGCCCGGCTTTCTTCCATCCCGAGACCGCCGTGATGGCGATCCCCCGCTCCTGGTCGCCGTCGCGGTCGCTGGCGTTCGCGTTGTTCGTCGTTGTGGCCGGTCTCCGGATGACACTCCGACACGCCGACGGGTAGCCGCTATTTGTCGGTGCCGTGATGTAGTCTCCCTCACAGCCGTCTAAAGGCGGCGACACATCAATAGTTCGGGCCGGAACCCCCGGCCCCCAGTTGACGAAGCGAGGACGTATCATGCGCGTTGGTTTGAGTGCCCTGGAGACCCCGGCCAAGTCCGGCGGAAACAGCGGCGGCGGTGGGATGGGTCGCTACCTGTCCTATTTCATTCTCGGTGACGGCGAGACCAAGATTATCCGGCTCCTCACCGATGCCACCGACCTGGTGGCCGTGAAGTTCCACGAGTTCATTCAGGACAAGAACGGCAAGTTCCAGAACTTCGTCTTCGCCCCCGACTTCCACGGCGGCGGCGAGGACTGGGTCGCCAAGTACGGCGGCAAGACGACCGACTACAACACCAAGGAGCTGGTCGACTCCAAGCCCCGCGAGCGGATCGTCGGCATCGCCGTCGAGCGCGAAGAGATTCAGGTCGAGGAGAATGGCCGCAAGGTCGTCAAGACCCAGGACAAGCTGACCCAGTTCGAGGGCAAGGACGGCAAGGTCTACAACGCCCGCAACTTCATGGTGATCAAGCAGTACAACGCCTTCTGGCGGCAGCTGGGCGGCTACCACAACGAGTTCGGGACGATCTGCGACCGCGACTACAAGATCACCCGCAACGGCACCGGGCGCGACATCGTCTACTCGATCATCCCCAAGAACCCGGATGCCGACTGGAACAACGACGGCAGCTCGCTGGAGGCCCTCCACACCCTCTACGGGTACGGCACCGGCAAGGACATGGACGGCAACGAGCTGACCGTGGAATCCGATGACCGTTTCCTGTACTGCCGGGAGACGCTCACCGAGTGGTTGGAGAACCAGTCCTCCGAGGATCGGGTGCGCGAGGCACTGGTCGGTGGAGACACGATCACCGCCGTCAGCTCCTCCGGCCCGGCACCGTCCTGGGCCAGCGATGCCCCCGACGAGCCGCAGGCCTCCCCGGCCCCGGCATCCGCCAACAGCGAGGTCTCCTCGCTGCGTGCCCGCCTGGAACGTCACCGGTAGGCAACACACAGACCCCCTACTCCGGTAGGCCCACAAGGCCGACCCCATCGGAGACCCGGCCATAAACCGGTACGGGGCCGACTCCACCCGATATGGGGATAACGGGTGGGGTGCGGAAGATGCTGGGCGGCAAATGTCCATCCCGTTGTTCCCGCAAGAACAGCCTCCCAGCATCTTCCCCACCGGTGAATCCCTTTGGCGGACAAGGAGATCGGTGACTCTTCACAACCATAAGAAGATAGACGGCTTCGACTACGAGGTCTCCGAATACGGCGAGGTTCGCTCGCTGCCGCGAACCATTATTCGCAGCAATGGCAGGCCGCAGGCCGTCGCCGCCAAGGTGCTCAAACCCCGCTGGAACGGCGGGCACTGGCAGGTGGTGTTGTACCGCGACAAGAATCGGTGCGTTCGTTTTGTTCATCACCTGGTGCTGGAGGCTTTTGTCGGGCCTCGCCCTGACGGCATGATGGGTCTGCACCTGGACGACGATCCGAACAATAACGATCACTTGAACTTGTACTGGGGCACCATGCAGGACAACGCTCTGGATCGGGTGCGCAATGGCAAGGATCACAACGCCAACAAGACGCATTGCAGGCGCGGCCATTTGTTGTCGGGAGACAACTTGGCCCCCTGGTGCAAGAACCCCAATCACCGGCATTGCCTGTCTTGTAATCGGGCCAACACGTTGTCTAGCTACTACGAAGGCGACGAAAACCATCGTCAGCAACTCTCTGATTGGTATTTTCAGAATATCATGCAGGGAGTTTGATGACTCTCCATAACCATAGCGAACATTCATTTTTGGATGGCCGTTCGCGGTGCCTGGAGATGGCCCAGGCGGCACTGGCCAACGGCGACGAGGCCCTGGCGATCTGCGACCACGACGAGGTCGGCGGGCACCTCGACTTCCAGAAGGCCTGCCGCCAGGTCGGCGTGAAACCGATCTTCGCGACCGAGGCCCGGTGGGTGCACAGCGTCGCCGCCAGCCGCGAGAACAAGACCTCGGGACGCGACTCGTCGCACATCATCCTGCTCGCCGCCGACCGGGCCGGACTCAAGAACCTGTGGGCTTTGTCGTCGCTGGCCTACGAGCCGGAAAACTTCTACATGAAGCCCCAGCTGGAGCCAAACTTGATGCGCCAGTACGCATCCGGGCTGTGGGCCTCCGACGGCTGCGGTCTGACCCGGTTCACCAACTACGTCAACGACGGCGATGAGGACGCGGCCCGGCGCGAGTGGGGTGTCCTGCTCGACATCTTCGGCGACAGGTTCTACTCGGAGCTGCACACCTTCCAGATCATCGAGCCGGTCACCGACGAGGACAAGGCACTCAACGCCCGGATCACCGCAATGAACCAGGCCAAGATGCGGTTCGCCAAGGAGATGGGCGTGCCGTTGGTCGTCGTCAACGATGCCCACTACGCGCTGAAGAACCAGTGGGAGGAGCACCGGCTGGTCTACAACCTGTCCACCCAGGCCTACCGCAAGGATCAGGTCGAGGCCAAGGGCCAGGCAGCCGACTGGCTGATGAACCCCGAGGAGATGGTCTACTACCTTGGGCGGCACGGGATTCCGGTCTCAGTAGCCCAGGAGGCCATCAAGAACACCCGCTGGATCGCCGACCAGTGCAACGTCGAGATCACGCCCACCCTGAGCATGCCCCGGCTGCACCCCACCGATGAAGATGACGTGAACGCCTTCCTCGACAACATCGCCGAGGGATTCAAGAAGTTCATCGTCGACAAGGGGCTTCCCGAGGGGCCGTACTTCGAGCGACTGGAGTACGAGGCGAAGGTCATCGTCGACCAGGGGATGGCCGGGTATTTCAACATCGTCGGCGACTACGTGATGGCCGCACGCAGCGGAAGCTACCTCCCCTGGATCAAACCCAACGCCGACCCCGAGCCGTGCCTCTGCGGGCCAGGGAGAGGCTCCGGCGGCGGCTCCCTGGTCAACTACGTCCTGGGCATCACCAGCCTCGACCCGATCAAGTACGACCTGATGTTCGAGCGTTTCCTCAACCCCGACCGGCCCGACTACCCCGACATCGACGTGGACTTCCAGAAGTCCAAGCGCGGCGACATCAAGACCTACCTGGGCGCGCGGTACGGCACCGAGAACGTCTGCTCCATCGGCACCCGCGCACGCTCGGGGCCGAAGCAGATGCTCAAAGACCTGTGCCGGGCGATGGGCATCGACTTCACCGACACGCTCAAGATGGTCGACCTGATCGGTGAGGTCGACAACATCGAGATCGTCGACGAGGACGATATCGACGACGACGCGCAGCCGCCGACCTGGGACGAGGTGCTCTCCGAGCTGGGCGGCGACCTGGCACCGTGGGCGCGCAAGTACCCCTTGATGTTCCAGCGTCTGGAGCAGATGGTCGGACTGGTGCGCCAGGCCGGTGTCCACGCCGCCGGTGTCGTGGTCAACACCGAACCCCTCCTGGGCAACATCCCCACTCGCGTCAAAAAAGGTGTCCGGGCGACCCAGTTCGACATGACCGAGATCGCCGAGATGGGCGGGGTCAAGGACGACCTGCTGGCCAACAAGGGACTCGATGTCCTCGACATCGCCCGGCAGCTGATCTTCAACCGGCACCGGGTCTGGCTCGACTACGACGGCTTCGGTTTCGGTGTCCCGGCGGGTGCCGAGAAGGTCATCAGCTTCGGCGACGAGCAGTACAACGACCCCGTCATCTGGGAGCAGATCGACCGGGGACAGACCGCCGGTATCTTCCAGATCGGCACCCCCGGCGGCACCAAGCAGGCGATGCGGTTCAAGCCCCGCTCACTGGTCGAGCTGGCCGACCTCGCCTCGATCAACCGGCCCGGCGTGATCCGCGCCGGTCAGCTGGAGCACTACCTCAAACGCCGCAACGGCGACGAGGACATCACCTACGACCACCCGATGATGGTCGAGATCACCGGCCCGTCGGCCTCGACCTACACCTACGGCATCCTGGTCTACCAGGAGCAGCTGATCCGTACCGCCCGCATCCTGGCCGGGTTCACCGCCGGGGAGTCCGAGGAGCTGCGCAAGGCTATCGGCAAGAAGCTGGCCGACAAGATCGCCGAGATCAAGCCGAAGTTCATCGACGGCTGCCTGGCCAACCCCGAGTTCACCTCCCAGGGCGGCACCCGTAACACCGCGTTGAAGATTTGGGGGAGCCTGGAAGCCGCCGGAGCGTATGCCTTCAACAAGGCCCACGCGACCGGCTACGCGATGCAGCCGTGCTGGGAAATCTGGACGAAGCACTACTACTTCGACGAGTTCATCGTCGGCTGCCTGACCGTAATGCCCGAGAAGACAACGGCTTTCGTCCGCGAGTGCCGCAAGCGTGGTCGACCGATCCTGCCCCCGGATATCAACAAGAGCGGCCCCAACTTCACGCTCACCGACGAGGGAATCCGGTTCGGACTCACCTCGATCCGGGGGATCGGCAAGTCGGCGATGCCCGACATCATCAACCACCGCCCCTACCGTTCCATCGACGACTATCTGGAGCGCACCGCAGCCGGGCGCAAGAAGGGTGTCGTCGACTCGCTGGTCAAGATCGGTGCATTTGACAGCATCAAGGATCGCTTCGATTGTGACCGCCAGGAGATGCTCAACAAGGTTTACTATCAGCGGGCCAGATTAGAGGTCGCCGCCAACAAGTGGGCCAACTTGTCAGAGGACGAGCGTAACGTCATCGTCGCCGAGAAATGGGAGAAGAAGCCCGACGAGTACCCGTCGTTCCCGTTCGAGGACGAGAAGTTCCTCTACGAGATGGAGATCGAACTGCTGGGCACCCATGTCAGCGTCGACCCGATGGCCCGCTACATCCCGATGATCGAGGGTGTCTGCATCCGCCACCCCGCCGACATCGACGACTACGACACCGGTGCCCGGTTCGTCATCGGCGGCGAGCTGATCAAGGCCAAGAGGCACAAGCAGCGCAACGGCAAGGACATGGCGTTCCTGAGCGTCCGGTGGGCCGAGGAGGACTTCGACATCGTCGCCTTCGCCGACGGCTGGGAGGCCAACAAGAGGATGCTGCAGGACACCGGGGTGCCGGTCGCCTGCGAGGTGATCAAGCTCAGCGGCAGGGGATGCCAGCTCAGCACCGTAGAACGCTTGGATTGGGTTTAGGGAAAGGGAAAGAAAATGACGAAAACCGATGTGATGGTGGAGAAGCTGCTCTCCGATCTGCAGGCCAAGTTCGGGGAGAACTCGGTCATGCGGGCCTCCGATGTCCCGGTGAACGCTCCGATCACCTCCGGATCGCTGGCACTGGACTTCGCGACCGGGATCGGTGGCCTGCCCTCCGACCGGGTCATCGAGGTCGCCGGGGACGAGGGGTCGGGCAAGACCACCCTCGGCCTGCTGACGATGATGCACTTCCTCGACGAGTTCCCCGACCGGATCGCGGTCATCCTCGACACCGAGCACAAGCTCACGATGGACTGGGTCGAGTACCTGATCGGCTCCGAGCGGATGCAGCGGGTGATCTACATCCAGCCCGACTTCATGGAGCAGGCGACCAACATGTACATCGACGCGGTGTCCTCGGGTCAGGTCGGTTTCGTCCTGTTCGATTCCATCGGCGGCTCCCCGAACAAGGCGGCAGCCGAGAAGGAGGCCGAGAAGGTTCAGGTCGGTGGAAACGCCGGTGCCGTAACGAAATTCGCTCGGGCAGCGGCCACCCACAGTTCGAAGTACCGGTGCCTGACGTTCTGTGTCAACCAGGTGCGGGCCGACATGGATGGTTTCCGTCGTCACATGACACCCGGCGGTCACGGTTTCAAGCACGCCTGCATCATGCGAATCAAGCTGCGGCGCAGCACATCCGACAAAGTTGAGGCCGTGGTCAACGGCGAGAAGATGGTCGTCGGGTTCAAGGTCTTCGCCAGCGTCATCAAGAATCAGATGGCCGCGCCGGGACGCACCGCATGGTGGTGGTTCTACAACGTCGAGACCCCCGAGTACGGTTTCGGCATCGACACGATGGACGAGATCGTCCGGCTGGCCGTCGCGACCAAGGTGATCACCCAGTCCGGTTCCTGGTATGCCCACCCCGCGCTGCCCGAGTACAAGACCTCCGGCGAGCACAAGGTGCAGGGACTCAAGGGACTGGCCGAGGCCATCGGTTCCGACAACTCGCTGCGTCAGACCATCGTCAGCGAGACGATGGCCGTCCTCAAGGAGGACAGCTCGCTGGGCGCGGATATCGCCCCGATTGACCCCGAGGCGTTAGAGGAAGACCTGGCGTGAGGCAGGAATTAGGGTGGAGTGCCTGGGAGTCCTACATCAACCGGCTGCTCGACCTGGACGCGACCCTGGCCTCCGGCTCCCAGGCCCACGATGTCGGCGACGGGGTCGACCGCCGCCACCACACCGAAACCGATTACGCACTCATGGCCGACGCGAAATACACCGAACGCAAATCGTTCTCGGTGTCGGCCAAGCTGATGGGCCAATACGTCCGGCGTGCCGCCGAAATGGGAAAAAGATTCATTCTGCCGGTGCGCCTCGTGGACATCAGGGCTAACACCGTTGATGATTACGTTGTCGTTCCTCTGCAGGATTATGTGACGTTACTAGAGACCTATCGGAAGGTAGAGCGTGGCGAGTAGTCCCTACGGTTCGGTGTTGTCGTCCTTGATCGAGAAGGAACTGCTGCTGCCCTACTTCCGCAACGCGCTGCTGAGCAAGCAGTGGCCGGACAGCTATCAGGTCAGCATCGACAGCTCGCCGTACTACGGCCACGGCGACGGGATGTTTCACCCGTCCACCCACGCCCTGATGGGCGCGCGGGAGCTGTACTACCGGTTCCACCCCGACCACCAGGAGCACCTCATCCACGAGGTGCGCAACGTCCAGTCGGAGATGACCCTGGCGATGGGTAGCGCGCTGCACGGGATCGTCCAGGCCCAGTTTCAGATGGCCGGTCTGATCAAAGACGAGAAGGATGTCGAGGTCGAGTACGTCATCGACGAACACAAGGCCCGTGGACGGGTCGATTTCCTGGTGCACCACCCCGACGGCCAAACCTATCCGGTCGAGCTGAAGACTCAGAACTCGCGCAGCTTCGAGCTGCAGAACGACATTAAGAAGACCTGGGACGCGCAGCTGTCGATGGGCCTGCACGGCACCGGCTACGCGACCGGTGTCCTGCTCGTGCTGGAGTCGGGCTACCCGTACCGGATGAAAGAGTTCCGGGTCAAACGCAACGACGCGCTTCTGTCCGAAATCTTCGCCAAGTTCGATTACGTCCGCGAGTGCATCGCCCACAACACCCCGCCCGAGCACTGCTGCCCGCTCGACTCGGTCACGATGAAGGCCTGCCCGGCACGCTTCGAATGTTGGATGGCGGGCAAGGAAGCCCGGTGATCATGAGTTGCATTGAGTTTTTTGTGCCAGGGATTCCACAACCGCAGGGTTCCAAACGGGGATTCGTCTCGGCCAACGGCAAGGTTTCGATGGTCGAGTCCGCCGCCGGAGTCAAGCCCTGGCGCAGCGACGTGAAAGTCTTTGCCGCGCAAGAGATGAAGGGCAAGGAGCTGTTCACCGGCCCGGTGCGGATGCGGTGCGACTTCGTCATGAAGCGTCCGATGTCGACACCCAAACGTCCGCCGACACCACCGGCCACCAAGAAGCCCGACCTCGACAAGCTGCTTCGGGCTATCGGGGACGCGCTGAAGGGTACCGTGTATGCGGAAGATTCTCTGATCGTCGAGATCATCGGCACCAAGAGGATCGCCGAGGAAGGCGAGCAGCCCGGAGTGACAGTCAAAGTGAATCAGATATGAGCTGGAGCCACGAGGGCGACATGGCTAAGTCCGTCGCCCGTAACCTTCAGAACGAGTGGCTGGAGAAGGTCACCGCCGAGGGGATACCGTTCATCGACGAAGAGCCGGTGATGCTCGCCGAGTCGAAGTCGATCTTCGCCAAGATCACCTTCCGCTGGCGGGCCGATGAGGAGTCCCAGCTCGACCGTATCCGGGCCGCAGTCGACCGGGTGATGGGCGACCTCTACGACGAGGGTGAGCAGTCTATCGACAATTTCTACGCCCGGCTCCGGGTCGCCGAATGCGATCCCAACACCGGGGTCGTCACCACCGACGCGGGGGGCCGCATCGTCTGGAAGAAGGACGACCGGGGCCAGGAGATCGAGGACTGGTCTCAGCTCACCGGCCAGGACATCGAGCAGTGCCTGATGGAACTCAGCCGGGTCAAGCTGGAGATCGCCCCGAAGGTCAATGAGCTTTTGCTGGAGGCGGTCTTCGCCAAGCACATTCACGACGACCAATTCCAAGATGCGTATTCGGAGCTGGTGGAGGAAACCATTCCCGGTCGTAACGCCTATGCCGCCCGTAAAACTCGCCAAGACAAATATCACGCATTCTTCTGCTACTACCTGTGGAGCAGCTCGAAAACATTCTTGGATGAGATCAACAATTTCTGCCGGGTGCTGGAAAAGGTGCGGTATTGGCGGATCGAGGAGGGTAAGAGTGGGAAGAAGACTTCCTTCGTATGATCCCGACAAGGACGGTGAGTACGCCTCCTCAAAACGTCGCGCCCAGGTCTTCAAACGCATTTACCAGAACTATTACCACTGGCAGTCGCTGAGAGAGACCGGCGAGGTGTCCGACACGCTGGCGGTCGACGGCGAAGAGATTTATATCGGCGACCTCATGACCGGGATCGAGACCCTCCCCCTGCGCCAACGGCAGGCCTTCGAGCTGATCTGCCTGCGCGGTTACACCGAGAGCGCGGCCACCGCGATCCTTCTCCCCAATTCCCGCTGGTCGACCCCGGTGCAGCAGTACAGCGACGACGGCCTGCGGAAGATGATCGCCGCCTACGACGCGAAACAGAACGGCACCTGGAATCCGGCCACGGCACGCCGGAAACGCCGAAAGAAACCCTGTGATGACACGCCGGAGTCTCAAGAATTTATAGCGGCCCCGAATTCGGGATGTAGCATATCAACAGAACACGAATCACAAGGGCTGAAGTCAGCCGACCCGGACACCGGAGAGAATGGTGTCTAACCCCCAGTCGATATGCGCCAAAGTGGCATCGAAGGTGAAGGATCACCCCACCGATGTCCATGCTGAACGATCTGTACAGCGGAATCAATTCAGACTTAGAAGAACAAGCCAACGCGATTCTCCGCGAAGGCCGACGCGGGATCACCGCGCTATCGGAGAAAAAAGATTATCTCACCGAGGAGCAGCTGAACCTGCGGCAGGCCCGCGAGGTGCTGAACTCGAACGGGTTTCCAGACCCCTCGATCCGGCAGGGACTCTACCGGCGGGCCTACAGCCCGCTGGCCGGTGGCAGGCCCGGCAGGCGACCCAACGACGACATGTAGCCACAGGAGGGCGACCATGACCGAGCCGCTTCCCCGCCGGGCACTGACCGCCCGCCAGCTGGAGGCTGAAGTCAACCGGGAGGTCGCCGCGATCCGGCGCAAGACCCCCGACCGCGTTCCCGAGCACCGGTGCCGGGTCTGTCAAGACCCCGAGTCGCGGAGCCGGGTCAACCGGCTCCTGGCGCACGGCATGAAGGTCGGTGAGATCGAGGGCTACGTCGAAGACCTCAACGCCAAGAGGGGCAAGAACAACCAGATCACCTACTGGTCGATCCTGCGGCACTCGGAGCGTCACTTCAACGTCCAAGAACCGGCCAACGCCGCCCGGCGGCGGATTCTGGAGAAGCGCAAATCTCAGGTCGCCGAGGAGATCGGCGACGCGGCTGCCCACCTGCTGACCGGGATGGCCTACCTCGACATCGTCGCCCAGAAGGGCTTCGAGAACCTCATCGACGACGAGACGGTCGTCGACTACGAGACCGGACTCAAGGCTCAGCTCAAGCTCGAAGAGCTGGCCCGCGACGGTGCCGTCGATGAGCAGATCGCCGAGATGCGCCGCGACGTGTCCCTGCTTCAGCAGGCCGTCCGCGATGTGGTGCCTGCGGCCCTGATGTCTCAGATCATCGACCGGATCGACGAGCTGAAGGGCACCGTCCGCGACGACGTGGTCGATGCCGAGCTGGCCGACGACGAGGAGGTCGACGACGACGTGGGCTACGACCCCGTCCTGTCGGCGGATGCCAACGACCTCCTCGGCGAGGACTGACCGTCCCTGTAAAGCCGTCCCAGAACGACCTCAAAGGGTAGTAGCGAGGAAGAGGCAATAGTGGCCACCGAGGCGGCAGTTCAAGTCATCCCATCGTCGGCAGATGTGCCGGGGATGAGCGTCGTCACCGCCTCCCGCAGCCAGAACGCCCCACGATCCGGTCTGATCTACAACCCCGACACCCTCGCCGCCGCCGAGCCGGTCTGGTTTCACCCGATGCCCAACGGCGACTACCTGGCCCTGTTCTCCCGCCGGATGACCGGGGCGACCCTGGCCGGAACCACGATCAACGACATCCTGCTGTTTAACGGCTACACGGTCGATACGGCCCCGTCCTGGGCCGTGGTAGGCCCTGAGACCGGTCGGGTGCAGCCGGTCGGCCTGATCCCTTCCGAGCAGCCGGGGACGCGCGTCCTGGTTGCCGCCGCCAGCCGGGGCAGCTACCTGTTCACGCTGAGCCGGTACAAGCGGGCCGAGGACGACACCACCCATGCCCTGCTCCAGAACTTCCGGGTCACCAGCCAGCGGGGGATCACCCTCCTCGGCGAGGAGCTGGTGCCGGGAAATTTTGCCCTGGGCCTGTACTGCGACAACCGCTACCTTTGGCTCACCGGCGACGACGGCGACGGCTACCTGTCCCTGGCCCGGAAGAACTGGAGCCGAATCGGCACCGACGCGGATGCCAACCCGACCATGAACTGGCAGTTCTGGGGTTCGGGTAGCTGGAACTCCGACATCGCCCTGCTCTCGGCGATCATTGACAAGTACGGGGCGAAACTGCCCGCCGACGGCCCGTGCTCGCTGTCCCGCTATCGGGACAGCTACTACCTGATGTCGACCGTCAAGACCGTCTACCCGCCGACGATTCCCGATAGCGATGCCCGACTGTCGCTGGCCGTCACCCCCGACGACTCGACCCTCTATGTCGCCGACTACCTAGCCAACACAATCTCGGTGATCGACACCGCGACCAAAACCGTCACCGCGACCATTGCCACCCCGACCGGCCCCTGGACGATGATCGTCAACCCCACCGGAGACAGGCTCTACGTCGCCAACAAAAAAGACAACAGCATATCGGTGATCGACACCGTCAACCGCAAGGTGTCTGCAACGATCACTATCGGCAACGCCGGTCAGATGGCGATTAACGCCGACGGCACCAGGCTGTACATGGTCAGCCCACTTCCGAATACTGTTGTGGTCGTCAACACCGCCACCAATCAGGTCACTGACACCATCGGTGTCGGAAAGAACCCGACCGGAATTGCGTTAAGCCCCAACGGAAATCGTCTTTACGTCACCAGCAAAGACGATCACTCGATCTCGATCATCGACACCGCCACCAGCAAGGTGATCAAGACCGCCTCGGTGGGTTTGAGAAATAATCCTACCGTAATAGCAGCGACTGAGAGCAAGGTATACGTCGGAGGAACGGGTGCCATCTACTCGCTGTCCACCAGCGTCGACCGGGTGACGGCGGGTCACGACGTGACCAACATCGGTCTGTCTCTGGATGTCAGCCCAGACGGCTCTACGTTGTATCTGGCCAACACCCTGGACTCGGTGTCGGTCATCACTGCAGCGACAGGTGTCGTGACCAAAACCATCGCCACCGGAACCGATCTAGGTTCCGTTCAGATTGCGTTGAATCTTAACGGAAATCGTTTGTATGCGACCAACACCTACGACAAAACTGTCACGTTTATCGACACCGCAACCAAGTCTTCTACCGACGTTGTAATGCTGTCCAGCAGCACCACGCCGAAGACATCGGTGTTGATGAATCCCATTATCGCCCAGATAAATTCGATCCTGAACGGTGTCATCAATGGTTTTATCGGAACCACCACTTCGACGGTAGGGATACTGACCAGCCTGCTCGATCAGGCGGTCTCAACAGTCACCGGCCAGAGCGGACTCGTCAACAACACGGTCAAGAATCTCGTCCAGCAGCTGCTGCAATCGCTTACCGGGTCGAGCACCGTCGTCACCGACCCGGCGACGATCATCGAGAGCATCATTCGGGCGATCACCGATATCCCCGGTGTCGAGGGAGTCCTCACCCTGGCCCAGAACTATCTCCAGGGCACCATCGAGACGATCCTGGGCCTGGCCACCGACGTGATCACCCTCAACCCGGCGAAGCTCCTCGAAGACATCATCCGGGCGATCACCGGGATCAGTGTCGGCACCGGCAACACCGGCGGTACCGGGATCGTCACGGTCGGCACCGGTCAGATCAGTTTGACACCCGAACCGTCCTGGGACTCTGTGGTCTACACCAGCCGCAAGGTGCAGCAGGTCTGGGAAAAGCACGGTTTCACCTACCCCATCGCGGCGACCACCACCACCTACGAGGACGGCGGCGGCTACCTCCAAAGCCAGATACCGCTGACCCCCGGTTACGGCGTGACCCCCACCTCGGCGGAAGTGACCTTCCTCGACGAGTTCAGCGACCACACCCAGGTGTTCACCGGCACCAGCCCCCATACCGTGATCCTTCCGCCCACCGCCCAAGTGGTCGGCACGACGGTCTCCACCGAGGGCGTGATCCTGGTACCCGACACACCGACCAGCTTCGCCCCCTCGCTGAGCATCGCCGACGCGACCGTCACCGAAGGCAACCTCGGCCCCCGTACCGTGACCTTTCGGGTCACGCTGTCCTCGGCCACCTCGAACACGGTCACCGTCGTTTACGCCACCAACAACGTCACCGCGACCGCCGGTTCCGACTACACCGCCGCGACCGGAACCGTCACCTTCGCTCCGGGTATCGTCTCCCAGCAGGTGACCGTGACGATCTCCGGTGATCGTACCTACGAGCCGGACGAGACGTTCACGGTCACGCTGTCGGCCCCCACCAACGCCACCCTCGACGACGACACCGCCGTGTGCACCATCGTCAACGACGACCAGGCCACCCTCATCGAATCCCTCCTGGCCGACTTCCAGAACATCGTCAACGGCATCACCAGCGGGGCGATCAATGTCGGCTCTGCCATCGTCACCGCCGTCGGCACCATCCTTGAGCAGTCGACCCGGACACTGACCGGGGTCGTCGGCGATACGGGGACGCTCGTCGCCAGCCTGGTCGATCAGTTCTTGAATTACGTTTCCGGCGGCAACCTCGATCTCGGCGACTACCCCTCGCCCCAGGCACTGCTCGCCGACATCCTGAAAAAGATCGTCGGCGGCACCGGCGAAATCGACTCGACCGTAGTCGGTTTCGCCAACCAGCTGTTCACCATCGTGACCGGTGCCGGGTCGGCAGTCCTGGGTGGTGTGGTCACCGTCTTCCAAGACCTGATCGGTTCAATATTCGGCCTCTTCGGTGGGGCACCCTTCGCCATGATGTCCGCCGCCCCCGGACTGATGTCGGTGTCCGGCGACAACGCCGCCCCGGTGGTCTACATGCCCTACACGATCCACAACCAGTCCACCGCCGACATCGTGGTGATGCCCGCCAGCCGCGACAAGGGTGTCACCGTCCTGCGCGGGAGCGGGATCACCTTCACCCCCTACGCCGCCGACCCGCTGAAGCTCAAGGACTGGTCGTGGGATTACGCCGCCGAGCGTTCACCACGACCCCGGCAGGGTTTCCCGTTCATCACAACCCGACGGCTTAACATCAACACCTACCAGATCGCCATCACCGGAAGCCCAAGCTCCGGTGTCTTCCGGCTGATCCACGACGGGCATGTGTCGGAGAAGGTCACTATCAGCCAAACCCCTTCCACGACAAGGGATAACATCAGTGTCGCTATCGCCTCGCTCGGTTCGGTGGTCAACTACACGGTCACCGCAGACTCGGCCACCCAGTTCACCGTTGTCATTCTGGAGGACTCCAGCACTCTCGGTGTTTACTCCTATCGGTTGCTTAACGGCACGTCGCCGAAAGTTGAAGTGACACAAACAGATTCCGATTCGACGATGCTGACACGGTGGGCGATATTTGAGCCGAATCCGCAGCCCGCATCGGTGTCCGGAAAGGCGAAGGACGCGGCCATCCCTCGCCGCCCCAGCACCACCGAGACACCGTTGGGTCTGGCCGAGATCATGGCCCAGTTCTCCAAGGTGGTCACCGTGGTCAGCGACGGTGTGGTGGCCGTCGGTGCCGGTGTCATCGCGACCCTTACCGACATTCTCAACGAGGCCGTCTACCTCATCACCGGATCGAAGATCGCCGACACCACCGCCGCCCACGCACAGGTCACCGACTTCCTTCAGAAGCTGGCATCCGGTGACGGTGTCACCAACGATGCCGGGTCGGCGTTCGAGAGCGTCCTCCGGCAGATCACCGGCGGCACGGGTTTGACCAACCTGCCCAGCCTCCCGGCGACCCCACTGGACTTCGTCACCGCCGCCGTCGGTGCCATCGAAGGCACCATCCAAACGCTCGCCGAATGGCTCCAGAAAATTCTGAATGCGATTACCGGCAACTAGCCTCGCGTGGTGTAGTCTCTGCCACATCAATTAGAGTCCACCCACAGAAACGGAGCAGCATGCTCGTCGCCGATCTCAAAGACCATCTGGACGGGGTGCAGGAGCGCAGCCTGGAAACCACCCTCGGTGATATCGAGGTCGATTCCGAGGCCCGCACCATCCGGCTCTCCTCCGGCGAGGAGTTCCAGCTCGACGAACAGGCCGAGCGGAGCCTGGCCAATTACCTGGGTGTGTCCAAGGCGTATCTGGCCAAGTGCCCGCCGGAGCTGAAGGCCCACAACATGAACTACTGGCTGCGCCGCCGCGAGAACGCCGCCGCCGTCATCGAGGCCGTCGACAACCACTGGGTGACCATTCACAAGCCCGGTCTGCTGATCCTGCCCCTGGCCCGTGTCGCCGAGGTGATCACCGAGACGATGAACCCCGATTACGAGATCGTCCAGCTGATCCGTAACGACACCAAGTTCCACATCGACATCATCACCGACCACCAGGTGCAGGTCGATGCCGACGAGCGTATCGAGGATCGCCGCCAGGGCGAGCGCACCGTCGGCGACATCACCCACGGCGGTATCCGGATCATCTCCAACCCGACCGAGGTCGAGGCCCCGCAGGTGCTGACCTACCTGCACCGGCTGTGGTGCACCAACGGCTCCACGTCCCCGGAGAGCGAAGGAACGATCCGCCTGAAGGGCAACACCATCGACGACATTTTCGTCGAGCTGGAGGGCGCGTGCCGCCGCGTAATGGGCGACCTGGATTCCAAGCTCGACTCCTATGCCGCACTGGCCCGCACTTTCCCGCCCGGCTCGCCGGTGCGGTTCGCCTACCAGCTGGGCCGCGAGTACGGGCTGACCCAGCGTCTGATGGATCGGATCATCGAGCGGGTCAACGTCCTGCCCGAGGACGCGACCCTCTACGACATCCAGCAGGTGTTCACCGAGCTGGCCAACGGCTCGGTCAACTACAAGACGATGATCAAGCTCCAGGGCCTGTCCGGCGAACTCGCGTTCAACACCGAGCAGGTCACCCACCGGTGCGGCACCTGCGAGCGGTTGCTGCCCGGTGACTAAGACTTACTTCAAGGCGGACAGCCTGGAGGGGGCCTTCCGACACCACCTCCCAGGTGAGGTCGGCGGCGTTGCCTGCGTGGAGTGGCCGGGGAGGATTGCCTCCACCGGGTACGGCAGGATGTTCTTTAGGTACCGGGATTACCACGCTCACCGGGTGTCCTACACGATCCATAGGGGTGCCATCCCTGACGGTCTGTGGGTGCTCCATGACCCCGAAGTCTGCAACAACCCCCGGTGCGTCAACCCTGACCACCTCCGGCTGGGAACACCTGGCGAGAATCAGCGCGACCGCAGGGTTGCCGGTACCGACATTCGGGGCGAGCGGGTGGCCGGAGCCAAGCTTGAAAATGACGACGTGATTGAGATTCGCAGGCTCCGCAAGGGCGGGGCTACTGAGATGGAGTTGGCTGAACGGTACGGAGTTCACCGAACGAGCATCAACCTCATCATCAACCGCAAGACGTGGGCGCACTTGCCCGAGGAGGCCTGACGTGGAACTTGGAAAATCCGCCGAGATCAAGGAGCTGTACGAGGACGAGAAGGTCACCCTGACCGAAATCGGTAGGGTGATGCGCTCCCGGTACGCCAACCCCGGCCTGTCCACCCCCAAGGAGGAGGTGGATCGCCGCAATCGCTACGCCCGCGAGCTGATCGAACGGTGCGCCGAGGTCGGTTTCGTCGCCGACGTGGAGTGGGTGTGGGCATCCGACGAGAAGGATGCCGACGACATCCCGCTGCGCCAGTCGCCGACGGTCTCCGACGACCCCGACGACCAGAACCTGTACTACATCCCCCGGCTGATAATCTCTGCGCGCACCGAGGTGCTCAAGGAGTACGACCACGACAAGCAGGCCCATGAGGTTCGCGCGGGCGTGTTCGACGGCATCAAGGGCGTGATCGACCCCAACACGGGGACGCTCAAAGAGGATGCCAAAAAGAAGGATATTTACTAACATGGTTGATATGCCGAAAAAGGCTACCGCGCAATCGTTTTCGGCTGGAATGAACACAGAAGCGGGGTTGTCTCCGTTGCATTGGTCGGACAAATGTTTCCTGTGCTCCGGTGAAATCGGCGAGACCGATCAGCGTCAGTTCTATCAGGGCAAGGCGGCAATGATGTTGTGCCACACCGGATGCCTGAACGTGATGAACACCAACGGCGGCAAGCCGGTGGACTACCACCGTGCAATGGGTGACTCCGCTGTCCGCTCGGCGGGCTTGGAACCGTCCTACACGGGGCCGGGCTGGCTCGACTTCCCCGACCTGCCCGCGCTGCAGGCCTACACCCAAAGCAATGGCGAAATCCCTTCCCACATCAAGGTGACGGTGGGGAAGGTTGTCGTCCAGGTCGGCGAATGAGGGGCGGCGGTACGCGCACCACGGTCGTCCGCAAGACGGCCTCCAGCCGCCGCCGTCGAGACCGGTACACCCGAGACTCGGCCCGTGATCCCTGGGGGGCCAAGCGCGAGCTGACCACCAACGAGGATGACTGGGATGACAGCGAAGTCGACACCGCGTGTTGAGATCGACATCCGGGGAACCCGAGTGGGATTTCTTCGCCGAGATATACGACAGATCAGTGATCGGGAGAGGGAGCTGGTTGACCGACTGGTGGAGTCCCAACAGCGAGAAGCCGAAGTCGACGAAACCGTCACCCGAATCGTCATCGAAACCGACTACCCCGACCCCGACCGGCTGGCCTACACCGCCAGCTACCGGATCGAGGTCAACGGCGAAGAGCGCGCCGCCGCCGTTGACGAGAGCGAATGTGATGATCGCGGTGAGTCGCCGTGAGGCCGACACCTTCAAGAAGGATTTTCCGCAGTTTCGGCTACACGTCACCGTCACCCCCCAGTCCACGCCGTCGGGGTTTTTAGTCGGCGAATACGTCTGGACACCGAAGGCCCTGAACCTCCCGGCCTCGATCCGTTTACAGTTGCGCGGCCTGCTGGCACCGCTGATCGACGAAGAATCTATCGAAGAAGAATTTCCCGACACCCTGTTGTACTGGTGACCACTCTCACTAACAAGTGAGCAGGAGGTTACCGTATGCGGAAGGCCGCAATGATCGGCGGGGGCCTTCTGCTTGCGGCCAGCCTCTGGTTCGGTCTGGTTTACGGTTTTGTGTGTGCCTTCGCGAGAACGGTGGAGTGAGATGGGCGAATATCCGGCCCTTTCAGATCAAGATATTGCCGCCATCCACAATCAGAAGATCACCGCAGAGTCAACCCCCATCCTTGGCCGCGTGACTATCAGCGTCGAGCATTTGGGTCTGAGCATCTGATGGCCGAGACGCGGGCGTTCGGGAAGAGCTGGTGGTGCCACGGCGGTGGCGCGGCAGTTGTCCTGCTCATGGTCGTCGTCAGCGTCTTCCGGCACCCCCGCGATCTGATCTTCTGGGCGGCGGTCGTGTTCTTTATCGGCCACACCGCCCTGGCCGTCCGCCGCTATCTCATCGAGCGGGCGATCCGCACGACCGCGACCGTGATCCGCCACCACCAGGCCCAGACGGTGTCCGGTGTCCGGCGCACTAGCCCGATGCCGGTTCGAAGCATGCTCGTCCCTCTGAAAATCACCAACAAAGACCTTCTCCAGCAAACAAAAAACGCCTTCTGATCAGGCTATACGCTTAAGCAGTTAAAAGCCCGTGTGGTATCATGGTGTAGTACGAAACACACCACCCACATCCCTGGAGGCACCCACCATGAACCAGAAGAAGCCCTACAAGTCCGACTGGCAGCCGACCTTCCTCAAAGAGTTCGACGTGACCGCGACCGGCAAGACCTACCGGCTGGTGTCCGGCATGTGGGTCTCGGTGATCCGGCGCACCGGGCTGATGGCCGGACAGTACGAGGTGCTCTACGCCGAGCGTTCCAAAGACGGCTCGCTGATGATCCAGGTCGAAGGCCCGCTGAGCCGGGATCGCCGCCGGAAGCTGATCCGCGAGTCCGACATCAAGACCGTTCATATAAAGACCCGGCCCAAGGGCGAATAAACCCGGTCTTGTGATCAAGCTATAGCTCGTGTATCGTGGATGGCACACCACCACCCGCGACCGAAAGGCACCACCCATGAGCGCACTGCCCAAAGCCCGCAAGAGCTTCTCGACCGCACTGACCCAGGCGATCAGCGAGCAGCACAACCGCCAGATCGGCTACCACATCCCGATCCCCGGCTACGAGGAGCCGTCGAGCCGCGACCTGGTCGCCGCGAGCAACACCAACATCCGGCTCGCGGTCGACGTGTTCGGCGAGTGCGGCCTGCTCGATCACTTCTACAAGCGCGAGGAGCTGCTCGACTTCGGCACCTTCTACAACTGCCGCGAGTACGGCGTGACCGTCACCGTCGGCGGCTGGATGTTCGCCGTCTACGAGCACCGCAATTCGGATAGCATCATCATCGAGGGCTGCCCGGTCGGCGAGGTCAAGGAGTACGGCCCCTACGGCGGCGAGGACAAGTACGACACCTTGTTCGGTGCCGCCTACAACGGGCAGTACGAGGCTCGGGCGGCGATGGTCGCGATGGCCGACTACGTGCTCGACAACCCCACCGCGACCCGCGAGCAGGTCGTCCGCGCCGCAGAGACCGCGAAGGTGTCGGCATGACCGTCTACCTCCCCCACGTCAAGCTGGCCAACGTCGCCCACGGCCAGGCCGAGGTGCGATGGTTCACCCCCGCCGCTCCCGATGTCGCGTTCGGCTCCTCGCGCAGCCTCGGCTGGGTGACCCGCAACTTCGAGGGCGGGCGGTGGGTCGCCAAGGACACCGGCGGGG
>JGI24890J29729_1000450_pt1 | contig 26099 bp, 37 predicted proteins | sample FreactcultureFD7_FD_29729 | JGI IMG/M metagenome (IMG submission 29729)
AAGAGGAAGAAGAGTAATCCTCTTGCTTACAGAACGTGGTCGCCTCTGAATACGGGGCGACCACGAATCATCTCGCACAATTCTGGCGGAAACATTTTACCATCTTCATCAAAGGAAATGACGGCGAAGCCCATCTGAGCCCTGCTTGGCGTCCCTTCGGAATACTCGAACTGTGGTCCCAATGGATCTGCGAGTGTCCCAGTCTCAATTCCCCATCTTGATCCATGCCGATCCCGCATTGCCGTCACCTGCAACTGGTGGGTATGTCCGGTGGCTATGTTGACGCCGCTATGCAAAGTGTTGTTCCAAGCGCCGTGGATGCCGCCCCTGAACCTATGCCGGACTTCGAGAGTCTCATTGATGTCAAAGGCAAAGGCAAAAGTCCATGCAGGGAAATGCTCGGCAAGGGACAAAATATAGTCGCTCAGCTCGTTGGCGTTGGCTGCAATGTAGTTGTCAATTCGCAAATCGTGATTGCCTAACGTCCATAATCTATGTTGGGCATTGGGAAGCATTTTCAACCACTTTTTGGCTGTTTCAATTTCGACATCAATCTTAGGCGCCGAGCTGCCTCTTATGGATGGGTGGCGACTGATTCGTGCTCCATCAATAATGTCGCCATTTAGAATAATACCGTCGACCTTGAGTTTTTTGGCGACGGATATAAAGGCTTTATAAATTAAAGGTGGCTCACCGCTCCAAATGTGGAGATCAGATCCTATGATCCATTTGGTATTAGGGGCTTGGATTGCGGTCATCCGTGGGTAGGTCCATCGGTCCCGAACTTCTCCTTCTGGCAGACCGTCTGGAAACCTTTCTCTTGCCAGTTTAAGACGGTGGTAGAAGGTATCTGGGTTAACATTGATCTGACGAGCAGCCTCGGCACTGCTTCGGTTGTTCATTTCGAACAGACGCATTGTCTCAATCATTACATCTACGCTGAGCTTTTTATTGGGCATAGTGTTATCCCCGCCAAAGATAGGCGTTGTATAAAATAAATTCTTGTCAATTTTATATCATATTCTATAATTCGTACAGCGGGGCGGCGTATTTCTGCTGCTTCTACGTCTAGGGGTGGCCGAAGCAGAGCAGCGTCAGGCCACCCACCCGCTGCTTGACAGGCCATAAATTTAATATTAGCTTGAAAATAAGAAAGCCTCGGGGAGCAATCAGCTCTATACCCGAGGCCTATCTGAACTAAACAGTCTTTTGCCGGACGACGTTCAGACGAGATAGTTGTAGGTGTTCGCGCCTGTTCAAACAATCTCCTCTGGTTCGTCCCCGAAACGATTGTGTAAAATGCCCAGTTATTTCTATAACTGATTGAGCATCAACACGTCGAGACTGGAAGGGGGCTTTGACTATTCACCCCATCAAAACGAATAGAGACGCGCCGGAGTCATCAAACCGGATGGACACCGCTGGTTTTTTCCCCACTGGAGATGGTGGGATATTCCGACGGCCCCGACGCTGGTCGAGCTAGGGGATAGCCGCAGACGATTCAAACCCCAATGATAGTCGTATAGTTCGACTAGGGGGACGGCAAGGCCCACCGAATACGGGTATCTGCGGGTAAACGGTGTCTGACTGACCTCCTCTGGTCCGCAGCTGACTTCAGTCAGGGGGATAGCGGAAGCGGACGTGTGCCTAGAAACGGGAGAGCGGTATGATAGTACCACACAAGGAATACAGGACTAAGCAATACCTCAAGGTCAGCATCGATGAAGGATCATGGGACTACCCAGTGCTGACTGGCACGGTGCTGCTCCAGAATGGTCGTCTAATGATGGCTACATGGGACAAGGAGACTGGCAAGGACACTAAGCGTGACAGTGCGCTTTACGACCGGTACGATTTGATAGAGTTTACGCCGGATGCTCGTGTCGCTGCTGCTAGTAAGGCGCTCAAGGAGGCAATTAAGCAGCTGGTTATTGTTGCGGATTATTTAAACAGGGGCGAAGAATGAAACGGTTATTAGTGGCAGCACTGCTGGCCTCGACATCGGCAACCGCGAAAGACGCAGTACTTTCGTGTTTTGCAAATGATAGTCATCAACATTTAATTATTTTGGGTAAAGAAAACGAATCAGAGGTTCATCTTCAGTGGGATGGCGGACCTTTCAATTATGGGACGGTGGATTATACCGATAGTACAAATCGGTATCTTTTAATTCAACAATTTGGCAGCAAGGGCACGTTTCGTATGGTTCTGGATGCCAAAACTTTTAATGGATATGGTGGCACCATATTTTATAACGGTACCGAAACGAAATCGGCTTTTACTTGCGTTTGGCAATAGAGGTGTCGCATGAAGACGGGATTAGATTATTTCCTCGGTGACGTTCGAAAACTCACCCAGACCAAACCGCCATACAATGAGGCGTTTCTGTCTCGGCTGCTGAACACGCTTAATACGGCGATCACCATCATCGAGGGGCTAAACGCTATTATCATTAAGCAAAAGCGGGAAGGATTTATTCAACACGTTGTACAAAAACCTGTTGTGCTGCCTCGAAAAAACAACTACCATGCCACTGGTAAGACGAATGGTTTGGCTGCTTATCGGGAGCGAGTGGCGAAGACTGATCGGAATGACGAGATCATTCAGCAGTTCAAGCAGGGGTTCACGAAAACCGAAATCGGTAAAAAGCACCAAATAAGCCAGTCAAGAGTATTCAGCATCCTCAAACGTGCAGGTTTGTAATGCAACACGAGTTACGGGACTATCAGGAGGCTGCCATTGCCAGCCTCCAATCCTCTATTGCCAATGGCAAGCGGCGCCTGATGCTTCAGATGCCGACTGGTGCAGGTAAAACGGCTACTGCTGCCGCTATTATCAAGTCGGCTCTAGGCAATGATAAGCGGGTCATCTTCACGGTCCCTGCGCTCAGCTTGATTACCCAGACCATCGATAGCTTCAAGCGAGACGGGATCTACGACATTGGCGTGGTGCAGGGTATGCACGAGCTGACCGATGCGTCTGCCAAGGTCCAGATATGCTCGGTCCAAACCTTGATGCGGCGCAAAATACCACCAGCCGATATGGTCCTGATCGACGAGGCCCATGTCGTCTTTGATATATATAAGCGGTGGTTCGATGACCTAGAATGGATAGATATTCCAATCATTGGGCTGTCTGCCACGCCGTGGACCAAAGGATTGGGCAAGCTCTACGACGAGCTAGTGATTGGGACCACAACTCAGGAGCTGATCGATAGCGAGTTCTTGTCCAAATTCAGGGTGTACGCCCCATCCAAGCCCGACCTCGAAGGCATCAAGACCGTCGCCGGAGATTATGAGATGACGGGTTTAGCCAATGCCATGAACAGAGCTGCTTTGGTAGCTGACATTGTCGATACTTGGATTAAACTCGGCGATGATAGGCCGACCATTTGTTTTGCAGTCAATCGCGCCCATGCTGCCAATATCTGCGACAGTTTTAATAAGGCCAATATACCTGCTGCCTATGTTGATGGTGAGACACCTTTGGACGAGCGCGACGAGCTGGCTCAGCAATTCCGAAATGGCGAATACAAAGTCATTTGCAATGTCGGCGTTATGACGACCGGCGTCGACCTGCCATTCGTATCATGTCTGATATTAGCTAGGCCGACCAAGAGCGAAATGCTCTACTGCCAAATCGTCGGTCGTGGTCTGCGCATGTTCGGAGGTAAGCAAGATTGCCTGATTTTAGATCATTCTGACACGACCGCACGTCTCGGGTTCGTGACCGACATTTATCATGGCGTTCTCGATGACGGTAAAAAGAAGATGGGAGGCGGTGACAAACGGGAAAAGCAAGAGCCTCTGCCGAAGGTCTGCCCAAAATGCACCTACCTGAAGCCAGCCAGAATAAGGATTTGTCCTGCATGCGGGTTCGAAACCATGCCACGGGCGAACGTCTTTTACGCCGATGGCGATCTGCACGAGGTATCGGGGCGGGGAGGCAATAAGGTCTACAGCGAGGTGATGACGCCGTTCGAGGAAAAAGAACTGTTCTATCGGGAGCTGCTTGGCATCTGCGAGGAGCGCAAGTACAAGCAGGGGTGGGCCTATCATCAGTACAAAGACAAATACCATGAGTTCCCCGATAAGATGTTCACTCGAGTGCCAGTTATGCCATCCAAGAAGACGATCGGCTGGGTAAAAAACCAATGGATCAGGAAGCGCAGGGCCGAGCAAGCCGTTAATGGTAGCTGGAAATGAACGTCATCGAGGATGCTCGGGGTCGATGGGTCGGCCTGATGGATCACTTTGGGCTAAAGCTGCGCCTCAGAAAGCACGGGCCATGCCCTATATGTGGTGGGAAAGACCGTTTCATTTTCGACGATAAAGAAGGCTTGGGTACGTTCCATTGCAACCATTGCGGCGCAGGGACTGGATTCACTTTGCTAACAAAGGTTAAGGGTTGGGATATGCGCCAAGCCATGCGTGAGGTAAAATACATTGTCGGGAAGGTCGAAAGGAAAATGGAAACCAAAAAGGAAATTAACGATACCGAGCGGCGGAAAGCCCTAAACGAAACGTGGTCGGCTGCTCGTCCTGTATCACTTGGCGATCCAGTCCAGAAGTATCTATATGCTCGGACGGGTCTGGTCGACGTTCCAACCGTGCTGCGTTTTCATCCGGCTCTGTATCATTCCGACACTCGGTCGGAGCATCCGGCGATGATTGCCAAAATCACTGATTTAGACAACAAGCCTGTGTCAATTCATAGGACGTACCTCACGGCTGGTGGTGACAAGGCCGCTATCGAGAAGTCAAGGATGCTGATGCAAGGATCGATCCCAGACGGCTCGGCGATCCGGCTTTTCCCATATCAAGACACGCTCGGCATTGCTGAAGGTATCGAAACCGCGATCTCAGCCTACGCGATCTTTGGCATCCCAACGTGGGCCGCGATCAGCGCTGCAATGCTTGTGAAGTGGACGCCGCCTCACATCGTAAGAAAAGTTTATGTTTTTGGCGACAACGACGACAGCCTTACTGGACAGCTCGCAGCCTATCGGCTAGGCTGGGCGCTCAAAAACAATAAACCCCTCGACGTTGTTCGGGTGATAATACCCGACATCCGTGGGGCAGACTGGAATGACGTTTTAAGGCTACACGGTTCAACTGAGGCTCGCCTTATGTATAAGGATAAACTGGAATAGCTGTCGGGTTTCCCTCCTGTTTCCCGACAGTAAAAGGCCTCGACAGTGTCCGTGCTGTCGAGGCCAATTTTATTTCAGTAAGTTCTCAAGCCATTGCGGGATCGGGTGTTGACCGTTAAGCCATCGTCGGACTGTTCTTGGCGTTACTCCGATCCGTAAGGCAAATGCCGTTCGGGTTTCCCCGTTGGCTTTAAGGATCGTATCAAGCTGTTTTGGTGTCATTACTTAACCTGCATCGATCAGGTTGTCTTTTTCATCAAAAAGGACATACCGCAATCGCTTTTCTGGCAAGCCAAAGCAGTTTTTGACCTCTGCGATGATTTCCATGGCATCGTATACGGCAGTTTGGGCAAGGCCTTTGTGGGCCTCGCCATAATCCAACCGAACGGAATAGACTCCTCCGCTCGCGTTCGCCTCTTGATAGCTTCTGTATTGATCTTGGTAGAATCCAAGTCTTACACATCCGCCCATTATAATACTCCTATTGAATTCGTGGTTTCGGCTTCAACCTCGAAATTGCTCGGGTCAGCGTCCTCTGGATAATTGAAGTGAGCAACAAGGTGGGCCATGTCATCGGGTGCGTTGTCAAGATCAGAGCAGCATCGGTCGTCCCCGTCGTTCCAAATGCCGACAAAGAAACCGCCTTCGTCCCAATAGTCCGCCTTGACCGTATAACCAAGATTTTTCATGCGCTCGAATACTGGAATAGGGGGCGCCCACGCTGTTAAGAATGTTGCCTCCACCATTGTCGGGCCGTCAAGCGTATATTGTGGGCTGTTTATGTCCCATTTTGTCCCCCAATGTTCGACACACCAGTCGTAATCCCACCCATAGTCAGGCAAAGGAATGAAATGTTCGAAGGTCTTTTCCTCTGAAAAGCTGTCGATCAGCTCCGCAATCATCGCAGGGTCGTTGTGGCTTATTGTGGCCGTGTGGCTGCACCAGTTAGGCATGTTCAGTTCTCCTGTTTTCGGTGTCGGAATGACAACCGTGAAGCTGCACCCCGCAGGATGCAGCTAGGCTGTTGTCACTAAAAAACGTGCGTTCCGTTAAGGCTGATCGGGCTGTCGGCTTGATAACCAGTTTCGACTGTGACGGGGATAGCCGCCCTCATCGCATCAATCCAGCCGGTCAAATCTTGCATCGCTCGGTCGAACTCTCCGCGCTTGTATGCCTTCCCAGTGTATTTTGACGCGAGCTTGAACAAATCTGTCGTCGTGGTGTGACGATTAACTCGCAATCCCGCCTTATGCAGCTTGAGGGCCAGCATGATCGTGATCGCTTGGAACAAGCGTGTTCCGTCCGGTCCATTGAACGAGGCTCCTGTAGGGCCGATCCTGACTTCACTTTGCATTTTTCATTCTCCTGTTTTCGGCCATGTCGACCGCAGGAGCGCACCCCGTAGGATGCGCTCGAACTGTCGTCACGCTGCAATGCCGACTGGCTGCCTTCTGTCGTCATATTGGACCGCCGCCGTCATCTCGGCCTCGGCCCAAGTTGCTAGGCCGCTTTCCAGTCGGTAGGCGTAATCCGTGGCAACCTCGTTGCTTTCGTCGTAATTGCAGACCACCTCGAAATAATCGCCGTGATCGTGGCTCTCGCGTTTGATGGTTAGAAAAGCGCCTTCAGGTTCTAGACCGTAAACCTTCCGCAGAGCCTCGATGTAGGCGTAGCACTCAATTTTGTTGAGACGCTCGGCCCCTTCCGTCACGCCTACTTGAGCGCAAGGCTCATCCGCTGGGCTTGGTCCAATATAGATATAATCCATTGTTCAATCCTCCTGTTTTCGGTTCCGTCATGGCAACCGCTGAGACGCACCCCGAAGGATGCGCCCTGCTGTTGTCAAATCCAAGCCTGTTTCAGAGCATACCCACCGTCACTGTCCGGCTCTCCGTTGCGTGTTCCGTGTGGCTCTGACGTGCCGTGAGGCCAAAGCGCAGCGCCGAGGCTGTAGACCGTGGCAAAGCCCATATCCATGCCGCAGCCTGTTACGATAAGTCCATCGCCTTTGGCCTGCTTTAAGCCCAGCAATCGCCCGATTGATCCAGTCAACCACAGCGGTTGATTGTATTTGATGACGTAAAAATCAATGTGGCGGCTCATGCCAGAGGCTGAGACGTGGCGCAAAACAGTGTAAATTGTGTCCTTCGGGCTGATTAAAAGCAGCAAGTGATCCCGTGCTTGCTCTTTAAGGCGCCGTTTGCCCTCGGTCGAGCTGAGCCGTTTGCCTGTTAAAAACTTCCCGTCATAGAGCTGCGGGTTCTGCGTGGTAATAATAGTGCCGAGTTCTAGCTCAATATATGCTTGTTGCATCGTCGTTCTCCTGTTTCCGGTCATAGCAACCGTGGGAACAGGCAAGGGTTGCGCCTCACCCGTTCAAGCTGTCGCTACTTGATTTTCTTGGCGATCCAGTGGTTGAAAGTGTTTCTCGCGCCGTCTAAATCACGGTCGGCCTCATCGCCTCGCCATTTGCGCCAATCGTCGGCGAAGGCCAAAGGGATCATGCACCAATCGCAATCTTCCTCAAACCAGCCGTCTCGACCTTGGCCGTGGAAGGTCGCATCAAGCCACGCTTGCGGCATTGTCCGTCTGCGTTCGGCTGAGACATAAAAGCCACCATGCCGAGGGGTTGAGAGGGACCAGACGCCGTTGAATATCTGTTCGGCGTGGTCTGGCGCGCCCCATGGCGTCCACTGTGGCCGAGCGATGGGTTGAAACGTGCGCGGCATGTCGATTGTCAATTCTGCTTGCATCTGTTTTCTCCTGTTATCGGTTCCGAATGGCAACCGGTGGAAGGCTGGACATTGCGCCAGCCTTCGGCCTGTTGTCACTTTTCAGCGTTAAGAACCGCATCTTGAGCGCTTTTAATCAATCCTTCGAGGTGGCAGCCTATGCCAGCCCAGACGACGAACACTTGAAGATTACCAACGCCGTAGCGTTCCGCTCGGCCTTCTTTCCCGTCCACCGTAAATTTCCAGACTTTCATTGCGTGATCTCCTCTAGGATAATGTCGGCCTCAACGACTAGGAAAGTGTAGGTCGAGCAATCGGCTGCATAAGGGTAAAAGCTGAAGGCGTCGTGGTAGTGAATAAATCCGGCGTCTTCGGCATCGGTGCAGCTCAGGTTCGGCTCGTTTTTGGCAAGCCAGTCGTGAAATTGATCGGCTGCCTTGATCTCGTCGTCTTCGAGGCCTGAGGCATCGCCGTTAATGTAGTAAGACGCCCAGTAGCTGGGCGCTGTCACGGTAAAGGTCTTTATTGCCATTGTTCATCTCCTGCTAGGACGTTGCGTCCTGTGCATACTAGGACGGTGCGTCCGTCTTGCTGTCAACTCTTTTTTTTAGTATAGTGTTGCCAATGGTTTAGCTGTGTCGGTTTCCGGTAGGTAAGAAACAAAATCGCGCAAATCAGGTGCTCTTGATGCTGGTAGGTGAAAGGCATCAAAGACAGGGAAGCGGGAGAGACTGCTTCGAGGCTCTAGCAGAGGCTGGGGCATACAGACCGGACAGACGGTCGAGCGGCTCAAGGTATCAGGACAGCGCAGGGGTGAAATTTTACGGCCGCAGAGGTCTGCTCCTTGTTGTCCAGTCCATAGGTACAGACAGGGAAAGAAACAGTCCCAGAGAGCCTACAGACAGGCAAGGAGATGCTATCAGGGACAGGGGTGACTCTGGAGCTAGACAATCAATCCGTAATGATTATAATCAATGGGAGCATAAGTCAGAACCAATGACTTAGGCTCAGATGGAGCATAAGAGATGGCTAAAGGTGGCAGAAGGATCGGTGCAGGGCGGAAAGCTGGCACTTCGGACAAGACATTGCGCAAGTTCTCCGTGGATCAGGTGCTTAACAGTATCGGATCCGGTCCAGATGCCACGCCTCTAGCGTTCCTAATGGGTGTAATCCACCTTCCAGCCGGCACGGAAGGAGTAAAGCTTTCTGACCGGATACAATGCGCCATTGCTGCTGCGCCGTACGTTCACCCGCGCCTGTCCTCTGTCGAGATGAAGGGCGATCCGAACGCTCCAATCCAGATACAATCGGATATTAGCCAAGCATTACAAGCACTTGCAGAGATGACTAGGAATAGAAACCTAATCGAAATAGAAGCTGAACCGGCATTGCTCGAAGCTGGCAGTCTCTAAAGTGGACGTGGCGTCATCTCTGGATAGGACGTGCCGTCCATGTGGTGACACCCCCCAGAGCGATCCTCGGGCAATTTTTATAGACCCCTCCCACCCGTTTTCAAAGTTATGATTTATGCAAGCCATTGAAATCATTCAGAATAATATCGGCAACCTCGATTTAATCAGTCAGGAAGCTGTCTTAGCGCGGCTCAAATGGCTAAAGACGGCTAGACCCAATCAGGTGATACCTGAGACGACGGACTGGTCTTACTGTGGGGCTTTGGCTGGTCGCGGGTTTGGTAAGACGATGATGGGGGCTGCATGGGCTTGGTGGCAAGCGTGGCAGAATCCCAAGTCTTATGGGGCTATTATAGCGCCTACCCGGTATGATGCTCAGTCTGTATGTATAGAGGGACCGGCTGGTCTATTGGCTCAGATGCCTAATAGCATTATTGAGAGCTATAATAAGAGTGAGCTTAAGATACGGTTGAAGAACGGATCAACAATGCAGGGGTTCTCGGCGAGTGAACCGGATCGTCTGCGTGGTCCCCAGCATCATTGGGCTTGGTGTGATGAGCTTGCGGCTTGGGAGAGTGGAGACGAAGTATGGGATATGCTTCAGTTTGGTATGCGACTTGGTAATAATCCACAGACGGTGTGGACTACGACACCAAGACCTACGGCTGCGGTTCGCAGAATTGTGAACTTACATAACACTATTCTAATACGGGGAAGCACTTTTGACAATGAAAAGAATCTTCCAGCGAGCTTTTTTGATAATTTGTCGCAATACAATGGTACAAAGATTGGTAGACAGGAATTGATGGGTGAGCTACTGGATTCTGAGGAAGGCGGCATTATCAAGAGGGATTGGTTTAATATTTGGCCGAGAAGCCAGCCCTTGCCACCGTTTCAAATGATAGTAGTATCCCTTGACACGGCATTTACTGAGAAGACGTTAAACAAGAAGAGTGGTGATCCTGATCCAACTGCGTGTACTGTCTGGGGTTATTTTGACCATGATGGTATGGTTGGCTTTCTGCTGTTGGACTGCTGGAGCGATCATTTGGGGTTCCCTGACCTTGTTGAACGATCTAAGAAGGAAATGGCTATAAGGTGGGGCGATGATGAGTTTAACGCAGAAATCAAGCCCCAGTTCGGTTCCCGTAAGCCGTATAATATGGGCAAAAAGCCAGATCATCTTATCATCGAAGACAAAGGTTCCGGTATTTCCCTTAGGCAGACCTTGTACCGAGAGGGAATTTTTCCAATGCCTTATAATCCCGGAAGGGCTTCTAAACTCCAGCGTCTTCACGCCGTCTCGCATTTCTTTGCTTCGGGCCTAGTCTATGTGGTTGAGTCCAAGAAAATGGCTGGAGCACCTGCAACTTGGACAGAAGAGATGATCTCCCAGTTATGCTCATTTCGAGGAGAAGGGTCTATTAGGCACGATGACTATGTAGATTCGACGACTCAGGCTTTGCGCTGGATGGCGGATAATGCTAACATATCGGTTACGGAACAACCCGAAATTGATTATCGTCCCCCTAAGGAAGTGGTGAACCCCTATGCAATCTGATTTTATTGACGGCGGCAACATTAATTGGGCCAACCAGTCTGATGGGAAAGATACCCAAACTCAAATTGGAAACCTTATGGCATCCGGTGGCATGGCCCCAATGCTACAACCAACAATGAATCAGCAACTCAATATGGCCCATGGTGGCCATGTTGACCATCTTGAGCAAATGGGACCGGAAGGTTTGATCTCCATGATCCGGGAAGAATTTAGGAAGCGCGGATTGGATTTTGATCGGTACATGGCTCACCGGATGTCCCATTCCCGCAAATGATTAAAGATATATTGGCCTTGATGAACCAATCCAAACTCCACAAGAAGTGGTATGTCGAGGATGTGTTCAACATTATACTTCCCCCAATTGAAAATGGTCAGTGCATCATTGTTCGGGAAGAGAACAAAATTGTCGGTTTTGGAACATGGGCATATATGAGTAATTCCTCATTGGATGATTTTTTAAATGGAAAACGCAAGATTAATCCTCAAGACTTTAACAGCGGAAATAATATTGCATTGGTAGATATTATAGCTCCCTACGGCCATGGGAAAGAGATTGCTTTCAAAATACGCCACCGTCTGGTAGAACTGGGCCATTGGGGAAAGAAGATTAAATACGTTCGGTATTACCAAGGTAAGAAGGTCCAAAAGGAATCTCTGTTATGACAACATTGTTGGATAAATATTCCTTTTGGAACATCATTGCCCTTGGTGGCGGTGGTGGTGACGGTGGCGGTGGCGGGAAAAGCAGCGAAGAACGCGATACCAGCGGGGATCGCGATACCAGCGGGGATCGCGATACCAGCGGGGATAATGCAAATCTTTACAATGCCCCTATTGGCCCCGGCCTATCCAACTCTCCAGATATTGGAACGCCAACTTTTAATTCTCGTGGTGATGTAACATATTCTGGCACGCCAACTGTAAGTGAAGCTCCAACAGACAATTCTGTTTTTACAGCCCCACCTACAGCAACTTCTACATTTACCACAGGTCCGGTCCCTGACTCGGTTGTTTTAACAGGGCCATTTAATGGTAGTTATCCATCCGGCGGCGTTCCAGACTTCTCCGGCGGCAATTCAACAAATGACGCCGTTTTTCGGGCCGCTCTTGATGCTATTGGATCTGTACCATCTCCCGGTATAGCGGCTGACCTTGCTGCAATGGGTGGTGTTCCAGCCCCGGGCACTCCAATGCCAATTGACCGTCCGCAAGATGCAGCAACCATTGACCGCAATGGACCGTTTTCTTTTAATGGCTTTGGTCAAACGATTGGAGTTACACCCCCCGGCGAAACACAAGTTAATCCATCTACTAATTTTGGTAGTATTCCAAAATACCAAGATACATCCCAATTGCTTAAGCAAGTTCCGGGTGCATCATCCAGTACGGATACAAGTGATCCAAATTCTGCTTTGAATCAATTGCTTCAAGCATCCCTTGGAATTACTCCAGCAGCTGCGGCTGACACGCCGCCAGTCAATTTTGTTTTGCCCGGCAATGTCCCATTACCTCCAGCTCGTCCAGATGACTTTTCAAATGTCCCATTACCTCCAGCTCGGCCAGCCGATTTAAATGGTGGAGACATCGCTGCTCAAAAACCAATAGATGCTTTAAACTTAAGAACGATCTCTGCTCAAAAACCAATAGATGCTTTGGATTTAAGAGCGAATGTAGCTACACCATCCGAAACGCAACCAATTACCCCGTTTGAGCAGCTTGTTAAAAACATTACAACAGAACTTCCTAAAAATGCGACAAATGCCGCAGTAGGATTTGTTCCCGGCGTTGGTTTAGTCAATACTGCTTCCGGTATATTAGGGGGGCCAACCATTGGCTCTATGTTATTTCCAAAAGATACTTCGGGAGAAACCGAAACTACCGATCAGACAAAAGGCAGCTCATTTACTCCCCCTTCATACACGAATGATCAGCTTCGAGACCTTATGAACCAACCCGGTTGGGGATCCGAAGACCCCGGTTTGATTGCCGATTTTAATAAATACAATACAGATACCTATGGCGTAAAATCTGGCCCAACTACCCGTGGTGGTGAAATATCTGTAGGCCAAACAACACCTGAAGTAATGGTGCCTGATGCCAATGGAAACATGGTTCCTACGTTTTTAAGCACTCTTAATACAGGGCTTGAAGAATTATTTAACCCATTTGTTAAAATGGGAACCGACAAGTACAGCGCATTGGGTGGTAATAATGCTGGTACTTTAAGCACAATAGGAAAAACTGGAAGTACAACTTCTACTAGTAATACAAATCCTATTGTAGTTGATAAGAAAACTTATGATGTAACAACTCCTACTACTTCAACCGTTACTACACCAACCACCACAACAACATCAAAAACAACAAATAACTCTACTCCAGTAACTACTACTCCAAGCACATCAAATTACACATCTTCTTTTAATAGAAAGTATACTGGTCCGGGTAAAAATGTTTACCGTTATGGGTATGGCCCAGAATCATCTTTCTATACAACGGCAGCAAAGGGCGGTAAGATCGGCCCCTTAAATCAAATGCGGAAAAGGTAAATGGCCGATAATCCTGAAGATATGTCGATGGACGGTGAGTTTGTCGAAATTGAAAATGAAAAGACCGACGTTCAAGATACGGACGACGGCGGGGCCATTGTTACTTTAGAAGATGAAAGTGAAGCCGATGAAAATCCTGAATTTTATGCTAACCTTGCTGAAACAATCCCTGACACTGCTTTATCAGATCTCGCAAACGATCTACTTGATGCTATCGCACGGGATAAAGAAGCTCGTAGTCTTCGTGACAAACAATATGAAGAAGGGTTAAAGCGTACAGGATTAGGCAACGACGCCCCGGGTGGAGCGCAATTCCAAGGTGCCTCCCGTGTTGTTCACCCAATTCTGACCGAAGTATCTATTGACTTTGCCGCTCGCGCTATTAAAGAATTGTTCCCCCGTTCTGGTCCAGACTCTGGTCCAGTAAAAGAACAAATCATTGGCGATCCAACAGCTGCAAAAGCTGAGAAGGCAAAGCGCAAGAGCCGTTACATGAATTGGCAGCTCACTGAGCAAATGCCAGAGTTTCGCAATGAGCTAGAGCAGTTGCTTACCCAAGTTCCGCTTGGTGGCGCTCAATATCTCAAGCTAACATGGGACCGTCGCCTAAAGCGTCCAAAGCCATATCTTATTACTATCGATGATATGTATCTGCCTTATGCGGCTACGTCGTTCTATACGGCTGACCGCAAAACCCACCGTCAAAATGTAACCCAACTTGAATTTGATCGCCGTGTTGCATCTGGCTTGTACCGAGACATTGAGTTGCTTCCCACTTCGATGCCAGAGCAGACTAAGGCAGAAAAGGCAAATGACAAGATCGAGGGCCGTGAGCAGTTTGATTACTATGATGAAGACGGTCTTCGTGAGATTTTTGAGTGTTACGTCGAGTGCGAAATCAGTGAGGACGACAAGACCGAAGGCGAAACTGCACCGTACATCGTCACGGTTGATTCGGTAAGTAAAGAGATCGTTGCCATTTATCGCAACTGGGACATGGACGATGAGCGCATGGTTGCGCTTGATTGGATCATTGAGTTTCCATTTGTTCCTTGGCGCGGCGCATATCCAATTGGCATTGTCCATATGATTGGTGGCCTATCAGCCGCTATCACTGGTTCGCTTCGTGCGCTTATGGACAGCGCTCACATTCAAAATAGTCAGACTGGTCTAAAATTAAAAGGTGGATCAAAAGGTGGCCAAAGCCTTAATATCCAGCCAACTCAAGTTCTTGAAGTCGAAGGTACGCCAAACAACGATGATATTCGCAAAACATTTATGCAACTTCCCTTCCCGGGACCGTCGCAGACATTGTTTACCCTTATGGGATTTCTTGTTGATGCAGCCAAGGGCGTTGTGCGGACAACCTTTGAAGACATATCGGACAACCCAGATCGCCTACCAGTTGGAACGACATTGGCTCTTATTGAGCAAGGCATGGTGGTATTCAATGCCATCCACGCCCGTCTCCATGACGCTATGGGCCGCACCTTAAAGGTTCTTCACCGTCTCAATAAGACATATCTTGAAGAAGAAAATGTCTATGACGAGACGGGTGAGCTTTTGGTTCGTCGGTCTGATTTTGAAGGCCCATTAGATGTTATCCCGGTATCCGACCCAAATATCTTTTCGGAAGTCCAGCGGTTTGCCCAGCTCCAAATTATTGAGCAACGCGCTCAAGCAATGCCGGATTTGTATGATCTTCGTAAGGTTGAGGAACTTATTCTTGACAGAACGAAAATCCCAAACGCCAAAAATTTGCTAAAAAAGGTTCCAGAGCCTCAAAAGTTAAATGCAGTTAACGAAAATGTAGCTGCAACAATGGGTTCTCCCATTATTGCTTTCCCGGATCAAGATCACTTGGCTCATATTCAGGTTCATCTGAGCTACATTTCTAATCCGCTTTTGGGTGGAAGCCGGATCATGGCACCAGTTGTCATACCTCCAATGCTCAACCATCTAAAGGATCACATTGCTTTGTGGTACGTTTCGGAAACGGTTCGTATTGCATCTCAAGCTGCTGGCATGGATGTGTCCAAACTCATGGACCCTAAGAATACAGACATTGACCAAGAGTTTGATCGTATGTTGGCATCTGCTGATGCTCATGTAGAAGCGGAAGCTCAAAGAACATTGGGTTCTATTCCCCAGATTATTCAGCAAGTTATCCAGCTTATGCAGCAATATATGCCACCACAGCCAGATCCAACGCAACTTGCGATCCAAGCTCAACAGGCTGAAACGCAGCGCCGTGCAATGGCGGATCAGGCCAAAAACCAAAATGATCGTCAGAAAATCATATCTGACACACAGAACAAACAACTAGAGATTCAGGCGCGTGAACAAATGAACCGCGAGGACAACCAGACGGCAATGCTTATTGCTGCGTCTGAATTGGAGGCTGGGCATCGCACCAACCTCAAAAATGGTACTGGCATCCAAAAAGGGCAAACACAATGATGAAATCCGGCATTAATCAGCACAAAAAAATGGCAATGGGAATGGCTATCCCACAGCCGAAAGGTAAGACGACCCCTTTTAAGAAAGGTGGTATGGCTTGGGAGGGTTCAGCAATGGACGAGGCCCAAGACAAGAAGCTCGCCAAGAAACACCATATGTCTATGAAAACATGGGAAAAATCCCCAATGGATACCAAGCACGACCGCCAGAAGTCTATGAAAGGACTAAAGCGCGGTGGCAAGGCTTGCTGATTTTCCACTAATTGAGCGGGTGCTCATTGCGCTTAAGAAAGAGCAAAGAGAATTTGCAGAAAGTGCGATGAGCCACCCTGCACACCGAGACGCCTTTGAGTATGGGCGTGTGACCGGACATTATTCCGGGTTGATGAAAGCCGTTGAGACCATCGAAATGGCTTTGAATAAAGAGAGCGAGGACGACGATCATGGTTACAAACGCCGTGGTGATTCCTTCATTATCAGAGATTGATGAAGCGTTTCCAAATGTAGACTTTGGTATTAAGCCAACCGGATCAAGGGTTTTGGTCCAAATCCGTAGGCCAAAGACCAAAATTGGGAGTATTATCCTTTCGGACTATACAAAGGATGCTGAACAAGACAATACGCAGGTAGCAAAAGTAGTATCTGTCGGACCACTGGCTTTTCGGAATCGGAACACAATGGATTTATGGCCAGAAGGGGCGTGGTACAAAGAAGGTGACTTTGTCTTCGTTTCGAAGTATGGTGGTGCAAGATGGCGCCGGGATATTCCCGGTTCTAAGGGAGAAAAGGTTGAGTTCGTTATCTTTAACGACCTTGATATTGTTGGCACGGTTGAAGCGGACCCTCTTTCCGTTCAAGCCTATATCTGATAGGAGTGTGCCATGAATGACAAGAAGTTGATTGAAGACGACGAAGATGACATCGAAGTCATTGAACTTGAAGAGGGCCATGATGATGAGGATGGTGATGATGACCGCCTCGAATCTGAGCAGCGTGACGCGCAAGATGAAGAAGATGATGGCGAGGAAATAAACGCCCGTCAGCTCCGCCGGAAACGGCAGAAGCAGCGTCAAAAAGAAAACATGAAGAAGACTCGGGAAGAAAATGCCCACCTTCTTCAGGAGTTGCTGGAAGCAAAGGAACGGCTTGCCGCCCTTGAAACCCGCAATATCCAATCGGATGCCCAGACCGCCGAACAGCGGTACAATTATGCTCTGGCACAAATTACCAGAGCAGAAAGTGCGTTAAAAGAAGCCTTTGAGACGGGTGATGGCGATAAAGCCGTTGCTGCTCAAAAGCTAAGAGAACAAAGCATTTATGCCGCTCGAGAGGCTGAAGACCTCAGAAAGCGGCTATCAAATCCGCAGTTGCAGCAAAAGTCTAGTGTTCTTGATCCCAGAACAGAAACTTACGCTCAACAATGGATGCAGAAGAATTCGTGGTTTAACCCTGCGGGTGAGGACGAAGATTCTGCAATTGCTCGTGCAATTGACGAGGCATGGGCAAGAGAGGCTCAAAAGCAGGGCATTAGCCCTTCTAGTGAGGATTACTGGGACGAACTTGATTCGCGTGTGAAGAGACGGCTAGGGATTGCCAACTCTGACCGGGAGCGGAAAAGATCAGCCCCACCTGTAACTGGCCGTGGAGAATATACTGCACGTCCATCTACAAGTGACAAGGAATTCTATCTGACGCCTGAACGGAAAAAGGCTTTACAAGACGTTGGCGCTTGGGACGACCGCGAAAAGCGTAAACGTTATATTAAGAGTTTCCGAAATTATGACCGTCAGAACCCACGTTGAGCCTCAAGGAGTAACCCATGTCAAATGAAGAACGTCTAAAGAAGGGACAAGGCGAAAACCGAGTCTCTAGGGAAATGGAAGATCGTATTGTTACCGAAGATAGAAACATCTCCGATGATGATCGTCTTTCAATGTTTAGGCAGAGCTTTTTCCAATCCGCTTTGCCCGACCTGCCCAATATCCCCGGATACCACATATGCTGGCTTACAACAGCCAATCCCCGCGACTCTATCCATTCTCGTCGCTCCCTTGGTTACATACCAGTAACGCCTGAAGAGGTTCCCGGTTGGGAACATAGTTCGGTAAAAACAGGCGAATACGCTGGTTGTATTGGGGTGAATGAAATGGTGGCCTTCAAATTGCCTCTTAAACTTTATGAGGCATATATGAATGAAGCCCACTATGAGCGGCCATTAGCAGAGGAAGGGAAACTGGCTGACACTGCGGATTTTATTCGTAGCCAAGCCAAGCAGTTAGGTGGAGACATATACGAGGGTGATGGGTTGGCGGCTTTGCGGTCCCCAATGAGCCGTTAGGCTCTCAACCGAAACCAAAAAGGAAATGAAGAATGTCTTCTTCTGCAAGTCCATTTGGCCTTCGCCCTATCTACTCGGCAACGGGTACGGTACGTCCGACATCTGGCCAAATCAAATCGGGTTATGGCACTGATATTTATCAGTTTCAGCCTGTTCGCTATGGCGTTTCCGGTGATTCCGGCAGCGTCGAAGGTTACATTGTCCCAGCTGCTGCTGGCGACCGTTTAACTGGTTGCTTTATGGGCATTGAATGGGTTGACACCACTGGTCGTCAGCGCGTTTCGAACTATTACCCAGCATCGACCACGTTCCTTACGGGAACAACGTCGGTTGTGTATTTCACGGCTGATCCATACATCACCTATGAAATTCAGGGCAATGCTTCGTTGAGCATCGCCAATATCGGCAATCAGTACAACATTAACTCGGCCACTGGCACATCGCCAATTGGCTTATCTACAACCGCTTTGGACGTGTCGTCTTCTGCCACTAACGCTCAACTTCGCGTTGTTGGTTTGTCGAACTATATCGACAATGCTTGGGGTGATGCCTACACAATCGTGCAGGTTCAGATCTCCCAGCATCAGAACGTCGCTAACCAAGCTGCTTACTAAGGAGGTCTAGACTATGGCACTTCCAATGCGGAGTACTGACTTCCGGTCAGTAGTTGAGCCAATTCTCAACGAAACCTTTGACGGCATCTACAACGTTCGCAAGGACGAATGGGCTACCGTTTTCAAAGAACAGCGTGGTATTCCACGCAACTATCACGAAGAGCCTGTTCTGTTCGGCTTTGGTGCTGCTCCTGAATTACCAGACGGCACACCAGTAACCTATCAGAGCGGTGGCGTTCTCTTCCTTGCTCGCTATACCTATCGGGTATACGGCATGGCATTTGCGCTCACGAAGGTTCTCGTCGAGGACGGCGATCATATCTCAATTGGCCGCACCTACGCCGAGCATCTTGCTCGTTCGCTCATCGAAACCAAGGAAACTCTTGGCGCCAACATTCTTAACCGTGCATTTACGGCTGGTTACGTTGGCGGTGACGGTGTAACGCTTGTTAACTCCGCTCACCCGATTGCTAACGGTCAGACATTCTCAAATCAGCTTACGACGGCAGCTGCGCTTTCGCAGACTTCTCTCGAACAAATCTTGATTCAGATTCGTCAGGCAGTTGACAACAACGGCAAGAAGATCCGTCTTGAGCCTAAGAAGATCATCGCATCTCCTTCGAACTACTTCCAATCGGAAGTGCTTCTTAAGTCTGCGCTTCGTGCTGGCACCAATAACAATGATATTAACCCAATCACCACGACTGGGGTTCTATCGGAAGGCCACACGAACTTGTCGCGTCTTACCTCGAACACCGCATGGTGGGTTGAGACGGATGCGCCAGAAGGTCTTAAGCTCCTCATGCGCCGCCCGCTCGAAAAGAGCATGGAAGGCGACTTTGAGACTGACTCCATGCGCTATAAGGCGACAGAGCGTTACATCTTCGGATGGACCGATCCTCGCGGCGTCTGGGGAACTCCCGGTTTATGAGTTGACAAATCTCTGGCATTAGTCCATAAGGGGATAGAAACCCGGAGGATGATATGCCAGAGAAATGTCACGTTCATAACTGCGTCGCACAGGCCGTTTCACATGGCCTGTGCGATACTCATAGAAAACGTCTTTCCCGTCATGGGACATTAGAAAATACTCGCCCTAACGATTGGGGTAAGCGGGAAAAACATCCACTATACAAATCTTGGTGTGGTTTAATCCGCCATCATAAATTTAACATTCCTAAAGAATGGCATGATTTTTGGAAATTTGTTAAATCTGTTCCAGAAAAACCAAGTCAAAAAGCAAAAGTATATAGGCCAGATAAATCCCAACCTTGGGGCTTAAACAATTTTTTTTGGAAGGAAACAAAATTATCTAACGAGGCTTTAGAAAGCCGCGCAGTTTATATGAGAGAGTACCAACGCAAAAAACGTATGTACAATAAAGATTATGGCAAAAACTCTGATCTTAAAAAGAATTACGGCGTCGATCTTGATTGGTTTAACCGTCAATTTGGCCTTCAAAATGGTGTATGTGCTATTTGTAAGCAGCCAGAAACAACTGTGATTAAAGGAAGAACAATATCTCTTTCAGTGGATCATTGTCATGATACGGGATTGGTTCGTGAGCTTTTATGTCGTGGGTGCAATAATTCTATAGGTCATTTTAAACATGACCCCACCCTCCTCCAATCAGCAATGGACTATCTTAAAAAACATGGGGATGGGACTAGCTAATTCCTGAAAAATATTGCATTATACATCATCTGAAACGGTCAGGCTTTTCAAGGAGAAGACCAATGGGACAAACTAATGACGATCTCTGGATGGGTCCGGCAACCGGCCCTCAAACTGCTGGATGGGCCAATGCTGGCAATCCGGGTGTAATTGGCCGTGGCGTAGGTCCACTTGGCCGTACTTATGTTTACGATCTTGTGCCAGCTGCACTTTCAGCAACCGCAGTTTGCGCTGCACAGGCTGTATCAACTGCTGGTAATGCAACAATCAATGGTGCTTCGGCTACGGCTGGTGTGGCAACCTTTGATTATGCTCGCGCTTTTTCGATTGTTACGTCAAACGCTGGCAACACGACACAGACGGTAACGATCACTGGAACTGATTATTATGGTCAGCCTCAAACGCAGCAGCTTACGTGCAGCGGTACATCGACTGTAGTCAGCACCAAGACATTCAAGACAATTACTCAGGTTGCTGTTTCGGCTGCGATCACAGGTACGTTGTCGGTTGGTAGTGCTGATGTGTTTGGTCTTCCATACGCAGTTACAAACGCTGGCTACCTGCTCCGCACGGGCTGGGATAACGTCGTTTCCGACAATGCTGGTACGTTCGTTGCTGCTGATGCAAGCACCCCTTCGGCTACGACGGGTGATGTTCGCGGCACATATGCTCAATCTGGCAACGCAGCAAACGGTACCCGCCGCCTCGTTATTGCCATTGGCATGACAGCTATTCAGGCTGGCCCGAACGCTACCCAGACTGGCGCAATCGGTGTAACTCCGGCTTAATTGAGTTGGGGGAGCTAGTCTCCCCCTTCCTTCACATGGAGAAAACCGATGGCTGATGCAGTCACTTCGCAAACGATCCTCGATGGTGATCGGCTTGCTATTTTCAAATTTACCAACATTTCAGATGGCACGGGTGAAACCGCTGTCAACAAGATTGTTGTATCTACATTAAATAAAAATCAATTCGGTAGTGCTTGCAATGGCGTAAAGATCAATAAGATCTGGGCCATGACCGATGGTATGGGCGTAAATATCCTTTGGGACGCAACAACCGATCTTATTTGCGAAACAATTCCAAAGAATGAAATGTACACCCAATCGTACAATGAGTTTGGCGGTATTCCTAATAACGCTGGAACGGGTGTTACCGGAAACGTGGCATTTAGTACAGTTGGGGCTACTTCCGGTTCTCGGTACACAATCATTCTTGAAGTAATCAAGACTTACGCATCAATATCTTGAGGATGATATGGCTAAAACTCCAGCGTGGCAACGGTCCGAAGGAAAAAACCCTAAAGGTGGATTAAATTCCAAGGGTCGAGCCTCGCTGAAGGCAGAAGGCCACAATATTAAAGCTCCGGTAAAGGCTGGCGATAATCCACGCAGGGCTAGCTTTCTTGCTCGTATGGGTAATATGCCCGGACCTGAACATGATGAAAAGGGCAAACCTACCCGTTTGTTGCTGTCGTTAAAGGCTTGGGGAGCATCAAGCAAAGCTGATGCAAAAGCTAAGGCTAAGGCAATCTCTGGGCGAAACAAAGGTAAATAAAATGGCAAAGCCATTTTGGGAAACTGACAATCCTAAGAAGAAAAGCACAAAGCTGACTGCATCACAGAAAGCCTCCGCAAAAGCCAGTGCCAAGAAAGCTGGCCGTCCATACCCTAATCTTGTCGATAACGCAGCTGCTACGAGGAAAAAGAAATGAAAGACTTCAAGCACACTCATAAAATGCACCATGGTGCTCATCCTGTATTTGGCGGTGGCGCACGTCCAGCCATGCAGTCGGCTGGTATGCCTCCAATGATGCCTCCGGGCGGTATGGGCGATATTCAAAGCGCTGGTGAGGACATGGCTTCTTCAGCTCCCGGCGGTATGTCTGGTGGCGCTCCATCGGGCATGGGTGGTGGTGCAGATGCTGGAAGCTCAGGTGCTGGCTATCGTCGTGGCGGAAAGATTATGAAGAAGGCCCGTGGCGGTGAAGCTCGTGATGGCATGGATGATGATGATTCCGGCACAATCCGCATGGAAGAAATGCCAAGCGGTGCCAAGCAATATATTCGCGGAAAAGATAGAAGCGCCAAAGACGACACTGTTCGTGAATACACAAAAAATGCAATAAATGATATAACCCCCGGCTCTGATGATGCTATGGAACAAATTAAAAAAGCCGACAAGCTGGTAAATGCTCGCGGGGATAATGTTAACGCTTATTACAATGAAACCATGCAAGGCCTTAAAAAAGGTGGCATGGCCAAGGGCGGCAATTGGATCAAGGGTGCCATAAAAAACAAAGGCGCTCTTCATCGCTCACTTGGTGTTCCAGAGGGCCAGAAAATACCAATGTCAAAGATCAAAAAGGCCGAAAAGTCTTCTGATCCTAAATTGGCAAAACGCGCTCGTTTGGCTGAAACGCTTAGGGGTTTTAAATGACCATCAAGTACGGTGAGTTTACCTTTGATTCTGCACAGGGCTTCACTGGGTCAACTGGTAAGAAGGCTGTAAAAGGCTATATGCGTGGCGGAGCAACAAAAATGGCTCAGAATGTTGAGCTTGCTAAGTCACGCGCAGCAACCGCATTTGCTAAATCCAAGCCAGCCTCAAAGTTCAAGACGGGTGGCAAAGCTCGTCATTATGCTGAAGGCTCTGATGGCGGTGTTCAGGGCGATGGCCCAACGATTGAAAGCATCATCGAAGACACGAAGGATATGCCGATTCCAAAGGATACGCGCAAATACGCTCCTTTGCCCAAGATGACGCCATCAGAAGCAGCTCGCCTTAAAGCCTTCGAAGCTCAAGAAGCGGCAAAACGTCGGTACGAAAATGAAACCGAAGATATGCGCGAAAACCCAATGAACCAAGCCAAGGGTGGACGTATTAAAAAAGCTCGTGGCGGCGCAACTACAGTTCCAATTCGCATGGCCCCGGCTTACAAGCCTCCGCGTTTGCCATCTGTACCAGCTGCAATGGCAACTCCTATGGCTCTAAAACCAAAAGCCCCTCCATCCTTGGCAAACATCGCAATGTCGCGTAATCCTCAGATGTTGAAGATGGGCGGAAGGTCTAAAAAGAAATGACAACCAGCGGTACAGTTTCAGCAACGGTATTTAACACCAATAATATTTTGGACCAAGCGTTCAGAAGGTGCAAAGTTCCGCCTGAAACTGTTACTTCGGAAATGCAGCAGACCGCATTGGACAGTCTGTATTTGCTGATTTCCTCTCTTTGTAATCGCGGTTTACAGCTTTGGACTGTAGAAAAGATTATCTTACCATTCTATTTGGGTAACGGATATGTTACCACCCCCGCTGGAACGGTTGACCTTCTCAATACCAATTATCGGACCATTAACCAGTATACAGGTTCGATCTCGTCGAGCAGTGGCTCTCCTAGCTTGGCCGATGATAGCAATTTAGCTACCGCTTGCATCCAAACAGCTCCAAATGGTTTTATTACTCAAAACCTATTGCAGCCAACACTTATTACAACGCTTGGCGTCAATATGTACGCCGCCGGGTCTTACAAGCTAAAAATTGAATGGTCGAACGATAACATCAATTGGACCACTGTGGTTGATCCTGGCACTGTGGTTTATGCTCAAAATGAGTGGAACTGGTACGATATTAATCCATCCATCACTGCCCAGTATTGGCGCTTGTCAGAATATGGCGGTGCAACATTAAGCGTTGCAGAATTTGTAACGGCTGGTAATCCAACCGAGATTCCAATTGCACGTCTTAATCAGGATGATTACACCAACCTGCCCAATAAGACATTTCAGGGCCGTCCATTACAGTTTTGGCTTGATCGCCAATTAGCTGCTCCTGTGGTTCGTTTATGGCCAGTGCCAGATCAACAGGCTCAATTTGCACAATTTGTTGCTTGGCGCCAGCGTCACATTATGGATGTTGGTTCTTTAACGCAGACGATTGAGTTGCCACAACGCTGGGTTGATGCCATTACTTGGGAACTTGCAAGCCGTCTTTGCTTTGAGCTTAAAGAGGTTGATATTGGTATGGCTGACCGCATTGCCCCTCGCGCTGCCGAAGCTATGGGCTTGGCGTTTATGGAAGAAAGAGACAATTCGCCATTTATGATGGCTCCAAATATCTCGATGTATACGAGGTAAGCATGGCCATTTGGCTCGATACAACTGGTAGAGGTACACTCGGAATTGGGATTTGTGACCGCTGCCGGAGAAAAATGTCAATTGAAGACCTTTGGCCGGATATGAATTCTCCGGGACTTCGTGTATGCTCAGAGGATAGGGACCAACTCGATCCCTATCGTTTACCAGCTCGGCAACCTGAACGGATTACCCTTCCGTTTGTTCGTCCAGATGTTCCGATTGGTACTTCGCCGAAAGGGTTGGTTACGGAAGACGACAATAATTTCATCGTCACACAGAATAACGAAGATTACATATTGCCATGACCGTACCTTCAAATCTTGTACCCATTTCCATTTCCGGGCTTCCAACGCCTCCGACGTCCCCTCAAGGGGCTGATCTTGCACTTATCGTGCAAAATGGCACAACCTATCGCACAACTATTTCTGCTTTTGTGGGCGCCGTTGCTACTCCCAACACAACGCAAATTATCGCTGGAACGGGATTAACAGGCGGCGGAAATCTTTCGTCAAATGTTACGCTTGCTATTGGAAATACTGGCGTAAGCTCTGGAACTTATGGGTCTTCGACTCAGGTTCCAATTTTTACGATTAATTCACAAGGTCAAATTACTGCTGCATCTTCAACCACATTTTCGGTTCCATTTAGCGGAGTTACGGGTAAACCAACCACATTGGCCGGGTATGGCATCACTGATGCTCAGCCATTAAGCAATAACCTAACTGGCCTTGCTGGACTCGGTACATCAGGCATAATGGTCAATCAAACGGGCGGATCATATGTCACCCGGTCAATTGCAGCTGGTAATGGACTAACTGTTTCTGATGGAAATGGGATAAATGGTAATCCAACCATCTCGATGCCCAATCAATCTGTAACCCCGGGTACTTACGGATCGGCTTCTTTTATCCCAGTCATCACGGTTGACCAGCAAGGACGCATTGCAACCATTGGTCTTACTCCAAGTGCCGCTGGCGGTACGGTTACGCAAGTCAACACTGGAACGGGGCTAACAGGCGGACCAATAACCAATTCTGGGACAATCAGCATTGACAACACGGGTGTTACAGCGGCATCTTATGGTTCATCTACAGCAATTCCTACTTTTACGGTTAACGCTCAAGGTCAATTAACTATTGCCTCCACAGCGGCAGTTATTGCTCCAGCTGGTACATTATCTGGCACAACGCTTAATTCGACCGTAGTTTCTTCGTCTTTGACAAGCGTAGGAACTATTGGAACTGGTATTTGGCAAGGTTCAACTATTGCCACTGCTTATGGTGGAACGGGCATTACGTCTCTTGGAACTGGTGTTCAAACTGCTTTGGGGCAAGCGGTAACTGGTTCTGGAAGCATTGTGCTGGCAACTTCGCCAACGCTTGTTACACCAACATTAGGTGCAGCATCGGCCACTAGCGTTGCAATGACAACGGGTACGATTACGACCACGCCATCTAATAGCAATGATATAGC
>JGI24890J29729_1000451_pt1 | contig 26096 bp, 24 predicted proteins | sample FreactcultureFD7_FD_29729 | JGI IMG/M metagenome (IMG submission 29729)
CAGTAGCACCAGTAGCACCAGTAGCACCAGTAGCACCAGTAGCACCAGTAGCACCAGTAGCACCAGTAGCACCAGTAGCACCAGTAGCACCAGTAGCACCATCAGCCCCATTCATTCCTGTAGCACCAGTAGCACCAGTAGCACCAGTAGCACCATCAGCCCCATTCATTCCAGTAGCACCAGTAGCACCAGTAGCACCATCAGCCCCATTCATTCCTGTAGCACCAGTAGCACCAGTAGCACCAGTAGCACCAGTAGCACCAGTAGCACCAGTAGCACCAGTAGCACCAGTAGCACCAGTAGCACCTGTAGCACCATCAGCCCCATTCATTCCAGTAGCACCAGTAGCACCAGTAGCACCATCAGCCCCATTCATTCCAGTAGCACCAGTAGCACCAGTAGCACCAGTAGGACCAGTAGCACCACCAGCACCTGTAGCCCACTTAATATTTCCTGCTGCATCACTGCTTAAAATTTGCCCTATAGTGCCGTAATTTGAAGAAGCATCTTGTATTTTATCCACTTTCAGATAATCTTTTGTCATTATTGTTCCAATATTATCATTCTCTGGAAAAGTATTAAGTTTAACACTTGAATCGGTGTAATAAGCACCCAATCCTGTAGTAGTTCTTCTCAAAAACAATCCAGCATCTGCACCATTATTTGCTACTGATGATAATTCAACAACATTATCATTTTGGTAATTCATGAATAAAGTATTAGCAGTATAAGTGCTAATAGATTCATTAGAACCGCTTGACATACGAATTTGATCGTATCCCACTTTACTAGAAAATTGTCCTATTGTTCCAAAATCTAAAAAATAAGGATTAAGAGTTGTATCTGTTCCATATTGGTCGTGTAAATTTATAGATGAAAAAGCATTCAAACCAACACCACCAGTACCAAAATTTGTAATATCAAAAACACCTGATAAATCATATATGATACCAGTTGAATCAGCACACAATAAAGAAGTAAAAGGAGTTAATGGAGGTGTTAATGAATATGGCAAAATAGTAGTTCCACCACCACCTCCAGTTTCCCAAAGAACATGTCCGTTTGCATCACTAGTTAACACTTGTTGGGCTGTTCCTGTCATACCAGCAGAATCAACAATAACATCTAAAGTAATTGGTTCAATAAAAGTATTTAAACCGCTAAAAATATTATTTCCTGTTAAAGATGCTGTTCCATTTAAAGATACATCTATATTAAGAATCTCCTGTTGAAGTGTTTTTATTCTAGCATTCAGACTATAATTAGAATATGACATTATATATATACACTTTTATAAATATTTTAAATAATTATCATTTATAAAAAGAATAGTTGAGAGAATAAGTATTTAGATTAAATTATTAAAAATAAAATATAATCTAAATATATAAAAGAATGAGTTTAGCAAATCTAGAATCCAAAAACTTAAGTCCGTCTTCTCTCAAATTATATTTGAGTAATCTAAAAAGGCTAAATGAAGGTCAAGATATAAAAAGTTTTACCTTCTTAAAGAATGTTGATGCAATAATGGAAAAAATAGCACATTATAAACCAAATACTCAACGAACATATATTATTTCTATTGTCTCTCTATTAAAACAAGAACCAAAACAAAAAGTATTGTATGATAAATATTATACTATTTTGATGAAATTTAATAATGATCTAAAAACAAATACAGATAAATCGGAAACTCAAAAAGAAAACTGGTTGAGCCAAGAAGAGGTGAAACAGGTATTTGAAACGAAAGAAAAAGAGATGAATGAAAAGTTAGGAAAGTTAAAGAAATTATCAGAACCAATTTATAATGAACTATTATCTTTTGTTATTTTAAGTTTATATGTTCTGCAGCCGCCAAGAAGGAATCTGGATTATCTTTACATGTTAATTGTACCATCTTTTTCTGAAGATTTTGATAAAAAGTTTAACTATCTCTCATTATCTGATTCTACTTTTTACTTTAACAACTATAAAACAGCCAAAACTTACAAATGTCAAGCTGTAAAGATAAGCCAAGAATTGTTAGTTATTATTAAAAAATATATTGATTTCCATCCATTGAAGAAATTAATGAAAAAGAGTTTTCAATTGCCATTCTTGGTAAGCTATCAAGGTATACCTTTTGATAATGGAAATATTATTACAAGAAGTCTAAATAAAACATTTGGGAAAAAGATTGGTGTATCAATGTTAAGGAACATATATTTAACTTCTAAATTTAGTCCTCAAGTTCTTGAGATGAACCAAGATGTTTCTGATATGGGTACTAGTAGCAATACAGCAATGAATAATTATATAAAGTTAGATGAAAATTCTGAAAATACTATTATCGGATAGGTTAACCAAAGTTATATAACAGTTTTTTAACTAACTACAAGTTAATCTAAAATTCGGTTTAAAATTATTTTATCCAATCACATACAACAATATCTGAAGGTTTACCTTCTTTTTCCATCTCTCTTTTAACTAGTTCTTGGTATTCAGGTAAGGTATAACCCATTCTAGAAGCCAAGATATAAGATATACAATGTTTTCCACAAGTATTAACATCAACACCAGAAGATGGATCACCTTTTGATTGTAATTTCATTTTATTTTGTATTAATTTGATACCTTTACCTCTTGTCTTTAACAAATCACGCATCTCATTTGGTTTTTCGCCAAGACACATCTGCATTTGTTTAGGTATAAATTTCAACTCGTGATCTAAATCGCCATCACCATAGCTATCAAATTCAGTAATAGTATCACCTCGTCTTGTGAGACAAGTCCAATGACCGCTATTTTTTTCAGATTCTATTAAAATAACACAATAATCGTTATCATTTGGTAGCAATTGATTTATATTATTGTAATTTTTAAGGTCAGCATATTTTATTATTTTGTTTTCAACACTCCCACCTAGATATCTGCTAAAATCTTGGTCTGACATCATCTTGGCTAACTCACGCTGATAATGGCTAATCATATTATCCTTTTGTCGTTTTTGCATATATTATATACATTTATAAAAAATAAATATATATAACAAAATTATAAATAAATAGATTTAATTAAGTATTAATCTAAAAAATAATATCTTTAGCAAATATATAGAATGGTTCATTTTGAAAATTCCTATCAATATGGAAAAATACAAGAGAAAAAAGTTCAACCAATAATACAAGATTTTTTTAATAGAGATATTAAGATGAATCCAGAGAGATATGCTAAATATGATTTTCACGATGAAGAGTTCCAATATGAAATCAAAAGTAGAACAAATAAATTGAATACTTATCCTGATACGATGATTACTTTTAATAAAATCACAGATGAAAAACCGTTAATTTTATTATTTAATTATACTGATTGCCTAGCTTATATTCAATATGAAAAAGAATTGTTTTCTACATTCAGAAAACAGATGTTCTCTCGTGCCGATATAGATATAGATAAAAAAGAACATGTGTTTATTCCAATAGAGCATCTTAAAATAATAAAGCAATATTAAAAAACAGTTTAAAGCCATCTTCTTATAATATCTTAAGATATGCCAAGACTAGCAACTAATTATCAACATATTATTATTTATAAAATAGTATGTTGCGATTTAAGTATCACAGATTCATATGTGGGTTCAACTACAAGCTTTACAAAACGGAAATATGCACACAAATATGAGTGTAATAATGAGAAAAAAAAAGGTTATAATTTAAAATTATATACCTTTATACGAGATAATGGTGGTTGGTGTAATTGGAATATGATTGAAATAGAAAAGTTCCCCTGCCAAGATGGTAATGAAGCACATTCAAGAGAACGATATTGGATTGAATTATTGAAAAGCAACTTAAATATGAATAATCCTATTACAACAACCGATGAAAAAATAGAATACCAAAAAGAATATTATCAAGAAAATAAAGAAAAAATAGCAGAACGCCAAAAAGAATATAATGAAGTTAATAAAGAAAAAATGATAGAACAACAAAAAGAATGGTATAAAGAAAATAAAGAGCAAAAAGCACAAAAAAATAAACAATATTACCAAAAAAATAAAATTATTAAAGAGCAAAAATAACTACACTATCTTTACAATATTCAACACATATTGATTAAGTTGAGGTGCAACTGTATCACCAGCAAAAGTAGGTAATATATAAACCACTATTTCAGAACCAGCTTCAACTGATACGAAATATGTATTAAAATTCACAAAAGGATTGACTTGTATAAGAGGTGTATTGTATGTAGCATCAGAAACTAAATTAATTCCAGACAGAGCATCAACAACATTAATAGTTAATGAATCCATTATTGTAGTATCATCATTAGCTTGGATATTTATAGAAACACCGACCAAATAAAGACCACTATTGGTAATAGGAAAAACTTCAGTGGTGATAGTAGTTCCAGAAACTAATGGTTGAATAGTATTATCAGTAAGAGAAGCATTTCGTCCAAGAACTGTTTTATTTGGAAAAAAACCAACAGAAGCAGCTGACATTATTATATATAAGAAATATATAATAATTATAAAAGAAAAAGAAAAAATTATACTATTTTTGCTAAACTATTATAATATTCAAAAGTAGGAACAACACCAACTGCTTCACCAGAATATATTGGAATTATAGTAACATTTATTTCAGATCCAGCTGTGGAATTCAAGAAAAAAGTATTGTTATTATTTATAAGACCAGTAATTAATCTATTATACACAATATCAGAATAAAATATTTTACCTGATGCGAGGTCTTCAACCGTAATAGTTATTGATTCTAATGTTGTAGTAAGATCAGTAGTTGTAATATTTAATGATACAGAAGTTAAATATGTTCCATCGGCACTAATAATAAAAGGAGGTAATATTATACCATCACCACTAGCAGCAAATGGTATTCGTGCATCAGGTAGATGTGTATATAAAAATCCTAAACTAGATTTATTTGAATATTTTCCAGCAGATGCTACTGACATATTATACATTAATATAAGAAAATAATGTATGATATTTATAAATTTAAAGTCCAAAAGCTAAAATAGTTAAAGAAAAATCAACCAAATCAGCAGCAATTACATATTGATATTCAACTACTATTCCTGTATTAGTAGTAAGAGCATTATCAACAAAAACATTAACAATATTTTGAGGTGCAGCACTTGAACCAACAGCACTATATGAAACTAAAATACTAATTGGGGTATTAGTAAAAAATCCAGATGGAACAGGAAAAGTTGCTGTTCCGCCGCCTGTTCCAAGAGTTATAGTTGCTGGTTCAGATGTACCAATCCATTGTTTATATGGACCAACTACTGTTAAACCATTAGTGCAACTAAAAGTGCTAAAATCAACATTACTTGTAGCAGATAATGTATCTGCGGCAACTGAATTATTAGCTTGGAAATAACCACAAGATATGATACCATCTACTGTAGTAGAAATAACACTTGCACCAACAAATTCATCTGCTGTTATTCCTCCAGATCCTGTAAAATTAACAGTTGTTGAAGGAGCAATTGGACTAATAGTATTAACACTAATTGATGGGGGTAAAATAAAACTTGGTATTAAAGATGAACCTTCACTAGAAGCATATGACATGTTATATTATATTTAAAGATAATAATATAATATACTTCTAAATATAATTATATTTAATATATATATATGTCATTTCAATCAACATTAAATTCTAGTTTAGTACCTAATTTAGCATTACCAAATGGTCTTCAATACATTGTAGATAATGACAAAAGTGATGGTTTAGCAGGTCAAATTTTAAGTTCAAATACAGGAGGTGGATTGTTGTGGATTAATGGAGGTGGATCTGGTGGAGGCAATGTTTCTACAAATACTGATAATGCATTTACTGCTAATAATACTTTTACTTTAAATACAAGTACAGCACCAAATTTTGAAATATTAGGAGAAGGATATGTAACAATTGACCCTTTAACTACATTTAATTCACTAGTTAACTGTGCTAGTGGTTTAGCATCAGAATATATACAAGATGGTGCTGGTTTTAAAGGAACAGCAGGACAAGTTTTATCATCAGAAGGTGGTGCTGGTGGATTGTTGTGGATTGATGCTGGTGGATCTGGCGGTGGCAATGTATCAACTTTTACTAATAATGAATTTACAGCAATAAATACTTTTAATGTAGAAGGAATAAGTTGTAATGTTATTGATACAACTGCTGGATCTTTTACAGTAAATTCACCAGCTTTAGGTGTTGTTAATGGTGGATTAACAAGTGCTATATTAGTTGGTGCTGCAAATACAAATATTTTTACATCATCTACAACACCATTAATGAATGGAACATCGTGTAATATTAGCGTTCAAGATGATACAGGTGCAACTGTTGAATGTTTTGATTTTAATGCTATTACCAATCAGTCAACCATTCCATTCCTATTTAATTCATCAATATATGATAATAATGGAGATACAGGATTAGCAGGACAAGTGCTTACAGCAGGAGTTGGAAGTGAAGTTATTTGGGGTGCTGGTGGTGGAGGCGGTGATGTAACACAAACTGGTGATAATGTTTATACTGGAACAAATAATTTTAATGCTAATGGTATTTTAGCAAATCAAATAACTACAACTGGTGGGGGGTTGAATGTATTGGGTTCATATTCAGCTACTAGTAATGCATCTTCAACATTGATACAAACCATTATCAATGGTAATGGATCTATACAAGTTGATAACATTACTGGACTTGCAGCAGGAACTACATTAACTATTCAAGTTCAAAATCCATCAGTAGGTATTATTGATACTTTTGAATTTGATTATAATATGAATATTTCACATATTCCATTATTATTAGAATCATCAATATTAGATTATAATGTAAACAGTGGAACAGCAGGACAAGTTCTTACATCAGGAACAGGAGGTCAAGTTGTTTGGGGTTCTCCTAATGGTGTTGGAAGTGGTGATGTGCATGTAACATCTGTTGTTGATATTGGAACAAATTCTGGAGCAGCAACTATAGTAATACAATATCAAATACCAACAGCTGGTATGTGGGCTTTTACTTACTGTGTTACAACCACTACTGGATATATATATATATCAACAACAGGAACTGGATTCAGTAACGATTATTGTTGTAATGCAGTATCACAAAATGGTTCTCAAGCACCATTTAATATTAATTATACTACATATATGGCTGCTGGAACATACATATATTGTATGAATAGTGGAAGTACTCAATTAATACCATCTGCAACTTTAACAGCTGTAAGAGTTGCTTAAAAAATATACTTTTAAATATTATTATATTTAATAATATATATATGTCATTTCAATCAACATTAAATTCTACTTTAGTACCTGATTTAGCATTACCAAATGGTCTTCAATACATTGTAGATAATGATAAAAGTGATGGTTTAGCAGGTCAAATTTTAAGTTCAAATAATGGCGGTGGATTGTTGTGGATTAATGGAGGTGGATCTGGTGGAGGCAATGTTTCTACTAATATTGATAATGAATTTACAGCATCAAATTCATTTGTATCCACCGATATAAATACAGCTTTTACTGTTTCTGTTCCAAATGTGCTTTTTACAACTGCTGTTGAATTTTCTGATACTATACAACCACAATCTATATTAGATGATAATGGAGATTCAGGAACAGCAGGACAAGTTATTACAGCAGGAATAGGAGGACAAGTTATTTGGGCTACACCATCATCTGGTGGTGGTAATGTATCAACTGAAACAATAAATACATTCACTGAAACAAATATATTTAATAATAATATTGGTGCTGGTGTGCAATTACAAGTTAATGTTCCATCGTTTTTTTCAGAAACTATTACTGGTAATCTTGCTGGAAATATTTCAGGAACAGCAATAGCTATTGCTAATGGTGCTGTTGGATCTGTATTATATCAAAACGCTGTATCAAGCACAGCAGGATTAGCAATTGGAACAGCAGGACAAGTATTAACTGTAGCTAGTGGAATACCTTCTTGGGCTACACCATCATCTGGTGGTGGTGATGTATATTTAGCTGGTGGTGCTGATGATGCACCACAAACTTTTACAGGATTTAATGAATTTTCAGAAATTATTATTGGTGATCTTTCTGGAAATATATCTGGTTCAGCAGTTGCTATTGTTGGTGGAACAACTGGTGCTTTATTATATCAAAACGCTGTATCAAGCACAGCAGGATTAGGAATCGGACAAGAAGGTGATGTATTATATGTTGCAAATACTGGAATTCCTTCATGGTCTCGTGCTATGCAGGTTGGATCTGATTTTGTAAATTTAACTGTTCCATATACAACAACTTTTAACTATACTACATTAGTTAACCAAGATATTGGTTTTACTGCTGTTTATCATCCAGCAAATGCAACTGGAAGTGCAGGATCTACTTATAATTTTTTTGAATTTATAATGCCATCACAAGGTGTATGGACTTTTACATTAACTTGTGTAACAGTAGCAGGAACTATAAGTTTAGGAACAACATATAATGTTTTAAATCCAGCATGTCAGCAATATGTTCCAACTGGTTCTGGATATGCTGCTAGCATATCATATACTATATATGCAGATAGAAGCACTACAATGTATGGTACATATGGTGGTGCTTCTTCATATGTTAACGATATTTATCTGACATATGCTAAAGTTGCTTAAAATCTATATACTTATTAAGTATTCTAATAAATAATAGATTAAAATCGGTAATAATCTAAATAAAACGCATATTTAGATTATTATATTGAAGAAATCTAATGAAAATCTAACAAAAATAGATTTATAATAGTAATAATTTTAAAATTATTACTTGTTTTAATCAAAAAATAATCTATTTTGTCTTTATTTTGTTAGATTATTACAAATATAAATCTAAAAATCCTTTATATATACATATTTAGTAAGTATATATACATCGCTATCTTTTCTCTCAAATTATTATATTAGATTTAGTAAAATATAAAATAATATCAGTTTATAATATAAGACATGTCTGTTTCCTTAACACATTTGAACGAAAAGATTTATTTTGATGTTGTCATTAGCAATATGCAAACTATAGATAAACCTCCACCGCCTTTGTATTTTAATGAAACAAGAAATATTCCTTTTTTGTTTAATCCACAGGATTATCTGATGTCAATTATTCGGTTTAGTGTAGAAACGCCAACTCTTCCTGTTTTTATTTGTCAGATTCAACCAAATCAACCTGACATCAATTTAAGCATATATTCAGTCTCTCTTTCTTGGAATGTATTAGGCGGTGCTACTTATACTCAACAAACATATGTTGAGTTTTCTCCTCAAAATCAAGCTGTTAAATTACCTATTCCACCAAATCAAACTGCTACCACTTTACAGGATAATTCTACTGGATATTATTATATATATTCTTATCAATATTGGATTTTTTTGATTAATCAAACTTTTCAAACATGTTATAATGGTTTAGCAGCTCAAGTTGCCGCTGCTGGTGGTATATTGCCAAGCGTGTATACACCAGCAATGTCTTTTAGCACATCTTCACCAGATGCTGTTGCTATATTGAATGTAGCTATTGATGGATATGATTCAACTAGGGCTAATAGTATAAAAATTTATATGAATCCAGCAATGTATCAATTATTTAGCAGTTTTCCAGTATATATTAAATCATTATCTGGAAGTAATCAAGGTTTGAACGTGCAGTTGCAAACTACAACTTTTGGTGGTTTTCAAGCTATTGATTATCCATTATATAATAATACAACACATGTTGTTGATCCAACTGTTAATGCAGTTCAATGTTTCCAAGAATATTCAACTATATCTCTTTGGACTCCTGTTATTTCTGTTGTATTTTGTTCTAATACTTTACCAATAGTTCCAACTAATTTAAGCACTCCTGTACTTATTAATAATGGTGCTATTTTTACAGGTAATCAAGGTAATAATTCAAATACAGCTCCAGTTATTACAGATATTATAGCCGATGCTGGAATATATAAACCAAATATTGTTTATAATCCATCAGCCCAATATAGATGGGTTCAATTATTCGGAAATACTCCTTTATCCAATTTAGATATAGTATGTTATTGGAAAGGGAGAGATGGGGTTTTAAATCCTCTTCTTCTTTCTTCTGGATCAACCGCTACATTAAAAATCCTATTTGCCAAGAAAAGTAGTTTAGGAAATATTAAAGGAACTTAACTTTAGCAAATTATATAAATATATTTTAAAAATAATAATATATTTATAGTTTATATAATGAGTACTTTCAAAACAGCTTTAATTGAAGACGCACGAATTGCTATGATTACGGATGAAGAGGTGTATGGGGTTCAGTCTTCGGCTTCGCAATCTACTTATCAACAATTTAATGCTATTTCCATTGCTAATTCATCTGTTGTTTTCAACGTGCAGATCCCTTCTGAAAATATTTTGATAGATCGCCATGTTCTTCTTCAGTCTAAAGTGGCTATTACAGTTGCTGCTGGTTCGGCAACTGATGCCGCATATCAAGTTCCTATAGGTGCTAATGTTGATTTTATATATGGTCTTAATTCGGCTTTCCAAGCTTTTCCTTTGAATAGTTTGATGACGACTACACAGCTAACACTTAACAATGTGTCTACATCAACTAATACGGCTGATGTTTTAGCACCTCTTTTGAAAATGAACGATAGTCGGATGCTTTCACGCTGGAATAGTTTGACACCTAGTATGGTTGATGCCGCATATGGTGTATATGAGGATGGTATTCTTACAAATAACAATTCTTTAGCATCTTTCAATAACAATTCATATGATAATGATGTGATGCCACGAGGTGCTTTTCCTTGTGATATTGTAGTGCAGCATTTTATTGGTGGTGTATATGCTGATGATTCTCTTGTTTCAACCGCTGTTACTGATACTTGGATATTTACTTTAGGTGCTATTTTCACTGAACCTTTTGTTGCTTTGAGTCCTTTTATTAATACTGATCCTGAAAATCAGGCTGGTCTTGTGGGTATTAATAACTTGTCGCTTGTTCTTAATATTGATAGCACATGTCATCGTCTTTTTTCGTCTGCTTGTCCTTATATTACTGGAATTAGTTTAGGAAATGGTGTTGCTGTTGGAAATATTTTGCCTTCGTCTACTGGTCTATCGGCTACTAAATTGTTATTCAATTTTTTAAGCTTACAGCCAGAGCAATATGCCAAGATAAGCACCAAGAATGTTGTTCCTTATATGGATTATCCTCGTTATTTGACTTCACAGGCAAATTCGCAAGCAATTCCACCTCTATCTTCGTCTGGAACTATTTCTAGTATGAGTATTCAGTTGAATCAAGTTCCAGATATGATTTTGATAGTTGCTCGTGAGCCTCTTGGTAATCAGGACTGGTCTAATTCAGCTTCGTTTTTAGCAATCCAGAATATTTCGGTCAATTTCAATAACTCGTCTGGACTTTTGGCAACGGCAACCCAGCAAGATCTATACAATTTGTCTGTCAGGAATGGGTCAGCCCAATCGTTTTACGAATTCGCAGGTCAGGCATCAGTGAATAACAACGGTGCAGCTGCTGCTGGTGGAGTTTTAACGAAATTAGTTCCTACTGTTGGTTCTGTTCTTGTTCTTAACCCTTGTTACGATTTCTCGCTTCCTTCGTATTTGTCCGCATCATCGTTGGGTCAGTATCAGTTCCAGTTTAACTTGAAAGTATTCAATCAATTTGATTACGCTATTACGCCTGAAATTTTGATTATATGTGTTAACAGTGGTCTTCTTTCAACGCAGCAGGGTACTTCGCAGATATTCACTGGAATTTTGACAAAGGAACAGGTGCTAAAGACGAAAGAACAGAATCCTGTTCCTCATCTTGATAGTGCTGAATATAGCCGTCTTGTTGGTGGAAAACAGAGCAATCGTGGTATGGCTAACATTCTTGGCTTACTTCGTCATCACGGACACCGAAAACATATGCCTGATATGTCAAGCAGTGGTGGAGCTACTTCTGGTGGAGCTACTAGTGGTGGAGCTACTAGTGCTGGAAGTCGTGCCAGAAAACACTATTAAATATATTTTAGATTATTTTAGATTATTATAAATCTAAAATGGAGAGAAAAAGTTATTAATAAATAATTAATTAATTATTATTTATTAATATATTTAGTAATATTATAATGCAAAGTTATAATGAATTAATCTCGGCACAATTGAATCGTAATAAACAAAATATGATTCATCATATGGATCAACCTACAATGTTTCTTCGTGATGATAATGCTACTTTATATGGTGGTAAAAGAACTCGTGAATTTGTATTACCAACACCGCTAGCATCTCAATATCCTTCATCACTAGCAGTTGGAGGTAATTATCAAGAAACAATGGGTGGTGGATTTTGGAGTGATCTTGGCAGTAGTGCCAAATCTGTGGGTCAGCATCTATTACCTGTTGCTACTGATATAGCAAAAGATGTTGGAAAAGATGCTTTGATGTCTTATATGAAAGGAGGAGCAGTTCAAGCATATAGAAATACTGCACCTTTTCCTCCTTACCAAACTGGTACTGAACCATATATTTTAAGGAAGGGTGCTGTTGGTCGTGGTCGTCCGAAAAAATGTGGTGCTGGATTTTGGGGTGATCTTGGCAAAGGTGCTAAATCTGTGGGTCAGCACCTTTTACCTGTTGCTACTGATGTAGCAAAAGAAGTTGGAACTGACATGTTAAAATCTTATATGAAAGGTGAAGGTAGACGCAGAGGACGACCAAGAAAATCTGATATGCAAGGTGCTGGATTTTGGGATTCAATGAAAAGTATTGGTTCAGCTGCTGCTGAAGGACTAGCACCAATTGGTAAAGATTTAGCAAAAGAAGCTCTTACTAGTTATATGAAAGGAGAAGGACGAAAGCCAAGAAAATGTGATATGCAAGGTGCTGGATTTTGGGGTGATTTTGGTAAAGGATTTTCTTCTGTAATGAAAGTTGCTGAACCTTTCATTCCTCTATTAATGGCTGCTGCTGGTAGATCTAATGGAAATCCGCATCATTATTTGCAACACGCTTCTGAAGCACATCAGCATATGAATGGTGGAGGTGGAATGGAATCTTTTTTGAAAATTGCCAAGAGTGTAGCACCTTTTATTCCGATGTTGATGAAAGGAATGGGACGAGGTGAAGGACGAAAAGTTGGAGGTGGATGGGAAGATATGATAAAAACTGTTGGAAAGGCAGTTGGAAAACCATACGAAATGTCTGGTGTTAATCCGTTTGAGTTTGGTTATAATTTGGGACACGATAAGATAGCCCCAGAGATGTTTAAAGTATTACCACCTGAAAAGGTACACGCTTTTTTTGGAGCAAAAGGAAGAGGTGGAGCAATGATAGCCCCTTCTGGTGATGGGGCTAGACTTTCTGGATACCCAAAAGCTGGGGGGAAACGACCTGCTAGTGCCAAGCAATTAGCAAGAGGTGCATTAGTTAGCAAATTGATGAAGTCACACGGCTTTACACTCGGTCAAGCTTCAAAGCACATTAAAGAACACGGTCTTCTTTAGAGAAACTTAAAAAAATAATATATTATTTAAAAATAAATATATAATAATATATTATAATATGCCATCAATCAAACAAGGTAAAATTTTACAATATAACCCTGATTCAGTATATTCAGCTTCAAAAGTGTTATCATCAAGAGCATTGGCTAATATGTCTTATAATCCAGATATTGCAAGTAATATTAAAACCGCATCAAATGTGAAATCAGATTACGCTGAATTCATGGGAATGCTTAATGATATTGATTCGCAGATTATCTATTTGTCTTCTTACGAAAAGAAAGCCAAGAAGACTTTCATGTCTTCTTTAGCAAGAGAAGGAATAGTACGAAGAGGAAGAGATTATAATGATTTTTTTGGATTGAATCCATATGATAATCCAGATCCACGAAGAAAATTAGAAGCAGTTACATATGGAAGTGGAAGAGATGGATTATCAAAAATAAAAAAACATTCTAGTTTGAACCCTACATTAGCTGCTGCAACTTCTACGAATGAAATGTTAGATGAAGAACCAGAATTTATAGATGAAGAACCAACACCAAGATATACTAAAAAATTTGTTGGTAGACCTGAACCAGCATCTACTGCTTTTTCTAGTGATAGTGATTTATTTGGTCTTACTAGTCATTCAGTAAATACAACTCCTAGTTTTCTTGGCGGTGGGGCAGCTGGGGCTGCTAAATCAGGAATAAGACGACGATCCGCACCTAGTCCACCAAGCTCTGGCAGTGATTCTTCTTCAGATTCTGATGGAGGTGATGGTGGTGATGGTGATGATGGTGATAGTGATAGTGATTCTGGAATATCAGGAATTACAGATGATGATTTAATTCCAAGAATGCCAGTTATAGATCAGGTAAAAACTGGCAATGAAAATATTCTTTTCAAAACTATTGTTTATATCAGTTCATTAATTCAACACGCAAATATATATTTAAATGCTAAAATTAATCCATATGCTAACAATCTCTCTCAAGTTGATATTTCAGAATTAGAAACTAAAATAAATAAATTAAGAGCTGACTATTTAAAAATAGAACCACATCTGTATGAAGTCGCAGTTGAAGATGGTTCAGAAATATATGATATTTTGAAAGCTAGGATGAGTAAGTTTTTGAACGACATGTTAATAATCGTTAAATCATATGCACCAATGGCAATGAGAGGTAGCGGTCGTTTTAACGATGATTCAAATTTTACTAGTGCATATAATTTTGACAAACCATTAATAAATTATCCTGAAAATATCCGCAGTTGTCCTACTAAATATATGATGTAAATACTTTTTTCAAACTCAATATATATATAATATTTTTTTAATAGTATATATATATTAATGGCACATTATTTAGATAAAAAACAATTATCAGATTTTCAAAAAAAAATACAAAATGTTTTTCACTTTTTAACTATTAGTGGTAAATATAAGATAATCGGTTCAGCTGCACTAAAATCAATCTTATATAATTCGGATTTTGATTTAATGGAACTTGTTAAAAAATCTAGAGATACACCAACACTTTTGAATCATATTTATCAACTCTTTTTACGAAAGTTTAGAGAAGCTGAAGCTGATCCATCTATTTTTATTACAGACTTTAAATGTGGTGAAGATAGTAATGGTGAACCATTGAGATGGTCTAAACAAGATATGGAAAAAGGTTATAAAATCAAAAAGAACAAAAAACATGTATATTTCCAAGAAACTCTTATTCAAAAATCAACTATTAAACTTGACGCAATTGTGTTAATAGATGGTGTATTTACTGAATTTTCTGATAATTATTTATTGAAATTGGGACAAGAATCTAATTTTGAAAAATCGGAAATTACAAGAGAAGGAATTTTAAATGGAATAAAAGAAAGTTTTAATGAGTACATCCAAGAAAAAGATTATTTTAAAGCTGTAAAACGAGCTTTTTCTTATAAACTTATTCTTGATCCAAAAAAATACAAAGACCAATTAGTGGAATATATTGATTTATTTAATTCACCTCTTGGCTACTTGAATAAATGTAGATCTGATTTAGATATAATATTATTAGTTTTAGAGAACAAATATAAATTTAAACAACCAAAGATTTCTGATATTATTAACAATCTACAAATTATCAAAGCTACACTTGTATCTATTACTAGTTTTAATCTAAAAGAAATTATTGATGATATAAATATCATTAGTGCCAAGACTTCTCACAACTCTTTATCATCTGAACTCACTATTTTGAGAGATGAATTGTTTAACGAAGTCAATGAATATACTAAAATGATTATTTCAAAGAACAAATATTTAGTAAATATTTAATCTATAAAAATAAAATCTAGATGTAATATAAAATGAATACTGAAAATACTGGTGATGCTGTCGCAATGATTAAAACAACTAGAACCAAGAAACCTTGTATCGTAAGCGTAAGTGATAAGACAAATCTGCATACTTATCCTGAAATCAAATTAACAGGTGAAGATAGTTTTATACCTTGTCCTAATCAAAATAAAGAGAGAGATATTCTTTATATTACTGGTGCATCTGGATCAGGCAAATCTTTTTATACCAAGATGTATGCTGATGAATATGCCAAGATGTACCCTAAAAATATGATATTTTTATTCAGTAGTATAACAGAAGATTCTAGTATAGATAAAATTAAAAAACTTAAACGAATAAAGCTAACAAAAGAGTTTGAAGATGATAATGATTTATCCGCAAAAGATTTTGAAAATAGTCTCTGTATTTTTGATGATACAGATTGTATTACGAATAAAAAGTTAAGAAATAGAGTTAATTCTGTTCTTAATTCTATTTTGGAAACTGGAAGGCATACTGGCACGAGTTGTATTTATACATCACATGTTGCAACTTCTGGTATTGATACCAAGAAAATATTAAACGAATCGCATTCTATTACTATATTTCCAAAATCACTAGGTGGTAGGAGTTTGAAATACTTATTGAGTGATTATCTAGGTATGGATAAACAAGAAATTAAAAAAATAAAGAAATTATCTAGCCGATGGGTGACAATTAACAAAACATATCCAAAATGTGTCACATCTGAAAAAGAAGCATATATTATTGATAATTCTGTTGATGATGATTAACTTTATTCTAGATTATCTTCTAACCATTCTATCATCTCTCCAAGTGTTTGATCGTAAAATTGTCTATCTATATTTTTTATATTATCTATAGTTAAAATTTGTCTTAAAGTATTATCATCATCTAATTCGTCAAAAAGATTCTGAATTTGAGCTGGAGTTTGTAAAGCTTCTGACATCTCTTCTTTTTTTTCTTGATTTAACCATTGTAATGTAGGTATTATATTTCTTAAATCAATAAGAAAATTACTAAAATTTTGTCTTCTTCTAGATAGTTCTAGTTTATAAGGTGGCGTTATTTTAGCTACTCGTCTTGGTGGTTGATGTCCTGCTGGTAACATACCGCCTGTTTTTCCTTTTTCTTGGCGTGATTGTATAGTAAATTCTGGACTTCTTATAAATAATTTAGTTTTTTCTATTGCTTCATCTTTTAATTCTTCTTCTTCTTCTTCGTCTTCAAAATCTGTTATAGATATATATGGTTGTGATTTTAAAAATTTTGTTAATACTGGTATCATGTGATCTTTAAGTATATATTTCTTATTTACTTCCCCTATAACATCCATTATTTTTTCATCTACATTATTTTTACGATCTGTCATTCTATGTCGTCTTTGTCCTTCTCGTACTCTTTGTTCTCTTATTTTTCTATTAGCAGAACTTCGTAAAAATTCGTCAGCTTCTTCTTCATCTCTTTGCTCTATTATTCTTTGTCTTTCTAAATTTATTCTTTGTCTTCGTAAATCTATTAATCTCTGTCTTCTTTTTTCTTCGTCTTTTCGTACAGCAACAGGATGTTTAGATCCACCTTGTAATGGTTTCCAAAATTTAGAAGCTTCTATCTTGGCTTGGTCTAACCATTCTTTATTCATTATATATAATAAGATTTATTATATTTTAGCTAAATCTTATTATATTAATATTTTATTCCCCAGTGCTCGTCTCTCCAATTTTCTAATTGATCTAATGGATTTTTCATACCACCGCTTAACTTTTTGTGTAATATATCTATTATTTCGTGTTTTTTCAATCCAGTTAACACTTTCTTGGTAATTGTTGGAAAATGTTCTTTCAGATGTGATTTCAACTCTTCTCGTCCTTTTCCTTTTAACATTCTAAATAAACTTTTTCCAGCATCTTGTACTGCTGGGTCTTTCGCAAAATTCATTATACTTTTTATTGTATCTTTACTAGGCATTGGCGGTAATCCAGCAAAACCTTGTGTTGCATTAAAACCATATAGTGCATTATCTAAATTCATTCCACCATGTTGATATTCTGGTTTCCAAACCATACCACCACACTTTAACTCTCTTCCTTTTCCGTGTGCTTTTTTCATTCCTTGATTAACAAACTGATCTTCTAAAGATTCAGCAAAATCCAACATTTGTCTGTGTTCTCTTGCTTCTTTTGTTCTTGCTAATTCAGCATCTTTTGCCTGTTGTATTATCAATGCTCGTGCAGCTTCTTCTCTTCGTTGCCTTGCTTCATTATCACGAGTTCGCATCGCATCACGCATCATTTTTTGTTCGTATTCATTAATAGCAGCTGTATCTTTAGCAGGGTCGTAAGCATATTCTTTAGCAGCTCTTTTATTTGCTTGTTTTAAAGCATCTTCTTTTGCTATTTGTGCTGGCGTTTTCCAAAACGATGTAGCTAGATCTTTCCAACCTTCCATTCCACCTTCCAACTTTTCTGCTTTTTTGTTTTTTCTTGGCTTTCGTTGTTTTACCATATTATATATATTACTTTTATTTAAATTTCTTCCTTTTCCTATTTGTGTATTTGGATCTATATTTTCTAAAATACTAGATTCATGTTCTGAAAAAGGATTATAAGATTTAGATTTAATTGTTGTAGTTTGTTTTGCTGTATTTCGTGCTGTTGATGGATAAAATACTTTATTAAAAGTATCTTTTACAGGTAATACTGATGAAACAATATCAGAACCAGATCTAACATTATATTCATTATCTGCTGGTTGTTCTCCTGTATTAAATGGATTAAGATTAATTATTTCTTTTGTGTTTTTTCCTAACTTTCTTGCCAAGATTGAACCTTGTGAATGTCCTATAGTAGAAATATTCTGATTTCCATACTTTTTTTCAGCAGCTTCTTGGACGGCTTTTGAATCTTTGAATCTTTTCGTTTTTTCATATTGACCTGCCATATATGCTAAATTGTTTCCCCAATCAGAAAGATTAGGAATTTCAGTACTTCGGTGTATAACAGATGTTTGACCTGTTTTTGGATTGTGGTATACAATTGCTGTTGCTTTTGATAGTGGTTTATCTAATTCCCAATCACCTATCTTGGCTGAAGGTGTCTTTGAATAACTTTCGGTTAAAAATTTATTTAAATCAGATGCAGAAACTGAACCTCCTTTCATTATATATCTATCTATTTATTTTTATATTTTCATCTTTATAAAAATAGATGTTGAGAGAAAAAGTTATTTAATCCAACCAATTTACACCTGATGGTAATCCTATTTTCCAACAGTAATAAAAACCTCCACCTACAAATGGCTCACAATAAGTATTATAATTTACTTTTGAAATATATTTTAAAATAGTTGGTGTTAATTTTGTTTTTCCGCCAAGCCTTGACACAATTGGTTTTAACGATATATCCATATATATAATTTTTAGATTTTATTTTAGATTTTATTTTAGATTTTATTTAGATTTTATTTTATAAAGTAATAATATATGAATAAAGAAGAAATATCTAAATTAATAAAATCTATTTCTTTAGAGGATATTAATATAGATATTGCAAAATTAAAACATGTAGATCTAGATAAAATAAGTCAGCTTACCAAGATAGGAAATAATATTGTTGATTATTTCACATTCACAGAACGATTAAATACACTTACAAAAAAGAAGTTATCTTTTTTTGATTTTTATAAAAATAGAAACCTTTTTCTCTCAAAGTCTTATATTCAGAACTTTATTTTGAATGAAAAAAAGAGAAACTATACTGAAATACACTCTCTTTTTAATGTCTTCCGTGTTTACTTTAATTTTCCATCTTCTTTTAAACCTATTAATGCAATGAAAATTTACAATTTATTTAAACCTACAACTATTCTAGATCCAACATGTGGATGGGGTGGAAGAATGGTTGCTGCTTCTGTATTAAATATTAATTATATAGGTATGGATTCAAATCCAGAATTAGTACAGCCCCTAACTAAAATGAAATCTTTTCTCCAAGAATCAAGTTCATCAGAAATAAACCTTTATTTCCAAGATTGTTTAACTTTTGATTATTCAATCTTGGACTATGATATGGTTTTTACTAGTCCTCCCTATTTTAATATTGAGATGTATACAGGTATGAAATCAAAAACAAAATTTGAATGGATTGTTGATTTTTATACTCCACTTATTCAAAAAACATATAAGCACTTAAAATCAAGGGGGGTGTATTGCTTAAATGTTAATATAGAAATATATGAAAAAGCTTGTATTCCTTTACTTGGTGAATGCTGTCAAAAAATTCCATTAGTTCAAATAAAAAAAGCTAAAATCCAAGAATACAAGGAATATATATATATTTGGATAAAATAATTTAAATAGAATTTAATAATATATATTAAGTATATAGAATGAGCCAAGAATTACCTTTAGCAGAAATTAAACCAATGAGAGAATATATCAAACGACCAAGAATAAATAAGGTGATTGTCCTACTAGAAAAACAGGATTTAACTCATCTTCCAGTTGCAGAACGATATTACGAAGATCACAAACGAAGAGTCTCTAATTATCAAAAGAGTACACCAGACAAACAAGCAGAAAAATGTAAAAAATATATGGATAATATCCGATTGAATCAACCTGAACGATATGAAGCAATTAAAGAACGAACCAAGAAGAATTACTACGAAATAGTTAAACCCAGAAATGCTGCCAAGAAAGCCGCCGAATTAGCAAAATTATCTGAAGAAATCAACAATTTAATCCAAACCTCCAAAATTCTAGAAGTTTAGGAAACTTTTTTAATTAATAATCTTTAGGAAAAGCTTAAAGATTATTTTCTATATATAAGTATATAATAGAATGATGACGATAACATCCTACGAAATTTCCAAAGTGCCGAGTTATAATAAATATATTTACGAAAAAACTGAAACCACGAAGCCTTTTGTAAAACTTACTGAAAATATTAAAGGTGATATAGATGCAATTGAAACTCATCTTAAAAACAATGCCGAATTTCACGAAAGATTACATATTAATGATTTACTTAAATTAACGATAGATCTAGATAAAATAACGGATACCAATCCAACAGCAACTTTAACTTCTATTTTCTCTGATATTAAGACCTTCCTTAAAGTGGAAGATGCAGATATTAAATATACAACTAATTCTAGTATACCATCAGGTAGTCATCATGTTGTTATTCCAAAATTTTATATGAAAACAGAAGACCAGAAAATATTGTGGGAGGATTTCAAAAAAAAATTCAGTTATAAAAAAGAAATAGATACAAGTATATTTGGCTGTGAGAAATGGTTCAGATTACCAAACCAAAAAAAAGAAGGCAAAGCCGCAACCGAACATATCATTCAACAAGGTGAAATCAGAGATTTTGTTTTAAAATATATACCTGATGATTGTATTGAATTTAAATATGTAAAAGAAGCACCAAAAATAAAAGAGAAGAAGGAAAAAGCACCACCAAAAGCAGCAACGACCAAGAAAACAAACAAAGTAATAGTTTCAGAAGATAATACAGATGATGAATTAGAATCTGTTGATAGTCAGAGAGAAGAAAAGACAAAGGAAAAATGTGAAACTATAACAAAAATAGTAAATGCTATCTTGGAAACAGATGCAACTTATTTTGATGATTATAATAAATGGACTCAACTAGGATTCCTTATTTATAATGAATGTACTGGTGATGAAAATGGTGCTGAATTATTCATTGAATTATCTAAAAAATTTCAAAGTGATTCTGGTATTAAACAATCAGCATCTAAAGTTGCAGCACAATACCACAAAACACAAGACAATCGCAAAAAAGAATCTAAACTTTTTCTTCCTTCTTTATATTTGTGGCTTCAAGAAGTTGCACCAGACCATGAACTTGTAACAATCAGTAAAACAATTAAATTAGAAACAGGACAACTATTCGCATTTGAAGTTAGAGAGACCAAAGAATATAAAACATATCGTGATATTTTTGAAAAAACAAATTTCAAATTAAATCATCCACTTTCCTATATTGAAATTGATAACAAAAAGAATTTATTATTCAGTGATAGACAGAAATTTTCTGAAAAGAATCGTGATATTAAAGATATGCCAAGATTCCTTGTTAAAACCACTGGTAATAAAATTCCTCTTCCTTTTTCAGAATTGTGGTTAGATGATTGTGAGAAAAGAAAGTATAATAATATTATTTTTGATCCATCTCGTAAAAATATAAAAAACGAAGAATCATATAATACATTCTGTGGATTTATCAATGAAGATGATTCCGTTGAAAATATCAAAGAAGAAAATAGTGATTTTATCAAATTAATGAAATGGTTGTTTGTAGAAGATAAAGTTTTTGAATATGTTAAAAGTTGGATAGCTCATATTATTCAACATCCAGAAGTAAAAACAAAAGTTGCACTTATTTTATATTCAAAGACGCATGGATCAGGCAAAAATAGCGTTATTGATGGAATTATAGCCATTCTTGGCTCACTATTGTGTTCTGTAGTTGAATCCATTGAAGATATTACTAAAAATTTCAACGCACATCATTGTAATAAACTTTTTATATATGGAGATGAAATCAACGCAAATGCTAAAAAAGTGGCTGATAGATTGAAGCAAGTTATTACTAGACCAACACAGATGTTAGAAAAGAAAAATGTTGATTCAATGCAAGTAGATGATTATACAAATTGGGCTTTTACTACAAATAATGAAAATTGTTTTAAAGCTGAAGAGGGATGTAGACGATTAGCAATGATAAGATGTAGAGAAGAAAAACAAAATAATTTATCAACTCTATCATATGCCGAAATTGGTGATAAAATCAGAATAAAACAGCTATTTAAATTCTTTAAGAATTATCAACAAAGTTCTGAAAGTATAGAATTATATGGTAAATTTAACATTGGATATGATAATGTTATTCCAACGGAATATAAGAAAGAAATGTTGTACGAAAATAAACCAGCATATATTCAAATGTTTTTCAAAAATACCTTTTATTTTGTTAGAAAAAATATTCGTTCTATTGATTTATACAAAGAATCACAAAAGTATGCAAAATTAAATTATTTAACATGTAATTACACGCACCAAGAAATGGCTAAATCAGGAAAATATATAATAGATAAATTCGCAAAAAGAAGAAATTCTGGAATGAAATATGTTTTCCCAGAAACACAAAATGAACTTTTGCAACATTTGTATGAAATGGACGAAAAATATTATAGATATGTTTTCAATTTAGATGATGATTATACGCCTACTTTTGAACCAAAACAAGATGAAACTGATTATTTAGGTAACGAAATAATAGATAATAAATAGTGCTGGCAATTTCAAAATAGTGAAGGCAAATCGCTGAAAATGTAGGCAATTTAGCCTAGATTAAAATTGCCTACACTTTTAATTTTTTTAAAATTTATTTTTTTTATAAATTTTAACATCATCCTCCGTCTCATCTTCTCTTCTTTCTTTATTTCTTAAAAGAAAAGAGAGAAGAGTGTAGGGAGTGTAGGCAATTTCATTCTAATAGCTATATATATCAAAAAAAAAATAATATATATATTTCTATTATAGGATAGTTTTTTTTATTTCACTACATTCCATACACTTTTTAAAGTAAAGAAAGAAAAAAAAGATTGTTATTGAGGATGGAGTTAAAGTAAAAAGAAGAATGAAAAAAGTGTGTAAAAAAAGAGTGTAGGTAAAAGGTGAAAGCAATTTATAAAACATTCCAGAAAAATACAATATATATCCGATAATATATATTATAAAACAACTTAAAGGAATGATGATATATACTTATATCAGGAGAATGACAACCGAAATAGCCGAAATAATTGAAGATATGTCGTCCAATATATTAGGACGAAAAGTTAAACTAAATAATGTTGTTATTTCATCAATTAGTGCTGATGAATATTTTGAGACAAAGATGACAGCAAAAGATGAACTGATTAAACTAGCAAAAGAAGAAAATATGTTATTAAGAGAAAAGTTTGAAAATCAGACGAGAATTAATGCACTAGAAAAAGCAAATTTGGAAAAGGATCTAGAAATAATGAGACTGACACTTTGTATTAGAAAAAATCACATATTAAAGTTTGAAAAAAGTTAATAAAGAAAGAATATCAGAACAAAAAAAAGAATACCGAAAAGAAAATAAAAAAAAAATATCAGAACAAAAATAAACAATATTACAAAAAGAATAAAAATCATCTATAATTTTGATTCAAATATTTGATAAATTATTAATTTAAAAATTCACTATTTTAAATTAATTGATAGAAAATTAAAATACTTATCTTAACAACAACAACTACAAAAATATAAATACCAAGTTCTTGGCTTGGGTTCTGCTTTGTTGATAAAATAGAAAAAATCTATTTGTCTTTTCTTAAGTAGTGCTTCATCCATATATAAAGTTCAGATATTATTTGGACTAGGTGGAGGTCTTGCGGCTAATTCCATCCGTTCTTCCTCAAGCTCTAATTCTATATTGCGTTTAATGTAACAACCACATATACTACATTCACTGCATTTTGATTTACTAGCAATTTTAACTAAACCAAGTATTAAACCAATTGAAGAAGTAATGAAAAAGCTCCAAAAAACGGCATTAAAAATTTCACTATTGAGTTCTCCCATTATATATTTATAGAAGATTTTTTTAAATCTCGTTTAATTTTAGCATTATTTCGTCTTTGTAAATTTATCTTATCTATTAGTTAATCTAAAATTCGGTTTAAAATTATATAACCGTTTTTAGACTGTGTAATAGGCAGTCTAAAATTCGGTTTAAAATTTATATATACTAAATATATTATTTATCACCACAAAATATTATCTGAAAACCATCCACGACTTCCTATTTTAGATCTATCTTTCTGATGCCGAATTTTATATAGTCTGCGACGATTATCTGCGTACTCTTGTCCTCTTTCTTGGATGTAATGTGGATAATCAGAAAATCCAGATGCACCAATACTTGCTATATATTCTCCTTCTTTTGTAAAAATATCTATTTTATATTTTTTATAATGGCTTGGTTGTATTACAACACCCAATCTTTTTGCTTGACGAAAACTATATGGTAAAATAGTATACATGATATATTATCATATTATTTTTATTCTAATAATAAACTTGAACCATTCCAAACAAAAGATACTGCTTTTCCTTTTAGTAATACATATGTGCTACTTCCATTATATGTGATTGTAGTTGATGGATTAATTGAAGCATTATAAAAAGTAAATACACCATTCTGGGTAAGAGAACTGGATAATCCTATTGTAGTTAAACCAAGATTAGCAACTGCGGTAATAAAAGTATAACCATATTGTGCTTGTAATAATGCTAATGTTGCTGTTCCTACTACTACTTGAAGACTTGCTGGATACAAAGGCTGTATAGATGCAGATTGATATAAATATGGTTGCCTAAAAGGTTGGGTTGTTCCATCTTCCATTATAAAACCTGATTCACTAATAATCATAGAACAAGTATCTGGAAGATCTATAGTATTTGAACCAACCGCCATATAGTATAATGTTTCACCATAGAAATTACCAACTTGAACTCCACCACCTTGTGTTTTAACTAATGGAAAAGGCGTATGAAGAAATTTTTGAGGAGGCGGAAAAGTATTTCCACTAAAATCATAGTATGCGATATATGGTATATTAGGAACAATACTATAACTCGGCTCACCTAAAACAGTGCCGAATCTACTTTTGAAAAAATTAGGCGGATTAGGAAGGTCGTTTAGTGTATACACATTCAACGAAATAGAACATGTTGTTAGTAAAGAAGTAAAACAAACATACATCTGTTTTATAGAATTACTACTGTACGAAATAGACGGACTTGTAATAGCGTTCAATAGATACGAATGCCAGTCAATATTAATACCTGTTCTATAATTTTGAAAAAACCAACCATCAATAGGCGTTGAACCAAAAGCAACAGGATTAAAAGCAGTAGGAGGTTGTGAAGTATTATATACAGCAAATGATGCTGGAACAATAATAGAAGTATTTGAAACAAGTTGATTAGACCAACTATAATTAGAACCTCCTTGAGATACAAGATATTGACCTGTTAATCCAGAAGGAACAAAAAAAGTTCCAGTAGCACCAGTAGCACCAGTAGCACCAGTAGCACCAGTAGCACCAGTAGCACCAGTAGCACCAGTAGCACCAGTAGCACCAGTAGCACCAGTAGCACC
>JGI24890J29729_1000452_pt1 | contig 26093 bp, 35 predicted proteins | sample FreactcultureFD7_FD_29729 | JGI IMG/M metagenome (IMG submission 29729)
GACTTCATAAGGATGAGTGTAGTTTTACCTAAAGGAGTGAAGCTGACGAGGGAAGATGTAAATTGGTACAAATTAGATAGGGTCCATGGTACCAAAATGGCTCGTCGAACATTGAAGTTATTTCGTATGAATCACACGTCTCTTAAAAAGGTCTTTAAATACCTTCGTCCATCTGTAGTAAAACTTATTAAATTTGCATTTGGTACTGATACTGAACGTAAGGTTCAATCAAAACAGTACTATAAAATGTTTGGGACTCCAAAGGGACCCAACTCAAACATAAAACTAAACTATGGGAGCTTACCGGGTCAGAGGTTATCTGTCCGTGAAATAGATTCAAGGGTCCTCAGGATGTTTGCAAGGGACTTTTTGACTCGTAATGGATATGATGGTGTTTATATATCTAAAAAGGTTTCAAGTTTCCACAGGAAGGCCATTCCGTCTCGTATATTTATTACGAGGCCAATAGCTACACTTGTAAACTCCCGGGCCCCTTCAACCCCCGTGAAAAAGCATCCAAGTCTCCAAGAAATGTTTATAAAGTACACGTCGGCTACAAAAAGACTCATGAAACCCAACCGTTCGGAAGGAATGACTGCGTTTCTGACTGGAGGAATGGCCATAAAATTGTATCTCGGGGCCCGTCACGCCCATATATCTAAAAAGGTTGCAGACACGAGCGACTTTGATTTCAAATACGCAGTCCCCAAGTCTCTGAAAACCCAGAGAGAGATAGAATCACATGCAGCTTCTATGAAACGCCAGATGACAAGTCACATGATTGGCTTTATCAAATACATAAATTCTCATTGGAATCTTGGTTCTACCCTNATAATTAAAGAGGTNCGNGGAGCTCCTTTAGAAAAAGCTGGAGGACCAACTATAAAAAAGCTCTACAAGGTTTACAATTATGCAGTAAAAATGAGCCCTAAAAGTCCGGCCGAAGAACTTGTAGACACGAGTCTGGTTGTTTACCCTTCAATAGGTCGTGATCACCTGAATCTTAAATTCTCACGAATGTTTGGGATGGGTATACCAAAACTCAAGTACCTGTGGAAAGACACGGTGCGATTGCTCGCGGGGTCGTTTGTCGATCCGTTAATAAAACTGAGAAATCCAATTTACGGAAACAAGAAAGAAAAGGGGCTAAAAAATACTCATAGAATACTTGACCTTTCAAAGCTTGTTCAGCGCCCAGATGATCCACTTGTTATTGCTTCAAAGAAACTTACAGAAAACATTATTGCTAAACAAAAAACAGCTGGTGAAAAGAATTCACGCAAGATACTTCGCCTTATTGACCACTAGATCCAAACCCATTCGCCCCACGCTTACGTGGACTCGGGGGAGGTGCGGGAGGCAGACCTTCTACGCACTCGACAGTTGGATCAAGCGCCTGCTCTAGAATCAACTGAGCAATACGATACCCAGGGCGGATAACGTATGGAGTCTGAAGGTCATGATTGAAGAGTACTACTCGAATCTCGCCTGTATAATCTGGATCAATGACTCCTGCGCCAACACCCAGACCATGCTTCACAGCAAGACCACTACGGGGAGCAATACGCCCATACGTTCCCTCTGGCAGAATAACAGAGATTCCGGTAGATACTACAGTACGCTGCCCAGGAAGAACAACATATGGCTCGGCTGAAAATAGATCAAGACCAATTGAACGATCGGTCGCCTTGGAAGGGACGAGCGCATCTGGACGGAGCTTGATGAAAGTTACTGTTGCCATTTCCTATTTAGTAATAGAGGGTCTTCTTTAAATGTTTAAAGGAAGCAGGCTCTGAATAAGAAATGGGAAAAACTGTCGTAAAAGTTCCGGACAAGATGACTGATTCTGAAAAGAAGAAGCTTAAACAAGCAAACAAAGCCAAGGCGAATCCACAATTGACTGCCGAAAAACAAAAGAAGAAGGCTGCAAAGGCCGGAGAGACGACTGCAAGTGCTCCTCAATCAACGAACGACGAATAAGTTTTCTACCACCTAGATACCCTACGACCCGCCCTATTTCCCCTCTGGAGTCCCCGCTCGTTCTTGTACTCTCCTATATTTCCATACTGCGTCGGTTTGCGCATCTTACGGCTAGAATAATAGTCGCCAGTCTCATTGATGATCCAGTCAAGATCCTCAATGGGCGTCTCATCCCTGATTGCATTGAATGTATTCTCAAGGGCCCTTAGTTCCCGAATGGCTGCACGAGGCGGAAGATAATCAAGTGTCTCGTCAAAAGCCTGTTGGAAAATAAGCTCCTTCTTTTCTTCAATGTGCTCATGGTCCCACTGCTTGCGAGGCATGCCCTTAAAGTAAATATTTCCTCTGCACATCGGACACGACTTGTTTCCTTTGTTGTACCAAGTCTTTATGCATCCGGTGCAGAATGAGTGACCGCAAACGAGGTTACAGTTGGAGTTGGCCGAGTAGCAAACTGAGCACTCCATCGTTGGGTCTTTGGACTTTTGGGTCTTGAAACCGTTCACACAACTTCAAGAAGTTCCAGAAATTTTATCATAACTTGTTTTTTACAGTAATTTTGGGCGTCTTTCTCTAAGAGTCCTCCTCTCCCTCCAGCTGAGTCTCATAGTGTTTGAGAACCATCTTTGAACAATACTTTTGTGCCTCCTTCTCTTGAAACTTTGGTGACTGCTCACAGTGCTCTATAAGAGCCTTGTAAAGTGGAGTAGACTCTACAAGCTCCCCAAGTTCCTTCTTAATGTCCTTGAGCTCGGTCATAGCCATATTACGCCTCTCAATCAGCTGATTAATCTTTGCGTCCATTTCTTGATTTTCTAGAGCCACAAAACTTTAAAAGTCAAGAAAAAAAAACAAAAGTTTTGTAAACGGGTCCAAAAAGAAAAAAAGAGATCCAACAAACAAATTCCAAATGGCGGCCTCTATTCTGATCAACACCTTCGCTGCCGAGTTCTCCAAGTTCGGAAACTTCATGTTCGACCACGTTCGTAAGACGATGGCGGCTGATCCCAACGCGGAGCTTCCCGACGTCGATGAGATGGTTCGGCTTTACCTCCAGCCTGATGAGCCTGTCAAGATCAAGAAGCCGAGGGCCAAGCCTGTAATTTCGGCCGAGGTTTCTCAGGTCCCTGCCGCTACCAAGGCTACTGGAGCCGGAAAGTCTGGCAAAGGAGGTTCCAAGAAGGAACTTTGCACTGCTATTACCGGCAAGGGTACTCAGTGCACCCGCTGTGCTACGAAGGATCAGGTCTTCTGCCTTGTTCATCTGAAGGCAAGCCAGGCCAAGGCTGGTGGCGACAAGAAGGCAAAGGCTGCACCCAAGAAGAAGAAGGCCGAGGACATGCCAAAGCACACTCACGCAATCGAGGAGATTCCTGAGTCTGGATCTTGCGATCTCTGCGATTCTCACGGAAATCCCTTGACCGAGGATGGAGCCGAGAGTCAGTTTGAGATCAAGAAGCCCGCTCCAGAGCTTGAGTTTGAGGAGGAAGAGGAGACGGCTGCGGATCCGGATCCGGACTATATTCTCGAGGAGGAGGAGTTTGACGAGGATTAAAAGGACTAGACAAGTAGTAAGTAGAGGTGGGAATGCCAGTAATTAAATCACTAGAATTTATATGGAACATTTTACCAGATCGTATAGAATTCAAAGTTCAAGAACCTTTTCATCACAAAGTTTGTCTCTTTCTGAATGCCCCAGAATTTCGTCGGACCCAAATTAAACTCCAAGATTGGATGGAGTTTTGTAGAAAGGTCAATGCCCCAAAAGATTTTGTCCAACGACAAATTAAATTTTATAATGACTTGAAAAAAAACAAAGAAAAACATCAAATTAAACTTGATTTACTTTTTGCCAAGTATAATACAAAAACAAGTTCAACTTCTAAGAAACCAAAAAAGGCTGTGAAAAAAAAAGTTTAGTGAACAGGTCCAAGAATTTCGGAACAAGAATATGCATCAAAAACTTGCAGACGAAAAAGATGATCAAAGGAACTAAAATTCGTCTTATTGGACCTTACCAAAACGAAGGAGTCAAATGGATGCTTGCTCGTGAAAAAGACTCTAAGATTTCTGGAGGATTTATGTGCGATGAGATGGGTCTCGGAAAAACAGTCCAGACTATTGCGACTATGCATGTGAATCCGAAGCCCAAGACTTTGATTGTTGTTCCCAAGTCTATCGTGTCGCAGTGGTCCCAGGAAATAAACAAGTTTGTACCCCAATGGAAAGTGTGCTCTTACGATGGCCCCAAGCGGATGCTCACGAATGACTTTAACGTGTGCGTTGCTCCTTATTCTGTCGTTCATGATGATAGTCTCAAGGATATCAAGTGGGACCGCGTTATTCTAGATGAGGCTCATGAGATTCGTAACCCCAGGTCTAAAATGTTTACCGAGTGCCAGGCCCTCACGTCCAAGATACGTTGGGTACTAACTGGAACTCCGGTCTTCAACTCCATAAAAGATTTCAAGACTCTGTGTGCCTTTATAGGCATAGCGGGCGGGGATGTGAATCGGTACCATGACCAGATTCGAGACACGTATGTGATTCGCAGGACAAAGGCAGATCTCAGGGTGAAAATGGTCCCTTGCGAGTTTCAGAATGTGGAACTCGAAATGACCGAACCGGAGGCGGCTCTCTATTCTCTTGCATATGAAGAATTTACTGACACTATCAGATACGGGGCAAATATGATGGTAATTCTGGAGGGTCTTTTGAGGTGCCGGCAAATTTGTGTGTGGCCTCAGCTGTACTACGATGGAGTCGGCAAAAAAGAAGACAAGGATCCTGAGCAATGGGAGGGACTTACCGCGAAGCTTGAGTACTTGATGGAGAGCCTGAAAGAACACCCAAAAGAAAAGAGCCTTATTTTCACTCAGTTTACAGGAGAAGCAAATAAAATCCAGAGTTTGCTCTCTGGTACTCACCAGGTATTCAGGCTAGATGGGCAAACTGACTCGGACAGACGGCAGTCTATCATTGACGGATTCAAAAATTCCACAAATCAGGGGGCAGTATTCATAATACAGATAAAAACAGGTGGGGTTGGTCTCAATCTCCAGTGCGCGACTCGGGTCTACATAACTCACCCGGCTTGGAATCCAGCCACTGAACTTCAGGCGATAGCCAGGTCTCACCGCGGAGGTCAGACGAAAGTAGTACACGTGAAGAAGCTTGTGTACGTTGGATCCGAGTCAATCGAGAATGAAATAGTTGAATTGCAGAATGCAAAATCAATCGTCTGTGCGCAGGTTCTAAACGACCCGAGACTTTTGACTCAAGTTCCAAAAATTGAAAACGTCTCTAAATTTATCTTCAAGATTGGTAAGAGGCTCAGGCCTGATGATGACTAGATCCATTCCAGTGAGGATCACCCGAGTTTACACGAAAAGAGTTATGAGAAAGGCGCCTGCTCAACACTTTGCGGCTGGTGTTGCAAAAACAACTGTAGGATCGTCTTTTCTGGAACTTGCCTGCCATCACCACGTTCCCGATATAGCAATTGTTATTTCGGATGCTTCTACCCTTCAGGTTATAAGTACCATCGCATGGCTAGTAAAAGAGCTTAGTTAGACTTTGAAACCTATTCCTGCGAATGCAGCTAAGATCATCATAATGGCAATGACAATCATACCAAACATAAACCCACGGCTCGTCTTGTTCGTGGCAATCTTAACGCCCAGAGTATTATCATTGCACTTGTTGTTCAGGTTGGACTGGACTCCAACGTACCCTATCACTGCCGTAGCGAGTAAAAAAACTCCGAAAACTATGGAGGAGATTGCGATTCCGCCTTTTGCCATTGGGTACTGAGGGCTTGCCATTTTATTATCCGCAAAGATTATAATGTGGGTAGCTAACCTAATTTGGTTTCTTCATATGTTCCTGATTTGTTTTATAGTCTTGGTTCCATTCGTGGGGCCTCTTTTATTTGTTCTCCTCGACCTGGTACTCATGTTGGGAGTCGCTGGACATTGGGCCCTGAATAGTAATGTGTGCTGCCTGACTGAACTTGAATGTGCACTGAGAGGCATAACTGAACGTTCTGAAAGTTTTTTTGAAAGACTTGTAGGTCCTGTGTACGGGCTCAATAACTCTTCAAGTCAATGGATAGGTCTTTCTTTTCTATTAGGAGTGTGTGTTTGGCGCCTCTTAAAAGCGAGAAGCGAATATATAAAAGGAAATGGGATGTTGGCCAATGATCCAATGTCATGGCTCAAGATGTTCAGGTAAGTACAACATCGGAAACACAACCCATATGTGTGCAGAGCGAAGGCTCATGGATTTACTGAGACACGAATCTTCTAAAAAGGGAATCGCGCCTTCCAAGTTTTCGTGGTGGGTTCATCGAAAAGTTGGAAAGCTCGTTATAACAAGAGAGAAGGGTGATGGATTTTTAGGAACAAGTATACCTTGTATCCTTTGTAGAAAGGTTCTGGACCGTCAGATGATTCAGTGGAGGGCGCATGTAGGTGACATATGGGTTGATAGTCACAGGGATGCTGGTAGTTTACCTGCGTCTAAATTAACGCAGAAGCAGAAGAAGACGTTTGCGCACACTTGATAGCAAAGTAACCGTTTGTATCGATAGAATTTTCGTCTATGGCCCTGTGGTCCAATTTTAGCGCCCTTGGAGGTCTCGTCTTTAAAATTTCTTTAAGCTCTTTGGAGTTCTCGCCAACTTTGCCAGCAAGCATATGGGCCTGACCCTCATCTTCGCAACACACATTTGGGACCTTGGCCCATTCGTCCCTGAATTTTTGATCATTTTCGTAAAGAGTCTTCCAGAGACTATCCATCCAGAAATAATCACTGGTCTCAGTCGTAGTTTCCCAGTATTTTTTACATGATTCTATCCATTTTTGTGTCATGTAATTACCGGGCTTAGATATTATAAACCATGAGGCAGGTCCTGTGCAATCATCTCGGCCCCTATACATCCACTGTCCAGCTGGTTCTACGGCTTCTTGGATCCATGTGTCAAGAGGTTGCATACAAAGCATAGTTGAATCTGCCCAGACTCCTCCAAATTTGGACAATAATCCGAGTCGAATGACATCTGATTGAGCCTGAGGGGTGTCTCCGTATATTTCAACTGGACACGTTTCTCGGTCTATCAATTTGACTTCCCAACCTGGGTTTAAATTTTTCCAAGACTCTGCAACCTGCTTAGGTACCCAAGGGGCTTTGTCCCATCCCTGTAACCAGAGAATCCATATAGTTTTTGGTAAAGGAGCTGAGTACTCTGATTTTTTTGTGAGAACAATTACCAATATAAATAGTATTACCAGACCGATAAGGACTATCCTTTTCATTGCTACTATTATAAAGCAAAAAAATATCTAGTTATATACTAATAAAATGAAAAACAAGGTAATGTATTTACTCGTAATTATACTTGCAATTGTAATAGCCTTCCCAAATGAAATTATTTTTGCGACATTCCCAGAAAAAAGTAATTTTGAAGAACCTAATATAGTAATAATAACCCCATGTTCACGTCCAAAGAATCTTCAAGAAATTAAAAATTCTATAGATTTGAAAAAAATTAAAAGATGGTACATTTCGTACGACTGTCAAGACAATAAAATGGAATACACCCAGAGATTCCCAGATGAACCCAAAATCAAAGAGCTAAAGTGCACAGTGAAAAGTATATCAGGGAATGGTCCAAGAAATGTAGCCCTGGACGAAATATCAAAGTCAGAGGGACCTTGTATAGTGTATTTTCTAGACGATGATAATGTATTGCACCAGAATTTTCTTGAAAAGGACTATAAAATGAATAAAATTTATACTTTTGATATGCTTCGGAATGGAGCAGATAGCGCAGGCAATAATATATCTGTAGGGCACATAGATACCGCACAATTCCTAGTAGACATGAGTATAATAGGAAACACGCGATGGGTCGATAAGTACGAAGCAGATGGAGTTTTCATAACTGATATAATAAAGCGTAACAAGGATAAGTGGGAATATATACCAGAGACTCTTGCGTTTTACAACTCTTTGTAGTCAAGTTCCCCCTAATTGTTTATGTATAGTTTCAACATCGTAGTAATCAACTACTTCTGAATGAAGAAGCTCATGGGTACCCAAATCACATATGAGACACTTTGTCTTATTTTTTTCGTCGTAATGCCCACCAGTGATGAAAGTACCTTTACCGAAATAACCCGCAAAGAATGACATCGATGACCCTGTACTTATACACACAGGAGCATAGAACATTCTGGCGAAATCCTCATTGATAGTCCCACATACTGCATTCAGCTTTATTGGATCCAACTCCTTCTGTATATACTCTATGTACTTTTGGCACGTTTTCTTGTCATCCTCAGAGGCCAGATGAGTATTACAAGATACTATATCAGCCTCCGAGTATCCTTCAAGGGCCTTTTTATAAAATGTGTACTTTTGCAAGTGATATTCTGGATGTCGGTTAAATGGAGTGTCTGCGCATCTAAAATGGATGACAGGTACCTTTTGTTCCATTTTTAGTCCAGACTTTTCAAGGGTCTCATCGAGTATCTTGTGAATATAAGGTTTCATTACTTTCCACAATTGTAATATATCTTCTCGGTCACATATCCAATCATCATGTGGCTTTATACTACTGGGTATTCCCGGGAAATCTGAAGGGGGGTCTATTTTAGTAGGTAGATTTTTGTAAAATTCATCATCATTCTTGAAAAAAACATCGGTTACATATGTTTGACCATTGTTCCAAGACACTGCCATTTCCCTGAAATATGTACTGAGTCGATTTCCTATATTGTTCATTTCACCAAAATTGGCCCGTCTCGATCTTATTTCAAAAAATAGAACCACGAGTAAGACCGCTAGGATCACGATGAAAGCAACCCTCTTCATTTGTATACCCCTAGAATATTTTAGTAATGAAAACAAATAATAGTATGAGTGCAAGTAAAACCATTATTGGAAATGTACGAATTTTTCCATCGAATCCACTTATGGTACCTTGGTCATTTATCATATCAGCAAGCTTAGTATCTTCCATTTCACGTATGTCACGTTTTTTAAAATATTCGTCGTCCCTTGCATTTACGGAAAATGCAACATCTGGTCTCACTTTTTTAACTTTATCAAAATATTCTTTGGACATTATTTGATAATGATTAAGCTGTAAGTTCGTATCGTCTCTTATACTTGGGCCATCTACAGTGTGGAAATGAACATCAAGTGTATTGATTTTTTTACTCAAAAGTATAGCTTTTCCGTGTTCGTGTAGTTTCTTTTCCCTATAAAGGAACCCCTTTCTTATGCTAGGAGGCTGTTCGTACTCATCTCTAGATCCAAACATTGTCATACTCACGTTGATACAACTGGCGTCTTGTTTCTCCAGATATTCTTTAATATTCGGAAAAGTAGGACTAAACAGAAATTCGTCCAAATCGCATACAAGCAACCATTTCGTTTGATTTTTAATATCAAAGTGTTCCAGGGCTCGATTGTAATGTTTTACCTGAGATGCCGTCTCGGTCCATTTCACAAGAGATATTTTATCTAAATAAGGTCCAATGATTTCTTCATAATTATCGGTACTCCCATTATCTATCAAATAAAAGTGCTCAACTCCTTGCCATATATAGTGTTGGAGCCATTCCTCAATTACCATTGACTCGTTCATAAATATACCCAAAATTGACAAGTTATACATATTATTGTCTGAGATAATTTTCATGAACATATTTTGTATCGTAATAATCGCTTACAAGTCCATGATCAACCCCATAATCTTCGTTCCATTTTACAAACATTCCTTTACCGAAATAACCTGCAAAGAATGACATTGAGGACCCTGAGCTTATACACATAGGAGCATAAAACATCCTTGCAAAATCCTCATTGATAGACCCACACACGAGATTTACTTTTATAGGGGCTAATTCATTTTTTAGGTACCCAAAGTATTCATCACACGCTTTTTGTTCTGATGGCCCAGCAAAGTGTTTATTACAATATATAATATCAACCTCTTTGTGTCCCTTGAGCGCATTCTTATAGAAATCATATTTCAATAATTGATAGTCGGGATTTCTATTGAAAGGAACATCAGAACACCTAAAATGGATAACAGGTACCTTTTGTTCCATTTTTAATCCAGACTTTTCAAGGGTCTCATCTAGTATCTTGTGAATATAAGGTTTCATTTTAGCCCAGAACTCCTGGACATCGTTTGTTTGTATATTCCATACAGTAACTGGATCTAGACTATCTTTGAGAATTGGTAAATCCGGTAAATCATCTGGAATTTCAACTTCAACAGGAAAATTCTTATAAAATTCTCGATCATCATTGGAACCCAATATAAATTTTTTACCATCTCGCCAACTGCATCCCATATCATAAAAATAAACACAAAGTATATTTCCTATACTTGGACCCTTGTCTTTGAAATTGGCCCGTCTAGATCTTATTTCAAAAAATAAAACCACGAGTAAGACCGCTAGGATCACGATGAAAGCAACCCTCTTCATTTGTATACCCCTAGAATATTTTTATCATCCTTATTGTAATACATATGGCAAGACTCCACTTGGCTTGCGGTAAATTGCACCTACAGGGGTTTACGAATATTGATATAGATAGCGAAGTAGCTGACATGAAAGCTGATATCAAACATTTGCCCGAGTTTAAAGACGGTTCAATTGATGAAATTTATATTTCACATTGTTTAGAGCATTTTGATAGAAGTGAAATTCTTATTGCCCTTATTGAATATAAAAGATTACTCAAGACCGGAGGTACGCTGAGAATTGCAGTTCCGGACCTTGAAAATGTGGCAAAGTTATTGTGTACCGATGAAGGATCCCATCTAGTAACAGGTCTTTTGTACGGGGGCCAAAAAAACAAATATGATTTTCACAAAACTGGATACACTTTTTCGACCCTTTCTAATATCCTAGAATGTATGGGGTTTGAGGATATAAAAAGATACGATGCATGGGAATTCTTGGGAGAATTAAACGATGACTATTCAAAAAGTTATATCCCGCACATGGACCGATCAGGAATCTTGATGTCGCTTAATATAACTTGCACAAACAGTGAAAAACTAGTGAACCTAAACGAAAAGGCTCAATGGTTTTTTGGAATAAAAAAATCATATTTACCAGCTGTGGGATTCGAACCCACGCGTGCACAAGCACAGAGGATCTTAAGTCCCCCTCCTTAGACCAAACTCGGACAAACTGGTGAAAAGTGCTCCCGGCGAGACTTGAACTCGCGACCTGCGGTACATAAGACCATCGCTCTAACCAACTGAGCTACGGGAGCTGTTGGGAACTCTTTCCCACTATGTAAACGGGGGTATTCTTTAAGTAGATAAAGAGCTGATTGGTATTAGAATCAGGAATGTCCCGGACCCTTGTTGTTGTCTTGTGCCAGACGCGTGCCCATGAACTTACGTTCGAACTTTTCAAGAAAAATGTACTTGATATCCTTGGAGCCGATCTCTGTTTTTGTGGCGAAGAACCAAAGGATCTTGAAACGAATCCATTTATAAAAGAAGCAAAGTACACATTTATGCTCAAGGATGAACCAGAAGATTCATGGGACTTACTCGAGAATGCATATCAAGAAATAACGAACGATGCTTGTAAGAAAACTGTACATTGGTCTGTGTACCTAAAAATGACACATCAAACGTTCATGGGTGGGGCCCGTAACAAACAATCAAAGTCGAGTTTTCTTTTGTATTACAGATGGTTCCTTTTGAAAAATTTGAGAGAAACTGGGGTCCTTGAAAAGTATGATCGGTTCATCATTACTCGAAGCGATTACATGTGGCCATTCAAACACGTGAGTCTCGACTTACTTGACCCGGCCCACGTATGGGTCCCTGATGGAGAATCATACGGAGGAATAACTGATAGGCACACGGTACTCTCAAGACACAACATAGAAGAGTACCTGAATATATTTAATATGATGGTTATTCAGGCCGAAACATATATTCCTGAAATTTTGGATATCGTGACGCCACTTGGAGTAAATCCCGAAAAATTGATATCATTCCATCTTTCAAGACAGGGAATTGGAATCGTCAAGGTTTTTCCTTATAATATGTTTACAGTGAGAGCGAAAGACGGTTCATCGTCATGGTCCACCGGAGATTATAACCAGGTTCTAGGGTACTATGTAAAATACAAGAGTGAATTTATGAATACGTTCAAGTTTTGTTACCAAATGAAAAAATTTAACAAGACTCTCCTTGTTAATTATTACAAATTCGATCCAGATGATGTGGGCAATTTGGCTCTTGAAAATATTCTCAATGGAATAGACCAAGCCGATGATCCGACTGAATACTACAATTTCATCTTAAGGAATAGCCCGTAGTGTATAGAAATGGACCTTACCCGTCACGTCATAAAGGCACTGAACAAAGCAAATACGTTTGATACGAAACTTCCTCGTGATATCATGCTCATGCCCGGAATGTCCGGATTCAAGACTCGTATTTTTTACAACGAAGTATGCTCTCTTGTTTTTGAAGGCCGCAAAACAAACTACTTGGAGGTTGGAGTCTGGAAAGGGTCCAGTACATGCAGTGCCCTATATGGAAATGAAAATCTCAATACATACGTGGTTGAAAACTGGAGTGAATTTTCTGGACCCAAGAATGAATTCGAGACGAACATGAAGACACTTGTAGGGGATGCACACGTCACTATCATCGAAGACAATTTCGATACTTTCGATACTTCCAGAATAAAAGATAAGATTGATGTGTACTTATATGACGGAAACCACACAGAAGAGTCTCACTTTTTGGCCCTCGAAAGGATTTGGCCGTGCCTTGCAGAAAAGTCTATATTCATAGTTGACGATTGGAATTTTCCGAGTGTTCAACAAGGGACTCGAAGGGCCCTTGAAGGAAAGACGGTCATGGATGAGTTTATTGTCATGTATAATGTTGGTCTAGAACATCCTTATCGTGAAATTGTCTCACCCCCCATGTGGCACGAAGGTGAAGATAAGTTCCATACGAGAACTCCAGTGGCTCACCATGAATTCTGGAATGGTATTGCAGTTTTTGTTCTAGCTAAAGATTAGACTCTATATCAAACTAATGAAGAGCCTTGCAGGTTATTCCCGTATTCACATCTCCGGAGGGTCTACGAAGTTTCTGGTAGATTTGAAGCCCGGTGACGTACTTGCAAATGGTAAAAAGGTACTTGGTATTACGTGCCGCGAAATTCCGGAAGATTCTCCAGTGCAGATGAAAGAAATAGGTAAAGGTATTTTCATGGAGGGAGAAGGTAAACCAGTCTACATAGACTTTTTGTTCGATTTGGAGGCGGATGGACCTATTCCAGTCGTTGATGACCTAGATGATATCTATGAGTTGTAATTTACACAACATACGGCAAGTATACCCAGTATTATTCCCAGATACTGGACCGGGTGAGTCATTCGGTCACCGAGCCAAAAATAGGCCACGATTGAACCAAGGACCACAACTATAGATTGCCACATAGTATTCACGTAGAGCATATTCCCTGACTTTCGGCCAAATATCCGAATCAGGAAGTATAAAAGACCCGCGTAGCCTAGTAGACCAAGTATCAAGTGTTTGTTTTTACCAGTTTCTGCGTAAAATTTTATGTGACAATTCCCAAATATTTCGGCACAACTCATTGCTAGTACTGAAGGTAAAGCCATGTCTTGGTGTGGGCCTAGATTCTTTTTCAGGGACATCAATAAACATGAAGAGACACCCGCGGCACATCATGGTTACTCTAAAATGGCCCGAAAGGTACTTTACTGGACTCAAAACAAATGCAGAACGACTCGCCCGAGAAAAGGAACTCTTGAAAAGGAGGACGACACTGCACCCCAAATTGTCCAAGTCTGACAAGTCAGCGAAGCCCCACAAGTCCCGATGGACACAATTGTTTCACAGAGTATACCCTGGTAAAAAACCAAAAGACATCCCCGGGATCAAGCGGGGTGCTATCGATGAGGTGTACCGACGGGGTCTCAAGGCATGGAAAACAGGTGGGTCAAGGGTTGGAGCTACTGCGCAGCAATGGGGTCTAGCCCGCGTATACAAGTTCGTGCTCGTCACAAAGAAAAAGGCCCCAAAAGCCTGGTATATTACAAAGTTTGATCCGGACCAGAACCTTAGGCTTTAAGGGACTTTCGGACAAGTGCGGCCAGCTGTTTTAATTCGTTGGATAACTCAATATGCCACGGGTAAAGAACAAAAAGTTGGAACGCGAATGCACAGCATCCTATTATAAAAGCTCCCCAGCGAAGACGATCGACTTTTTGTTCAGGTTCCTGATACATCCTTTTTTACAGTTGTTTGAGAAAAAGATTTAAGGTACCGCCTGTACAGATGTTTATTTTCTCGTAACAGAAGCTTTACTTGTGGGCTTTTCTTACCAGTCATCTCGACCATCAGGTTTAGTCTCGCAAAATGTTCCAGAAATACTTGGGGGTGAATCATAGTTTAGTCTAAAGGCGACCAGGTTTTTTAATTGCTAGTACTAAAAGATGGTCTTGTCACTTGAGGTTGCCGTAGGGAGACTAAGTAAACCTATAAACCTTACTCGGTTTTTTGAAAATAGATCTTCAGTGCGTTCTCCCATAAAGAGCATTGCTGGGTACCAACATCCGGTGAAGGGCCCTTTGAAAATCCAGCTCACAAATCAGGGCCAACTCGGAAGCCCAAGCGGTCTCAAGAGAATCACTATAACAATGACATATGGCCCACAGTGTGTTATAACCGGAAAAACAATCAAGATTTCTGGCAAGACGGATTGGAAAAGGGTCGCCAATGATCTTTCTGCACTCGTACCGGAGATATCGTCCACTGGATTTGAGGTCAGTACCCGGAGTTACACTATCAATATGGGTCACTCTATAAACCTGGCTAAGCTTTCTAGCGAGGCTCAGAAGAATCCGGGCCCATTCGGTCTCACGAAAATCAAAATGCCGGATCCGGATATAAACCCGACTATCCGTTACCTGGGAATGACTGTACACGATGATACAAGTCTGCTTATGTATGCAAACGGAACAATCATTATAAATACCAAGAATGAAGACGCGGATGAAAATACTTTACGAGGAGCCTGTACCGAAATTCTTGGATTTTATCTCAAAGGGTCTGTGCCCAAAAATCTTCCAGCAGTTTTACAAAATGTACCACTGCCTCTCCCAGCTCGTAAAAACCTGAAGAAGAAACGCGAGAACATGGCAGAGTCTCGGTACCCACTTGCTCTTGGACCAGGAACTCCAAATAAGGGATACTACGTAAGACCAGGACCCAACAAGAAACTTCGGGTCTACAAGATACCTGATAACCCAGCTTATGTACGCGCTAAGGTACTCAAGGCATATCAAGAAGCTGGTATTGTAGTTCCGGCTCACGTAAAGAGATTACTTGGGATTCAGGTAAAGAGTCCGAGTCCAGTCAAGCCCAAGAACACGAGTCCCTCTGGGTATTATCGCCGCCCAGGTCCCGATGGTACTCTAAAATTGTACAAGATACCAAAAGGAATCAAGGCTGGTCGAGAGACTGTACTCAAGTCATATGCCAAGGCCGGAATAAGGATACCAACTCCAGTTCGTACAATTTTTGGGATTTCAAAGAGCCCAGTACGAGCCAAGACTCCGACCCCGAGCCCCCCAAAAGTCACCGGAAACGTTACGAAACGTGGGGTCTTCAGGGTAGGGGGAAAGGATTGTAGACGGTGGACACTTGAAGAACTTCAGATGGTTGCTCGGAGCCAAAATGTAGCTTATAATAAGCTCACAAAGGCAAAGCTCTGTTCTGTTCTTCAGAAGAAATTGATTGGTGGCGTCCCAGCATCAGCCCAGAGACCAAACTTCAGGATAGGTAACGTGAATTATTTCTTGAATAAGGCTGGCCAGAAAGTCCGGAAGGGACCAGATTCGAGATCAAAGGCACTTGGGTCATTTAAATTAGCGGAACTCCAAAATTTTGCAAGGGCCAAGCGGGTCTCAAATACAGGTACAAAGGCTGCGATTATCAGTAGGTTACTATCAAAAACTCCGAGTCCCTCAAGTACTGGAACCAGTTCGCTTGGAAGTCTTCAGAGCCTGGCGAACCTTTTAGCAAAGAGCCCGAGTCCGGTCAAGAGTCCGGTCAAGAGTCCAGCGAAGAAGAGTCCCGTCAGGAGACTTGTAAAAATGGCCCGGGCAAACACAGAAGAAATGTGAAAAAAATATATCCAGGTATTATAAAATGCCAAGAATAAATATTGGTCAGAACTGTGGGGTTCTAGGCGGACCTACTTCAGTTACTCCTTTAGGGACAACAGAAAGTTATTATTCACTTACAAGTTCATCTGCTAAAAAGATGATAAGTATAAACTCAACAGGTACTATAGATTTCTGTGATTTTAACTCGAGTGGAGTTACTGGTATTCCTAATGATTATCTTTTGTATATGGCATGGGATCCTAATATACAAGTGTCTGGACCCGCTTCTACGCCAACGGGTAAGTCACCAATGTTAACTGGTGATTTTCGTTTTCGCTATGTATTCTCTGCTTCTCAGAAACCAAATGACGGAACTGCTCCTCCCTATTCCCCGTCTACATCAATAGTAGTATACTTATCAAATCCAGATAGTGTTGATAGTGCACAGATCATATACCCAGATAGTAAAGTTAGCGCAAAACTTAAGGCCGCAATTGCGAATTCGAGTTATGTTCCTGAAGCTACTAATGGAATTATGATATATAAGAAAACAACCCCAGGATTGCCTGGTATTGCTACGGGATTATCTTCATATTTCGTAAACGCGACCTATGTTCCACCAGGACCTAAACCAATGCTCACTGCATCTGGTACTGAAATAGATGTAAATAAGCCATACGCAGACATATCAAAAGTTGTTAAAATTCCATTAAGTCAGACTGTAAAAGACGCAACCTCGTTCCAAATTACACCAATTCTTCAATCAGGTGGACCAGTAGTTAGTACGAGCCTTAGTATTTCTGGCGGAGGAATCAGTGGGTCATTTTCACTTCCAAACGGAAAAACATATTTACCATTAGCTGATTCTTCGGCTGGTAACGATCCTGAGACTGTTACGTCAGAAGAACGTAAATCTACTATATTCAATATGTACTCAGCGGGTGCGGCTGGAACTTTGACAGGAGTCCTAGGTTGGGCGATTACTAATGGAACATACGGACTCACTACGAAATCATCTTATTTCTCATATGCTACTATAGGCGCCAATCAAGGTTATTTCAATTTGGTTGGGCTTGGCGTCGGCGATTTCACTACTGAAACTAATCAGTTTTTATTACTTTCAGCTGATAATTCTAAAATGTTTATAGTCAGTGGATCAAATATTACTACATTACCTAGTCCAATAGGATCTACTGGAGCTCTCAGTCCATCTTTAAATACTCTTGGTGGTTGGTCAACTGAGGCATCAACACTTGCACCCGGTAGATTCTATCTTAAATATCAAGGACCTGCCCCGTCATCGACGGGAGCAACGGCACCCGTACCACAGTACCTTTTAAGTACTACTACAGTATCATCTCTTTCTTCTCTTGGGGCGACATTCACTTGCACCGACTGTACACCAGTGAACGGAACTTGTACCATGTCTACAGTCGTGCGTTCCGGACCAGCCATTGGAACTTATAATGGCGATTTTGGAATACAGTTAATTATTATAGATTCAGTCAATGGATATTTCGTTAATGTGTCAGGAGTACGCACAGTGTTCACATATAATCTAGTACCAGGTTCATCGAATCAAATAAGCATTAATGGAGGTATATATACTTATACACCAACAACAATTACAAATACTTCTAGTGGGGCCGGGTTCACATTGGCAGGAACCACCACCGGAACAAGCACCGGAACAAGCACCGGAACAACACGCCCATCAGATGGAACGTATCGCGCTAGCTCTACTGAGATTATAACAATATCGGGAACTTCATTTGGTTTATATGATATACTAATGCCAGAAAATAATATAAATTCAGAGTTTAGTGTATCTGGTAATACCTTTTTCGTGAATGGTATTCAATATACTTTCGACTCTACTACACTACGTACTCCTACAAAAACATATACAAAGAGTTAAGTAGAACACATACCAAAAGGAGAGCAATAATTGCACTGCATAGGCTGAGCCGCAGCTATAAGTGTAGAGCTAAAAGTTCCATCCTTTTGCAAATAGAATTTGGTCGGAGCAACTGCAGTAGCCCCAGCGGCCACTGGAGGGTCATAAGAGAATACTAATAAATTACCTCCACCTGAGCGGCTAGCAAATTGCCATCCTCCATTATAAGAAGTTGTGGCAAACGTAGTACCTTCAGCAGCCCCTGCACTTTGTTTAAATAGTCCGCCTTTTACTGGAATTGCTGTAAAAACACCCGATTGATTCAGTGTTATAACAGCGCTAGAATCAAAAGTAGTCATCAAAAATACTGTACCCGCATCCTCGAGTTTTGCATTGTCACCTCCAGCGAGAGGAAAAATGTTAAACTGGGCGAAAGTAGACGGAACAAACTGAAAGAAATTTTTAAACTCCATACCACTGTAAGTAGCAGTAGTAGCAGTTACAGTTCCCTTTACTCCCAAATATTTAATATCAGTTGGAGCGATATATGGGGCACCTCCAGGGTTTGCTACAAAGCTTATATACGGGAACCTAAGTTGCGTATAATCGAAATCATCTTTCGATGTTGCCGTATCGATACTTGTAGCTGTAATATTCGTCGCAAATCGCGGACCTCCTTTGAACATTATATTCTGACCGATGCTTGAGCCAATATTAGTTTCGAATCCTGGATCGTTATGAGTCGTTGAAGTAAAACGAAAAAGACTGCCAGTATTTCCGTAAACGAACGCGTTTAGATATTGGCCCTGCGGAATTGCGATTCCAGATGAGGGAACGCTTATTGGAGTCGGTGTGCCAGAACCAAAAGCGACCGATGTTGCAGTCAATTGACCATTCGCTTTAAATCGTGCTGCATATGCGCTCAGATTACCTGGTCTGCTTGACATAAGATCGTCAGTTATAGATGAACCTCCTATATAATAATTAAACTTTATAGCATCACCAGCGGAAGTACAATAAACATTTAACGTAGTTATTGTCATTGCCGTACCATTATTGTTCTTTATGGAAAATATATACTGAGAGGTGCCGTTATTACCAAGTCCTGACGTTATTATATCCGCGACAGTCCCAGGTATTAAAGCATCATTGTAACCATTTGCAATAGTACCCGCAAGAGTATCAACCTGGGCCCAAGACTTACCAGAAGACGAATCCGAGTACTGGGAAAGAGCAATTGTTTGCACATTCGATGCATTAAAAGTCTCTGGATCTGGAGTTGGTGCCACCGTTATTAAACTATATGTCACAGCTGGATAAGATGTACCATCTGGAAGACTTATAGCATCTACCGGGACTGTCATAGGAACAGTTGTTGAATTAATAGAACCCACTGCACCCCCAGTAGCACCACCAGCAATAAGTCCTACATTAGGACCCTTGAATACGTTTGTTACAGTTTGGAAAAGTGATGAGACACCACCTGTACCCAGCGCTGACACCACAGGGAATGATACAACTTTAGTCATATCCGGAAGTCCGTTATTAAGATTATAAGGGGTCCCATTAGCAGTACATATATATTTAGTCTTGTTACTGTTCGTGTCCGTGGGACTATACGTGGTATCCAATAAATAATATTGAACCGGGGTGGAAAATCCAGGTAAAGCAGTTGCACTATATACAAAACTCTTGTTATTATACGTGAAAATTACGGTGGTTGCAGAAATAGCACTAGCAAATGTTTCTGGTTGGGCAAGAGCGACTGTTGGATTATTACCACCACCACTATCTGAATTAAAACTAGTAGTACTCTTAGCAGCTCTCAGAAGAGTACTTCCTGCTGCAACAGAACCTACTGCCGGTAATCCGGTGCCCCAAATAAGACTTAAAAGAAAATCGTTAGAAGTAATACCCGAATAGCTGCTACTCGCAAAAGTAGCCGCATTCGAAAAATCTACAACGTGAGCAGATCCTGTGGTATCAACTGCTAAAAACTGCTGAGTACCTAAAACGTTATAGAGTTTAGGGACACTATCATCCTTTGGTTTCAAATCGAATGCTTTACATGACCCCGAACCAGTTACAGTGATCGAAGGCATTTTATAAGAGGTCCAGAAAAAAAACGGGTCGACTTAAACGAATCAGTGCACTGTAAGTTAGAGATGGTCAAAGTAATTATGGAATCTATAGCCCGGGACATATACACTGAACTAGGCCCTGGCCACAGTGAATCAGTGTACCATAGAGCAATGGAGGTCTACTTGAGAGATCTTCTTTTGCCTTACGAAACCGAACGAATTCTTCCAATTGTATTTCGGGGCCGAACAATTGGAAATTTTCGATGTGACTTGATAGTCGACGGATCAACAATAGTTGAACTCAAGTCAATTTCTAGGCTCAGAGCCCAGGAACATCAACAACTTAATAACTACATGAAATTGCTTGAGGGACACGACGGGATCCTTATAAATTTTGGACCCACGAACCTAGAATTTGTGTACGAAAAATGTGACCAAGAATCTTGAATGAAAACCATGGCCGGTACTTTGGGTACTCAGTTGTTCCGTACCCAGAAGTATAAGTGAGACTCGGCATTTATTTTTTAAGTTCGTCCTCATTACGGCTTTTAAAGTATCCGAGTATGTCACTGAGAAGTCCACGGGGACATTCTGGGCCAGGTACTATGAGACCCAAAGAGTCCTTTTCTAAGTGCCTCGCTGGATCAAATTGATACTTGACGAGGAGTTTCCAACGCCAATCGTATCCCCTCTTTTGTTTCGACCCGTGCCAAAAGTGTCCAATAACACCGGGAACATATCCCAACCGAAGAGTTTTTGCTTTGCTCTCAAAATCTTGAATAGACTTTTTGTACCCATCACAATTTTCATCATTTATACTCTCTAGGCCCTTCCCAAGTATACTCATAGCCATGTTGTAGTCACCGGATCCTAAAACGCTCACGTCATATATACCACCTATGCGATCATATGCCCTTCGAGTAATTGCCCATCCGTATCCCGGATGCCAGAATCCTTTACCTCCTTTAGTATACTGGTATCCGAAACTTTCGTGAATTTTCAGGGTTTCCTCTTTAGGACCCATATCTATGCAGTGTGAAAACACCTGAACTATATCAGATGACCCATTCAAGATCTTAAGGGTATCTTCAACCCAATGAGGATTCTCAAACTCTATGTCCGCATCTATCCAAGCAACTGCTTTCCAATTCGGGGGTAAAAGTTTACGGATCCCAATATTAATCAAATTTTCCTTGTGCCAAAGAGGGTCACACGAGCTCGTAGAAACTTGAAAGTGCCTCGGATTTTTTGGGTCCGTGACATGGAAATCTTTCGAGTTTCCATATTCAAGTTCGACCACATAAAGGGAAACGTTTGGGTACCTGCCCATTCTACGTATAAAATCAAGGGCAAGTTTGTATCTCCTTTTGAATTTACAGGGGTTTGAAATAACGGTAACAACGTGAAGAGTTTCGTCGATCGGTTCATTATTGAGAATATCCAGGAGAGCATTTGGAACTTTTCGTTCCTCTGAACTTAAGAAACTAGAATCAACAGTCATCCCTGTAATAAAAAGATGTTTGTTTTTTAGAGAATGAACTTACCAAGGGATGTGGAACTCAGGGTTATGAAGCTTCTCGACATTGACTCGAGACTAAAACTTGGTGTGGCCCCTTGCCGTCTCAAGGTACCTGAGAGGTTGACCGAGCTCCTTGAGAAAATCCCTAGGCCCGAATGCGGGACTGTGAGTTTACCCAAGTGCGTTATCACCTGGTATTCTTCTTTTGGAATGAAGAGACTCATATGGATGAATTTCGAACGAGTTGTTGTATATTCAGTCCAATCAAAGGACCTCGAAAAGTACACGTGGTATATTTTGTAGATAGGAGATTAAAATCGTGTCTCACCCTAAAGATGACCCTTTTCCCTTCTGCAAATCTCAGTGCTACGCGTCGAGAAGCCAGTCGAGGAATGCTTTTTAAAAATAGGCTCGAGATGCGAGCCAAAAAGTCCGGTTGGAAAATTCTCGGGGCTGGAGTGAATGGGGTTGTATTTGATAACGGGAAAATGGTCCGTAAATTTACGGAGGCCGACAACAGGTCTGAATATAATGCCATGAAGAAACTTGCCAATTCTGGGTACGTTCCCAAAGTTCACGAATTGAACGCCGGAAAAGGATACACTATGTATTCTATGAACCGTTTACCACCAAACACAGTTACTCTTTATAAGTATTTGGCTCTTAGGCCTCAATTTAAAACTCTTGCGCGTAAAATGCTCAAGGAAATAGTAGAGGATATGCACGAGCGCGGCATTTCTCATGGGGATCTCCATGATAATAACATCATGGTGACTATGGACGACAAGGACAACATCAAAAAAATGTGGATCATAGATTTTGGGAGAGCTGTAGAGATACCCAAAGGAAAGACTGAACTCCAGTCGTATGCAGGTCTCAAAAAAACGAATTTACCTGGATATGGTCTTGTTTTCGGTCCATCTATGAGATATAGCCGCCCCAACATTAAACTCACTGGGGTTCCTCTTTACAATTTCAAGAGAGGTCTTACGACCCTTAATAATCAGGGACGTAAAGTATACGCGGGTACGAGTTGCCGTTTTAGGATCGAGAATGGTAAAAAGATTCCTGTCAAGACCAAGAGAACTATTGCAGTTCGCCCTATTACCCCACTGAAGGCCAAGACCCCGACCCCAAAGGCCTTGAGCCCAATCAGAGAAATGAATGGTCTTGGGCGTCTTATTCATATGGGTCCTCGTGGGGGTTTTTATGTGCTTGTAAATGGTAAAAAATTGAAACCAGCAAAGGGAAGGGTGACAATGAAGCCAAAGGCCAAGACCCCGACCCCAAAGGTCCCAAGCCCAATCAGAGAAATGAATGGTCTTGGGCGTCTTATTCATATGGGACCTCGTGGGGGTCTTTATGTGCTTGTAAATGGTAAAAAATTGAAACCAGCAAAGGGAAGGGCCAAGACCCCGACCCCAAAGGTCCCAAGCCCACCAAAGGCCAAGTCAAAACCCCAAGAAGGTGACTCGAACTCCAAAGGTCGCTTGATTCATAAAGGGCCTCATGGTGGTCTTTATGTAATCCATAAAGGTAAAAAGATTTATAAAAAGTAAAGTGAACTCGTTCTTTTAAAAAAATAAGACTAATTACTAATAAAATGAAGACGTTTGTTATTAAACAAATTCATTGGCCTGCATCCATTTCTGGGGGTCTTCAACGGTCTCCAAATAGTCGCCAAGCACCAGAAAAGAATGTCATTTATTCTTTGAATGGTGGAACTCCCACAAAAGAATGGAGGATCATGGATGACGGTACCCTTACAAAGATTCGTGAATATCAATCAATGAGTGCTTGGGTCCACAAAGAAGATGAAAAATGGTTCTGGACACCAGTAAATAGTGTCATGGGATCATATAGGGTCTGGGACGCTTTTGAGATTGAGGTTGAGCATGAGGACTAAAAAAAGTTTTGTGGACTGGGTCAGTAGAAGCACACACTTGGTATCATACAAGGAAATGGAGAAACTCGCGAGTGCAAAGATTTCACTTGAGGTCCCAGTGAAGAAAACAGGCCCTCTCGATTCGTATCTTTCACATGGTCAGAGGGTAAAGGTAAGCGATGAGACTGGGCACGGGGTATATGATGCATATTATAAGACTATTGGTTTCGGACCAAAGCAGTACAAGTCACCATCTGGATTTGCAAAGGCTGTTTCTGGCCGAAATATAAACGGATGGAAATTCGTATTTGCAGAAGTCAAGGATGGGAAATGGGTTACATTGGATGAAATAAGAAAAAAGTTTTGTGAACTGGCTTAAGGGCCAACTACAAACAATGGATATCAACGACGCGGCCGGTCGCCTCTTTAAGATGGTCGAAGAGATGTCCCAAATGACTCTAAACGAGCCAGACATCTTTGAACTGGCCGAAGAGATTCACGAGTACTTTGAGTACGGAATTGAACCGATGGACATTGACTAATAAATACAACTTCTGCGCTTAGGACAAGGAACTGATATATCGGTCAAGGAGAGTGATGTTCTCATTGGGGTCTTTTCTTCAACGAACCATAGTTTTGTGAGTAGTTTAGTAGCAGAGGGGCGGAGTAGCGGATTAACGATGAGACAATGTCTCGTGAACCTTATAGCCTCACTTGAAACATTTCGTATATCAATAAATCCTATAGATGAATTATAATACTGAGTACCGTAAAGTACTTCATAAATGACACATCCAAGAGCCCAAATGTCCACCTTTTCGTCATAGTATTGTCCTCTTATTATCTCTGGGGCCAAAAACTCCTTTGTTCCACAGTACCTTGAATTCTCTATAGACTTCAAACACGCAAGGCCAAAATCACACAGTTTCGTTTTTCCCGAAAGTGTTACTATTATATTTTCGGGTTTTACATCTCTGTGGATTATACCTTTTTGATGTAGATACTGGAGAGCATAAATTATAGGTTCAACTATGTTGTTCTTTACGCGGTGTTCAATCATTCGACGGCCCTGGTACGTTGAAAGAATTGTATAAAGGTCCATGTGACCAGCCTCTTCGACAGCATACAAGTTTCCTTGGTACACAAAAGAGTTGTACAAGTGAATCACGTTTGGATGGTCCAATTGTGAAAGAATTGTAATCTCATTACAAAGTTCGAGAAGTCGACTCGGACTCGATGTTTTCAGGATGACCTCCTGATTTGTATCATGGTCTCTGGCCCTGTATACATTTTCTTCAAGTTTTGTTTTTACATCATATCTATTCATTACTATTTACAAGGGGTTTTATTTTAAGTTCTGTGGACAGGTTCAAAGAGACTCCCAAGAAAAGTTCAAACAAAATGAACACCTTCGGAAACAACATCTTTACGTATACTGACCGCGAGTACATCGCCGATGAGAACATAGTTGTGTATTATGGCCTAGATAATAATGGGACCTATGCGGTTCTCAGTCTCGAGGACGGAAACTTGTCTTATCTTGACGCGGAAGACAATATCATTGATGAGTTTCTACTTTCATCATGAAAGACTTTCGGGAAGGGTATCTTCAGGTACAAAGAACGAAGAAGAACCGGTCAATACATTTTCTACTACGGGGTCGATCAGGGTCCAGAAGGAACATATGTCACTATGGATACTACAGACGGAACACTTGAATTCTACAACGGATACGGCTTGCTTTTCAAAAAATTATGCGCGCCAAAAGTAAATGTTCAAGAGGTGTTTCGGGTGCAAGAAGAGTCCGAGCCCCCAGCGAAGCCCGAATACCCGCAACAAAATGGCAAAAAGAATCATGAATCAACATCTTGAGGCTATGAAAATGATCCCATATAACTATGCAAAAAAATTAAAATTTACAGATTTACTCAGCCTGCGACGCCAGGGACGCATAAGTGAAAAGGATTTTTGGGGGGCCTTTAATTACATGCGCCGTAATGTGAACCTGAATGCTTCAAAACAAGAGAATCTGGCAGTCATAAATCGAAATTACCCATGGTACTACAAGAACAATAACTGGGGTCGGTATGCCCTTGGTCCTACAAATTTTATAGTCCAGGACCGAAACACTCTCCAGTTTTACTCAATAAATAGGAATGGTACGAAACGCAAGGTAGATAACATGAACCCCTTTTATAAATATATTCGCCAAATTCCCAGGACCTCAAAATTTACAGAACGGGAATACTTGAAACGTACAAGGGTCACTCGCCCCAAACCAGCGAATACGCGTCGAAGAGCTATCCTCAATGAAATAAATAATATTAGAGCTAATATACCATCGTATGGAAGCGTTGGTAAGGAGAATGCGCGAAAGAGACTTCATGTCCTCCGAAAGCGCTACGAAAATCTTGGTAAGTTACAAAGCAAATGACGGCTTTTTACATGAATGGAGTTTATTGGCTTCTTAAAAATGGTCACTGGATAAAAAAGGTTGTGAACAGGTCCTAGAGGCCGGGCCGAGAC
>JGI24890J29729_1000453_pt1 | contig 26003 bp, 33 predicted proteins | sample FreactcultureFD7_FD_29729 | JGI IMG/M metagenome (IMG submission 29729)
CGTGAAGGTGTAGCCGTTTGCCTCTGCAAATTCGGCTAGATGTTCAATGCTGCAAAGATATTCATATTCACTTTCCAGCATGTCGATATAAGCCTTGCGCAGCGCCTTCAAAAAATCGTTGTCGATCTCCTCGCGCTTGGCTTCCCAAGTGTTGCGCTCCTCGCTTCCGTCTTCCGCGTCACAGGCGGGGCCGATAACGTCTAGCTCGCGCAAATAATCATGCGCGGCTTTATAGGTTGCGCAGTCTTTGCCATGATTGCCCGTTATCGTTTCGGCCACTTCCGGCGCGGAAGTAATAAATTCGGCGCTTATTGTTTTGGGGTACAGGTCAAAGGCTGTTATTTTAAGCCCCACGTCTTTCGCGTCCTGATAGGTGTTTATCCCACCATCCGTGGTCTGTGACGGCTTCCTGTAGCCATTCCCGCGCGGCGGCTTTCGCCGTTTCGGTTGGCAATTCGTGATACTCATAAACTGTTGTGATGATGTCTTTCGGCATGATTGCACCTTTTCGAGTTGTGGGGGTTTAATGCTTTGGCTTGTGCGGCGGCGCAAGGGAAGGCAGGGGCACCGTTAAGTCCGGCGCGGCGTCTTTGTATTCAAACGCGCCGGTTGTGGCGTTGTACTGGCCGCATTGGTGACCTACGGCGGCTTTGTGGCCATCAAGGGTTAGCGCGGTGTAGGTTGCGGCGTTTGTCGCGGCGGTAAAGGCGAGACAAAGGCATATGAATTTAAGGCGTGTCATGATTGCACCTCTTTCACTGCGTAGGTTACTCTTAGGGGTTAAGTTAGCTCTTAGGCATATTTCTTCACTTGATCCCGGAATCCTGCCGGGAGTCGTTTCTTAAGCTTAATAAAGCCGGTTCTTTCCGAGATATCTAAAATACCGGCTTCATGCATGGCTCTAAAGACTTCCTGAATATCCGGCTTCCAGTCTTTGATCCCTAGCGCCAATGTGCCGCATTCCGCGAATAGCTTGGATACTTTGAGCCAGGCGATAGGGTAGATCGTGATTGTCTTTTCCATGATTAAGCCTCCCTATAAAATTTTGGGCATTCGTGGCCTTCCAGCGGCAACAGAAGCGTTTCGGGTAATCGTGATATATTGGTGGCAGCCATAGCGGGTGTACTCCGTTTGTGGTTAGAAGCCTCGTAACGTTTGCAGCGTTGCGGGGCTTGGTTTGTGAATAGCAATATAAACCAAGCCCTTTCACTTTGCAAGGTTTATTTTTGTAATTTTCTTGCTTTTTCACTTTGCATGGTTTTTAGCTATTTCTTCCAATGTTGTTATAACAGGCTCGTCAAGCTCCTCGGCCATGGTGTCTATTTTAAGCCAATAGTCACTATGCAATCGGCGCTTGCCATTTATCCACGCACTGACCAAGGGCTGACTAACAAGTAGATATTCGGCTAGCTTGGCTTGGCCATAATGGGCTGCTAGCCTTATTAGAGCCTGTCTCCTAGTCATTTCAAACCGACTTACGGACACTTTACACACTCCTTTGTCACGGGTATTTATCACAGATTGTAATAATTATCACAAATTGTGATAAAGTCAAGTGTGATTTTAGGCTATTTTTTGATTTTATCACAAAATGTGCAAGCATGCACTACGCTCAAGTGTTTGATATTTAAGGATTAAGTGTGAGGCGTAGTACGTTTATTACAGAAGTCCGAGGGGACATATAGCTTATTAACTTTTTACTGGTTTACTACGCTGATCGTACTATCATGCACTTTGAAGGGTGGTGTAGTCCAGCGAAGCCCAGAGAGAGGAAAGATTAACGCTACGTATATCCTATGTGACTTGTGTAATAAATGATACTATCATGCAACTTGACTAGCTACTTTAGGCGCTAAACCCCTGAAATTCCACAAACTTTCAAGCTTGCACAGTCACTTTGCAAAAATCGTCGCTGACACACCTACAAGCCATTGATAACAATGGACAATTCATGCTTGCACGCTGAAAGTGCAATCATATAACAGTCATGTACTACGCCCCCTCATAGTGAGGTATTTTAGAGCGTAATTATCACAGATTGTAATAATTATCACAATTTGTGATATTACTATGCAAGCCTGTCAAGATGCTAGGTTGCATAGTGCTGGGGCGTCTAGCGTGTGAAGGTGTAGCGCCCCATAGTGAAGGGTCTACACCGCCGTGTCATGCACTATGCAATCGTATTAGGTGTTAGGTTGCAAAGTAAACAGTTTCAGCGATAATGTTTCAAACTCGGGGGACGGAGGGCCTCGGGGTGGGGGTTTTTAAATTTTGGCAGGTTTGCCAAAAAGTGCGGCCAATTTTTTAAAAAATTTTGGCGCTACAAACTACACCCCTCACTTTGCACAGTCATAAATTTTGTGCCCCGACCAGACGGAAAGCCAGCCACAACACCCCACCATCGTCTTGCGTCTTGCAATTAACCTATGTACACTCTCATTTGGAACCGGCTCGGCATCTCCTGCCGGGGTGGGGATCCCGGTGGCCGCACCCTGCCGGAGGTGAGACGCTAAAGGCGCGGCCCGCGCAAAGCTCACTGCCGATCCCAACAGGCCCGGTTCCTTGACTTTTTGTGTGCTTGCAAAATGTAAAATTACATGGCATAGTGCCCGGACAATTTAACGCCTTCCACATTAGGAGATTACTATGGCGCAAGAAACTCAACAACCCAGCACCGCAGCTCTGCGGGACAACGCAACCACGCTGCTTACTCAGTTAAACGTAATCCTGACACAAGTAAATGCCGCGCTAACTGGTTTGGCAATAAGTAACATTACGTTGTCGCCAACGATTGCAACCACAATCACCAGCATTGCCGCGCTCGGCGTATAGGAATTAAAATGCCAGACCTTTCGGAAATGGTGCAAAACTGCCAAGCCGAGATCATTATGGCGCAACAACGACTAGCGCAATTAAACTTTGCGCTGGCAAATATCAATCTTGGTCCAATCACTCCGTCAACTGATTTTGGAATCCTCAATAGTCAGGTTATAGCGGTATTAACAACGCTGGATGTTTAGGAGCTAAAGATGCCATCAATTGACACATCGCTGCCGGGGATCCACGTCACAACCTCGCAGCTTATAAAGGCCGGCAATGGAACGCTTCGTCGCGTCATTGTGAACTCATCTACGAGTGGCACCTTGACGGTATATGACAGCATCACAGCCAGCGGTCTGGTGTTGCTCAATGCTTTCCCACTTACCGCCGGCGCAACGCCACAATTTGATCTGGCATTCCAAAACGGATGCTATTTCTCACTTGGTGGCACCGCCGACATCACAGCAATCTATTACTAAACCAACCGGAGGTGCGCCATGGGTGTAGTCAACACAACGAAGTCGATCTTTGAAAAAGCAATGGGCCATCAGGCTGCGGCTCCTGAAGCCGAAGTGAAAATGCCCGAGCAACCTGCGCCTGACGAGATCGGGCCGGATGAGGTCGAGGAAGACGAGCGCGACCGCGAGGGTAATACCGACCCGGGCACGAATGTTCCGGTCGAGGATCCTGAAGCCGCCGAGATCCGCCGCGCGGCGCTGCAACAGGCCGCTGACGACATCAACGCCGCAGCCTTGGCACAAGCTAAAATCGACGCTGAGCCGCGCACCGTTCCGGCACAAGCCATCAAAATCCAGTCGTTCAAGTACCTGACGATCGGCGCTAACAAAGGCATGTTCCACATCACCAGCACCGATAGCCTTGGCGCTACGTTTACGGAAACCGTCGACGCGCCGCCCAACCTCACAGTGGCCGGCGTGGTCGAGTACCTCGAAGGCATCGCGTCAACCAAATGATCCCGACAACGTGGTCTTCCGTTGACAGCAGCAACGTCGACAGCATCAAGTACGACACCAACGGCAATAACTTGCACGTGCGGTTTAAAAACGGATCGGAATATATTTACGAGGGTGTAGAGCCGGAGCTTGTCGAGGGTTTGTACCACGCGAGTTCAGCCGGCAATTATTTGCGCGAGAACATCATCGGCACCTATACGCATCGCAAGGTGTAACATGGGTCAGCGCGAAGAACTCCTCCGCGTATTCAACGAGGATCGCATCTATGCGCATGAGGTTTTGTTCGCGCACCGGCACAAGGATGTGACGCCGGAATTTCACAAGCAGACCCTGCAAAATTTTTATAGCCCGCACCCACTCGTTGCCGAAGAAGCTTTCCGTGGCGCGGCAAAATCAACACTGCTCGAAGAATATGTGATCCTCACCGCGCTGTTCCGCGAGTGCGTGTTCCCCATCTTTATTGGCAACGCCTATGGCATGGCGGTTGAACGTTTGACAGCGGTGAAACAAGAACTAACTAACAACGACGGGCTGATCGAGTTGTTCGGCGATCAGCATGGGCCGATCTGGTCTGAGGGTGAAATTGTCCTTGCCAACGGCATCAAGATCCAAGCGATCGGCGCACGCCAGTCCATGCGCGGTGTCAAGCACAACGACCACCGGCCTGATCTCGCGCTCATTGACGATCTTGAAGACGAGGAGATGGTGTCGACCAAAGATGCCATCCTCAAAAACAAACGCTGGTTCAACGGCACCATGCGCCCGGCGCTGGATCCCAAAGGCAAGATCCGCATGCTCGGCACGCCGCTGCATCCCGACGCGCTGATCGAGCAGGTGATGAAAAATCCTGACTGGATGACGCTGCGCTTCCCGATCTGCTACATCGACGACAAGGGTGTCGAGCAGTCGACATGGCCGGCACGCTTCCCGATGGAGTGGATCGCCAAACTGCGGCAGCAATATATCGAGGATGGTGCGCTGACCGAGTTCGAGCAGGAATACATGTGCCGGAGCGAAAGCGCCGCGCTCAAACCTTTCAAGCCTGACATGATCCAAGTCGCGCCAGTGCGCACCACGTATCTTGCTAAAAAAATAATCGTTGACCCCGCAAGAACGGTTGACGAGAGGCGGTCGGCTCAGACAGGATATGTTGTCGAAAGCTGGATGGGTAACAAGCTCATCATGCACGAAGCTTTCGGGCGGTTCCATCGCCCTGATGAAATCGTCGATACAATTTTCAAACTCGACGAGGAGTACAACCCTGTTGAGATCGCGGTCGAAGTCGATGGCTTGGAAGAATTTCTTATGCAGCCTCTGCGCAATGAGATGCTCAAGCGCGGGCGGGTTCTTCCAATTATTCCAGTGCGTGCGCCAAAAAATAAAGACGCTTTCATTACCGGGCTGCAACCGTTCTATATCGCAAAAGAAGTTATCCACGCAAAATCTCTACCCGAGTTGGATGCTCAGCTTTTACAATTCCCGAAAGGGCGCAAAGACATTCTCAATGCTCAGGCATATGCGCTTCGCCTACGTTCAGGACAACCTGTGTACGAGGATTTTCAAGACGCGCACGTTGCCGAGGCGCTTGACATTGATGCCCGACGCCCTGCGTTTTTGGTCATGTCTGCTCGGCCTACTACAACGGGAGCGGCACTGGTGCAGCTTATCGACGGCACCGTTAGGATCTACAAAGATTGGATAGAAAATCGCACCCCGTTGGAATGCTTTAAAAACATTCTCGACGACGCCACCCTCGTGGCCGCACGCAAGGTCGAGATCATCGTCCCCATGGAACAGTTTGAAAAATACACCGGCCATGGAATCCCGGGTGCCGCGCGACTGGCTCGGGCCGAAGTTAAGCCCGGGGCAATGGCTGTGACCTGCGAGGGCAACCTAAAAGATTATTTGAGCAAGACGGTACGCGGCGAACAGGCGCTGCTGATCGACATGGAGGCCCGGTGGGTTATCAACGCGTTCGCCGGCGGGTATGGGCGAAAGCTTAATACTCAAGGGGTTATATCGGACAAAGCCGACGACAACCAATATCGCATAGTGATGGAAGCGATTGAGGCGTTCATCGGTTGGTTTGGCAATCTTAACGATAGCCGTGACAATGACCCAAATCGTCGGTATGATACCACTAAGGACGGACGCCAGTTCCTGACCACCCTACCAGTAAGGCGACCACATGGCTGACGACATCAAAGATCCCGTTGAGACAGAAGAACCCAAAACTGGTGCCGAAGTTGCGGAGCCGGAGGAGGAAGAAGTTTCTGATGTTGAGGATCGCACAAAAGATTTTTCAAAGTACGTTAAGGTTGCTACGCAACTTGACGAGTTGTTCGATGCCGTCATTCAGGGGTTTGAGGACAAGCAAGAGCAAAGTGAAGACATCGACCGCTTTTGGGATGTCTACAATTGCGTCCTAAACGAAAACCAAGCCTATTTCGGAAATTCACAGGTCTATGTTTCTGCTGTGGCCGATGCGGTGGACGCACTTACCACAAGAGACAATAACATGCTTTTCCCGGTAAATGGTCGCTACGCTTCTGCAATTGGCCCTAGTGGTACAGTGCCTTATGATCTTATTGCTCTCCTAGACCATTATGTGCGCCAGACAAAGATGCGCGAGAATATCGTGCCTTGTTTGCTGCGCACCGGCAAAGTGACCGGCCATTATATTCTCGGTGTTGGTTGGAAAGAAACCACGTTGCACACCATCAAAAAGAAAACCACTGCAACGATCGAAGACGATCAAGGCGTACCGATCGAAGGCGCTGAGGAAGTCGATGATATTGAAGAAGAAGAAATTACGATGGGGATGCCCACGCTCGAAGTCAAAGATCCGCGCGATGTTTGTTTACTGCCCGCCACTGTTGATAATGTTTCTGATTGTACTATTGTTGCCGAGCGTTTGCATATGTCCAAGAGTGCGGTCGAAGATGCGATCGCCGACGGTACGTTCGAGGAGGAACCCGGCAAAGAGTTGTTAGAAAACTTTTCGTCGCGCACCACCGGCAATGAAATCGACACAGCCAAAAAAGCTTTGGATAACGTCGGCATTAAAACCAACGGTAAGGGCAGCAAGACTGCCATCATCTACCGCGTCTGGTCAACCATCAAACTCAAGGGAAAGCAGAAGCGACTATGTGTATCGTATTTTGGCGGGAACAAAATAAAACTGGCTTGCAAACGCAATCCGTATTGGAACGACAGAATACCATTACTGGCGCAGCCGGCCCGAAAAATGGCAAACGCGGTTGCGGGCAAAAGTATTATTTCAAAAGTTGAAGATTTACAGTATGCCCTAAACGACGCGACCAATATGGGGCTTGACAGCGCACAATATTCGCTTTGTCCCATTACCGCAACAGATCCCGCAAAAAATCCCCGTACTGGTTCCATGGTTTTAAGCATGGGCGCGTTGTGGGAAGTGGATCCGAACAGCACAAAGTTTATGGAATTTCCACAACTTTGGAAAGAAGCCTTTTCCATGGCGCGGTCGCTTATGGATCAAATCATGCAGAGCATGGGCATTAATCCCGCGCTGCTGCCACACGGTAATGCCGGCAAGAAACCATCACAAGCTCAGATCGCGCAGGAGCAACAGGTCGCGCAGGAAACAACCGCCGACAATATCGCCATTCTCGAAGAAGGAATTTTCAACGGGTTGCTCGCGTGGTTCCATGATCTCGATTATCAGTTCCGCGATAAAAAAATTGCAGTCCGTCAGTTTGGTCAACTCGGTGCGCAAGCCAAGATGCAGGAAGTCGAACCATTCAAAACTTACACGGCCTACAGCTTCCGTTGGTACGGCACCGAAGGCACGAAGGCAGTACAGGCTGTACAGCAGCAGATCTCCGCAATGAACGTACTGGCAAAGATCCCGCCCGAACAGTTGAACGGTCGGAAGCTCGACATTGGCCCGATCATCGACCAGATCGCGGAAGTCGCGTTTGGCCCGCGCGTTGCTCCATATGTTTTGATCGACCAACGCCATCAATTGTCGATGAACCCAATGGAAGAAAACGATTTGCTGCTGCACGACTTCCCGGTGACCGTTCAGGCCATGGACGACGACGTGGCTCATCTCAAGGCACACATGGAAGCCGTTAAGATGCACGTCGGTTTGGATAGCCAAGCCAAAGAGCTTTTCAAGTTGCATATCCTTGCGCACATCAACCAAATGAATGCAAAATCTCAAGCATCTGCGGGCGGCAAGCCTCCACAAGGCCAACCCGGTGTTGGCGCTGCACCCGGCGGCCCGCGCCCCGGCGCACAGGCGGGGCCACCAAAACCCATGCAACAGCCCGCCGGTGCTATTCACCAAGACCAAATGGTCGATCCCAACCGCATGCCCCGCTAGCCCATGGTCAACACAGCGGCATACATGCGGGCCTATCGCGCCAAAAACAAAGATAAAGTTCGGCAATGGGAAAAGAACCGTCGGGAGCGGGACAAAGGTGATCGCGCTGAAAGACAGCAGGTTCGGCACTATAAAAAATCTTACGGGTTGCCGCCGGCAGAATGCAGGTTGATGAAGGCACGCGGTTGCGATATTTGCGGCCGGCACAGACAGGTTATGTGCATTGACCACTGCCATGAAACGGGAAAAGTAAGAGGCGTTTTGTGCAACAAATGCAACACCGCATTAGGTTTCTTGGACGAAGACGTAGTGCTAATGCAAAAAATGATTGCTTACACAATTTCAAAGTGTCAACCCCTTAAAGTACTACTTGCCAAAGTGAATGGCTAAGGGTAATATCACTTTGACCACCGAGTTGTGCTCGTTAGCACTTCGCATTGTTGGCGTTACCAACTACAGGGAGTAAGTCATGCCGCCAGAAGATACCGAAGACCAAGTTGATACCAATACCGTTGTTGACGATGAAGTCGAGTTAGATCCCGCAGAGGATGACGATGATCTTTTACCCGACGACGAAGACGACAATGAAGGCGACGATGAAGACGAAGATGAAGGCAAAGGTGATGTCGACCCTGCTGCCGCAGCACCGCAAGGTGGTGATGGTAAGCAACCAAGCCGGCGAACCCTTCGCGTTCAGAAACTAGAGAAGGAACGAGACGCCGAACGCCAGAAGGCTGCTGAATTGCAAGCTCGACTGGACGGCATCTTGATGGCGCAGCGCCAACCTGCACAGGATGATGCTGCACTACGCGCCGAACAAGCTAGAGTTGCCGCAATGGATCCCGTCGAGCGGGAGCGTTACGAAGACAAAAAGCGGATCGACGCACTTCAGGCTCAGGTTTCAAATCTTGGCTTCGCACAGGCCGACGGTTTGGATCGCGCAAGGTTTGAGGCGAAAGCGGAACTTAACCCCGTCTATAAAAAGTACGCACCTGCCGTTGAAAGGGCTTTGGAAGAAATGCGTGCCAAGGGCGTCAACACAACGCGCGAAGCACTGCTGACCTACAAACTTGGAGAGGCAGCGCGGAAGAAGTTGGAAGCTGGTGCCGGTGATGGGAAGCGTCGTAGAGAGGCCGCTCAGAACCGCGTCAGTAAAGTGAATGGTCGACCAGCAAATATGCGGGGCGACAGTTCAGGCACAGGTAAAGTCAAAACCGAAGAAGATCGTCTTCGCGGTGTTCAAATCTAAGGTCAAGGGGATACGCCCTTGACCTTATAACTCGGAGGTCAACATGGCTAGCGTCAACGCATACCCTACCTTTTCGGCTGATATAAGCAATTACATTCAGAAGAAAACTCTGCCGCTCGTTCAGCGTCAGCTTATCGCTTATCAGTTCGGCGATATGCTCCGTCTGCCGAAACAACGCGGCACGATCTACACGGCTTCCCGTTATGATCGTATCAACTTACCGTTCGCTCCTTTGAGCGAAGGTATCCCTCCGGTCGGCGAAAGCCTCGTACTGGTGCAGGTCAACGCCGTCGCTCAGCAATGGGGCGACACGGTTACCGTCACCGACGTGGCCGACTTCACGATCGAGCATCCTTTGTTCAAGAAAGCGATCGAGTTGGTCGCGCTGCAAATGTCTGAAACGCTTGAACGTAACACGTTCAACAACCTTCTGGCTGGCACGCAGATCAACTATGTCAACACTCGCGGCGCTCGCGCTTCGCTGTTGTCGACGGACGTTCTGAACCCCCACGAAGTCAACCGCGCATTCGGCGCTCTGATTACGATCGGCGCTCCGATGTTCAATGGGATCTCTGGTGAAGACCAGAAGATGCCGGCGGATAAACCGCATATGTCCTCAAAAGACCCTCGGGCCTTTGAGCATTTCGTCGCAATGGTTCATCCATTCGTCGAACAGGATATGCGCGAAAATCCAACGGTCGTCACTGCATGGCAGTACTCCGATGTGAACAAACTCTATAACAACGAGCTTGGTTATTGGGGTGGCATGCGTTGGTGCCGGTCGAACATGATCCCGTTCTTTACGGGCGTCACTGCTCCGACGACTTCGCCTTCCGCATCAAACGGTTCCTACACCGCAAACACCACTGGTGGATTGCTGGCTACGGGCACCTACTACCTGCAAATCACCGGCTCTGTTACGCAGAACGGTTACGAGCAGCGTGTCGGCATCGTGTCGACTGGTATCTCCGTCACCGGGCCAAACGGCTCGATCTCGGTTACCACACCGAACGTCGCGGGCTTCACTTGGAACGTCTACCTCAGCACGTCGACATCGCCGGCGAACTTGGGTGTCACTTCCGGTGGCCCGAACTCCGGCCCGCTCGCTGGTCAGGCAGTTCAGTTGAACGGCAACACCACCTACGTCATTAACAGCGTAGGCTCGGCTCGCGTACCTCCTGCTGCTCCCGCAGCCGGCGTGTCCGTGTTTCCGACCTTCATCATCGGCAAGAGCGCCTATGGTCAGGTGATGTTGGACGATCCGAAATTCAGCTACCTGTCCGGTGGCGATAAATCGGATCCTCTCAACCAGTTGAGGGTTGTGGGTTGGAAGGTCATGTACGGCACTATACTTTTGAACCAGAATTTCTTCATGAGGATTGAAAGTTCCTCAGCATTTTCAGCCACTTTCGGCTAAGTAGCTGATTGCTGACTGAAGAAGTTCTACGGAGTGTTTGAATTGTCCGAGGCCCATGTTGCAGTTGGTGCAAAGCAAGCCTCGGACTTTTTCAGAGGAATGACAGTGGTCAACATGAAAAACTTTTCCGCGCCCTTGTGGATCAGTCGTTTTGCAAATCAGGCAGCGCCCGTTTTGTGCGGCGAGCATTTTGTCGTATTGGCCTTTTGTTATTCCGTAATGTGTTTTCATGTCATAAAAACGGTAGCGGTCCGGGTTCTTTGCATAGCGCTCGCGCTGTTTCTCTGCAATCTTCGCGAGGTTTTTTCGACGGTATTCATCATGCCTAGCCGACATGCAGGGCTTGCAGTAAGTTTGATAGCCGGTACTGTTGCTCTTTCCTTTACTATACTCAGTCATCGGTTTAAGTTGTTGGCATCGTGGGCATGTCTTTCCTTGGGAAAGATCAAGTTTTGGATAAGGCATTTTGGTTCTCCTTTGTTAAATGAACCAACACTCTATCAAGGGGTTTAACAGATGGCAACAAGAACTTTAGGCACCGCAGCAACGACCACCTTGACCGCGCTGCAATATGTCAACGGCATGGTTCCTGCGGATCTGGCTACGATGAATGCCGGTATCCTCAACGATCAGGTCGGTAAGCCCGCTTACCCGAACTGTTTCCAAACCAATGGCACCCTGTATATCCCGAACCGTGGGATCCTTCAGTTAATCCCGGGCGACTTCGTTGCCTTTGATCCTGCAACCGGCTTCCCAATTTTGTTATCGGCTGCTGCCGCTGCCGGTGCCTCATACGTCCACACATAAACAGGAGAAGACAATGGCTCGTAAAAAACCCACTCTACCCGTTGGCCTTGGTGACATGCCGGCGTATCTCGAACACCACGTTGAGACTGTCGATACACCGACGCTCAGCATGGCCGAAATGAAAGAGATTGAAGCTCAGGCCCGCGAAGAAGTGAACAAAGAATTGAAGTCCCGTTTGAAGGCCGACTTCCTCGCTAAGACCAAAGCGGATCTTAAAAAGAAAGCTTTGTTTAGCGCCGGCACAAACGCCGTGGGCGACAAGCTTGAACGGGTGCAGATTGATCTGCCGAAGTTCTCCAACCGGATTGCGCTCGATGGCGTTATCTATCTCCACGGCATGACATATGACTTTACACAACAGCAAGCCGCTGTGGTAAAAGAAACGATCAACCGCCAGTGGTTGCATCATGCCGAGATCAACGGCCTCGACATGAATGAATATTTAGGCCGTCAACCCAAAAACGAAGTCGCAAGGCTTGGTTAAATAAAGGTGCAAAGATGCAAGAAGCAAAACAGGTAACTGCTACAGAAGAACTTCTGGACACGATCAAGAAACTGCCGGGCTATGTTTTTGAGTTGTCGGCAGATTTTGGTTCAGGCCGCAACTTTTCCATTCGAGGTAACTTCGGTGTCGGGGAAAGCCTCGAAACGATGAATGCCGAGATGGACAAATTGGTGCGTGTCTGCGATCGCCAGCTTTCCAAAGCGGTTATCGCCAACATTGAGGAAGACTTGTTCAAGCACGAAAAGATGCTTGAAAAAGCGATCCGCGATTATCAGGCCATGGAAGGCCGTCGTGAAGGTCACAAGACTTTGCCGGCGACTGAAAAGGCCGCTCAGGAAAATCAGAAAGCGACGGTCGAGGAACTCAAAGCCATGATCGCTCGCAAGAAGCTTTTCCTTGAGAAAACCAAAAAAGATGCGGAATAAATTGTGGCATACACTGCACAGAAGATCGTCCAAAAAGCATGTGCGATAGCGAAGGCTCCGGGGTTTATTGCCTCAGCCGGCGAGTATCTCAATATGATTTTGGCTGATCTCTGTCAGACGTATGACTTCGATTTTATCCGCGAGACACAAGTCTTACAAGCTAGCCCCGTCACTAACACTGGTGACGGGGCTTTGCCTATAGGTTATCCGCTTAATGCAGATCATTTGCGCACGCGCGAAGTTTTTTATCGCGTCAACGGTGTCACTTTTTATTTAACGCAGATACCGCTTGAAAAATTTGACCAGTTACCCCAATCGACGGGCGCAACAAATTACCCTTGCAATTATGCCATTGATCCAAGCACAACCCCGTACACAATTTACTTTTATGAGCCGCTTGTTATACCATTGACGATCTTCATTCGTTATCAGCCACAAATGGTCGACATTACTACTCCGGAGACAAGTAATGTTATTCCTTGGTTTCCCAATCAGCGATACCTTATAAAAAAACTGTCTGCCGATTTGATGAGCGACACGGACGACGCGCGGCAAGCCAAGTATGAGGAAGACGCTGAAAAAATGTTGCGGTTGTTCCTTGAGATGAAGGACGACAAGGAAAATTATGCGCAGACAATTAAACTCGATCGCAATGTCTTCCGAGGTGGTGGGGCTTTAAAGGCGACGAAGCAACAACCACTATGAGGCCATCATGCCCTTGGTTAAAACAAAGCCCATACGGTTTCGCCCTCGTAGCTTGGCTGATGCCCTAGACGGTGATAACGAAGCCGAAGGCGCTTGCTCCGCGCTCATAAATCTTATTCAGGATCCATCAACACCGTCGTGCTTGCAATGTCGTCCGGCGGCACAAATACTTTCCACGTTTTCCGGGTTTAGTTCTCCTGGTGTTGTTGCCCAAGCACTTCAAGTCAACAACCTCGTCTATGGCATGATTGCGTCTTCGCGTAACGCCGGTCACGATGAGCCGTTTGTTTTCAACCTAACTACCGGCGCGTTTCTGACGGTCAACGGCATCGTCAACTCGAACACGCCTGTCACGCAACCAACGACCGGCGATTGGGCCGCACCCTCAATGGCCGTCGTTGGTACTAAAGTTATCGTGGTACATCCGGGTTTTGCTGGCTTAGGCAACGTAAATTATTTTGGTTATTTTGACGTGTCGAATTACACACAAACACAATTGGGAAATGTTGTAAACGGCAGCAATCAAATCACCGGCAATATGTCTATAGGTGCGCTCGGTTTCGGCTATACTATTTCTGGTGCCGGCATACCGGCAGGCACAACGGTTACAAATTTAGTAAATGTTACGCCGCAGACCGCCGGCACAACAACATCAGGTAGTCCTAATATAACCGGGGTAGGTTCAATTGCTGGTTTTGCCGCAGGACAGCCTATTACCGGTGTGAATATCCCGCTTGGTGCCACGGTTGTTTCTGCCAGTGGCACAACCATTGTTATATCTGTCAACGCCACAGCCACATCAGCTTCACCCGTTACAATTTCTGCAACAGGCACTGCTATAACAATGTCGGCGAATGCCACGGCCACTACCTCGCAGGAAAGCATTACGGTCGCCGGCGGAACGGCTGGTACGCCGCTCTGGTGTGCGGGCAACACAACAAACATCCCACTGACCGGGATACCAACCAACGTCAACAACTTTAACAACCGCGCTTATATTTCCGTAGCGCAGTATCTGATCCTTTGTGATCCGCTATCGCTCAATGTATCACAGGCGTCACAGGCGCTGACCGTGGGCGATACGTCGCCAATTACGGCGCTTCAACCATTGACGATCGTCAACCCGGCCACTTCCGCGCCGGTGCAAGGGCTACTGGTTTTCAAACAAAATCTTGTCACGCTGGTTACCGGCGATCCGACACAAAACAATCTTGCCAACAATATGCTGTCGCCTTCAGGCGTCGGCACCACTTCGCCGGATGCGGTGTGTGCAACAACGACCGGAGTTTACTTTGTCGACGTGGACGGTCTGCGTTGCGTCGAGTTGTCTGGTAACATCACGGATCCTTTGCCCGACGTGCGCGTTCCATTCATCAATGCAATCAACCGCACGCGCATTAGCGCCGCGTACAATGCTGGCATCTACCGTGTTTGTTTGCAACGTGGTGATGTCAGTGGAACGCCGTGGCAGGAATTTTGGTTCGATCTAAAATATCGGTTATGGACAGGCCCGCATACTTTCCAGCAGCAAGTTATTTTGCCGTGGAAGGGAAGCTTTGTCGCATTCTCGAACGCTTATCCCGCGACACTTTATCAAACCGATCCAGTGCAAACGGCAACCAGCACTTTTACTGAAAACGGTAATTTGTTGGCATGGACATATTCGACTTGCGCTTTGCCGGATAATGAAGATTTGATGCAAAACTCCTTAGTGGTCAGCGCCATTAATTTATCTTTCAAGTCGGGTGAACCAACAATAACTTTCACGGCGACCGATGAAAATGGAACGGTATTGGGGGTTGCAAATCTAGCCCCGACTAGCGGCACAGCAACACTGTGGGGGTCTTTTGTTTGGGGGGCGGCACTTTGGTACGGACAGCAGTTTGGATTGCAACCACAGCAAATCCCATGGACAAATCCAATTACGTTTAGTAAACTAATTTTTACGGCCTCGGCACCAAGCACTTTGGGATTTCGTATAAGCAACTTCCAAGCGCTTTACCAGCCACTAGGCTATGTGGCTGCGGCAATTTCAGGCGTTATGTAGTTGGAGTATCAACAAAATGAGTATAATACCATCTTTACCGGTCACATTGCAAAATGGCACAACGGCTGACGCCACACAAGTGATGGCTGATTTTAATTCTATAGTGACCAACGTTAATAACAACGCCGCCAATAATGGTCTCAATTCTAATATTACCTCTTTGACTGGTTTGACAACGCCACTCAGCACTTCGCAAGGTGGTACAGGAATTGCTTCACCCCCAGCAAATTGCGTTTTGGTTTCTGAAGGATCTGGCGCTTTTATGCCTGTTGGACCGGGACTTTCAGGTCAACCATTGGTTAGCAACGGTTCAGGATCGGATCCTAGTTTTCGTTGTCCTTATCGCATCGGCGATCTTTATTTCAGCACAATATCTGCAAACCCAAGTACTTTTTTGGGCGGCACTTGGGCTGCTTATGCTGCTGGACAAGTGCTTATCGGTGTGGGGAGTTTTACAGACGGAAATAGTACTAACAAAACTATTGCGGCCGGTCAACAGCTTGGCGAATATCAGCATACTCTTGTCACTAATGAAATGCCATCGCATACACACCCAGATAGCGGCCATGTTCATGGTCATGGCATGCTGTTATCGGCACCGGGAACCGGGCAGAATGCATCGGGGTCTCCAAACTTTATTGATTATGCAAATACCCAGACAGGATATGCAAACCTTCAAAATACCGGCGGCGGTGGGGCACACAACAACATCCAGCCGTCGATCGGCGTTTATGTATGGCAGAGGACAGCATAATGGATTTACCGATCGACGACTTGATGAAGGTTGGCACAGGCGGTGCCGGCGGCGTGGGTATCATGACCCTGATCGCGCGGTTCTTGCGTGGGGATATAAAGAGGATCGAAATGGCGCAAAACAAAATCAACGCAGACATCTATGCTAAGGTCAGCGAAGCTAACGCCTTGATTGCCCGCAACGAGTTAGAAGCGGCAAATCAATTTGTGAAAAAGCCAGACTTCGACGCTTTGCGCAACCATATCGACCTGCAGTTTATCGACCAGCGCAATTTCTTTTTGCAACTCTTTCGGCAGAGAAAAGAATGACCATTGGCATGACGCTGAACAATCCGTTTGACCTTGAAGTCAACCAAAGCTTCAAATGGAACGGCGAGATCCGCCCCTCTGCTAAGCCACCATTTTGCCAGTTCGATACGTTGCTTGACGGCGTTCGCGCCGGCCTCAAAGACCTGCGTAATCAGCAAACTGTTCATGGCCTGAATAACTGGACTGACATCATAACGAAGTACGCTCCGCCAAGCGAAAATGACACGTCGGCCTATATCATGGCGATGTGCAAAGGCACCGGCACTTACCCGAAAGATTATATCAACCTTTCCGATCCTATCTTTCTTGCTTTAGCTGGCAAACGTGTTATGATACAGGAACAAGGGTACAATCCATGTACCGACGAGCTTCTCACACAGGCTGTGAATGAGGTGCTTGGTATCACACCAGACGAAGGAGACAACACATGAGTTTTTTCAGCGATCTTTTTTCCGGCAACTTTTTGGCAGTTGAACACGACATTGCTGCTTCCGTTGCAAAGCTGCCTTCATGGGCACAAACGCTTATTACAACGCTTGAGACGGACGAAGGACAAATTTTGAGTGGTTTGGTTACTACCGCCGCCCAAGATGTTTTGACTGGCGGATTAACGACGGCCAACTTTACAGCCGCTGCCAAAGATGTGGCTAATAAACTTGTTAGTCAAAACATAACCCTTGGCACACAGACCGTCTACGCGGCTTTAAATGCTGCCGTTGCAGCAGTGGCCCCCACGGCACCGCCGGTATCGGTGTCGGCATCGTAAGGAATAACGTTTATGCCCACTTGGTTAATCACTGCCTTACTTAAATACGTTCTCCCGATCGTAATTCAATGGCTTCAAAAAGAAGGCTATTTGGATGCGGGTGAGGCTTTGATTTCCAAGGGGGCTGTAGCGATAGTTTCTGAAGTTCGTTCCCTCAAAACTTATGACCAATATCCCGGTGATCCTCCCGCGCCTACGGGCACGACGAATATGACCACAGGCGGTGGCACGCCGGTGACATAATGATCCAGTATCAGCAGGAACGCTTCGTTGACCTGATGCCGGAACTTCCCGAGATTTTCTACAAGCACTGGAACGATATAGCCCTCGACAAAGACGTGATCCCACTGGATCCCGCATGGGATGAATACATGCGTTTGGAGGCTATCGGGGTTTTGAAGATCACCACCGCCCGAGATGCTGGCAGACTGGTTGGCTACGTTTTTTCCCTTGTTCACCCCCACCTTCACTATAAAAAGTCGCTGACGGCCTATACCGATTTGATGTATCTAAGGAGCGAATATACTAAAGGTTTTGGGATCTTTCGCTATGCAGGGTTGATCCGGCATAGTGAAAAAATGTTGCGTGACTTAGGTGTGCAAAAGCGCTATCTTATGACAAAGGTTTACCATGATCTAACCCCGCTCTTTGCAAGGTTGGGCTATCGGTTTATCGAAAAGATTTCTGCTAAGCTGCTTTAGGAGTTAAGCCCATGGGCGGAGCCGTATCAAGTATTTTTGGATCAAGCCCACCCTCGGCTCCCAACCTTCAGACGTACCAACCGCAGTACACGTCTCAGGCCGACACAAGCTCGTTTAACGCAATTAACCAAATCCAAAATAACAACCCCTATTTACAAAATCAGGGCACATACCAGTCTATTGAGCAACAGGGTTTGAACAATCCTTATGCGACCGGTGTACAAACTGCCGCAAATGCCGCTGGTCAGCAGTATGCTGCGTTGGGCACACAAGGCGCTGGTGTGGCTACAGGGCTTAATCAAGGAGCCATGACACTGCTGCCGTATGTCTCGCAAGTCGAGAACACGGCCATGGATCCGCAGAACGCGCTTTACAATCGCACGCTGCAACAGGTGCAGGATCAGGCAAATGTATCGAACGCGCAAAATGGTTTGACGGGTTCGCCTTATGGCGCGGGCACGTCGAATGCCGCGACCAGCAATTTCAATATCGACTGGCAGAATAATCAACTCGCGCGGCAGACGCAGGGCGTCAACGCTGCGGCCACTGGCCTTGGCGCGGTTGGTGCTGCCGGTAACAACGCGCAGAATATTGGCACCGCTGCCGCCGCAAATACCGGCATGGCTGGCGCTGCACCGAACGCCGCTTATATCAGCAACCTCGCCAACATGTTGAACGCGCTGAACAGCTATGGCACGAGCCAGACTGCGGCGAATAACAACACGCAAACTGCGCAGCAGGATTTCCAGCAATACCTCGGCCTCGGCGCGACACAGGCGAACGCTCAAGCCAATCTCGACAATATCAACTTCCAAAACCAGAACACGGCAGCAGGAAATCAAAACGCGTTTTTGGGTAGTATTGTTAACGGCATAACCGGCGGCGCTTTAGGCACTGCCATTAACGGAGCCGGTAGTAGTTTGTTAAGCGGGGCTACTGGCGGAGCGTTGAATGGTGCATCAAGCACAGCCGACTGGGCCGCTTTTTTAGCAATGTAGGAAAACAAAATGGCTGGCTATCAAACCGCATATGACGCTTACCAAACAGGACAAGCTGCGGCCCTAGCGAATTTGTTGCGCGGATTACAGGTGCAACAAGAGCAGGCAAATGCAGCCGGTCAAAATTTGGCTGGTAATGCGCTAACGGCCAATTCTACAGATCCGACAAGTCCCGCTTCAGGCATGAATGCACCCGGTACCCCGGCTGGTACTGGTGCGCCACCTAATTTGACGCCTGCGCCGAACCCTCCGCCCGTTACACAAGTGCCTATGCCCGGAGCCACACCCATGTCTGCTGGCCCCATACCGCCACCCCCTTCGCCCGGCCAGATGCCGGCTGCGCCACAAGGGGCGTCGATCCCGCCAATTTCCGCTTCGCAGCTTCAGCCGCCCGGCCAAGGCACACCGCCTATAGCGCCAATGCCGTCGCCGGCTGCTCCGCCCGCCGCGCCCGCAGGTCAGGGGCCAGCTTCCGCGCCGCAAGCCAACCAGATGGGTCAGGGCACACAAAATCCATGGTGGAAAACGATGGCTGCGCAGATCAAACAACAGAACCCTAACGCTAGTGGTCGCGATGTCATGGCCGCATTGAATGCGATGCAGCCGGTGATGAACGCGACGAACCGTCAACAGCTTTCGGATCTGCATATGCAGCTTGCCATGCAGAAGTTGCAATCGGGTCAGGCCACGCCCGAAGAAATTGATTTTCTTGCCAACGAGGTTGCCAACGGCAATCAGTCGATCTTGACGCGCATGCCCGCGCCGGTGCGCCTCGCCGTCATGGAAAAGCTTGAACAGGGCGGCACGTCTGGCTCCGATGCGGCGAACGCCGCCACAACCTATCACGGTAAACAGTCTGAAGCTGCCGCCGCCGGTCGTCGCACTGGTAACATTGACGTAGCTGTTAGCGGCGGGCAAGAAATTGCGCCTAAAGCTTTGGCTGCTTCCGCCGGCGTGCCGCGCTCAAGCTGGTTGCTGGCAGGACAGATGGGAAACTGGCTCAAGACACAATCGAACGATCCCGCGCTCGCCAAATTCCAAGTCTTCAACCTCGGTTTGTCGCGCGAATATGCTCAGGCTTTCGGCGGTACCGTGGCCGCTCAACAGCACGCCCAAGAGGTGTTGGGTACGGCCAAGGATCAGACAGCTTACCGCGCCGCTGTGGAAGCGTTGCAAGAAGAAATGGCTGCAGCTCAAAAGGGTGGCGAACGCGCCATTCAGAAGGCGGGTAGCGGCGGCAATTCAAGGCCACAATCCGAACTTGCACCGGATGATGGTGGCGGAATTAAATTAAATATTCCCCCTCCACCTGACGGCTTTGTGGTGCAATGATATGGCGATTGCATATAACCAGCAGACTGGCGAGGCGCTCTACTCAGAAGGCAGCGAATGGAAACCCGCAAAAATAGCTATGAACCCAAAAACCGGCGAGCGCGTGGCGTTCGATGGGAAAGCATGGCAACCGCTGCAATCGAAGCCACTGCCCGGCAAAACGGAAGACGGATTGACCACCGGCAGCAAATTTGCCGACAAAACGCTCGATGTGTTGGGTGGCCCCACCTACGCAACCAATGAAGCCATTTATCACGGTAAGGAAAGCGGCGACATCCTGAAGCAGGGCGTCAAGGACATTCCGTCGAGCTTTGTCAACCGTGAGAAGCAGGATTGGCAGGGCGTTAAACAGGCATTCGAAGATACTGGCAAAGCCGAAGGCCCGGTCAGCGGCATGTATAACGCCGGCAAGACGGCGTTGCGTGCGATCGGCATGCCTTTCGAAGCTATCAACGTTCCATTAGAAAATACCTATGGCCGCATGGCTCAGGCTGGCGCAGCGCACCACGGCACGGAGCTGAAGCCCGAGGAAGCCGCGATCGTGCCCGAAATGGCATTGCCGGGCGGCATTGGCGGTAAAGCCAAAACAATCCCCAAAGCCGTCGCTGCTGACGAGGCCACCGCTGCCGCCGCAGGGCGCATAGGCATCAACGCTAACCGCGTTAAGGATGCCGACCAGATGCAGGACGCCCTGCGCACCGGGATTAATCAAACGAAGGGTGACATCACCACGGCCAAAGGTGTCGCGCCGGTCGCTTCCGATCGGGAACTGGCCGAGCAAGTTGCTAAAGGCATCGGTGACAAACGCGATCAGGTCAAGGCGCTTGAAAACGTGCGGTGGGAAAAAGCAAAAGAGGCCGGCGCACTCATTCCTGCTGATGGCGTTTCCAATATCGAGGATCTTCGCCGCATGGTTGGCCAGATCGGTAAAGAGTTGAAGGGCACTGGTGGCGAGCTTGCTTCAGATTTGCGCAGCCAGAAGTTAGGTCACGATAGCGATATCCTTGATCTACGCGATAAGATCCATGAACTTGAAGAAGCAAACGTTGCCGGCGAACATGTGAGTGAGCTTGGCAAAGCTAAAATGGAATTGAAGGCCAAGCGCCTTGAAACCGCGCGGCAGCAACTAGACCAAAAATTAAAAATATCTGACAACCTCGAACAGCGTATCGCTGAAGCCGACAAAGCTGAAAAAGCCGCCGATACAGGATCTTTGCCTACAAAAATTGAAACTGCCGCAGACCTTATTCAATTGAAGCAACACCTAAACGATGTCAACCCTGCCAACCTATCTGCTGTTGAATTGACACGTCTGAAAGACAGTAAGGCTGCTGTGGACGCTGCGCTTGGCGAATTAAAAGGAGCAAAGCCAAATATTAAGCTTTCGGCCAATTCAAAATTACGTTTCCAAGATCCCAATAAAATCAATTTTGGTGATTTGCTGACCAAGGCTAACCGACGCACTGAGGTAAATGCCGAACGCTATGGCGGTGACGCTGCCAAACAACTCGGTGTCGACAAGGCATTTATCGCCGCAGAAAAGAAAACAGGTCGCCCGCTGGTCGGCAAGGATGCTACCACTAATGCGATCGCCGGGACTGAAGGCATTGTTGATCGCATTCAAAGCACCGCACATGTCGATTGGCTTAAGGCCAATATGCGCCCGAAGGCGTTCAATCAGTTGATGGCGAATAAGCTCGCCAAAACTCTGGATGAAGTGGGGTGGGATGCTGACGCCCTGCGGCAGAACCGAGAATTTTTAAATTATGTGGTTAATGATGGCGTGGGTATGAAAACCAAAGTTGTGCAGCAAAAACTCGACGACCTGCAAACGATATTGGATAAGGCGGAAGCTGCCGGCGCGTCGGGTAAAATGTTAGGCAAAGCCTATCGCGGCAAAGATCCAAACGTAACCCGAGCTTTAAACGCCGCTAAAGCGGCATCGGCCACGGTTGCGGCTGGTGGACACCCTACGACATATGCGCTAGCCAAGGCGGCTGAAACTCTTGGTGGCGGAGGCACGGCGGAAGCTAAGCGGCTTATGCAAATGCAAAAGGAACTAAAGCTTAAAACGCCGAAGTATATCCCCGGCGAAGCTATCGGCGCCGCGCTCGGAGGTAATTCGGCGTCCGGCTTCAAGGATCAATAATGGACGGCTCGGTTTTAGACATCAAAGGCGCGGCAATTAGGCATCCTAAAACTGGCATCATCTACACCGGCCCTACCCACCCCGAAATTGCTAAAGAATATGGCTTTCCGGGATCTGGTGATTACTGGCATCATAACCGCAAGAACGCCGGCTTCGTCTTACGTGATGGATCTTTTGTTAATCGCGATCAGGCACTGAATCGGTACGGCGTTGACGAGACACACGCCATGGAAGACGCACAAGAAAAATACCGGGAGGCTCACCGATGAAAATTCTAGTTATTGACAAATACGGGGCATCGCTCAACTGGACACGCCGCTGCGTCGCCGATGGCCACAAAGTGAAATGGTATGTGCCCACTGATGAAAAAGTGGCGCTGGTGGGAAAGGGCATCGTTGAGCGCGTGTCAGATCCGCGCGAGTGGTATCGTTGGGCTGACATGATCTTTTTCACTGACAACACTAAATGGTTGCATGAGGCCGATGCATGGCGTGCTGCCGGCTGGCCGGTAATTGGCCCGGGCGTTGAAGGGGCGAAGTGGGAAATCCTTCGTGATGTCGGCCAGAAAGTGTTCAAAGCCGCTGGCATCAAGGTTGCCGACAGTAAAAAATTCACGACGTATGATCCTGCCATCGCCTATGTCAAGCGCGAGATGCGCCGCTTCGTCTCGAAGCCCTGCGGCGACGAGGAAAACAAGGCGTTGTCGTACTGCTCGAAATCACCCGCTGACATGGTTTACATGCTCGAGCGCTGGAAGAAAAACAAGACACTTGCTGGGGAATTTATACTTCAGGAGTTCACCGGTGGCACCGAGATGGCTGTGGGCGGCTGGTTCGGCCCCGGTGGCTTCAACCGTGGTTGGTGTGAGAATTTCGAATTTAAAAAGCTAATGAACGGGGATCTCGGAGTTGCCACAGGTGAGCAGGGTACTGTTGTTCGCCATGTTGCCAAATCGCTCTTGGCCGACAAGGTGTTAAAACCTGTCGAGAGTGCGCTGGAAAAAATTAACTATGTGGGATATATTGATGTCAACTGCATCATCGACGACCAAGGGGTGCCTATGCCTTTGGAGTTTACGATGCGTCCGGGCTGGCCGTTGTTTAACATTGAGCAAGCGGTGCATAAAGGGGATCACGCAGAATGGTTGATGCAACTATACGAGGGCAAGGACGCCCGCAACTTCGAGTTGGACACGGTGATAGTCGGCGTGGTGATGTCGATACCGGATTACCCGTACAGCCACTTCACGAGGAAGGAAGTGAACGGAGTACCGCTCTATGGAATGACGAAATCAATCGAGCATTCAGTGCATCCCTGCGAGATGATGATGGGGGAAGCGCCGCTGGAAGTGAACGGCAAGCTCCAAAACTCCCCGATGCTTTGCTCAGCGGGGGATTACGTCCTAGTGACGACGGGAACGGGGGAGACGATCTCGGAGGCGAAGAAGGGAGCCTATCGGGTCTTGAAAAAATTAAGCATGCCCAACTCCCCGATGTATCGGACGGATATCGGCGACAGGTTGAAGAAGCAATTGCCGGTAATACAGCAGATGGGCTACGCCGCCAATTTGAAGTTTTAGAAGCGGATCCCAACAAGCTTGATGCCGCCGTCGACCTTGCGCTCAATACAGCGATTGACATTCTTGAACTGGAATACCTGCCCACCAGCCACACGGATTATTATCGTCAGTTGACCTTGAAGAAGGACACGCTGAGCGTTGTGATTAACGCCGGCCTGAAGGCTGACGAAAACCGCTTTCGTCGTAAGCAGCATGATGTGGTGGCAAAACTATTTGCGATCGCACGCGCGGATAAGAAACTCCTGCCGATTATCGAGAACCCGCCGCAGCTTTAATTATATGAACTTACTGCACGTCGTGCGGGAAGATCCTATTTTCGACTATGATGGTGCCGTCGTTCATGCCGCCACCGGACCTTCGGGATCATCTGGCTTTATCGTATAGCGTGGCCGGTATGGTGCCGCGTTCACGAACATGGCCCAACGGGCGATGTCGTGCGTCTGGTTGTCTTTGCCTGTAGTGATGTCGGTCAGGAGTTTCATGTATTAGCCGGATACGCTGGTTGCGCTGGTAGCGACGTGCTGGTTGTGTCGGTTCCGTCAACAATCGCTCTCAACGCCTTACGATAATACACGAAGGCCACAACGTCAGCAGTTGTCGCGGTTATCAGTCCGAGCGAGATCGCTTCTTGGACACGAAACATGGTTATGTCGGTTTTGGTTAGGGCGGTTTGGGCTTTTTGGGGTAATGGTATAGGCACGGGTGTCGGAGCAGGGGGCGCGGTAAATACGCCGTTGGCGTAGGTCCAGCCGATGCCTTGATTGGTTACAAGAATATCCGCTTTGTTCAATGGGGCGTCTGCCGCATAAACATTTGTGACAAGGCCGTTTTCTATGATTGCGTAATTTGACATGTTAGCTACTCACATATTCGGTTATAACCACTAAACCCGCTGCCCCTGCGCCGCCAGCGGCACCAGTCGCTGAATTGTTTGAAACACCACCGCTTCCCCCGGCGCCGCTACCTGAAGCAGTATTTCCAGCCACGAAACCATTTACAACAAGAGGCCCAGGAGCGCCCCCGCCCGCCAAAGACGACCCACCAAAGCCCCCCGCTGCGGCAATCGCGACAGTCGTAGCGCAGATACCAGCCCCACCGGCGGCACCGGACGCGGCTATATCGCCTGTTCCAATGGCACCCCCAGCACCACCACCGCCGCCGAACGTTTGCCCAGCAAATCCGCCCTGACCGCCGTTAGCAATACACAAAGAACCCACCGACGTTGTTCCTCCGGCTGTTCCGTTATTGAGTCCGGCAGCGCCACCATTTCCAGCCGCACCTATTGTTACCGTTTGGGATGACCCAATTGCAGCGGCTGTAGCCGTCTTTTTGGAGTACCCGCCAGCACCACCACCGCCGCCGGAATCGCTTGTTCCAACACCCGCAACAGTACCACCACCACCACCACCACCGCCCCAACATTCGATAACGGCATAAACGAGACCTGTGCTTGGCGTATAAGTCCCGGAAGATGAGAATTTCTGCACATTGATTTTGTCAATCAATGGCGCAGAAACAGAATTACCGTTGATTGTGGGTGATGTGCCTTTAACAACAGAACCAGTTCCGGTGGTGGCCAATTCGCCAAGCGTTCCGGCGTTATTATATTCAATATATCCCGACGTTCCACTTGATATGGTCGTAGTGCCAACTATTAAATTTGCTGCGGCCACGCCCGTTGTGCAACTTGAACCGCTTGAACAGCTTATGCTGTACGTGCCCGAAGCCGGATTGCCGAGAATGTTGCTAAAAGCCGTTGCTGCGGTCGTGCCCGCCGTACCGCCATTGGCAATTGCTACCTGTCCTGTCAAAGACGCGGTAGGAAAGGTTCCACTGCCCACAAGACCAAGATTTGAAAGTGCCGTAACTAAATTACCGGTTGGTTGTACAATGGGAGTAACGCCATAAAAACCAATTTTTTGCGTTGTGGCCGTTCCGAAATCTGTACCCGTCGTCGCATCCGTAACAATGTTATGCGTGGATAGAGTCAGGTTGCCGTTTAACGTCTCGCTTGTCGCGGTTAAGGCGGTAAAGTTTCCGGTATTGGCCGCTGTTCCACCAATGGCCGGTGGCGATGCCAGATAGTTAGTAAAGCCCGTTC